>Ga0209642_10000981_pt1 | contig 18760 bp, 13 predicted proteins | sample RifCSP19_2_FD_184025 | JGI IMG/M metagenome (GOLD analysis project Ga0209642, IMG submission 184025) | Soil microbial communities from Rifle, Colorado - Rifle CSP2_sed 19_2 (SPAdes) (version 2) | ecosystem: Environmental > Terrestrial > Deep subsurface > Rock core/Sediment | place: Rifle... | reverse complement strand
TCAAAAAACTCATCCTGGCAAAGCTTCAAAGCAGTCTCCCCTGAGTCAGCTAAAGATACAGAGAATCCTTCCTTCTGTAGAAAACCACCTAACATCTCTCTCTGTGATTCCTCATCATCTACTACCAGAATTCTATACAAACCCATAAAATCTCCTTATACTTTTTTGTCATTCTGAGGGAGTCTCCGCCGAAGGCGGAACGACCGAAGAATCTACCTCAAAGTAAAATTAGACAGATTCTTCGTCCTTCGGACTCAGAATGACAATCAGAAAGAAATTCTTTATCATCTATAATCTGCTTAATCCGCTATGAATTCATACCGGCAACCTGATTGTAAAAGTCGTCCCTTTTCCAGCTTTACTTTCCACCTCGATCTTTCCCTTATGGTCGTTTATGATCCGGTAGGCAATTGCCAGCCCTAAGCCGGTTCCTTTTTCTTTAGTGGTAAAATAGGGCTGGAATATTTTTGAGAGATTTTCCTCGGAAATTCCAGGACCGGTATCTTTGACCTTTATTATATATTCTCTGCCAGAATTGTCCAGGTTAGCTGAGATATTCATTTTTCCGCCCGAAGACATAGCCTGAATGCCGTTCAGGATTATATTCACCAGAGCTTTTTTCATCTCCTCTCTGTCAATTTTTAGCTCCGATATTCCGGTCAACTCTTTGTTCATCAGTATTCCTTTTTCTTTAGCCTCGATCTCAATTAAGTTTATGATCTCGGAGAGAAAGGAACTCATCTCAGTATTGACCAAGTTCAACTTCTGTGCCTTTGCCAGGCTCAGGAACTGGTTTATGGTCTGGTCCAGCCTTTTTATCTCTTTTAAAATAGTCTGGGTGAAATTCGCATATTGCTCCTTGTCTTTTTCAGGCACGAACTCATTTTTCAACCTCTGGGCTGCAATGGAGATGGCATTCAGAGGATTTCTGATCTCATGAGCCACCCCAGCCGCTAAATTACCCAAGGTGGAAAGCCTTTCTGCTCTTTTTGCTTCCTCTTCATATTTTTTCAGCTCAGTTATATCATGGATAACTGCCACAGCACCTCGAAGCTCTCCTTTTTCGTCTGAGAGTATGGATGCGCCGAAAACCAGGTCTTTTTCCACTCCTGAGCTTAGCTTGAACTTTTTTTCCATTTCTCTAATACTTCTTCCTGAGTTGAAAATTTCATTAATCAGGCATTCATCCCTGGGAAATATCTGAGAATAATCTTTATTGATTACCTCCTCCCTTTTAAGCGAGAAAATCTCCTCAGCCACCCGGTTAAAGGTGATGATTTTTTTATCCCTGTCAACTGCCACGACTGCGCTGTTCATTCCCTCCAGTATATTCCCGGTCAAAGTTCTGATCTCCTTATAAGATTTGTCCAGCACAAAATAGCTCTGGTTCACCATCACAATCCCTACCAAAAGTAACCCCAAGAAAAAAAGTATCAGGCTGAAAAGGATCATCTGGTTCTGATAGCTTCTGGATACTTGATTGTACCCGGCCAGGGATAATCCTATCCTGAATACCCCTGGCGGGAATTGACTGGAAACAAAAGGCTTCACCACCTCCAGCACTTTCCCTTCTTCGAAAGCTGTGACCCTGCTCCTGGTCTCACTCCTCATTAAAGCTTCTAAGAGGAATGGATCATTTTCCAGCTTCAACATCTTTTCCACCTTTTTAGAAGCAAAGACGATCCCCTCCTTGGATTGGAGCACAATATATTCTATCCCGCTTTGCTGGCTGATGTTCTGGATTAAATAACCGATCCCGATTTCCTTCTGAAAACTCTCCAGATACGAGGCTGGGGTTATCACCGCAATCCCTCCCGAACCGTTGAATCTCCTGAGAACTACCGCATATTTGCTCTCCGGATGAAACTCCTCTCCCTTTATCTCAAAACCTTCCTCCTGGCTTTCACCCTGCAAAACTCTTTCTAATTCTGCAACTGAAAAATTAGTCGTATCCTCGAAGACTCCTTTTCCCCCGGGTAGGCTGGTTTTCAAAATCTTTCTCTGCTTATCTAAAAGCTCTATCCTGTAAAGAGAGTTTTTGGTCACCAGTTCTGCCAATTTCGAATCAGTCAGAACTCCGCTTTTGTCCATCTGGTCAACTAATTTGGCAATATCTAAAAGCCTCTCTTCCAAAAGCTCCTGTATAAGCCCGTTGGCTTTGACCGTATTCTGGCTGGCTAAGACCAGGCTTTCCAGGAGTGCTTCTCCTCCCTTTTCCATAACTTTCAGCATATTCGATTTGCTTTTCTCGATGCTGAAAAAGGCAACCAGAAAAAGGATTATAGCAAAAAAGAGAGTAAGCAGAACCACATATCTCAGTCTTAATTCAGACAGGAATTTGAGACTCTTTAACTCGGCCAATTTTTTCTCCTTTTAATGAAGCTAATTTAAATAAAAATACTCAAGTGTCAAGTAATATGAATCTGGATGTAGCGGAAGGCTTCAGCCTTCCATATGTCTTTTTTTGTTCAGTCAGGAGTAGGTCGGGTTGCGCAAGCTACCCGACTGAGTTTGTCGGGCAGTCCTGTCTGACCCTCTTTAGTAGCGGAAGGCTTTAGCCTTCCATATGACTTCTCAGGAAAAAGGCTGAGCACACAGCGGAAGGCTTCAGCCTTCCATTTTTTTCTCTGGAAAACCTGGAGCCCTTTATAAAAATCTCTTATCCTTCGCAAACTTTAAAAAAACTTGACTTTTGGAAGTAGGGCAGATAAAATAGAGAAAGGAGATAACCCCTTAACTGCAACCAATTAGCACTCTTGGAGAATTATAGCGCATAAACTTGGATTCTCATAAAGGCTGAAGTGAGGAGGGTTTGGTCTTTGTGAAGCCAAGGTTGTTCTGGGTAGCGGTCTTTTTTAGAGATTTCCGAAATCTTAAAAAGAGGAGAGATTGAGTGGAAAAATCTAAAATCAAACAAGAGGTCTGGAAGACGATTCAGGCGCTGAATCGAGCCTGGGCTATTGAAGGAAATCCGGATGAACTCAAAGATTATTTTCATAAGGATATGGTGGCAATCACTCCAACAGCTCCCAAACGTGTTGAAGGAGGCGCTGCTTGCATCGCTGGCTGGAAGAATTTTGTTGAGGCAACGAAGATTCATTACTGGAAAGAGAAGGACCCAAAAGTTCAGATATATGGGAACGGGAAGTTTGCTGTAGTAACCTATTATTGGGATATCTCCTACGAAATGGGTGGACAAACAATCAAAACTGGTGGAAGGGATATGTTCGCCTTGGTAAAAGAGAAAGGAAAATGGTGGGTAGTGGCGGACCAATTTTCTACATTTCCAAACCAATAATAAAAAAGCTATTTAATCCACGAGTTAATGTTATAAAAGACGTATATATTATTAAACAAAAAAGAGGAGTTTATGAAAAACACAATTGAGAATCTCACCAAAGCTTTCATAGGGGAAAGTCAGGCAAGAAACAGGTACACTTTTTATTCCAAAGTAGCCAGGAATGAGGGATTTGAGCAGATAGCTGAGATTTTTCTTATGACTGCGGATAACGAAAAAGAGCATGCTAAATGGTTCTTCAATATGCTTCAGGAGTTGAAAAGCAAGAGCCCGGAAAATTTAGATGAAATAAAGGTCGAGGCAGCTGCACCGACCATCTTAGGCACAACTGCCGAGAATCTGAAAGCCGCAATTGCGGGAGAGCATTATGAAAACAGCACGATGTATCCCGAATTTGCTGAGACCGCTCAGAAAGAAGGTCTGCCTGAGGTAGCCCGAAGAATAAGGTCAATTTCCAGGGCAGAAGAGCATCACGAGGAAAGATACAGAAAACTTTTGAAAGAGGTAGAAGCCGGAGCGGTTTTCAAAAAACCGGATAAGGTCTACTGGGTATGCCGCGAATGCGGGTTTGTTTCCTTCGGCACGGAGCCGCCCCTGAAATGCCCCTCTTGTGACCACGCCAGAAGCTTCTATCAGATTAAGTGTGAGGAGTATTAAGATTTTTTTGTAGCGGAAGGCTTTAGCCTTCCATTGCCTTGAACTCGGTAACCCCACCTTGCCTCAAGGTGGGGATGTAAGCGTACGACCCAGGTTGAGGGCAACCCTACGGGCAGGCTCTGGGTCTACCGGTTTTTGGGTTTTTGTAGCGTCCGGGGTTCATCCCCGACGTTCTCTTGGTAGGTCAGACATTCCTGTCTGACCCTCTTTTGTAGGGGAAGGCTTTAGCCTTCCAATTGTTTAAAAAAATGGAAACCTGAAGGTTTCCGCTACAAAAAATCTGATAGGTCAGACATTCTTGTAACAAAGCCAGGCTTGCTTTCTGACCATCGGGAACAGGCAGGAATGCCTGTTCTACCGCTATATTCCAAATACGATTTTGACCTTCATATTATGCTCTATATAACATTGCTACAAGGACTTGACAAATAAATAATTATAGTATATAATAGAAATTAAACTAACATGTCTATATATCATGCATGTACTGGTATTAGATGTTGAAGTCTGGAGGTGAATAAAATGACAATTAAAACAAGTTGTTTTGTGGCTTATCCCTCACAACCACCTTCATTAGCTGAGACTATTGAAGAAGCCATACGAATAATAAGGCAATCACAAGTAGTTGATATAAATGGTTGGAAATCTACTAAGGTTACTGGCAAATTCATAATAACTGCAATATGTCAAGCTATAGAGTCAAGTGATGTTTTCATTTGTGACTTGACAACTTTAAATCATAACGTTCTATTTGAGCTTGGATTTGCTATTGCAAAAAAGAAACGGATATGGATTCTTCGCGACACCAATATTGAAAAATCAAAAATTGATTATGAGAAATTCAGACTTCTTACCACTGTCGGATACTCATCATACAGTAATAGTCATGAAATCGCAAACATCTTCTACCAAGAGCGTCCATATGAAGATCTCGAAAGTACAATTTACAAAGATACCATAGAGTCAGTCATTAATCGCCATGAGAAACCAACTCTTTTGTACTTAAAAAGTGGGATTGAAACAAATGCCTCAATTAAGCTTTCAAGGAGAGTAGAGAAATCAAAAATACCAAGGATAATCGATGACCCCAAGGAAGTCGGAATACAACCTCTGACTTGGTATGCGCAAAGAGTGCATAGTGCCCATGCAGTCATTGCTCACTTCCTTAGCCAAACACAAACTGGCTGGCTTTTTCACAATGCAAAAAATTCTTTTGTTGCGGGCCTTGCGTATGGCTTTGGAAAGCATCTTATGATGCTTGCCCATGAACCGTATGACTCTCCTATTGACTACCAAGATCTTCTTAAGACTCACAATACAGCTTCACAATGTGAATCTTTGGCCAATTCATGGTTAAATGAAATCGAGTATAGCTTTTCGTCGCGGATAGTAACCACTGGGGAATACACTGAAGAGCTCAGAGCACAATCTGAACTCCAACAAATAGAAATTGGTGACCCAATCGCAGAGCATGAGTTAGAGGCTCTCCGAGAATACTTCGTGCGCACAGCAACCTACACTGCGGCATTAGCCACCCAGCACTCCATTTTTGTCGGCCGCAAGGGCTCTGGAAAAACTGCTATTCTTTACAAACTTGCTGACGAGATAGGTTCGGACCTACGCAATCACGTCTGTATAATAAAGCCTGTTGCCTATGAACTTGATGGTATTGTACATATGCTACAGCAAGCTCTTGCAATGTCTGAAAAGGGTTATCTTATAGAAAGTTTTTGGAAATTTCTAATTTATACTGAACTTGCTAAAAGTTTATATGAAAACTTGAAATCTAAGCCAGCCTACTATCAGCCAAATGAAACTGAACAAGCCCTATTAAAACTTGTTGAAGAAAACGCTTCAAACATAACCCCTGATTTTTCAATACGGCTTGAGAGTACTGTTAATAAACTCCAGGATGTTAGTCTTGTTCAGTCTGCATCAAATCAACGCATAAAAATTAGTGAACTGTTGCACGGAGAGATTATAACAAAGTTACGTTCGGTGTTGGGCATGGTGCTAGAAGAGAAAAGTAAGGTCATTATCCTTGTAGATAACTTGGATAAAGCATGGAACGCCCAAAAAGAATTAACTACGTTAAGTCAATTATTATTAGGTCTTCTGGCTGTCAGCCCGAGAATTTCGTTAGATTTCCAAAGAGCCTCTCATGGTAGGAGATCGGTGAATCTATCCCTAATAATATTCCTTAGAAGTGACATCTTTGCTCAGATTATTAAACATGCCCCTGAAAGAGATAAAATATCTTATTCAAGAATTGCCTGGGATGACTCTGAGATACTTCTGCAGGTTTTAGAAGAGAGATTTTTAGTATCTTCTACCCTAACCAACCCCTCCGAAGTTTGGTCTCGCTTTTTTTGTGCCACCGTCAAGGATGTATCAACTAGAGAATATCTGACCAAGTGTATCCTCCCACGTCCACGCGACTTAATATATCTTGGTAGAGCCGCTATTACAAATGCTATTAACCATCGTCACATAAAAATAGAGGAAGCAGATATCTTAGAAGCACAGAAGAAGTATTCACAGTTCGCTCTAGACTCAATTCTTGTTGAAAACAGTATTCCAGTAGAGGTCTTAGAAGAGTTGTTATATGAATTTGTAGGTGGACCGGATGTCATAAATCGTGATGATATATTGAAAGCAATAAAACAATGTGATATCAATCAGAGCGATTTAGATAAGATCATTGAGTTGCTATGTGATCTAACTTTTCTTGGACGGGAAGTTGAATGTGGTAGATTTGAATTTCAATTTAATGATGATTATAAGATGAAACTACAGGTTATGGCAAGAAAGACGACCGAGACACGTGCGGATAAACTAGAACGTTATCGCATCAATGAAGCATTTCATGCTTACCTCGAAATTATGCAATCGTAATACTGGCACGTCAGACATTCCTGTCTGACCCTAAAAGAACAGGCAGGAATGCCTGTTCTACCGGTTTTTGACTGTCTCCCCAAAAAGCGTAAAACTATCCGCACCTGTAATTTTTACTTTTACAATTTCCCCCAAAAGATTGTCATCATTTTCCCCTTTTGGAATTATCACAGTTTTGTTACTTCTCCCCTTCCCCTTCCAGCTTGCTTTATCCCTTTTGCTTTTGCCATCAATCAGGACTTCTTCAGTTCTGCCAATTAAGTTTTTATTCTTCTTTTGGGCAATTTTTTTCTGCAATTCAATCAACGTTTGAAGCCTTTCTGATTTCACCTCATTTGGAACATCATCCTCGAAAAGAAATGCCTTAGTCCCCTCTCTGGGAGAATATTTGAACATAAAGGCAGAATCAAACTCAATCCATTCCACCATCTCCAGGGTTTTTTGAAAATCCTCTTCCTTTTCCCCTGGGAAACCCACGATCAGATCAGTAGTCAAGCTCAGGTTATCGACTTTACCTCTCACTGAATCCACAAGGCGCAGATAATCCGAGGAGTTATATTTTCGATTCATCTTTTCTAAAATCCTGTCTGAGCCAGACTGTAAAGGCAGATGAAGATGTTCACATACTTTTTCTAAATCTGACATTGCTTCGATTAACTTTAGAGAAAGGTCTTTCGGGTGAGAAGTCATAAATCTTATCCTTTTGATTCCAGTCTGACTCACCTCCCTGAGAAGGTCAGCGAAATCATCACCATTGTCTTTATAAGAATTGACATTCTGCCCTATCAGGGTAACCTCTTTGCACCCTGATTCAGCCAGGCATTGAACCTCCTTCATAATCTCCGATACTTTTCTATTCTTCTCCGAGCCACGGACATAAGGCACAATACAATAGGAGCAGAAATTCTCACACCCTCTGGAGATTGCCACAAAAGAAGAGAATTTATTTTTTCTCTGAGGCAGAGAATCGATATTCTTCAACTCAGAAAAAGATAAAGCCACAGTTGGACTTTTTCCTTTTTTCTCCAGATAATCCGGAAGCTTGAATAGCTCCTCAGTCCCTAAAACAAAGTCCAGAGCCGGAACTTCTTTCAGGAATTTTTCACCCAACCTCTGAGCCATACATCCGATCACGGCCAATTTTACATCAGGGTTTTCAAATTTATACCTGGAAAGCTCATTCAATCTGCCAATGGCTCTTGTCTCAGCATGTTCCCTGACCGAGCAGGTATTGACCACAATCAGATTCGCTTCTTCTGGTTTGCTGGTTGCTGAATACCCTTTTTGTGAGAGGATACCCCTCAGAAGCTCAGAATCGTAAACATTCATCTGACAGCCGAAGGTGATTATATGGAATTTGTTGTTCATATTCTACTACTGAAGATTAAAAGCGAGATTCTTCTCCCCTACGGGGATCAGAATGACAACTTGCCGCGTGTCATACTGAGCGTTAGCGAAGTATCTCCTCTGCTCCCGCTGGATGTTATCATCCAGCGGTGGGATATAAATTGGTAGGTCGGGTGGCTTGCGCAACCCGACCTACTCCTAAAACCCCAGCGTATTCCTCTGCCTCTCAAAAAAATCCTTATCCCCTTTTGGAGGTTTAATCCCGGATTTCTCGGCAAGCTCTTTTAGTAATCTTTTTTCTTCTGAGGAAAGAGAAGAAGGTATCCAGACCAAAACCCTGACAATCTGGTCTCCTTTACCATAAGAATGAAGATGCGGAATACCTTTACCTCTCAGCCGGAAAAGCTTGCCAGATTGAGTCCCGGCAGGTATCTTCAAATTCACCTTACCCTCTAAAGTAGGAACCTCAACTTCAGTTCCTAATGCCACCTGGGGAAAGCTTACTGCCAGCTCATAAATTAAATCATCCTCGTGCCTGATAAAATATGGATGTTCCTCCTCTTCTATGAAAACCAAAACGTCTCCTGCCGGACCTCCTCTTTTGCCATAATTACCCGCGCCCCGCAGAGGAATATAATTTCCAGTATTCACTCCTGCTGGCACTTTTACGTTTATGGTGCTTTCTCCTCTTACTCTTCCCTCTCCTCCGCAAACAGGACAGGCTTTTTCGATAACTTCACCTGAGCCTCCGCAGAGATTACAGGTAGTAACTATAATCGACTGACCAAAGAAAGAGCGGGACACTTTTCTAACTTCTCCCGTGCCGTGGCAGGTAGGACAGGTTCTTTTGGATGTTCCTCTCTCTGCTCCTGTCCCTTCACAGGCTGAACATCTGACCTGCCTTTTCAGTTTGATCGTTTTCTCCACTCCAGTGGCTATCTCCTCTAAACTTAATCTGAGTTTTATCTGTAAATCCTCGCCCTTTGACGGCCCTCGTCTGGCTCTGGTAGCCCTTCTCTCTCCGAAAATATCAAAATCCTCAAACCCGCCCCCTCCAAAATCCCGCATAAAAGTTCTCAAGGCATCACCTAAATCGAAAGTGCCAAAGTCAAATCCCTGGAAACCTTCACCTGCGCCGGCACCGACACCCACATGCCCGAACTGGTCGTATTTGCTCTTCTTATCCGGATCCTTCAGCACCTCGTAAGCCTCAGTCGCCTCTTTGAATTTTTCTTCCGCTTCTTTATTGCCGGGATTTCTGTCCGGATGATATTGCAGAGCTAACTTCCTGTAGGCTTTCTTTATGTCTTCTTCGGTGGCATTTTTATCCACCCCTAAAACCTCGTAATAGTCTCTTTTTGCCATATTCTTATATCAATTTACGCTAATATCCTTTGAAGACTCTAATATATATTTAATCTTCCGACTGTCAACTATTAAGCTTCCGAATCTATACGTTAAAGATAAATTGTATCCAAGGGTTTGATGGGTGTCATGCTGAGTCCATAGGACGAAGCATCTAAAAAGAAATGGGATTCTTCGTCCCCTGCGGGGACTCAGAATGACAATACAATGTAAGCGCACGGTCCTGCCTTTGGTGGGATGCCCTTACCCTGCTTTTATTTTATCTCTATCTCTTGTTTAATCCCTTTCAGTGCGTTAGAGACAATCTCTAAATCTCTCTGAAATTTTTCATTCTCCGGACTTTTCTCGACCGCTTTTTTGATGAATACTTGAGCCTTTGAATATTCCCCTTTCCTGAAATATACCCATCCCTGAGTATCGTAAATGATCTCCGGGTGAGATGGTTTCAAAGACAGAGCTTTCTCACAGAAGACCAATGCCCGGTTGAGGCTTTGGTTCTTCTTGACCATCTCCCAGGCAGATCTCTGGAGCAAATCAGCTATTTTATCCTTCTGGGTTGAGTCAGGTCCCCAGGCTATAATCGAATCTATCTTTATCATTGCTTCATCCGGTCTATTTAATCTGAGACAGGCAGTAGCTAAAAGTAATTCGAGAGAACCCCTTTCCTCTCTTTTAATATTTGATATTTTCAATACCTTTTCCCCTTTTTCCATCACCCGATCATATTTTCCTCGAAGCAAGTCAAGTTGAATTGAATTGATTCGGGATGTGACATAGGAAGAGTCTATCTCTGCACTTTTTTGAAACTCTTTCCCTGCCAGATCAAATTTTTCCTGGCTGGCATATACCTCACCTAAAAAATTATGATTCATACCCGAACCATTCATCTTGACGGCTTTTTTATACTCTTCTTCTGCCAGCCCAAATCTTCCGCTCCCGTTAAAAAGTAACCCTTTCCATTCGTGTATGTTTCCGTAATCCGGAGCAAGGTTTTGGAGCTTGGCGAACCAGTTTTCTGATTCAGAATATCTCTGCAGTTCCAAGTTCAGACAGCCAAGCAAAAATATCGCCTCTAAACAATGAGGATTCTTATTATATGCCTGTTCAAGCTCTGGAAGAGCTTTTATTTTATTCTGGGAATCGATATAACTTTGAGCCCGGGCTAAATATATGTTGGCTGAATACCCCTTGATCTGCCAGATACCGAAGAGTGCTGTAAAAGTTGCAATTAAAACATAAAGTATGACTTTCAATCCATCAGGTAACTTTTTTGGTGACAAGGAGTTCAACTCGTCTCTCCCGGATTTCTCAGAATATGAGATCAAAGCCATTAATAAAGAAATAGATACCCAGAAGAAGAAATCTGGTCCAGTCCACCTCAAGCTGACGCAAACCATGCCCTGTACCAAACCCGCGCTTATTCCGCTGAGAAGTCCCGTAGCTATAATTCTTTGTTTAAGCTCAGCTTTTGAGTAGATGAACTTGAAAGCATAATAAAAAACTCCTGAGACTATCCAGAAAAAAAGTACTAATCCGATTATACCCGACTCTGACCAGATTTCCAGATATTCATTTTCTGAATGCAGAAGATTTCCTATGGGTACAAGTTTGTAAAAATCCGGAACAGCATATTGAGGAAAATAAATCTGGAAAGTCCCCAGTCCAGTCCCAAAAATGAAACTGTGACGGATAAGATTTAGAGTAGACTCCCAGATCTTCAAGCGATAAAACAAACTTCCCTCTCCGGGAGCTGCCTCTGAAAATCTTTTAGCCAGACTTTCAGAACCTGAGTCAAGGAGAATAAAAGCGACGAGCACCGCTACAACCAACAGTCCCAGCAGTGCAAAGGGCTTTCTTTTTTCAATAAAATCCCGCGATCTGCCGAAAACAATTATTCCAGACAGCAAAAGAAAAGATAAAAACGAGGCTGCTATCGCTCCCCTGCTTCTGGTAAGAAGTAAACCCACAAATCCTAAAAGAAATATGGCAAGATAAATCAACTTCTTTCTGTTTGCAGAGCTCAAGTAGGATACTGCTGTTAAGGGCAGGGTGATAGCTAAAAAGCTTCCCAGGAAATTAGGATTGCCAAACGTGGAAGTAATTCTACTGGGGAAGGCTGGTATCCACGCGGTAAAAGAGATTCCCAATACTTGTAGTAACCCAATCAGCGAGACTAAGCTTGTTGACACAATCACAGTTTTCACTAATAACGAGACTCTCTTGAAATCTGAAACCAGGTTGACAACAAGAAGATATAGCAGAAAAAAGGAGATGACCCTCAGGAATCCGGAAAAAGAAGCATATTTATACTGACTAAAAAGCAAGGACAAAAGTAAATATCCGCAGAAAATAATAACTGGATATTTTAGCGGAAATCTGATTTGCCATCTTTTAAATAAAAAGAGACGAAGAATGAAAAGGAGAAATAAACACAAAATAAAAGTTTGAAAAAAAACTGTTTTTAGAATGAAGTAGTGGCTCTGATTATAAGGAGAACCGATCAGGGCAACCCCGATAATCGGAAGGGAAAGAAACAGGATGGAACCATTACTCTTGAAAAAATTTCTCATCAGTAAAAAGATAAATAAACCCTACCTTTAAATCCACTGAAAATTCCTCTTTCGACTCATGGAAAACCTTTAGCTAACTCTTCCTTGCCATCAGGGATTACCACCCCTTTGTAGCCTTCAGCCGAAACATCTTTAAGCCCGTAGTAATATGATAAACTCTATCCTGTTGCCCTTGTTTTGATTTTTTTTTGTGAAATCATTCACAAATTATTTGACTTTAAACCGATTTGTGGTATTTTGTTTTTGGGGAAATGGTTTTCTTTGATAAATAAGAATTCCTAAAATGGAGAGGTCTCTATGGCTGAATTTCAAATTCAAAGTCTGAAGGATATATCCAAGGTGACCCTGGTCTCTGTTCCGGACCTGCCTGGGATTGCTGCCAGGATTTTCGGCAGTTTGTGGTCACACGGGGTTAACGTGCAGTTGATAACCTCATCCTCCAGCACCAGCGGGAAGGTTAACATCACATTCGTTCTGTCAAAGAAAGACCTCAAGTATGCGATGTTCGAACTGAAAAAGATCAGGGAAGATATCAAAGCCCAGGAGGTATCAATCGACCCGGAGGTGGCTTTGGTGACTGTTACCCATCCCCAGCTCTCCCAGACCCCGGGAATAGCAGGAAGAGCTTTTGATATTTTAGCCTCTCATAATATCAACATTCAGGCTGTTTCGACTTCGATGACTTGTTTGCATTGCCTTATAGCCAAAAACCAGCTTGAGCTGGCAGCACAGGCATTGCAGAAAGAATTTGGATTGATCTAATTTTTTGAGATCCAGGTAATCTGTAGGGGCACGGCACAGTTCGACAGGCTCACTGCTCTGAGCGAAGCCGAAGAGCGCCGTGCCCCTACCTTTTCAGGGTCGGAGATTTGTAGGGGATAGTTTTCCCTGCCCTGACTCATTAAATAGAATGTCGCACCCGGGACTTATCAGTTTTTGTTCTGACCGATTTGCAAGTCTTGAAATTTGGCAAATATATCCGATAATAAAAATATAATCTATTAAAATTTATAGAACTTCCTAAGGAGAATTTGATCAGAATGCAGTGAAAGCTGAATTCTAATTACATCACAACAAAGCGTGAAAAGTTAGACATCTAATATCTAGCAAAAGGGTAGAAGCATGAGTAAAAAAATTGCTGCGATTGTTTTAATCTATATCTGTACTGCTGCAGCCTGGTTCATTTTGGGTTCTACAGTCTTATACCGGACAAATACCCAGGATGATAAACTTAAGGATGTTGTAGGTCAGCTATGGGGAACTACACAGGTCCAGAAAGCTCCATCCGTATTTTATGAAACTAAACTCGCTGTAGAGAATAAGCGAATAGAATCAGGTAAGACCGTTAGTGAAATCCAGACCCAAACTATCACCAACTATATCCCTCTCAAATCAAGCAAGATCGATGCCGCTCTGTTCTTACAGCATCGTAAAAAAGGGTTGCTCTGGTATCCGACCTACATCATTAAGTTTTCAGCTCTCTATACAGTACCTAACGATACTCCTGAACCTCGTGATATTTTCTTGGAATTTACATTTCCTTCCGCAGGTGCGGTTTATGACGACTTTCGGTTTATAATCGGAGGCAAGAAGTTGGAGAATATTGAAACATCCAAGGGAACGATAAAACAGACTATCAAACTTGCCCCAGGACAGAAGGAAACTGTTGAGATAGCTTATCAGTCACAGGGATTAGACCAATGGTGGTATGAATTTGGCGAAAATGTAAGCCAGGTCAGGGACTTTTTGCTCACCCTGAACACTGATTTTAAAGAAATCGATTTCCCCCAAAACAGTATTTCTCCCACTCAGCGGATACCCACCAAGGATGGGTGGGATTTAAAATGGCAGTACTCCAATCTGCTCACTGGGGTTAAGATTGGTATGGATTTACCCAATAAGCTAAATCCAGGACCATGGGTCAGTAAAGTTACTTTCTCAGCACCGATTTCCCTCTTTCTGTTTTTCTTCTTGTTGATCATCTTTACGACGTTGCGAAAAATTGAAATTCATCCTATGAGTTATTTCTTCCTCGGAGCTGCATTTTTCGGTTTTCATCTCTTGCTTGCATATCTGGTAGATCATATCTCGATTCACCTTGCGTTTATTATCAGTTCCGCTGTTTCCATATTTTTAGTGGTGACTTATATGAGACTGGTAGTGGGAACCCGCTTTGCTCTTTTGGAAATTGGTGTATCCCAGCTGATTTACCAGGTCTTATTTTCCTACACTTTCTTCTTTGAGGGATTCACTGGCCTGGTCATCACAATTCTGTGTATTTTGACTTTGTTTGTCGTCATGCAGATGACGGGAAAAGTAGATTGGGATGCTGTTTTTCAGAAAAAAGCACTGCCTAAAGAATCACCCAAGTCGATTTAGCACACGACCGCATAATTTGATTTCGCAATAGGTATTAACGAGTCTGAGTTTTGAGACCTCAGCGAGTACTGTCGTAAAGGATGAAGTTAACGAAACAAAAAACGTCCGGCATAAAGCCGGACGCTACATTTTTCATTCGTTATTCGTCATCCGTCATTTGTTTTTATTATTTATCATCCATCACTTCATAATCCGCATCCACTGCACCTTCTTTTTTCGACTTATCCTCTCCCTTGCTCTCTTCAGACTGCCCTCCTGGACCTTGTCCTGCAGACTGCTGAGTGGTGGTCTTTTTGTACATCTCCTCGGCTATTTTGTGAGAAGCAGTCAGAAGCTCTTCAGTTGCCCTATCGATCTCATCTTTGTTATCACTGCGAACGACAGATTTGACTTTTTCTACTGCCTGCTCAATCTTTTTTCTTTCTTCAGGAGAAACTTTATCTCCGTATTCCTTTAAAGTTTTCTCTGTGGTATAAACCACCTGATCAGCTTTGTTCCGGGATTCAACCAAACCCTTCTTCCTTCTGTCCTCTTCTGCATGAGATTCTGCATCTTTCACCATACCCTTAATCTCCTGCTCAGAGAGCCCTGAAGAGGCTTGAATCTTAATCGACTGCTCCTTACCGGTTCCCAAATCTTTGGCAGAAACGTGAACTATTCCATTCGCATCTATGTCAAAGGTGACTTCGACTTGAGGAATCCCCCTGGGAGCAGGAGGAATCCCAACTAAGTCAAACCTGCCCAGTGTGCGGTTATCTATAGCCATTTCTCTTTCACCCTGAAGAACGTGGATTGAGACTGCGGTCTGGTCATCTGCTGCTGTAGAAAATATTTGACTCCTTCTTGTCGGGATAGTAGTGTTCCTTTCTATCAGACGGGTCATCACTCCGCCTAAGGTTTCAATTCCTAAGGAAAGGGGAGTCACGTCTAAAAGAAGCACATCCTTCACCTCACCGGTCAATACCGCGGCCTGAATAGCAGCACCGACTGCTACCACCTCATCCGGGTTTACCCCTTTATGCGGCTCTTTTCTGAATAGGTCCTTTACTAGTTCCTGAACCTTGGGCATTCTGGTCTGTCCGCCAACTAATATAACCTCATCTATATCCTCAGGCGATAGCTTAGCATCTTCCAAAGCTCTTTTGCATGGACCAATGGTTCTCTGAAGAAGGTCGTCTACTAACTGCTCTAATTTCGCTCTGGTGAGCGACAGGTCCAGATGTTTTGGACCTGAGGCATCAGCAGTTATGAACGGAAGGTTGACATTTGTCTGCATCGTTGTGGAAAGCTCGCATTTCGCTTTTTCTGCAGCTTCTTTTAATCTCTGCAGAGCCATCCGGTCTTTTCTTAAATCTATGCCGTAGTTTTTCTGGAACTCATCTGCCATCCAGTCGATAACCTTCTGATCAAAATCATCTCCGCCTAAATGGGTATCCCCATTGGTCGACCTCACCTCAAAGACCCCTTCTCCTATCTCTAAGATCGAGATATCGAAAGTTCCGCCGCCCAAGTCAAACACTGCTATCTTTTCATCCTTCTTTTTTTCCAGACCATAGGCTAAGGAGGAAGAAGTTGGTTCATTTATGATTCTTATGACGTCCAGTCCAGCGATTCTCCCGGCGTCTTTGGTTGCCTGTCTTTGTGAATCGTTAAAATAAGCCGGCACAGTGATTACTGCCTGAATAACCGGTTCTCCAAGATAATCCTCTGCGGTTTTTTTCATATACTGCAAAATCATGGCTGAGATCTCTGGAGGCGAATATTCTTTTCCCTGAATTAAAACCCTTACATCACCGTTGGTTGCTTCCACGATTTTATAGGGAACTAACTTCTCCTCTGCCAGAACCTCATTGTGCTTTCTGCCCATAAACCTTTTGATTGAGAAAACGGTATTCTCCGGATTGGTAATCGCCTGCCTTTTGGCAATCTGCCCGACCAGTCTTTCGCCGGTTTTGGTGAAGGCTACGACCGAAGGAGTAGTTCTCATCCCCTCAGCATTGGGAATAACCTTAGGCTCACCCCCCTCCATCACCGCCACGCAGGAATTAGTCGTTCCTAAATCTATGCCGATTACTTTAGCCATTTTTCTTAACCTCCTATTATATTCTTTCTAAGTTATACCTCAAACTTTATAAAGTGGCCAGTGGTCGGTTTTCAGTTACTGACCACTCACCACTGGTCACTGATCACTGTTTTTCCCCTTTCGACACAATTACCTTTGAATGCTTAATCACTTTATCATTCAACATATAACCCTTGCTTATCTCATCCATAACTATCCCATCCGGAAATTCATCGCTTTCCTGCTGCATAACCGCCTCGTGCAGGTGCGGGTCAAAAGGCTCGCCTATGGCTTTGATCTCTTTTAAACCCTCTTTTCCCAGGATATCTTTGAAATGCTGATAGATCAGCTCCACCCCTTTGTGAAAACTCTCAAAATCGCTTGAGCTGTTGGTCGAATTTGACCTTGAGGCTGAATCCAATGCTCTCCGGAAATTATCTAAGATCTCGACTAACTGGGAGATCAGCTCCTCATTAGCATTTTTGATTATGGATTGAAACTCCCTAACAGTTCTTTTTTTGTAATTGTCAAACTCAGCCACCACCCTCAACAATCTATCTTCCAATTCTTTATATTCTTTCTCAGTTTTCTCCAGTTGTTCTTTCAGAAGATCGACTTGTACCTCTTTAGTTTCCTCGATCCCGGCTTCAGACTTTTCTAACTCCATCTCCTTTTTTTCCTCTGATTCCTCCTCCTCTTCTTCATATCTTTCTATTCCTGAAGAATTCAAGGAAGTCTTTTCCTTATCTTCTTTATCGTTATCTATCAAGAAAAGTCACCTCCCCGATTGTTGGAGTATAAAGCTTTAGCTTTATCAAAGGTAAACCTAAAGGCTTACACTCCAGAATCTATAACCATATAAAACCTTAAGAACTTTACTGGGATAACACCTCCCCTAATAGTGCAGAAGTATAATCCACCAGAGAAACCAGCTTAGCATACCTCATCCGGGTAGGACCGATTAGCCCGACTTTCCCCTTGAGACTTCCTTTCCCGTAAGCACAGCAGATTAGACTGCAAGCCTCGATCTCCTGTTTGCCTAATTCTCTGCCGATGGCAACGCTGACACCTTCACATTCAACTTTATCGCTTATCATCCTTAACCAGAATCTTTTATCCTCTACCAACCGGGCGAAAGCGGAAAGTCTGCCCCACTCCTTGAATTCTGGCTGATCTAAAAGCTTATTCGGTTCGCTCAAATACACTTTCTCTTCCTCCTGAAAGCTGAGCAAGTTATCAGTCGAATCTAAGAAAAGCTTGATCAGGCTGGGTTTAGCCGTGTAGCTGTCTTTGAGTCTTTTCTCAGCAGAGTTCATAACGTCTTTGAGACTAAGACCGGAAAGCCTTTGATTCAATATCCTTTCGGTCTCCTGCAAAGCCTCTGGTTTTATCTCAGAATCAACCTCTAAGATTATACTCTTGACAATCCCCGATCTGGCCGCTAACACCACTAAAAGCCTTCTTTCTGCAAGGTACAATAAATCAATGCGTGTCAGGACCTCAGACTCCAGGTGAGGAGCAATTGTCACCCCAAGCAAACTTGAGGTTCTGCCCAAAATCCTTGAGGTCTGAGCCAGCAGGTCTTCTATCGCAGTATAGTCAGAAAATAACTCCTTTTTTATTTTCTCTTTTTCAGGCAAGGTTAGCTTTTCAGGTTTAATAAGATTGTCTACATAGATTCTGTAAGCTTTGTCAGTTGGAATCCTGCCCGCAGAAGGATGAGGCTGTTTCAAAAGTCCCTTCTCTTCTAAATCCTGCATCGAATTCCTTATGGTGGCAGAGCTTATACCCAAACGGTATTTCTCAGCAATGACTCTGGAGCTTACCGGCTTTGCAGTGAGTATATACTCGTTGATCAAAGCCTTGAGAATCTTCTCCTCCCTTAAGCTTATTTCACCGATCATAACGATTGTAAGATTAAGTTTATATCATCTAATAAATTAGATGATAGCTAAAAATCTGTAGACATCTGTCGTTCCTATAATAAATTTATACGGAAATAATGTCAAGAGAAAAAGGTCGTTTGGAGTGTAAACCTTTCCCACGGTGGCTACGCCAGACGTAGTCTCCGTTTCAGGACAGGTTTACCAGAATCTTCTTTGAAGTGTAACAGCTTGTCGACTTTGACCTTGAGGCTGTTACCCAGCGTAGGGGCGTCCAATTGGACGCCCTGGTGCGGTTGGGTGG
>Ga0209642_10000973_pt1 | contig 18817 bp, 19 predicted proteins | sample RifCSP19_2_FD_184025 | JGI IMG/M metagenome (GOLD analysis project Ga0209642, IMG submission 184025) | Soil microbial communities from Rifle, Colorado - Rifle CSP2_sed 19_2 (SPAdes) (version 2) | ecosystem: Environmental > Terrestrial > Deep subsurface > Rock core/Sediment | place: Rifle... | reverse complement strand
GATGGAACTACATTTATTGAAAATTCACTATTGAATATTAAAGACCCTATAGGGGTAAAAGTGGAAAGTAATGTGAGAATAGGAAATTTGAGGGGATCACTTGGAATAAGTAACTTACATGGGCAATTGCCTGGATATTCAGTATATAGGATAATATCAAGAGGAGACGATTCGGAGAAAAAATTAAAGAAAACAACAGAATTTTCCAAAATATTTAAACAGCATAATAGTCTTGAACAAGAGTTATCAAAGGCTATAAAGGATAAAGATAAAATACTAAATGTATTTGGTAAGATAATATTAGATATAGATATAGATATAGCTATATTAAACCAATTAATAGCATTTGGTATTGAAGACGCAGAATTTTTTAAAGAATTATTAAATATAGGTTTAGACCCATCAGCACAAGATAATATGGCTATTATTTGGGCAAGTGGATCTGGGTATTTTAAAGTCGTTGAATTATTATTAAAAGATACACGAGTTGATCCATCAGCACAACATAATATTGCTTTTATTTGGGCAAGTCTACATGGGCATACACAAATCGTTGAATTATTATTAAAAGATACACGAGTTGATCCATCAGCACAAAATAATAAGGCTATTATTGGGGCAAGTAGAGGTGGGTATGTAGATGTCGTTGAATTATTATTAAAGGATATATGAGTTGATCCATCAGCAAAAAATAATATGGCTATTATTGAGGCAAGTAGAGGTGGGTATGTAGATGTCGTTGAATTATTATTAAAGGATATACGAGTTGATCCATCAGCATCGACATATAATAATGAGGCTATTATTGTTGCAAGTAAAAATGGACATACACAAATCGTTGAATTATTATTAAAAGATACACGAGTTGATCCATCAGCACAACATAATATTGCTTTTATTTGGGCAAGTCTACATGGGCATACACAAATCGTTGAATTATTATTAAAAGATACACGAATTGATCCATCAGCACAAGATAATATTGCTATTGTTGATGCAAGTGGAAATGGACATACACAAATCGTTGAATTATTATTAAAAGATACACGAGTTGATCCATTAGCACAAGATAATCAGGCTATCAGAAAGGCAAAAAGAAATGGACATGTAGACGTTGTTGAATTATTATTAAAAGATAAAAGGGTTGCAATGGCTGCTAAAAAGTTATAAATTCACTTTTATTTGGATGACCATTTGGACATGAATTGGTTTTATACACATTGTTAACAATTGACCCACAAGAATATCCATGGAATAAATACTATAAAGAACATTTTAAAATTTACAATGGAGTAATAAAATAACTCAAATATTTTAAAAAATATTTAGATATATTAATGGCATCAGTTGGTACAGTAATATTCTTTCTCTTTTTATTCTTGGTATTTGCTGGTTCTGTTACAGTAAACATTTGGGGAGGTATAAAATATTTCCAAATAAAAGGCTCAAGTGATGAGATAGACGCAAAAAATATAACACTGCAAACTACTTTAAACACTTGTCAAACAAGTTTGGCGACCTGTCAATCCAAACCAAGTGGAACACCCGGTGGAACAGTGACCACTGCAGAGGGATTCTGGGGATATTAAATTTATAATTTAAATTTATAAATTTATTATGTGGATTTGCACTATTAAAAATCTATTTTTATCCATTTGTCAATAAATAAATCGCAAATATTATGTTCCAAAGCCGGTCCAAACCATATTTTTGGATAACACACAATGGCCGCTGGATCTCTATTTAAATATGCTCCCCACCAACTAAATGTACTATTTGCAATAATATTATGATTGCAACAACTCATCAATAACATTTGCTCCCAGTCTGATATCTCATCGGCAACCTTTATAAAACTATTATTGGGAAATTCGGCCTGCAAAAGGCCTATAGTTTTCTCGACACTTTGATTATCTCCTTTTTCACAAAAATACAAAATGTACAGTTTATCATTCTTTAACTCTTCTGTAATTTTCTTTATTGCCAAATAATAATAATAAAAGCCTATTACTGGGTGGTATTGTTGTTTTTCCTTGTAATCGCCCAATCTAAAATGCATTGAAACGACTATTTTGGCAGGCTGTAAATAGTTTGAATATTTTACTTTGGCATTGAACTGTAATTCCTGCAGTTTTATTACTTTGATAATTTCGGCATACTTGTCATCAAAATATTTTGGCGACTGAAAATAGCCATATAATTTCATGTTTTTGAGACCAGCTGGAATTATTTTGTAATTAAAAAAAGGCTCATAATAAGAGGGTAGATTTATTTTATTTGGGCTTGTATATTGCTTTAAATTAATCAAAAAATTATTCCAATATGTAGGCCTATGAATCCCGATAGTTAGTTTTTCACTATACTCAAACATGAATTCAACATTATTTCTATAGGCATATGCTATCACGGAAAAAATTTGAAATAATTGATTTCCCAATCCTCCCATTAAATTTACAGATATCACCATTATTAAATTTAATTTAATAATTTATTTTTTTCACATTTAGAGCCCAATCACGTGGATTACGGGGATATACGGGGGATATACGGGGGATATCCCCCGTAAGCCCCCTTACACCATCTGGAACGGGGGATATTTCCAGTGATATTCTCGTAAGCCAGTTACCCATTTGAATTAAAATATTTAATCATATGGGTAACGGGCTTACGGGATATCCCGTATTCGTATGGTGATAAGAGAATTATGAAATTTTTAAAATATATTAATTTTAAAAATATTAATCCATTTAAAATAACAAAAATAATTTAAATAAATAATTCTTCTTCAATATTGTCATTTAATAGATCCTCATCTTCCTCACATTCCGGCTCAATATTCAAATCAATCTTATAACGCAAAAAACCTCCAATTCCGCCGAATCCCTTACAAAATTGTAATCCCTCTGGACTATTATTTGTGATAATCTCCAATGATGATTCATAATTTTCAACCAACCATTCCAAGACTGGAATTTTCTCATCATATTCTTTTTTTTCCGCCTGCTCGCCTGCGCAATATTCTATTTTCCCCTCCTTATCCTTTAGACGTAGTCCCTCAAAATTCTCCCAAATAATCAGCCTTTCAATTACTCCCAATTCCAACGCGGTCATAGTATCCTTTATTCCATAACAGATTTTACCAGTATCCTCTGCAATCTCGGTAAAATAATTGCTCAATAATTTTTTCTCTTTTACATACTTTACATTTGAAAGCAATTCTTTTGATAGTTCAATTGCCTGATTAAATCCATTCTCTCCTCCATATGAAACATCAACCACATTGATTACAATCTCTTTTAACCGTGTATCAAACAAATCACTATTAAACAAAACTTGCTTAAAATCAGCACAGCCCGCCAAAACCAACCCCTTTACATTAGGCCTATCAGCCGTAATAAATTGGCGAACACACTCTTCCGCGATTTTATGCACATAATTATGTCTTTTTTCATCCCGTATGCGAGAAAATCTCTTAGATGATTGACCGCCCTTTTTTTGCTTCTTTGGAAGGTCAACTGAGACTTTATGCAACACCTCTTTCGCACTCCCAGATAAAGATCCAAATAGAGTACCATGTCCATCCATAATCACAAACCCATAAGTTTCATTGTTCTCTAAAAGATCCTTCAAAGCCTCCACATGAAACCTACTATCGCACAAATATAAAGAGGTATTTATTGGCTTTAACGGCTCAAAATCAATCGCAATTTTCTTCTCCTTTCCATCAAACACAACAGTACCAACAAATATAACCAAACCATTGGGTGGAATGTGATTATAACGTTTAACACGTTGTTGTGCAGAAGTAATGGCTGACAGAACCGATAATTTATTTACACGACTTTTAATATTTGTCGCCGTTCCATACTCCTCAGTCAACATTTGCGAGATTGCCGAAAGTTTACCATCTGGCGGAATTAAAAGGGAAATCATAGATGTCCCATTACCAGCCATACTTTCGAGCGATTTTATTAGTTTTTTAATCTTCCATTGTTCAATATCTTCAGACATTAGAGTTATTAAATCAACACAACATAATATCAAAAGTCAGTTTTATGATAATTCACGCAACTTGAATTGACGGGCCATGTTTTCAATCTCCCTTTTTACCTCTTCAAATGTCCAATAATGTTTTTCATATGGAAAGATATATCCTATTGTTTTGTCAATAGGAATTAAATCTTCAGAGTGACCACAATCAAATCCAAACTTTCCTTTGCTTCCAAATGTCAAATCTCCATGAACCACAATTTCGCTTTCGAGTTCAAATGTGGATTTGTGAAAATCTGGATGGCCCTCAGGGAGATACACATAACCACAATAAATCCACATAAAATTTCTTTTGATTTCACCTTTATAACCACATTTCGTGATGAATGTATAGCAGTCCAAAGGATATCGATTAATATCCTCATCCCATACGCCTTTTTTCAATTGTTTGTGATCCATTTTAAATTTCTCGAGAAGAATTTTAAAAATCATTTTTTAAATAGTTATATTTGCTCCTGTTGTAATTGTTCCTGCTCCTGCATCCGAAAAATTTGTTCCATTTCCCCTCAAATTATTTGCCGAAACAATTGTTCGTGATGCATTCATTTCCACACTTACGCCGAAAGATGTATTGCCATCACATCTATTTCCAACAATGACATTATCATCAGATTTAACAATAATACCGCTATCAGCATTATGGTGAATCGCATTTGAAGAAATAGTATTATCTCCCGCAGCATTACCACTCAAGTTTATACCAGTCCCTCCATTGTCAAATATTGCATTTCCAGTAATTGTGTTTGACTGGGTATTTCCGGTAATTTTTATTCCATCCAAAGTATTGCCTGAAATAATATTCTCTGTAATTGAATTATCCTGATCAGTACCTATATCTATTCCAATGCCGGTATTATTTGAAATGTTATTACCCATAACTAAAGCTTCGTCTCCAGTCAATATTCCACCACTATTATTTTCACTAATTATACAATTCACTATTGTATTTAAAGACCCAGAATGGTTCACTCCATAGGCATTCCCTAAAATATTACATTGAGAGATTAATATTCGGCTCGTTGAATTATCACAACGGACTCCATCAGATACATTATATTGAATAATACTATTTGTAAAATTTATTATATCACTACCATTTTGAATAAAAATTCCCCTGCTTCCATTATTTCCTAAAAAACAAGAATCAAATATAATGTTAGATGTTTTATACAAATTTCCCGTCAGTGATATTCCACTTCCTCCACAATTTAAAATCTCTGATTCTATAATTAAACCTAACAATGTATCTTCCAAAATTATGCCATCCAATGTTGAAGAACGTGAGCTTATATTTTTAAACAACATAATTCCACATAATTGGATTAAAAAATTATTTGTAAATCCAGATACAATTATATTTGTAAATTGAATGCCATTTATTTGTGTTATCGAAATTCCAACATCTGTTGAGGGTAGTATTGGAGAATTTACTATTGTCATATTACTCAACCTTATTTCTGATTTTAAATTCAAAGCAATATACTTTATTCCTGATAATGCCCTCCCACGATAGACTTCTGAAATAGTCAAATTAAAGTCATCCGTGATACTCGCAATTATATATTCTGATCCTCCCAAAAATATTGTATCTCCGACAAGTAAACGTGTAAAAACGGTTCCCACGCCAGTTACTGTCGTTCCACCAATTGATATTGAAACTGTTCCGACAGTTTCAATATTCCCACTTGCCGTATTATTTGCTATAAATGGAGCCGTTAATCCGACCGCAACAAGAATAGTAGTTCTGGTCTTTTCTCCCACAATGTGTATCCCACTTGGTAGGTCTATTGGAGAGGTTTCAACATAGGTTCCTTCCTTTACAAAGATGGATCTCTTTCCATCAGAAATTGCCGCGCTAATAGATGGATAAGTTCCCTCTTCGCCTGTTGTGCTTACAAATGCGTCATAGTCGGAAATATCAATATCCCTCCATTGAATTCCATCAGTGTATGCCACTTTGTCGAATAATGTGTTGTATGCTATACTACCTTTGGCGAGCCTATTATTTAAAATTAGAGGAAGCGTATTTTGTCGTTCAACCGAGAGATGTGTTAGATACTTATCTCTGTTTATTTTAAAATTTGCTGTCATTTACTATTACATTTAAAAATAAAATTAACGAATATCTCCATAATACGGGGATATCCCCGTATTTTAATAATTCATTTGAAACTCAAATTTATAACCTGGGTTTAATTTGACCTTTTCTTCTCTTGTAATATCTGTTCCTGGAAAGTAGAGTGTTCTTGGGTTAAAATGATTGAAACGATTGTTCCATTCAATATCAGTGTCAATATCTGAAACAAAATTACAGATTACCATTTCCAATAATTCATAAAGATTTAATGGACCTCTCCATTTCTGAAGAGTGCTTGTCAACATTACTTTTGCCGTATCATATTCTACCTCTACATCATCTATATATTTTAATTTCAGTCTTCTTTGAACCTCTCGCTGAACATATTTTATATTCTTGTCGCAAATCCAAACCCTATAAACAGGGTCAAGTTCATTTTGAAAAAAACCAATAGTTGCCATTAAAATAACAAAAGATATTTCTAAACTAAAATATTACGGGGGAACGGGGGATATCCCCGTAAACCCCCTTACTCCATATGATTAAATATTTTAATTCAGATGGGTATATGTGGCAACAAAATAATCTCGCTTTTATACCTCCGCCAAACGCAGATGTTATACAGGTATCATAATGTGCGCCGAAAATGGTTTAAAGAAATGACCTGGTCAGGCCGAAAATGGTTTAAAGAAATGACTTTGCTCTATAACTGGATTATGGGAATATTTTAATTCAAATGGTGTAAGGGGGCTTACGGGGGATATCCCCGTGACATTGTGATATGTGTGATTTTTTGCCTTTTGGATGTTTTTTGCCGGCTATTTTTTTTGCAAAATTATAGGCTGCAATGGCTGTTTTTTCGACAACGGGAAATGTTGTATGATTGGCCAACATATTGGCGGCCATTGTTTCAATCTCGTTTATGAAGTATGATTCCAAACAATAGTTTGTATTTAGACAACAACCAAAATCAACGCGAATCATAGGATGTTTGTATGGATATTGAAGAATACTTTTTATCGCCTTTCGTGCAACGGGTTTTAATTTTAAGAGAATAGTATTTGGTATGGTTCCTCCCTCGGAAACAAAGGTATCAAAGTCTTTGATAGGTAATCCACCTCCGGTGCCGACCGCCTCTGTTAATGTTCCGACGGAAAAGGCATAGCGTTCGTTTATCCAATAGGTTCTGATTTCAAAATGTTTACCAAATGATGGTATAAATTCCTGAACAACTGCATTTGGAAATCCCTTGTCCATCAATTTTTTGAAATGTCTTCGTATTGTAGTTGTTTTTGTGAGTTTTATATTTTTTAAAACCTTGATACCTAATGAATAGCCGGCATAACTGGGTTTTATTATTACCCCTTTCCATCCTTTATCAATAATACGTTGTTTAAATTTACATGGAGAATTTATAATCTTTTTGGGAATGACTTTAAAAAATGAGGCTATAGGAATTCCGGCTCGGCGGAGGTCAGAATAATAATTTGGTTTATTAATAATATACTTGTGAAAATCCGGATATGGGTAAACAAACGCAGTTGTTTTCTCCAGCATCTTTTCAAGTTTCTTTGATTCAAAAGGACAGGTTTTGTTATACCCACAATGGAATACTTCTATAGCATCATAAATTACAAATATTACATCTTGTGTGTCCAGATCTTTTTGGGTCAAATTGTCGATATCTGAACCATCAATAAGGGTCACATTATCACGAGGATGATGATATTTTATGTAGGCGGCCATTGCGACATCGGATGGAACAGTGTTGTGTTCCTCGCCTGGAAATTTGTTTATAAAATTACTATAAAATATCATACCTTGTTTTAGCCATTTTGGCGCTCTTTTGGATGTTATTTTAAACGGAAAAATATCCGACGTTTTACCCACAATTATAGAAATACTCAACATTAATTATATATAATATTTTATTTTATACGAGTACGGGGGATATCCCCCGTAAACCCCTTACACCACGGGGGATATCCCCCGTAATCCCCCTTACACCAACTGATTAAATATTTTAATTTAGATGGGTATATGTGGCAACAAAATAATCTCGCTTTTATACCTCCGCCAAACGCAGATGTTATACATGTATCATAATGTTCTCCGAAAATGGTTTAAAGAAATGACTTGCTTTAGGCCGAAAATGGTTTAAAGAAATGACCTGCTCTATAACGGGCTTACGGGATATCCTATATTTTAATCCAGATGGAGTAAGGGGGCTTACGGGGGATATCCCCCGTTCCCCCGTTCCCCCGTAAAATCTTATATAAATATATGTATAGAATAATGTATCCGAAAACGTTAGTATTAAGTGGGGGTGGTCCAAAGGGAATAGCACTAATAGGTGCAATGCACTATTTGGATACGCGTGATTATCTTAGAAATGTGGAAAACTATTGGGGGACCTCTGTGGGAAGTATTATATGTCTATTATTTATGATAGGTTATACACCCATTGAAATATTTCAAAATTTCTTTATAAATGAGGCACTTATTGATAATACCTCTATACCTCCAAACATATTCACTATTGCCGCTCTCTGTAATATAGAAACTATAGGCTCCAAAGTCAGTAAAATGCTGGATAAAAAATTGGGGAAAAATAATTTCACATTTAAAGAATTAAACACATTATTGGGCAAAACTATTCATATTATTGGTACAAATATTGATAATATGTGTGCTGACTGCTTTGATCACGAGAAAACTCCAAATATGTCTATAAAGGACGCAATTGAAATATCATGTGATCTTCCATTTATTTTTACTCCTAAAAAATACAATGGATATACCTATATAGACGGAGGATTCATAAATAATTATCCCATTAATATGGCTGATAATAAAATTGATGAGGTTCTTGGTATTTGTATATTTGGACCTGTATTAACTGGAAATGAAACTCTAAACATTTTATTTAAACTAATGCAAATACCTCTTATAGAGGTCCATCGGGAACGTATAAAACACCTGAGTGATAAATGTTTGAACATTGAACTATCTATTGACAATATGAGTCTTATTGAACTTGCACCAAACATTAATAAACGCATGAATGCCTTTTCAGAGGGGGTAAAACAGATTTCTAAATTTTTTGAAGAGAAACAAAAAAAAGGTTGGGATATTGTTTTTTAGATTTGTTGATTATTAATAATGAACAAATATAATACTATACTCATTATGATGAGTATATTCATTTTAATTCTCATTTTTCTTTTGAATAAATTTATTTTTACATCAAATGCCTGTCTACATTATTCTCTAAATATCTATCTATATACAACAATCTCACTTGCGATTTTAACGCTGTTGTCAGCCTTTTATTCAAAAAGAAGGCTCTCCATACCTGGCGAACAAAAGATACTTTTTATAATTTTTACTCTTATAACCTTTGTTTTATTGGCTCATATAAAGAATATATATGTGATACATTTTATATGGTTGGCCTTTTTGGTCTTTTTTTCATTGTTTATATACGGTTATGCCTTTGATAATACCTATATTCTATTATTCTTTTTCGCCCTAAATCTAATCATTGTGCCAATAATATATATGGTTCCAACACTATCTGAATATTTAGGCTCCAATAATTATATAATTGGGATTTCTATGCTGTTTATTCTATTATTAATCCTATCCAAAAAATTTAAATATAGTAAACTAAGCCTCTATATAATCTTTATTTTTATTATAATTATAAATTCTGCTCAATATGTCCTAAATGTTGGTTCCAAAGAATGTGATAAATCCATTTAATTCATATTAATAAATTTGTGCACGTGGTCCACACATTGTTCCAGCCATATATCCGGCACAACCTGTCATACGACCAATTTTGCTCGTTTTCATTTCACCATAGGCGAACATTATTCCGCAGAATAAAACAGGAACGGCAAATAAGAACACTAAAAATCTGGGTATTAGTCTTTGCGTAAATTGAAAGAATGCAAAGACCGCAAACAATATAACATAATACACATATAATGCAATTTCAGAACAAAACATACTCAAATCAAAATCAAATTTCATTACTATATGAAAATATAAAATATTTTCATATATTTTAATCATCTTCCTCTTCTTCCTCTTCTTCCTCTTCTTCCTCTTCTTCCTCTTCCTCTTCCTCTGAAGATTCATCTTCATTTTCTGAAGAATCATCTTTCTCTTCATCATCTTTCTCATTGGATTCTTTTTCTGAATCTTCGGAGGATTCTTCTGGGGATTCTTCTTCTTCTGAATCATCGGAAGAAGAGGAGACTTTTTTGGCTCCTTTTTTTGTTGGTGTTGAGGGGATTTTTGATTTTGAGAGGGTCTTTGGTGGTGAATGTTTTTTAAAATAGTCTGCAACGAGTTCATCACATTCTTTTTCGTTAAACATTGTTGAAATGAGGTTTTTTTTATCGGCAAAACTCATTTTAGAATAACTGTGTTCAATCAAGAATAAGATTCTGTTTAATTTATCGTTATTTGGCATTAATGAAGACTTTTGTTTAAATGGATTTGTAAAATATTTATAAAATATAATGGTAAAAACTGATTTTTCGATGATTAGATTTCCAAAAACCACAATGAATTCCGACAATGTCCTTGACGATGTGGACATTCTTGACTCTTCATTTGGCGAGGAAGGTGAAGAGGAAGGGGAAATGGGCGAAGAAGAAGGAGAAGAGGAAGGGGAAATGGATAAAGAGGAAGAAGAAATGGTTGAAGAAGGTGAGGGACGGGATGTGGAAGAAGCATTTGAAGAAGAGGAAGAGGAACTGTCTCAAAAAATTTTTTGGTTTGACAAAGATGAATACAAATTAAATGTCCCGTTGAATTATGATGAAAAAATAAAAAGATTGTATGGAGTTGAACCAGAGGAGGACGAGCCAGAGGTTCTCAAGAATAAGGCAGTATTGAATGGAAAGCCGTTGATGAGTTATTCACTTAAAGATGTGAAACAAAAGTTGAAAAGTTTAAAGGAGCCTGTTCCAAAGAAAAAGGATGATGCATATGTTGCATTGGCAAAGATACTAATATCAATGGAGGAGAGTGTTCCAAGAAATCTTGATTATATGGTTGATGAAAATCATATTAAAGAAGCCTATAGAGATATTTCTGTAAAATATACGGGTTTAAAGGATTTTGAACAACGAAAAATAAATGCAATCGAAAAGGTGTTCAAAAAAAGATTGAATATGATAAAGGCACGCAGAGAGGAGGAAAAGGATAGAGAGACAGAAAGATTATTAAGAATGGAGATGGAGGAAATAGAATTGGAACAAAAAAAGCCCACGCCGTTGTTGGAAATTCATGAGGAGGAATTGGAAGAGTTGGGGGAGCGGACGTATGAGGGAAGACGTGTAAGAAAAGAGGAAACGGAGGAAGAAAAAGATAAATTTAAAATTTGGATTTCAATACACAGAGGAACATTGGTTGAACAAGAAAAGGAATTAAAAGAAAGAATTTCTGTAAAACCTGAAAAGAAAAGAAGAAGACATCCGCTCATTGGTCGTGAGGTAAAGATGCTCAGTGGAGCAAAAAGAAATCCATATGTTGGAATGATCGGAAAAGTTTTGGACAAAGTTGATGAACCACAGGAACATCTTATTGTGGAGGTCAACGGGAAGAATATACGGGTAGATTTTGACCAAATTGCATTGTATCCAAATATTTTTCAGCGCGGCATTCCAACAGAATATTTAGTGACTAAAAAGGGACAAAAGAAATTGGAACGCCTGGCTATTATAAGCATTAATTTGAGAAAAGGAAATGTTGAAACTGATACTAATAGATTCATTTCATTAAACAATATTGAACGTTCAAACAGATTTATTCTTTTACATTCTGTCAGAATTATTCATGGATCAGATTATGGAAAGATTGGAACAGTGGTTGCAGTATCAGATTCCTCTGTTTTTGTCTCTTTTGAAAATGTTGTGAATGAAAGAACAGAAACTACTCAAAAGGAATTTCCAATTGAACATATTGAATTATACCCAAATATTTTTAGAATTGGAAAGAAAACAAAATATCTTGTTTATTATGTTGAAACCATTAAAAATGAAAAAGCAAAAACTAAAATGGAACAAATTGTTGGAAAGGAAAAAATTTTAAATATCCAAACTATAAATCTTCTTGATGGAACGGTCACCGATAACAAAGGAGAGGTTATTCCAATTAGTAATATTTATAGAGCCGGACAATTGAAATTTGAGCCATCCGCAGTCCAAAAATTTGCGGCACAAAAGATAAAGGCACCAAAACGAAAATTAAAAAGGACCTATGAACAAAAATTATTGTTTAGACAACAAGAAAATTCAAGAATTATGGCTCTATCGGCCGAGGGTGCACTTGTCAGATATAAAAGGAAAAACTATACAATAGAGTTGGTCAACATTGAAGAACAAACAGCAAAATTAAATGACGGCAAAAAGGTTCCATTAAAGGAACTAACGGCTTTATATCCGAAGACTGGATCATATGTCACATTGAAATCGGAGGACGTTGAGGAGAAGAAGATTAGATATAGGGTTGAACAAATTTTGCCAATGACTTTTTCCGTTAAAATAACAGAAAAAAAAGAAAAGAAAGAGATTAAACAGAAACAGGGGTATACTATTGTTAAAAATTCTGATGTGATTCCTGTGGGAAAAAAATATGTTGGTTTATCGTTTGAAATTCCCTTTGTGGAGACAAAAGGAAAAAAGAAACAATGGAAGATTAAAAGAAAAAAACCATTGGCATTGAGATTTGGCATACCAACAGGAAAGCGTTCTTTATTTCTTGGAGGGAAATTGCCTAAATTCCTCAGAGGCAAAGGATTATCTACTCGCAAGGATTTGGAGATTAGTGGAAATGTGACGGCAACTCAACGTAATTTTACTATTAAAATGTTGGATGTTCCAAACTTGTCGCCCACCTTTGAAAAAAGCCTGTTTAACGCATTTGAAAAGGACAGATTCAAATATGGTTTTTTCGCAGTTTTTCTAAACCTCTTATTTGAGGAAAAGGGAGATATTGGGCAATTCGCAGGGGTGTTTAGAGAAAAAATAAAACACAATGTTATTATGTGGGATGATTTTTTTGGATGTAAATTTACACTTTATGACATTTTGCGAGAGGTTTATGTTGGATTAAAACCCCAGGAAGAAGAGGAATTGAACAAAAATATCATTACTTTTTTAACTATTAAAACCTTGGATTATTTTTCTGAATTGAAAAACATTGTGGATCCATCTCTACGTTTGCTTCCCAGATTAAAAGCAGGAATCAAACCCAAATTTATGAAAGACATTGATAAACACAAGATGATAAACTGCGACGATAGTGATGTTAAAGTTACAAACCAAATCCTTTACAGAGAACCAACAGATGGGAAAATCTATTGTCTTGATGCGATGAAAATTATTGAGAATAATTACATGAATTATAAAGTTGACCCCCCAACACCCATAGATGAAAGAACCAGAATGAATGTGGCAACTATGTATGATCTTTTCTTTACATTTTAAATATCCCTCATGTGTAATGGGGCTTACGGGAATATTTATAAATTTTTTAATTTATAAATATGCATTAATAATGTGGTTTTTAAGTGGAGTACCAAAGACTATTGAACAAGAAGTAATAGTAAAGAGTGTAAAGCCTGGTTATCAATATACAAATATTAGATTCAGAATAGGCTCTGATGATGAAAAACTCACAATCGCCATTGTTTTTCCTTGGTCAGCAAACAAGGAGAATGGGAGTTTTAAACATGTGGCTGAACAAACTGAGGACTCAATTTGTTCAGATGATATTCTGATAAATAATAGTGATAATATTTATTCAAATTTTAGAAAATTAAAATTCAATATGAATTATAAATTATCGCAGATTCAGGAATTGAATAGTATATATATCGACGATTTTGGACTCATTCTTTTCGATATAATTCCAGACAAATGGTATAGATTAAATTACAAACACAAGATTGCCGCAGATTCCCAATTATTTTGTCCAACACATTTATCCGCGTTTACAATCGCTCAACAGCCACAAATTAAATATCATATTAGGGCGATTGATGTAGTAAATTTTGAGACTCCAAAACATTTAATAAATATTTCGAGCCATGGGCCAGGGTCACTTTACAAGGTTAATACAGAGGAATTTAAATGGGATATGGATACCAGATTTAACACTACAAATTGGGAGTCTTCTGATGACGAATAATTTAAAGCAAATTTATAATAATGACAGATAACTTGTATAGAAGTCTTTCGCATAATCTAAGGACAGACGACGATCTAACACAGGAGGAGATTAAATACATAAGGACAACTACAGAGACTATGGACACAGAAAAAGTGGAAGCAATCTACATGTTAATTCTATATCATTTTCAACAGAATAATGAGGATTCAAAAGTTATTTATCCCTATAAATCTAAACAGATTGGAAAAGACATTAAGATAAATTTAGAACTATTGCCATTGATATTGAAACATGTGTTATTTAAATTTTGTAAAATCACAAATAACGACATTGGGGACTAATTTAAAGATATTTTAATAATAATGCAAAATACACTATACGAAAAATTTATTTCATATTACGGAAATGTTGAATTTACCTTTTTAAAACAAGAACAAGACTGGCTGATATATGCCGTTAGAATCCATTCATTTCTAAATCTCTATAGATATATTTTCATTGTTATTCCATATGAAAATATTCATATTAGTAATAAAATAACCCTAAATGAGGCTAAATGGATATCGTTTCAAACCCGAACAAGTGAAGAGCTATTCAAGGTCCCTGTTTTATATTTTATATCAAATATAGAACAACAACATTATCTTTCCGATATTTTACAAATTACAAACAGAAATTCTAACGAATCTACTTATATGACATCTCTGCCAATTTCAGTTAAATTACTGCACGAAGAAAAGAAAAATAATTATTTACAATATCCGGATAAATTGAAATTATATCAGGCTCTTGAAACCTATAATTGTGTAATTGAAAAATTTTAAAGTCTATATTTTTTCCTCATCCAATCCATATCTTTCAATAGGATTTTGTGCGTCTCCGGATCGGAGCGTTTATTATAATTAGATATGAGTAGTAAACGCCGTATTGTCCGCGTATAACCCTCATTTTTGACGCTTTTCGCCAATGCGATTCGTCGCGTTCTATCGGCCGTATGTTTAATATTGGAATAGCCATATTTAGATAATGCACCTTTGACTGGAACGGGCAATACTTTGCGCGATTTTGGAGTCTTTCCTTTTTTACCCTTGTCTGGGACACAGGATGCGCGAACTATTGTTCTCTTTACCCGCGTTCCATCCGATCTGATATATGCCTTTCTAATATATCCCTTTCTTAAAATTTTCCCTCTTGCACATTTACTATTCTTTTTACTTGCCATTAAAATATTAAAATATTTTAATATTTTACACTTTGAAAACTCCGACTTTAAAAATTCGGAGCATCCCATAAATCAACTGATCTACTTTGCGCAAGCGTAAATGAAGAACGAGTGAATTCTTTTGGTCTATTCTTTTTACAATAGAAATTTTTTATGTTTACAGCTGAATTAGAATCGCGTGCCATCGCGTGCCCTATACTTTCTTTTATATGGGTAACGGCTTACGGAGATATCTCCGTATTGAACCATCGCCTCATGCTTCACGCAACTTGAATTGAAAGGCCATATATTCAACCTCTTTTTTGACCTCTTCAAAAGTCCAATAATGTTTTCTATCTGAAAAGGGATCTTTTGCAAGAGGAACCAAATCTTCAGATTGTGAACAATCAAAACCAAATACTCCTTTTTCCCCAAACGTCAACTGCCCATGAACATTGATGTGGCGGGCAAGAGCAGCGTAGGTTTTGTGAAAATCTAAATGTCCCTCTGGAAGAGACACATAGCCACAATAAGCCAATAGCAAATTTCTTTTGATTTCTCCTGTGTAACCACATTTTGTAATGAATGTATAACATGTCTGAGGATATTGCTCAATGTCTTTCTCCCATACTTTCTGATTTGAATACATTTGTGATTGTTTGGGTGTTGTGTGTGATTCCAACGTTGCAATCCCGAAAAAATCAGTTTGAACCTCTTTCTCTTTCAAATAAATTAAAAGGTTTTCCCAATCAGTTGGGATTTCAGAAAGAAGAGGATTGTTGAAATATATGATTTCGAGAGTTGGAGAAAGATGACAAAGAGAAACCGGAAAGGAAAAGAGATCGTTATTGCAACAATAAAATCTCTTGAGATTTGAAAGATCTCCAAGAGAAAAAGGAAGAGAATCAAGTTGATTGTGGTTGCAATAAAACTCTTCCAAGTTTTGAAGAGATCCAAGGTCATAAGGAAGAGATTTCAACTCATTCTCACCGCAATTTAGGATTTTCAAGTTTTTCAATTCACAGATAGAAGAAGAAAGTTTTTTGAGATCACAGCGGGAACAAACAAACTTTTCCAAGGCTTGAAGAAAACGAAGATCAGAAGGAAGAGATTTCAACTTTTCATTCCCACTGCAATCAAGGATACGTAAGTTTTTTAGATGACAAAGAGAAGAATCAAGTTTTTTGAGATCACAATTAGAACAATTAAACTCTTCCAAGTTTTGAAGGAGACAAAGGTCAGAAGGAAGCGATTTCAACTTATTCCAACTGCAATCAAGGATACGTAAGTTTTTCAATTCAAAGAGAGAAGAGGCAAGTTCTCGGAGATCACAACCAGAAAAACGAAACTCTTCCAAGGCTTGAAGAAGACAAAGGTCAGAAGGAAGAGATTTCAACTGATTCCTACTGCAATTCAGGACTTTTAAGTTTTTCAATTCACACAGAGAAGAAGGAAGTTCTTGGAGATCACAGTCGGAACAATCAAGAAATTCCAACTTGCTCAGAACAGAAATCTTCGAAACAAGAAGAGGACCATGTTCATTTGAAGCCCAAGAATAACCAGAAAGATCAAGTTTTCTCAAATTCACAAGAGAATCAAGTTTGGAAAGGAGAAAAGTTGCCATTTTCTTTGAACCACCAACAGAAAATTTGTAGGAGGTCAAGAAAGGCAATTTTTTGGGAGAAAGTTGAGAAAGATACCCTTCAAATTTAATTTCTTTTTCCTGATTTGAATACATTGATTGTTTGGGTGTTGTGTGTTCGTGTGGATTCCAACGCTGCAATCCCGAAAAAATCAGTTTTGGATTCCAGTTTTTCCTGCAAATTTCACACGTGTGTTTTGAAACTTTTCTACCGCTTTTTCTTTCAAATAAATTCGGAGAGTTTTCCAATCCTTTTCAGGGATTTCAGGAAGAAGAGGATTGATGGTATACAAGATTTCGAGATTTGGAGAAAGGTTTCCAAGAGAAAATGGAAAGGAAGAGAGATTGTTGTCGTTGCACCGAAATCTATCGAGTTTTGAAAGATTTCCAAGAGAAAAAGGAAGAGAAGAAAGTTGATTGTTGTTGCAATAAAACACTTCCAAGTTTTGAAGAAGTCCAAAGTCAGAAGGAAGAGATTTCAACTGATTCCGACTGCAATCAAGGATTTTCAAGTTTTTCAATTCACAGAGAGAAGAAGGAAGTTCTTGGAGACCACAACTGTAACAACGAAACTTTTCCAAGTTTTGAAGAAGTTCAAGGTCAGAAGGAAGAGAGTTCAAATCATTGTCACTGCAATTCAGGACTTTCAAGTTTTCCAATTCAAAGAGAGAAGAAGGAAGAACTTGGAGACAACAATTGGAAATATTAAGAAAGTCCAACTTCAAAAGAACAGAAATCTTCGAAACAAGAAGAGGACCTTGTTTATTTGGTCTCAAATAAAAAGAACCAGAAAGATCAAGTTTTCTCAAATTCACAAGAGAATCAAGGTTGGAAAGGAAGAAAGTTGCCAGTTCCCTTGAACAATCTTCAGGAAATTTGAAGGAAGTCAAGGAAGGCCATTTTTCAAGAGGAAGTTGAGAAAGATCTCCTTCAAATCTAATTTCTTTTTCCTGGTTGGAATACATTTGTGATTGTTTGGGTGTTCGTGTGGATTCCAACGCTGCAATCCCGAAAAAAATCAGTTTTGGATCCCAGTTTTTCCTGCAAATTTCACATATTTGTTTTGAACCTCTTCCACCGCTTTCTCTTTCAAATAAATTCGAAGGTTTTTCCAATCATATTCAGGGATTTCAGGAAGAAGAGGATTGTTGGAATACCGGATTTTGAGATTTGGAGAAAGATTGGAAAGAGAAAATGGAAAGGAAGAGAGATTGTTGTGGTTGCACCAAAATGTCTTGAGATTGGAAAGATTTCCAAGAGAAAAAGGAAGAGAAGAAAGTTGATTGTTGTCGCAATAAAACACTTCCAAGTTTTGAAGAAGTCCAAACTCAGAAGGAAGAGATTTCAACTCATTGTAACTGCAATCAAGGATTTTCAAGTTTTTCAATTCACAGAGAGAAGAAGGAAGTTCTTGGAGATCACAATGCAAACAATGAAATTGTTCCAAGTTTTGAAGAAGTCCAAGGTCAGAAGGAAGAGGTTTCAACTCATTGTCACTGCAATTCAGGACTTTCAAGTTTTCCAATTCAAAGAGAGAAGAAGGAAGAACTTGGAGACAACAATTGGAAATATTAAGAAAGTCCAACTTTGAAAGAACAGAAATCTTCGAAACAAGAAGAGGACCATGTTCATTTGGTTTCCAAGAACCAGAAAGATC
>Ga0209642_10000965_pt1 | contig 18884 bp, 13 predicted proteins | sample RifCSP19_2_FD_184025 | JGI IMG/M metagenome (GOLD analysis project Ga0209642, IMG submission 184025) | Soil microbial communities from Rifle, Colorado - Rifle CSP2_sed 19_2 (SPAdes) (version 2) | ecosystem: Environmental > Terrestrial > Deep subsurface > Rock core/Sediment | place: Rifle... | reverse complement strand
GAACGCTCGACTTCCGCGGTGAAGTCCACGTGTCCAGGCGTGTCGATGATATTTATCCGGTGCGGACCGGAGAGCAAGGCCTCCGAGAACTGCGGTATCCAGAAAGTGGTGGTGGCCGCCGAGACAATGGTGATGCCCCGCTCCTTTTCCTGTTCCATCCAATCCATTTGGGTGGTGCCTTCATCAATGTCTCCGAGTTTGTAGGTTTTGCCGGTGTAGTAGAGAATGCGTTCCGTGGTGGTGGTTTTGCCGGCATCAATATGGGCAATGATCCCGATGTTGCGGATCTTATCCATGCTGACTTTCCGTTGCGTTTCTTTTTTCTCTGCCATGTTTGGATCCCTGCCTTTCTTACCCAGGAAAAAAACAGACTTCGATCTTCCCTGTGAAGCCTGTCACCTGCGGACTGACCTACCAGCGGAAATGGGCGAATGCCTTGCCCCACACCATTTTTCGACGGTCGGCAGACGGCTTATTCAGCCGTTTCCTTCCTCGGAAAATGAGCGGGGTTGCAGCTTCTATCATGATTACCATCTGAAATGTGCAAAGGCTTTATTGGCATCTGCCATCTTGTGTGCGGTCATTTTTCTTTGGAATGCCGCTCCTTCACCATTCGCCGCGTCAATCAACTCGGCGGCGAGTTTCTCTGAAAAGGTGTGGTATTCCTTGTTTGAACGCTCCTTCGCGCCCCTGACCAGCCAGCGCATGGCGAGTGAAAGGCTTCTTTTGCCTCTGATCGGCGCCGGTACTTGATAGGCTGCGCCGCCGACCCGACGGGAACGAACTTCCATTTGGGGAGTGACGTTGCGAACTGCAACTTCAAATACTTCCAACGGATCTTTTCCCGTTTTTTCTTTCACCAGCTTCAGTGCCGTGTAGACATGGCGCTGGGCAATCGTTTTCTTCCCCTGGCGCATCACGGTATTGATGAGTTTCGTGACCGATTGGTTGGCAAATATCGGGTCCGGTTCGGTTTCTCTTTGGCTTATCCTTCCAGTTCTCGGCATGGTTCTCCTTCCTTACGCTACTTTACTTGGCGTTTCTTTGCTTTCCGGCGCAGCTCCCTTTGGCTTCTCGGATCCCGGCAGACTGACTTTTCCGCCACTGCGGGTTCCGTATTTACTGCGACCTTTTTTACGATTTTCAACTCCCGTTGAATCGTACACTCCCCTGATTACATGATATTTGACACCGGGAAGATCTTTTACCCTTCCCCCGCGAACCAGAACGATGGAGTGCTCTGCGAGTTCGTGGCCTTCGCCTGAAATATAGGCGGTGATTTCCTGTTTATTGCTTAATCTGACCCGAGCAACTTTTCTCAGCGCTGAGTTCGGCTTTTTGGGCGTCATGGTTTTTACCACCACACAGACGCCCCGCTTCTGTGGGTTTATGGTTTCCACCATTTTGCGTTCGCGGGCATTATATGATCGGCGCATGGCGGTGGCTTTGATCTTTTTCTTAAGCTTTTTTCGACCTTTGCGAACAAGTTGATTGATGGTCGGCATAGTTTCCCTTTCTTACAGAATATGCTTCTTTGCAGGACTTTCCTCTTTCTAAACAAAAACAACGGCGATGCCGTTGCACACAAGACGGTTCACTACCCGGGTAGTTATCCTCCTTTGTGCAATGGATGCATGCGTTTTACTCCCATCTGCCGCGAGACGAACTTGTCTAACACAAGTTCTGTATCCATTTTGATACCGTATTTTAACACACCCCTCTAACACTCCTCAAGTCTGAGCAATTTCTCTATTCTTTTGGTGGTTCTATGGGTTCGGCGCGCTGTGTTTCAACAGGGATGAGCCTTCCGATAATGACGTTTTCCTTGAGTCCGAGGAGATGGTCCACTTTCCCGAGGATTGCCGCTTCTGTCAAGACACTGGTTGTTTCTTGGAATGAGGCGGCGGAAAGCCAGGATTCTGTATAGAGCGAGGCTCTGGTAATACCGAGAATGACGATCTGCGCTGTCGCCGGTTCCCCGCCCTCGGCGAGAACGGCCTCATTTTCTTCCTTATAGCGTTCGACGTCGATGAGCTCACCGGGCAACAGGCTTGTGTCTCCTGCCGATTCTATCTTTCCTTTCCCGCTCATTTTGCGGATGATCACTTCAAAATGACGGTCATTGATGGGAATTCCTTGACTTTCGTACACCGACTGGATTTCGCTGACCAAATATTCCTGGGCGGCACGCAAACCCCTGATCCGTAGGACTTCTTTAATATCCAGACTTCCTGATGCCAGTTGATCGCCAATACCCACTAAATCCTTCTCTTTGACTCTCACTGTGCTGGTGATCGGAATGAGGTGTTTCTTCTCTTCGACCGGTTTTTCCGTCGCTGTGATCGTCACTTCATGGCCTTGTGCTGTTTCCTCGATTGAGACCCGGCCCGCGATTTCACTAATCGGTGCGACGATCTTTGCCGTACGAGCTTCGAATAACTCTTCAACCCTCGGTAAACCTTGTGTCACGTCAAGACCGACAATACCACCGGTGTGTTTGACCCGCATGGTCAATTGGGTACCGGGTTCTCCAATGGATTGCGCTGCGATGACTCCGACCGGAGTTCCGATTTCAACCATTTTTCTGCTTGAGAAATCCCAGCCATAACATTGCTGACAGAGCCCAAACTTTGCCTCACACGTGAGCGGAGAACGCACGTGGATGATATTAATTTTCGCATTCTTCAATTCTTCAAGCTTCTCTTCGTCGATGACTTCATTTTTATTGACCAAAGTTTTTCTCGTCTTGGGATTCAGAATTTTCTTGGCCGCAATCCTTCCCAGCACTCTTACCCAAAAGGCTCTGGATCGGGATCCTTCATCTTTGAGCGTTAAGCTTTCATCTGTTTGACAATCCGGTTCACGAATGATGACATCGTGCGCGACGTCGACAAGGCGGCGTGTGAGGTATCCTGCGTCAGCGGTTTTCAACGCCGAGTCGGTCAAGCCCTTTCTTGATCCTCTGGCCGAGGTCACGTACTCAAACACCGAAAGACCTTCACGAAAGTTGGATTTGGTGGGCAGTTCGACGATTTTCCCAAGCGGATCGACAACCAGTCCGCGCATTGCCGCGAGTTGTTTGACTTGATCTTTGCTGGCGCGCGTGCCTCCGGAATCGATGCTCAGCTTGACCGCATTGGAGTCCTCGAAGCTTTGCCAAGTGCGCTCGGCAATTTCTTCTGTGGTTTCCATCCAGATCTCATTGGAAAGTCTTTTCTTTTCTTCGTCTGTGATGAGCCCTTGTTTGTAATTTTCCTGAACCTCTTCCGCCTTTTGGTTTGCGGCTTCGATCAGTTCATTCTTTTGAGGGATGATTTTATTATCCGACACAGCAATCGAGAGTCCGGAACGGGTTGCCGCATTGAAACCAATGTTTTTAAGATTATCAATGAGTTCGGTTGTTTCATTTTCCTTGAGTGATGCAATTGCTCTTCGAACTAATTCTTTGATTTCTCCCAGGGTGATTGGTGTGTTGATGAATCGGAATTCTTGGGGGAGCCGGGCATTAAACATGACTCTGCCGACCGTCGTTTCTATGATATCGCTCTTCCCTTGCGAGTCTATTCTGATATAGGCGCGCTGACGCAGTTTTAACTTTCCCGTTTGGAGGGCTAAGATCGCTTCTTCCTCCGAGCCGAAAATCGTCGGAGGAATTTCCAGCCGTTTATCGATTGACGTTAAGTAATAACACCCCAATGCCATTTCCTTGTTCGGAATGGTGATCGGTGAACCATCGGCCGGTTTGAGAAGATTTTTTTTGGGCATCATGAGAGCCTCCGCTTCCTCCCTGGCAACTTTTCCGAGAGGAATATGAACCGCCATTTGGTCACCATCAAAATCGGCGTTAAATCCGGCGCAGATGCAGGGATGGATTTGAATGGCATTCCCCTCGACAAGGATGGGAAAGAATGCCTGAATTCCCAATTTATGGAGCGTCGGGGCACGATTCAGGAGCACCGGGTGATTGCTCGTGATGTTCTCCAGTATGTCGTAGACTTCCGGAGCACGCCGCTCCAGGATATGTTTGGCTGATTTTACGTTCGGGGCTATTCCTTTCATGATGAGCTCGCGGAGCACGTAGGGTTTGAACATCTCGAGCGCCATTTCTTTGGGAAGACCACATTGATTGAGATTGAGTTCCGGCCCGACGATGATCACCGATCGTCCGGAATAATCTGCACGTTTTCCTAAGAGATTCTGCCTGAAGCGGCCTTGTTTTCCTCTGAGCATGTCCGAAAGCGATCGAAGCTGTCTGGTTGCCCGGCGACGTCTGGTTGTTCGAGATTGTGATGCGTCGATGAGCGCATCAACCGCCTCCTGCAACATGCGTTTTTCATTTCGTAAAATAATTTCCGGCGCTCCAAGATCAATCAGGTGTTTTAACCGGTTGTTTCTGTTAATAACCCTCCGGTAGAGATCATTCAAATCGCTGGTTGCAAATCTTCCTCCAGACAGTTGAACCATCGGTCGCAAGTCCGGTGGAATGACAGGCAATATGCGAAGAATCATCCATAACGGACTGATCCCCGCTTTCTTGAGTCCCGTGATGACTCGAAGGCGCTTCGTCGCCTTTACTTGGCGTTGTCCGGTGTATTTGCGACTCTGTTCTCTCAAACGGGCGGTTAATTTATCAAGTTCGATTGAGCCTATAAGCTTCAGGATCGCTTCGGCTCCCATCCCTACTTCAAGATGTCCGATGGCATCATAATCTGAGAGTTTCAGGTATTCGTCTTCACTTAAGAGGCCACCTACTTTTGTCCTTCTGACCATATCCTTAACGGTTTTAAATACTTCTTCCGCATTCTGTTGCTCTCCGAGCAACGCCTCTTTCATGCTGGCGACTTCCTGTTTGGTTTTGAGTTTCCTTTCTTGGACAGTCAGTTCCTTCTGTTCCGTTGATTTCACTTTCTTTTTGATGTCCTCTAAATCTTTATCCGCTTTCTCCTTTGACTTTTTGATGTTTCCATTCACGTCTTCCTCTAATTCTTCCTTCTTGGTTTTGAGTTTTTCGTCCAAGGTTTTTAAAATTTCTTCCCGTTTCTGTTCGTCGGTATTGAGCACGATATATTGAGCAAAATAGATCACCGAAGCAAGGTTTCTCGGAGATATATCAAGAAGCAAGGAGAGTTTTGATGGTGTACCCTTGAAGAACCAGACATGGGCGACGGGAGCTGCGAGATTGACATGTCCCATTCGCTCTCTTCTGACTCTACTTTGTGTGACTTCAACGCCACATTTATCACAGATGATTCCTCTATACCGAATGCGTTTATATTTTCCGCAGTAGCATTCCCAGTCTTTTGTCGGGCCAAAAATTCGTTCACAAAACAAACCGTCTTTTTCAGGTTTGAGGGTTCTATAATTGATCGTTTCCGGTTTCGTGATCTCTCCATGAGACCATGACGAAATGGTCTCGGGAGAGGCAAGTTTAATTTGCAGGCCTTTAAAATCAACGATATTTTTCATTTGTATTACTTCGCCTGATTGCTCTTCGTCTCTATTTGTTCTTGATCTTTTTGCGTGCTGGTTTGATTCTTATTTATTTCTTGTTTAACTTCGCCCGCTGGTTGTTGTGAATCAACTTGAGTATCCGGAACGGATACCTGTTCTTTACCAGGCTCCTTCGGAGTTTTTTCAGCAGTTATGCTTCCTTCATCTTTGCTTATCTGTCCATTCTCTTCGGGAATTTCTAGCACATCTTCTTCGACTGCTTCTGTTGGGATTATTTCAAGACAGAGGCTTTGCAGCTCTTTAACCAATACTTTAAATGATTCAGGCACTGTGGCTTCGGGGATTTCCGTTCCCTTGACTATTGCTTCAAATGCTTTAGCTCTTCCGATGACATCATCGGATTTAATGGTTAACATTTCTTGCAACGTGGTTGCTGCTCGATGAGCTTCAAGCGCCCACACTTCCATCTCTCCTAATCTCTGGCCTCCCATTTGAGCCTTACCTCCCAGAGGTTGTTGAGTGACTAGCGAGTATGGACCGGTTGAACGGGCGTGAGTTTTATCTTCTATCATATGAATCAATTTGAGGATATAGCCAATACCAACGACCGTCTCTTCTTCAAAGGGTTCTCCTGTTCTTCCATCATGAAGCTGTACTTTCCCGGAGATTGGTAACTTCGCTTTTTCCAGTTCTTTATTGATCGTCGTTTCCGGGATTTTTTCAAAAACCGGTATTGCTACTTTGTATCCAAGACGCATACCTGCCCATCCCAAGTGTGCTTCCAGGAGCTGTCCAAGATTCATACGTGCCAGAACTGAGAGCGGGGAAATAATAATATCAACCGGTGTTCCGTCTTTCAGATAGGGCATGTCTTCTTCAGGCACGATTTTTGAAATCACTCCTTTATTTCCATGCCGTCCGGCAAGCTTATCTCCCACTGTTACTTTTCTAATCTGCGCTATTCGTACGATAACTTTTTTATTGACTCCAGGATCAAGTTCATCTCCTTTATCCCGATCTAAAATCTTCACTTCAATAATTGTGCCAGCTTCTCCATGTGGCATACGAAGAGAAGTATCGCGAACTTCGCGTGCTTTCTCTCCGAAAATTGCTCGTAAAAGTCTTTCTTCTGCTGTTAGTTCTGTTTCACCTTTTGGTGCGATTTTCCCAACTAAAATGTCATTCGGTCCAACTTCTGATCCTACGATGACGATCCCGTCTTCTCCCAGGTTTCTGAGATCTGTATCACCGACATTTGGGATATCTCTAGTCAATTCTTCAGGACCGAGCTTTGTATCCATCACCTGAGCTTCATATTCATTTATATGAATTGAAGTAAGTACATCTTCTCTTACCAAACGTTCGGAGATTATGATGGCATCTTCGTATCCTAGTCCATCAAATGACATGTAGGCGATAAGCAAATTCTGCCCAAGTGCTAGCTCACCTTGATCGGAACATGGGCCATCGATGATTAAATCCCCTTTCTGAATTCTCTGGCCTGTTTTCACCAATGGTCGTTGTGAGTAACACGTTGATTGAGCAGAGCGAGTGAATTTTTGAATGTGGTAAATTTCTTTATTTGAGTCTATTGTTAAATATTCTCTTGTATTCTTCTTTGCGGAGCGTCTCATGTCTCTGAGTTCATTAGTGTTTACCCTTATTTCAACCTGATTTGCATCTACATTCTGAACTATCCCCCCATGAAAAGCTCTTATGGAGCGTTCCATCGCTTCAATGACATCCTTTTCCATTCCAGTCCCGACAACAGGAGCACTCGGTCGTAAAAGCGGAACTGCTTGACATTGCATATGAGTTCCCATTAATGCTCTGTTTGCTTCATCGTGTGCAATGAATGGAATCAAAGAAGCCGATGTTCCCACAACTTGACGGGATACTACATCAACCAATTGCACTTGCTCCACAGGTGCTTCTAAAAATTCTCCTCTGTAACGAACCGGGACCCATTCTTCAGTAATGTATCCTTGCGAATCTGTTTCAACTTCAGCGTGGGTGATGTAGAAGTCTTCCTCATCATCAGCTGAGATATAGATCACTTCGTTACTCATCCGCATTTTGATTTTTCCATTCTTCTCGACCTTCTCAACTTTTTTATATGGGGCTTCAAGAAATCCATAGTCGTTCACTTTGGCGTATAAGGCCATATAGTTTACTAATCCGATGTTTGGTCCTTCTGGAGATCTGATCGGACATATTCTTGCGTATTGACTTGCGTTGATGTCCCGCATCGAGAAGGAGGCTCTTTCTCTGGTGACTCCGCCAGGTCCCATGACTGAAAGACGCCTAAGGTTGTCAATTTCGCTCAAAGGATTCGTCTGGTCCAGAATTGTAGAGAGTCTATTTCTACGAAAGAATTCAGATATTGTCGCAATAATCGGGCGTGCGTTCACAAGAGACGCTGATGTAATTTTTTCTTCAGCTTTTGTTAAACTCATTTTTTCACGAATAGAGCGTTCAAGTCGCAGTAATCCTATTCTGAACGCCGTTGTTGCGACTAATTCACCAACGCAGCGTACCCGACGATTTGCAAGATGATCGATGTCATCAACCTTTCCCTGACTATTCTGTAGACCAATCAGATACCGAATAGTTGCAATGATGTCTTCTTTCTTCAGTACGAAGTTAGTATTATCATTCGGGACATTAATTCCCAGTCGCTTATTCAGTTTGTATCGTCCTACTTTTGCCAAATCGTAACGTCTTGAATCAAAAAAGAGTTGATGAAGATATTGTTGGGCATTTTCAAAAACTGCAGGTTCTCCAGGACGCATTTTTTCGTAGATCTCTATGATTGCTTCTTCTCTGGTTTTGGTGGAATCTTTATCTAGCGTCGATTGTACATACAGATGAACTGGATCTTTATCGATATCTCCGAAATATTCCATGATATTTTCATCTGTGAGCGTTTCTATACCTCGTAAAAGCACGGTTACAGGAAATTTTCTATGGCGATCGATTTTAACGGTGATGATGTCATTTCTTGTAACTTGGAATTCTAACCATGATCCTCGAAGAGGTCGCAGCTCAGCTTTATACAACATTCTTCCTGTTGACGGATCCACTTCACCTGAGAAAAATACTCCTGGAGATCGGACAAGCTGACTTACAACAGCTCGTTCTATTCCATTAATAATAAATGTTCCGGTTTGAGTCATTTTCGGAATATCTCCAAAGAATACTTCCTGTTCCGATGTCTGTCCTGTCTGCAAGTTTGTCAATTTCGCTTCAACCTTCAACGGCATTTCGTAGGTAATTCCTTTTGCTTTTGCTTGTTCGGGTGTATGTTTCGCTTCTCCGAAGCTATGGTTTCCAAACTCAAGTTTCCAGTTTTTACCAGTGAAATCCTCTATCGGCGAGATGACTCGTAAGGAATCTCTAATTCCTTCCGTGGTAAACCATTCATATGACTCTCTTTGTACAGCCAAGAGATCAAGTTGCGGGAGTTGCCGTGCTTCAATTCCCCAATATTGTCGAAGTTGAGTATTCTTTTTTGCCATACGAGAGTCTGTCCCCTATATTCGTAACGACGCTGCGTACATTTAACAGAAAAAACCCGGGTTTCTCCCAGGTTTTTTGGATCTTCGAATTATTTATTGATGGTGGATAAATTCAACGTAGAGAACACTTCTTATAAAATGATTTTGTTAAAAAAATCACAAAATAGACGTACAAAAGTACGCCTTCTTTAAAAGGCTTCCTATTTTATAACACAATTGGTTCTTCCTGTCAATTCTACCTGTGCTTTTTTTACTCTATTTTCCAAGATAGGATGTAATATTGGCGTTGTGCTCCTCAAGATTTTTTGCATAGTGCATATTTCCTTGCAAATCTGAAATGTAATACCAATAGGCAGTGATCTCTTGATTTGCAACTGCTTGAATGGAAGCCAGCGATGGATTGCTAATCGGCGCCGGTGGTAATCCTTCATTTGTGTACGTATTGTACGCGGAATCAATCTCAAGATCTTGGCGTGTTAGGGATTTTTTCCACCAGCTATGTTCCTTTGCTTGATAGCCAAGAATATATTGTATGGTTGCGTCGGCTTGCAGCGGCCAGCCACTTCGCCAACGTTTTATAAGAATTCCAGCAACAATCGGACGATCTATCTGGCCACGAGCTTCCCGTTCTACGATCGAGGCAATCACTATTGCTTGGTCTACTGTCAGGCCTTGATTCTCTATGCTAGCTCTCATTGATTCATCTACTTTTATGTCAAAAGTTTTACGGAGAAGCTGTGAGATCTCGCTAGTCTGTGCTACCCTCGGAATATTGTATGTATCTGGGAATAAGAATCCTTCCCGTCTTTCTGTCTCTTGAAGAAATTCTTCCCTTGCGAAGTTTTCACCTCTCTGCTCAAAAACTTTTTGCAGCTCATCTGCCATTTCCTCCCGCCTCCATCCTTCTAGAAGCGTCACCTGAATATCATCGGTTCCGTGAGTTAAAGACCGAGCGATTTGACTTAGATTCGAAGTTGGAGAAATTTGGTATTCTCCTGCCTGCATACTTTTTGATAAGTTGTGTATCATGACCCATAATTTAAATGCTGCTTTTGACCGAATCAGGTTTTTTTTCTGAAGATTGTTCGCGATGCTCTCAACCGATTCACCCCTGTTCACAGAAAATGCAGTTGTTGTAGTAATTAGATCCGGAGGAGATGAAACCCATTTCCACCACAATGTCCCGCCTGTCAGTGTAATGAAGATGAGCATGAGCAATACGCGGAGAGAAATGACTTTCTTTTTCTTATTTCCCTTCATAAACGATGTGACCAAGCTGAGCTTGGTCACTATTGATTATTGGTGAGGTGTTTTCCTAGACTTCCTCAAAGAGGGCTCTTCGATATTTATCCGATTTCGGTTCATGAATATAAATCCTTCCGCATTTACAGATTACTTTTTGCATACCGTCTTTGCGATCCTGTTTCTTTCCCTTTACCAGAGGTGTACCACAACCCGCACACTGCCCTTTTGATAGAAGCCAAGCTTGTACTGGAGCGATGATGTTTTTTAACATACAATCGATTTTTTCCTGTCTTCATTATACCATCAGCCTCTATTAGACTGTTATCTTCAGAGTATCCAAGTATTCTTGAAGAATCAAACTTGCAGCAAAACTATGTTTTGGTCCTTGGCGTTTTTTCTTTTTTGTCTGACTCTCAGACAAATTTTGGGCAGCAAGTCTGGTCGTGAGTGTTTCGTCCTGAAAAACGATCGGAATATTGAGCTCTTTTCCTAGTTGTGTTGCGAATTTATGAATTTCATGGGCAATCTTTCCTTCTGATATTCCGATGACAATTTTTTCGACTTGGAGATTCAGACAAATCTTTTGTAACTTTTTGTTTACTCCCGAGGAAACTCGCAAGTTCGCCAATGGTTCTGCAAGAGGAGAGGTTGCTATTGCGAGTCCAATATTTTTCAATCCATAATCTACACCCAGAATTACCATATTTTTTAATCGACGAGAGTGGCAGTAATAACACCGCGACGAAGATAGGTTCCGGGTGGTGTACAAGTAATAAGTCGTAAATATTCATTGTCATATGGTTGTTCCAGTACCGAAATATTATCCGGTTTGACCTCGATCTTATCGATCACTCGATACGTGTAGGTGATTCCGTCGAATTTGATGATGATTTCATCTCCTAATTGCATTGTGGGAATTAAAGAAAATATTGACATATAGTTTTTTGGGTTAAAGAATTGCGGGAGGATGGAATGACCAAATATCACCGGTGCTCCAATTTCTCCAGGAAGTGCGGTTCCAGGGTACTGAATAAGGCTTTTTCCGAGATTTTTCCCATCGATCTCTACTGTCGCATTTTCAATCTTAAACTTTGGAATTGAGAGGGTATAATGAGTGATTTTGGTTTCTCTCTTTTTCATAGGTTTTGCTGTGGGAAACCAATTCTGAGGATACGTGAGATCATCATTTTCTTCTGAACTACTCTTTTTTATGAAATCCTGTTCTTGACCTGATACCGGAACCGGCAGAAGAAACTCCTCTCCCGACAAATCGGGAGCGGTAAATATCTCATAGGAAAGAATTGGCCATGCTACTGACAGCATTAACAGTAATCCAAAAAAGAAGAGGCCTTTTGCAATACGTCTATTCTTACTTCCGGGAGAGACGGTTCTGTTTAATACGGATTTGTGTATTATCGCCGGTGCTTTAATGTATCGATAGCCTGTCATTCGTTTTGTTCAACTTTTACTTCTATGGTAATGTTCTCTGTTTTTCTGGGAAATCGTTTTAATCTTACCGGAAGGGATTCAGGTGTTATCTCTATTTGGGCCTTAGAAAAATTCGGTAATGTAGAAAAATACGATTCAACTAGATTGGGATATTTGCCTTTGAGATTTTGTTTTATCTCTTGCTCATCAATTTTTGGCGTCAAAATCACTTTATACACGATCGTCATTTTTACGGCCGGGTCTTGAAAATCGATATCTTTGATCTCAATCTTACTTTCTTCCTGGTTCAGTTGAAAGCCATCTGGTATTGATTCACTGACCGCTTCCTGAATGATATCCATAAGGTCTAGTTCCTCATAGGCCACGGTCTTCATTTTTACTCGCAGTTTAGCGGAGACGTTCTGGGCTTCAGCTCCCACTTCTCCGCTTATGTCCTTGGTTACAACTTCCATTTCTGCTCCATCGATAAGCACTTTCCTCCCCGGTCCTTCTTGTGCTTGAAGTTTTTCTGCTGCTTGTTGCTTTAAATCATCCTCTACCTCAAGCAATAGTTCGTCGATATCGTCTTGGGCAATCGCCTGGACTTCACGGCTGGTTCCTCCAGTAAGATCAGATTCGTTTTTCGCTTCATATGATGCCGAGGAATAATCGTCAAACTGGAATTGCGTATTCGCAGAAACGTTAAATTCTGCTCCAATTGCGATTGCAGTTACTCCGGTTTTCGTTTTCCCAAAAGTAGTCGTCACTGCTTCATCGCTTTCCTCAGAGCTTGCAGAGGCCGCCGTAACTTCCGCGTCAAGTGTAAACGTAAGATTATTCGGACCAATGAGATTGGTTCCCGCGGGAAAAGTTTTTTTTGCGGATGTTTTATTGTAAATCGTTACTTCTCCCTGCGCTTTTTCTCCGACTACCCTTGTTCCTGTGGTGTCTTTTTCCTTTCCGCTTTCTACTTCAACTTCAACAACTTTTCCAGGAATACGCTTTTGGTTGAGGATGATTTGATCTGCCGTCGGGTCAATGATCAGTTCGACTTCTTTATCAAAACTCTTGGGTTTCACGTACAGTACGACTTTTGCCTTCGGAATCGTCCAATACCCATAGACAGCGGCTCCGCCAATGAGAACACAAAGCGCCACGATGATTGCGAATATCACTTTTGTTTTTGATCCAAGGATTTCTGTCAAATGAGGTATTCTGAACTTTGGGAGATGAGGGATTCGAGGGATCATTAATTTTATCCGTGTCATGATCCCGGTTTCTGTCCCAGGTTCTGTCATTTCTTCAGATTCTCCGGCTTCAGACAGTTGAGACCCCCGCTCCCCGCTCAACTCCTGTGTACTTTCCGTCTGTGGCTTCGGCTGTGCCGTTTCTTGTTTGTGAACTTTGGAAACATCCGCGGCACTAAATCCCATCTCTTCTGCCCCAAGTATTGTCTCCAGATCGGATTTTTCTTGTTTTATTATTGGTTTTTTATCCTTCTCTCCTTTTGTGACTGATTCCTCCTCTTGATTACGGTTCACAATTTCCTGAGGTAATTTTTCCTCCTCTTCTTCCTCTTCCGTGATCTTGAATCCAAGGTTTTTGGCTGCCTCGGCTCCTCCGGCTATCGCAACTGCGTGTATGGTTATTTGCGGATCCAACACTTCGACTTTGGGAAAATGGAGAAAAGGGAGTTTCTCAAGCCAATTATATGAGAGAATATCTTGCTTGAGTGCATCAAGATCAAAGCTTCCATTCAAGAGTAACATTCTTGATGGATATTTTTCTTGTGTTTGGGAGCGAGCCAACCCTTCTTCGAGATCAGCCCCAATGTCTTCACTGCGGGAAACAATCTGGTTTTCGATGACCTTTCCAAGATTTATCAGTGAAATTTGAACCTCCGATTCACTCACTCGAATAAGAATTGCCGTCGGTGGCGTACCTTCTTTGAGTTTCAGTAGTTGGACTATGGCCTCTGTGGTGACGACAAAACCCATCGGATCAAACTCGAATTTTTCAGTTATTTGTTTGAGTATTTTTGCGTATTTTTTCGAAATCGCGCTGCCATCAACCCAGCTCTCCTGTAATCCGTAAATCACTTTATTGGGTTCGCTATCTATTCCGGCAAGCGCTTTTTCAAGCGACATATCAATGGCTGTTAATAGCTTTTCCTGAGTATCTTTTTCGACCTCCCATTCTTGCGTCGTTCCCACAGAGACAATCTGCGTTTGGCTTTCCGCAATCTTCCAAACAGCTGTGCTGACGGTTTCCGCACCAACCTCGATAGCCAAGAATTGTTCCTGGTCTTTTTCTCTGGTGCCCAATTTTGACAGGATATTTGAAATTGCCATATTTCCACTCTTTGAGCGGCTCTCAGATTCATTCTAACATCAAGGTGTGAAGTTTTCGAGTCTGGCCTGCTGCTGATCTCAATTGCGTGAAGATTTGTCTCTTTCTTACTGAAGAGAAGCGTAGATGCGACGGATTCCCGAACCAACCGACTGCTGTTTTACGATTCTCAATCTACCTATCTCCCCTGTTGATTTAACATGAGGTCCACCGCATAATTCCTTTGAGAACCAGTCTTTCTTCGGATCTTTCCCAATCGTATAGACCGATACTTTATCAGGATAGATTTCTTTAAAGAATGCCATAGCTCCTGATTTTAGGGCTTCTTCTTTCTCCTCGATTGTTTTGTGGACAGGGAGGTTCTCTTTGATTTTTTGGTTGATGAGATGTTCCACTTTTTTCACTTCTTCGTCTGATAAGGCTTTCTGGTGGGAGAAATCGAAGCGCAGGCGCTCGGCGGTAATGTGACTTCCCTCCTGGCGGACGTGATCACCCAATACTACTCTTAATGATTTATGGAGGAGGTGTGTGGCAGAATGGAGTCTGATTGTTTCCTCTGATTTATCGGCAAGACCACCTTTAAACATGCCGGCTGTGCCGATACGGGATTTTTCTTTGTGTCTAGTAAACTCTTTATCGAATTGTTTCTTCTCAATCTTTATTCCCTTTTCTGCTAGCAGCTCTTGGGTTAATTCAAGCGGGAAACCGTGGGTCTGATATAGATCGAATGCGAATTTGGCGTTGATTTCTCTGGGATTCTTTTTTTCTATCTCCAATAACCCCTTATTCACGGATTTTGAGAACTTCTTTGCTTCTTCGCTAATGCTATTTTTGACGGACTCCGCCACATCAACTTTTTTTAAGTACAACCCGTCGAACATATCCAATACCGCCTCTGCGCTTTTGACGAGAATCTCCTCTGTATTTTGAGCTTTGAGGGTGTGCATTTTTACGACTGCCCTCCTCAGCAGTCGCCTGACAAAATACCCTTGCATCTTGTTTGACGGCAATGTTCCTTGGGAAATCATGATCGTGGCGCCGCGAATGTGGTCGGCGATGACACGTATTGCAGGTTTTTGATCTCTTTCATATTTTGCACCCGTTGATGCTTCAATTTCCCTGATGATTGGAAGCATGAGGTCCGTTTCGAAAATGTCAGGTTTGTCTTGACTGGCGGCGGCGATGCGCTCGAGTCCTCCGCCGAAGTCCACGTTTTTTTTCGGAAGAGGTTTGAATGATCCGTCCTTTTGTTTCTCATATTGCATGAACACTGAATTGCCAATTTCCAGAAACCGTCCGCATTCACAATTGAGGTGGCAAGGTTTATCTTTGTATGGACTTTTTTTGTGAATTTCCCTCTGTAAACCGAAATCAAAAAAGACCTCGGAGTCGGGGCCGCCGATTTCTCCCGGAGGCATATTTTGTGGGATACCGGCACGTGACCACCAGTTTTTTTCTGCACTATAGCTATAGATTTTTACTTTCGGATCGAATCCATCGGATCCTTGACGTACGGGTACATTCGTCTTTAAAATCTCTTGCCAGATGTTTACGGACTCTTCATCCTTTGACAGATTGGCATCACCCTCAAAAACCGTCACGTATAAACGATTTGGATCAAGATTGATATTGTCGGTCAAAAACTCAAAAAACCAGGGAAGTTGTTCATTTTTAAAATAATCCCCGAGGCTCCAATTCCCGAGCATTTCAAAAAACGTGGTGTGGCGATTGTCGCCAATCTCTTCTATGTCTTCGGCACGGAAGCAGGGCTGGGAATTTACCAATCTTATTCCCATCGGATGCTCTTGTCCTTTCAAAAACGGCACGAGCTGCTGCATGCCGGAGCTTGTGAAGAGGGTTGTCGGGTCATCGGGAGGAACGATCGGTGCCGGGGGAATTTCCTTATGACCTTTTGTTATGAAAAATTCGATGTAGCTTGACCGTATTTCGTCTGCAGTCATAAACACACTCAATTCTACCAAATTCTTGCCTGGTACAGCATTCTCAGTACAGATTTTTCTTTTTGAATGGAATAAGCGCAGCAATCACGGCTGGGGTATACAACTTTGTTCTGTCGATGACGCCATCGGTGAGAATGCCGATTGCACCTTCCTGCTGTTTAGAGTTTTTCTTCCCGAAAATTTTATCCATTACATCTCCAAGTTCCTTCCCTTCTTTTAATTGCGAGGCGACTTTTAATGGCAATTGGAAAGAGGCGGTTTTTCCCTTTCCTTCTTCAGTCTTTGATACCACGACCACCCAGGCGAAGGTAAATGTCTCCGTCCCTCTTGTTTTCGCTCCTCCCTCTATGCCGACTGAAAAGTCGGCTTTCGGGAATAGCTGCAGGGCATTGCGGGCTCTGTTCTGTGCGCCTTTTACGGTTTCTTCATCCGACATCGGTTGATCGCTAACTCCAGATTCGACATCGACGCTTTTGATCGAAAACCTTTCATTGGGAAAAATTTTCTTGAATCCGTTGAGCGCGGCTTTGATTTTTATCGGATTTTTGGAGGCAACGATGAGTAATTTCATATCCACAGTGAATATTCAACAGACGATCTGAATTATAGCGCACCGAAGAGAACTCCTTCAGGCTTTTAATGACTTTCCGCTGCGGGTGAAGAATTGTTTTGCCGCTTTTCTGCCGTGCTCTTGAAGCGATTTTATATGATTTAGATCCTGTTTTTTCCCGACACCCAGCTTCCTTGTGATCTTCTTCTTTTTTGGCTTTGAATCATCTGCTGTGATGATTCCTCGTTCTCCGGCTTCCTCATAGAGTTCCTCAAATTCTTCAAGAATTTTACCTCCGTGTTGGGACATATACTCTCGAATATTTTTCCCTTTTTTTGTCCCAAACAGAAACATGCCTATCGCACCCAGCGCTGCACCCCAAAAGAGTCCTGAGGCAAAACCGGACTCTTTCCTGTGGTCTAGATTGGATGCATCTTTTGCCATGGCAACAATGGATGTGAATTGAAGTCTAGGATTCCTCTCCCAGATCAACAGATTCTTCTTGCAAAACTTTTTTCTTTCTTGTGAAGAAGGCTCCAATTGTTTCGACGACTTTCAAGCCAGATTTAAGGCCATCGAGCATTCCGCCTAAACCGGCAATCGGGCGGGAGATGGATTCCGTCACCAACCCGGCGTCATCGAGCATCTTGTTTACTTTCTCCATTGCTCTCCTCACCTCGCGGAGAATGTAGACAACCTGAACTCCTATGAACGTGAGCAGGATCGTTAAGGTTGTGATGACAAGGACGAGCAGTACTTGGCTTAAGTCAACCATAATCAGGGTTTAGGGTTTAGGTTAATGATCTGGAATCTTTGTGATACTGTCAATTACTACTCTCTATTGGGAAGAGTATCAAAGTACAATTATATATAATATTACTCCTCTTTGATTCTGTTGCCTTTTTGCTCTCTGATTCAACGTACAACATGAATCGTCCGTTGAACGGTTCGAGATTTTCCAGCCCTGCTGGTTGTTTGGATGGTTATTGTTCTGGTTCCCTGCGGAAGTAAGATCGATTGACGAAATGTTCCGTCAGATTCAACGGAAACCTGCTGATTATTAATGGTTACGGTTGCCTGCGGATCCGTATTTCCGACAACCGTCAGCGCCGATGTTACTTCTTCTTCCTCCATCGGGCTCTCGATAACCAAGGGTGGCGCTGATTCTAACAATCGAAATTGGTATATAAAATACGAGATGAAGGTGAGCGTGAGCAATGCGGCCGCGACGATCACTGTCGTTTTAGGATTCCATAGAGACCGATTTTTGATATCCGATTGTGTAAAGCTTCTCGGAATGACCTGGCCTTTCAAGTTTTGGTCATAATCCCGTCGAAACACTGCCAGCGCTTGCTGCGGATTGAGTCCCACGGCATTGGCATAGTTGCGAATAAATCCCTTCACGAACGCGGCTTCCGGTAGACTGGTAAAGTCGTTTTTTTCCAATGCTTTCAGATATCTCGAACTGATTCGTGTCTGTTTGGCGATGTGCCTTCGTGTCAGCTTTTTTTTATGACGGGCATTCTTCAGTATCTCACCAACGGTTTTCATAAGCTTTCCAGTTAAACACTGGTGTGACGAATTGCGGGTCTGGCGATTTCGATTCTCTTATGTCTGATGTTCGGAGGCAGCTTGACGCTGGGCAATGAAGGTATTTGCATTTTGTATTAATATTTCTCTTGGTTTTGATCCTTCCTGAGGACTGACAACACCTGCCTGTTCAAGTTGGTCCAACATCCGCGCAGCGCGGGCATACCCTATAGAAAGCCGGCGCTGTAAGAGCGAGGCAGAAGCACGATCATAATCACAGACTACCCGCACTGCCTCGTCAAATAATTCATCGACTTCTTGGGTACTTCCGCCGGCAGTGCCGACCGTCTTTGCTTTGTACTTTGTCGTTACTTCCTCAGTGTATTGAGGCTTTAATCCGCTCTTTTTCAAGAAGTCCATGAGTTTCTGAATTTCCGGTTCCGATACATAGGTTCCCTGGATTCGCGATGGTTTTGCTTGATTGGGCGGGATGTAGAGCATGTCACCTCTTCCCAAGAGCTTCTCGGCGCCGGGCGAATCAATAATGACCCTGGAGTCTACCATGCTGGTGACATTGAAGGCAATCCTGCAGGTGATGTTTGCCTTGATGAGTCCCGTGATGACATCCACCGATGGCCTCTGTGTCGCTACGATCAGGTGAATCCCCGTGGCTCTTGCCATCTGAGCGAGTCTCGTGATTGCGTCCTCGACCTGCGACGGGGCAAAGAGAATGATATCCGCTAACTCGTCAATGATGATAACGATATACGGAAGTGCTTGAAACCCCGAGAGCTCGTTATACCCCTCGATATTGCGAACTCCTACTTCGGAGAACATCTTGTAGCGTTTTTC
>Ga0209642_10000964_pt1 | contig 18885 bp, 15 predicted proteins | sample RifCSP19_2_FD_184025 | JGI IMG/M metagenome (GOLD analysis project Ga0209642, IMG submission 184025) | Soil microbial communities from Rifle, Colorado - Rifle CSP2_sed 19_2 (SPAdes) (version 2) | ecosystem: Environmental > Terrestrial > Deep subsurface > Rock core/Sediment | place: Rifle... | reverse complement strand
GCACCTGGCAATTTCATGCCTGGTAAGGGACGCGTCGAGCGGCTGTTTGGCACCTTCAGGATCGGCTGCGCGCGGAACTGCGCCTGGCGGGCATTGCCGACCGCGACGGGGCGAACACCTTCCTGCACGCTTTCCTGCCCCGCTACAATGCGCGCTTTACCCAGGCGCCTGCCGATCCCACGCCCGCGTATCGCCCGTGGCCGGCCGGGCTTGACCCGCAGACAGTCTTCTGCTTCAAGTACCGCCGCGTCGTCGGCAACGACAACACGATCACCCTCGGCCCGCACCACATCCAGCTCCTGCCCGGGCCGCAGCGCCGCAGTTACGCGAAGGCTACCGTTGAGGTCCACGAGCGCCTCGATAGCATCGCCGTCTTCTCCCAGGGCACCCGCGTCCCCAGCCAGCGGCTCACCGCGGCGCCGACCCCTGGTCGCATCCCGGCGCGCCGACATCCGCGCGTGCGCCTGCAGCCTCCGCACCGGGAGCCACCCGGTCCCGTCGCGGGGATCCCGGCAGCCACCCCCTCGCGCAACACGCATCCTGGGGCATCTGGGAAGGCGAGTCTCACGCCGACCAGCGGTCGTCGGGCCAAACGCGTACAGCAGTGGAAACCCGCGCCTGATCACCCGTGGAGGCACATGCCCATCGGGAAGGCGAAACATGAAACGTCTTGGGGAGGGAGGACAAGATCACTGAACGCTTAAGCGGACAGAATCACTGATCTCCGACAGTATATAATCACGCGATTCGCTATCTTGACGCTTTTGGCGCGAAGAGATAACATGATTCTACCTTGTGGAAATGTATTCCACATTGTGATGGAGGATTTCAATGTCGCGTCTCGGCGGGCCTTCCTGGGAGGGTCTTCTCCTAGCAGTCGCACTCCTGGCCGTTCCATTTCCGCGCATTAGCGCGCTTCAAGGGGCTCCACCACCGCTCCAAGGGGCGCTCATGATCGGAGTGCGGACACTGGGGACCGAGGTGTGGGACGAAGCGAAAGCATCGGGGGCTGAAAAGGAAATCCTGCAAATGGTCGGCGACACACTGCTGAGGATGGACCCCGCGACGCGGGAACTACGCCCCGGGCTTGTGGAATCGTGGCAGGTGTCTTCCGACGGCCGCACATGGACATTCAGTCTGAGGGCAGACATTCGATTTCACGATGGTTGGGGTCCCCTTACGGCTGAGGACGTGAAATTCACGTGGGCGCGTGTGATCAGCAAGGAATCTGTAGCTCTGGGCGCTGGGATTCTTCGAGAGGCAGTCAACGGGAACATGGAGAATTTCGAGATCGTCAACGCCAGACAGTTTCGGATTCGCACTCCATCGATCCAAATTGATCTCCCGCTTAACCTCTCCAATGGCGTCCTCCAAGCCTTTACGATCCAATCCAGGAGGTATTTTGGGGCAGTAGGCGAAGAACGTGCGGTTACTCACCCCGTCGGCACAGGGCCTTTCCGATTGGCAAGCCACGTTCGGGGGCAGCAGGTCACTCTCGAAGCTGTCGCCAGTCACTGGCGTCAAACCCCCGGATTCAAGACAGTCGTTGTCAGGATCATTCGCGAAGAGGCAGCAATGCTCGCTGAACTGCAAAGCAGTACCCTTGACTTGGCCCCCTTGAGCGTGAGTCTGAAGCGAGAGGCCCAGAGGGCGGGGTTGCACTCCAGTTCTGTGCCGAGCACCGCAAATGCCTATGTAGTGTTCGGTGGCATGTACCCCGGTCACCAGAACTATGATAGGAACGCTCCCTGGATTCAAGCCGAGAACCCGGCAAAGGGTCGTCTGGTCCGAGAGGCTCTAACTCTCGCAATCGCTCGGCGTGCGATCGTCGAGCGGATCCTCTCAGGTGAGGGGCAACCGGCTGGCGCTCCCTTCTCTTTCATCCCTGGCCCGTTCCGCTTCAACGACCCTAACTGGAAAGTTCCTCCCTACGACCCTGCACGTGCCAAACGGCTTCTGGCTGAGGGCGGCTATCCCAGCGGCTTTACCATGGATATGCCAATCTATCCACTCGCTGGGCGGCCTGAAGTCGAGGACATCGCCCACGCCGTTGCCGACATGTACGAGATGATCGGCATTCGAGTAAACAGGATCCCGATGGAATACAGGCCGACTTTCCGCGCCCGGCTGGCTGCGCGGGCGACGAAAGGCATGGTGTTCGTGAACGCCAACACATTTTACGATGAGCCGGCTGCCTTCTTCCGAGTCGCCGGGGCACCCGAAGCCACTCTGGCATTCATCCACGACGCGAGAGTCAGCGCGACAGTGAAGTCCCTATCTGGCGAGTTGGACACCGAGAAGCGTATGGCGCTTGCACGGGAGTTGGGCAACTACATTGTCCGCGAGAGGCTTGCGGCTCCGATCGCTTCAATGAGCGGGATGTGGATAATGGGGAAGAAAGTCGGGAAGGTTCAATTCATCACCAGCATGGCGACCCTGAACAGCGTGGAGTACATCACGCCAGCGAGGTAAACCAGTCACGTAGCGAGGTTGAAGTCGGCACTGATGCACCTCCGGCCCGATGCCACCAATGGTCAATCCACTGCCGATGCCGGAGCGGGGTGGCGTATCCAAGCTCGGCTCCGGCAGTTCCTGCCAGTACCGGGTCTCCCGATCCTCGTCATCAGCGCGGTTCTCTTGACAGCGGTCGGTGCACCGCTGCTGTCTCCTCACGTTCCCACCCGTGGTGATCTGGACAGGAGCCTCCTTCCACCGTTCTGGGCTTCCGGCGGGAGCCTCGATCACCCGCTCGGGACCGATCTCTACGGACGGGATCAGCTGAGCCGCATATTCTACGGGGCGCGGATCTCGTTGTGGGTGGCGGCACTTGTCATCTCGGTCAGCATTGTCGTCGGGACACCCGTGGGCATGATCGCGGGCTACGTCGGTGGATGGTTTGACGCTATCCTGATGCGCATGGTCGACCTTGTGTTGGCCTTCCCTCTGATCCTCTTGGCAATCATGCTTGCCGTTGTCTTCGGGCCATCGTTTGCCAACGTCGTCGTCGTGGTATCGCTTCTGATTTGGCCGCGATTGGCCCGCCTGATCCGCGCCGAGACTCTTAGCCTCCGCCACAATGATTTCGTCGTGTACGCCGAGGTCGTTGGCATCCCGGTCTGGCGGATTATGATCCGCCATCTGTTTCCGAACGTCCTCCCAACGCTGATTGTGATGACGACCTTGGAGATCGGTCATGTCATCCTGATCGAATCATCGTTGAGCTTCTTGGGAGCTGGCATCCCTCCACCTTACCCATCCTGGGGGCTCATGGTGGCGGACGGCCGAGGACGCATCGTCACCGGTTGGTGGCTCTCACTGTTTCCGGGCTTAGCCATCCTCGTGACCGTACTCGCCTTTACCCTGTTTGGCGACTGGCTACGTGAGCGATTGGATCCTCGGCTCCGTGACAGATGAGCGCCCAGGAGCAACTGGTGCTCGACGTGAGGAATCTCCGGGTAACGATCTCCAGCCCGACTCGGGGCGTGGTGCGGGCAGTTGACGGGGTCAGCTTTCGGGTCTGTCGTGGCGAAACCCTGGGCATTGTCGGTGAATCGGCGTCTGGCAAAAGCATGACGGCGCTGGGCATCATGCGCCTGCAGCCACCCAATGCGCAGGTCGAGGCGGAACAGATCTGGTTCGAGGGGCAGGACCTAGTGAGACTGACGCAACAGCAAATGCGACGTCTACGAGGCCGCCGCATTGCCATGATTCCCCAGGATCCAACAACCTCCCTGAACCCGGCCTTCACGATGGGCGACCAACTGAGCGAGCCTCTGGCGCTGCATCGTCGGCTTCGAGGGGCCGTCCTGCGCGATGAAGTGATCGCGGCGTTGAGGCGAGTTAAGGTCCCCGCACCGGAACATCGTGTGCATCAATTCCCTCACCAGCTCAGTGGTGGGATGCGTCAACGCGTGGTGGGCGCTATCGCTTTCTCATGTAACCCAGTCCTTCTCATCGCGGACGAGCCCACCACGGCGCTCGACGTCACCATTCAACACCAGATACTCCGCCTGCTGAAGGAACTCCAGCGCCAGATCGGCGTTGGTCTCATCTTTATCACGCATGACCTGAGCCTCGCGTGGCGGATGTGTGATCGCGTAGCGGTCATGTACGCTGGTCGGATCGTCGAAACTGGCCCGGTTGGCGACCTATTCGCTAACCCGAGACATCCCTACACTGCTGCGCTCCTCGCCTGTCTCCCCACTCGGGACAGCGTCGAGCGTCTTGGGGTGATCGAGGGGTCCCCTCCCGATCCGGCAGCGTTCCCCTCGGGGTGTCGCTTTGCCCCTCGGTGCTCGCGGGCGGAGGATGCCTGCCGAGTGAAGTACCCGGAGGAGACGCAGCTGAAGAGGGATCGCTCCTTCAGCTGCTTTCTCCCGATGCGCACATGAGTGACGTTGTCCTGCGGCTACACGACGTGGCAGTCCACTTTCCGGTGGTGCGCCGGTTGTTCGCCTCGAGGATAGCAGGCTGGATTCGCGCGCTTGACGGAGTGACGGTTGAGGTGCAGCGTGGCGAGACGCTGGGAATCGTTGGGGAAAGTGGGTGCGGAAAGACGACAGTCCTGCGAGTGATCCTGCGCATCGTACGGCCGACGGCAGGGTGGGTAGTGGTCGACGGGCAGGACGTCCATGTGGCGAAGGGGCAGCAGTTGAGGGAGTTCCGTCGGAAGGTTCAGGCCGTCTTTCAGGATCCCTATTCGTCACTTAACTCCCGGATGAGGGTTGACCGGATCGTGAGTGAACCGCTCGAAGCCCTGTCATCCGGGCGGATGGTGAGAGATGAGGTACGGGGCCAGGTGATGGATGCTCTGGAGTCGGTGGGACTCCGTTCAGAGCATGCTGAACTGTATCCGCATCAGTTTAGCGGCGGCCAGCGCCAGCGCATTGCGATCGCACGGGCTATCGCTCCGCGTCCCGCTGTACTCCTGCTCGACGAGCCGACGTCGGCCCTCGACGTATCGGTCCGGGCACAGATTCTTAACCTGCTCAGAGACATCCAGCGGGCCCACAACCTGACCTACGTGATAGTCTCTCACGACCTGGGGGCCGTGAGATATCTCAGTACGAACATTGCGGTTATGTATCTCGGCAGGGTTGTCGAGGTGGGCCCCAGCCCCGTCGTGTGCAGTGAGCCGTTGCATCCGTACACGCAGGTGCTGATGGTCGGTTCGGAGCGAAATCTGGACGCATCGGCCGAGCCCGCGCTGATGGAGGGGGAAGTCCCCAGTCCGATGGCCGTGCCCTCCGGTTGCTCGTTCCACACGCGCTGCCCGTACGCGATGCCGCGTTGCTCCGTCCAGGAGCCTGCACTGCAGCACCGGCGGGGGAGAGAAGTCGCGTGCCATCTCTATTAGCGTCCGAGCGGGCAGATTACATGATTCTTATCCGAGGGAGAGCGATGGCCGGGGGATTCTCCCGATGACCCGTCTGATCTTGGCGAGAATTGTGCAGGTTGCGACCGGGTTGTTGATGATGACTCTCGTCATCTTCATTGTTGTGCGTTTGACGGGTGATCCCCTGCAGGTGCTTCTGCCTGAAGAGGCCGTTCCTGAGATGTATGCTCAGGCCGCGGCGCGGCTGGGTCTGGATCAGCCTCTTCCAGTCCAATACGGGCGCTATCTGGGCGGTATCTTCAGGGGAGACTTTGGGGTCTCTCACCGCATGAGCGTGCCGACCGGTCAGCTCATCCTAGAACGTCTACCGGCGACGCTTCAACTTGGCATCGTCTCTCTAACGCTCACCTTTGCAATCGCCGTCCCCTTAGGCGTATACGCGGCCTACTGGCGCGGCAGTGTCGTCGACGGCGGCGCGAGGCTTCTGGCGGTGTTTGGCCAAACCGTACCAACCTTCTGGCTCGGCATCCTTTTGATCTTCACGTTCGCGGTGTGGCTCCGTTGGCTGCCCGCAGGCGGCAGCGGAGACTGGAGACACCTGATCCTCCCCAGCCTAACGCTCGCCCTGGCCATGATGGGCGGGATTACCCGCCTGACGCGATCAAGCATGATGGAGGTCCTGAGCTCTGACTACGTTACCTTCGCGCGGATGAAGGGCGTTCCAGAATCGAAGGTGCTCTGGAAACATTCCTTCCGCAATGCTGCTTTGCCTCTCCTGACCCTTGGAGGGACGATCTCGGCGCAGGTTCTCACAGGGTCTGTGGTGACGGAGACCGTGTTCAGCTGGCCGGGGGTGGGACAGCTTATGGTTGATGCCGTCAGATTCCGTGATTTCCCCGTCGTTCAAGGGATAGTCTTGCTGTTCGGCATGATGTATATGACCACCAATCTGATCGTGGATGTCCTGTACCTTTATCTCAACCCCCGCCTGCGGAGCTGAGCGAGGACGCCATGCGTATTTCACTGAGTGTACACGGCTTGGCCGCAGACGCCCTCGGGTCCCTCGTGCAGCATGCCGATGTCCTGGGTTTCGATACGATCTGGTTGCCCGACCACCTCGTGAATCCCGTAGAAGTCAGAACGCGGTATCCGTATACTTTTTCTGGGGAACGACGCTACCATGTTGAAACGCCGCTGAACGATGTCTGGGTCGTGATCGGTCACGCCGCCGCTCTGACGCAGCGCATTCGGCTTGGCACTGGAGTCTATATCCTTCCGCTACGCAACCCCTTTGTGACCGCCCGTGCGGCGATGACGGCGCACGCTCTATCGGGAGGACGGGTCGTGCTCGGTGTTGGAGCCGGCTGGCTTCGTGAGGAATTTTCCGTTGTGGGCGAGGCCTTCGCGACACGGGGAACCCGCATGGACGAGATTCTTACGATCCTCACACTCCTCTGGAGCGGTGAAAGGGTTGCCCATGCCGGCGCCCATTACAGATTCTCCCCGGTCTACTTCGGTCCAGCTCCACTGAAGCCTATTCCGATCTTCATTGGTGGTCTGGGAGAAGCGGCCCTACGACGCGCCGCCAAGTTCGGCGACGGCTGGTATGGGCCCGATTGCTCTTTGGAAGTCGCGCTGGGGGCTCGTAACCGAATCGAGGGGTTGCGGGCAAGCGAGGGGAAGGCCCACCGCCATTTTGAGTACATTGCCCGACTGCACGAAGGGATGAGTCGGCAGGTCCTCAGACGCTACGCGGACGCGGGGTTTGACCACGTCGCCGTGTCGTTGCGAAGTCTGCTTGAGGTCCTGCCTGACGTCTCACTCGGTCAAGTGATGTCGGCGATGAGTCGCGTTGCTGAGGAACTATTGAATACTGCATAACGGCCACACATATGAACCCCTGACCCGTGTCGCTCCGCGAGCCAACGCTGACAAACAGAACTCCAGGCTTTTGCCATATGGTCCCAGTCATCCGCTTCCTCCTTCTGACCTTTCAAGATCCGGGGGAGACAGGCAGTTGGCCTCAGAGGTAACAAGTTCCTGCGGATTCGCCGGGAAGTCGAAACCTCTCATTCAAAAGGCGATTTGGCAGAGTGCGAGGACGAGAGTGGACGGGCGGAGAAGAGGCGAAAGTAGAAGGGAACACCCCTCAGTTCGGCGGGTCGTTGCCGAGGGTATCAATAATCTCTTCACTGATAACCTGGAGGATGCGGTTCCGGTCATCCCAATGCAATAAGTTGAACACGGCAGGATTCTCCATCTGCGCGAGTGCGTATGCTAGGTCACTCAGCGCCACGGCCCCGTCCTCAGTGAGTCGATTTGCGCGGGCTAGGCCAAATGAGTCATATCCGCCGACGAGTTGGGAATGGATCTCTGACCGTTGGGCGAGGACGGCACTCATCAATTGCGGGTGAGAGAACTCTGGGTGTTGCTCCCTAAGAGTCCGGTACGCGATGGCGACTGAACGGGCGAGACCTCCTACCCTAGCGGAGCGACGATAGAAGTTCTCTTTGAGTCCCACGACAGTTTCCTCTCCATGCCCGCTGACTAGCCATCGTACTCGTGGGTTCCCTTGGTTCGGCCGGTTCGGCGGAGCACGATCACCGCCAGGGTTTGTCTGTGCGTCATGCTGGCTCCTCCTTCCACAGAATCCCCCAGTCCCGATAGGCGGTCATCCGCTCCCCGAACTTGCGCCACCACAGGATGCGCCGCTTGTTGGATGGGTCGTGGGGCTTCCCACGGACACCAGGCTCTTTGACCCAATGGGCGAAGTCGTCCTTTAGCCACCGATCTACTGTCCGTGTCGGCATGATGAAGTACCTGTTGGGCTGACCGACGCCTGCGAGATCAACCGCCACGACAAAGTCCCCATCCGCGCTCAGGTTGCTGAAAATCGCGCCGTCTTTGCGGACGTTCCATTGCCACCCGTCATACTCGACGCTCTTGGTCTTGACTCGGATGCGGACGGTTCTCTGGCCGTTCGTCGCCAGGATGTCGAACCACGGAGCGTTCCGAGGGGCAAGCGCCGCCATGATGCCCTGTTTGAGCAATTCCGACATGACGGCAAACTCTCCGGCATCGCCGATCAGCGTGCCTTCGCCGCGTTTGATCCGCCCACCCATGGCTCAGTCCCTCCCCTAGGGGTGCCGTAGATGAAACAGAGCGACTCCTCGGGGCGCACCGCGCTGAAGAAGGTGTCGAGCAGAGCGAGCTGGTTGTCGCGCTCCTGTACCCAATCGGTTTCGACTTCCTTGCCGAACCGGTTGTGGATGACGGGCTCCCGATCCGGGGGCCCAACCAAGCTGCATGCGTTCCGCCAGCCCTACTTTCACCCTTCTTCGCATCTCCTTCAACCTTCTCGCGGAGCATCCACCGGAATGGCACACAGGCGGCTGTGTACGCGGGCTGGACAAAACGTGTCGGTGCAAAAGTGCCCGTACGTCTCCGGATAGGCTTCTACGTCGTATGGGTGGTTCATCGTCCGCGACACGGCGGCAGGTCGCCAGCGGCCAGCTGGTCGAGCCGCTTTCCCGCGCAGCGCGCCTCGACCTCATCGCGCTTGCCCTCGCCGATTCGCCCTAGGATCAGGCAGCTTGTGTTCTCTAGCGGGCGCGCGCAGACCGAGCCGGACCAGCCGCCGTCGTGCCACGGCACCCGGATCGTGACGTGATGCGTCGGCAGCGGGCGGGCGCCGGGCGACAGGGATTTCACTGCTGCCTCTTTCCCTTGCCTGCTCCGTACTTCACTCGCGGCTCGGCAACCTTGAGAAGGCCTTCGCTTGGCTCTTCGCGGGTTGCACTTCCAGTCTGAAACGCCCCCGGCCAGCCACCGTGGGCCTCGATGACTCCGTCGATCTCCTGCATCAGGCTGATGGTCTCGGCGAGGGCGACCACAATCTTCTGGTAGTGGGCGATGTCGTCCTTAGAGAGCGTGCGGCCCTTACGGTCCTTGAGCCACTTCTCGCAGACCTGGTAGCCGCCGATGTGGAAGTTCCACACGGCCTCGGGCACGCCGCGGAAGCCGATGGTGCCGGGCGTGGCGGGCTGGCCCTTCTTCGTCGCGGCGGCGTCGAGCCAGACCGTGTCGCCCGACCAGCCGACCCGCCCAACCTCCGGGTTCTTTGGGCCCGTGTAGGTAGTGATGAACTGGTCGACCTTCGGCGACTCCAGCAGGTGCAGGGCGACGAGTTCACCACCAAGGCGGGAGAGCGCACGGAATAGATCGAGGCTGCCCGGGAGCGGCAGGCGCGGGAAATCAATCTTTAGGAACTCAGCGTAGCGCATGCGGTAGTGGGGGCTCTGGAGGATCGCGTAGAGATACTGAAGGACGTCTTCGGCGGCGAGGCCGTTCGGGAGGCCTGTCGTCTTGTCTCTGTCGCTGATGCTCAGAGCCCGCCCTAGCGCGTCAGCGAATGGGCAGCTGATGTTTGGGCGGCGATGGGTGCCGTGCAAGTCTTCAGTCTCAAAGGAAAGGGGGAATACGTATGCGTTCGTCGAGGTCTTTGACGACAAGAAGATCTTGTCGACCGGAGCGTCAGCGATGAAACAGTGAGCGAACGCAAAGTCGTTGACTGCTCGCGATGCAATGAGACCGATTCGACGAGGGCTCCCCCCTACCTGCGACATGACTTGCTTGCGCAGGATCGTTAGGACGTGCTTGTGGAGCACGGACCATCGGCGGTCAAACGGGCGGTATGAAACCTGACCCACGTGCGAGCGCCAAAGCCCTTCCCGCGCAAAACGCTTTGCCTCGGAGTAGTTCCACTGGTCCGTCGAGCACAAACGATAGGACTGCAGCAGTTCGTCAAGTGAAGTTGACTGGGCGAGCGCCGTCATCTTTGTGGTCAAGTCGTGGTGCGTAAACGACATTGCAAGATCGTCCTGCTGGCTGGCAAAGCCAGTTGCCCAGTATGTCTCTTTGTCTGCCTGCCTATCGCCGGTGCCAAAACACTCGGGAAGATCGTAGAAGCTCTCGTACTCCGCCGCGATACTGCCAGTGGCGAGAGGAGGAGCGAAGTGATAGTTTGAAGCGATTGGCCAATGCCAACTTGAAGACTCTTCCAGCATTCGGACCGTGCTCGTTGAGAGAACCTCGAACTTTTTGGATAGGGTCCCGACGAGAGATCCCTGCAATGTCATGCCTGCATTTGGCCGCCCCCTTCGAAGGCCGATATAGATGGCGACCCCTGTCATGATTTGAAAGACTGGCTCGTCTTCCAACACACCTCCTCCGGATCGCCTCACGCTTCCGTGGAGATCAAGGCAGAAAGATCTCTCAAACGCCTGGATGAGCGATCTCCGAAGATCGCGAGGCTGTGTGCCCTGCAAGTAGCCATGACCCGTAATCATGCCAAGGAGCCCTGCGTTCGACTGCTCAAGCAACCACTGCCCGAAACGAAGGAATTTGATGTAGTCGTTAGATAGCGACTGAATCTGCGACTCTTCTGAACGCACCGTCCGCTTGTAGTCCTCAACGAGGTCTGTTATCCATGCGCCGGTATTCCAAGACGAGACTGAGTACGGAGGATTCCCGATCACCACCGTGAAGCGCTGCTTCCGCTTGACCTCGTTGACCGCCTGCGCCTCGTGCGCAAGCGCGGGGATCGCGAACTCGAACCGGCCCGAGAAGTCGTGCGCCGGCTCCAGGGCGTTCGTCAGATAGATGCGCGCCCGCTCGTCGCTGCCGAAGCGGTAGCCCGTTTCGTAGAGCTTGAGCCCGATCTTTAGGTGCGCGATGGCGTAGGGCGCCATCAGCAGCTCGTAGCCGTGCAGGCGTGGCAGCAGGTGCTTCGGCACATACTCGTTCCAGAGCGCCTCGATCTTCTTGTCTCCGTAGCCCTGTGCCTTCCACTTTTCGGTCAGTGTGCGGCGGATGAGGTCGATAGCCTCGACAAGGAAGGTGCCGGTGCCAGTGGCGGGGTCGAGGATCTGGACGAAGGCCTGATCGGGTGAAACGCTATCGGGGATCTTGAGGTCCTTGTGCCGCCTGGACATCTCGCCCCACGTGGTGATGTCGGCGAGACCGTCCCCGAGGCCGAACTCGGTGCGCAGCAGCTCGTCCACCGAGCGCACGATGTAGGAGACCACCGGGCGCGGGGTGTAGAAGACGCCACGCTGCATCCGCTTCCTGGCGTCGTACTCCTTGAGGAAGAGCTCGTAGAAGTGGATGACCGGGTCTTCCTGCGGGTTCCGGTCGCCGAAGTCGCGCACGACGTCCTCCATCTTGGCGTCGTCGAGCAGCTCCACGACCTCACTCACGCCCAGTTCGTCGAAGTCGATGCCCGGCCCGCCCGCCTTGCCGTGCCGCCCGCCGACGTGGAGGAAGGTCTGCATCAGCTCCCTCAGGAACGGGTTGGTCCGCATGTGGGCGGTGAAGTCGTCCGCCGTCTTCGAGTGCGGATCGGCGATGCGGGCCGAGAGCAGGCCGTAGGCGATGGTCTGGGCGTACATGTCGGCGAAGCCGCCGGCGTCGAGGTCGTGGACCAGCGCCTCCTGGAACGCCTTCATGAGCTTGGTAAGCGGGCCGCGCTCGGTCTCGATGGCGAGCGCGGTCTTGATGCGGTCTCGGATGGCGCGTGCGAGCTCGGCCAGGCGGATCGAGAGATCGCGCGATGTGGTGATGACTTGGCGGGGGCCCAGGGTGAAAGCCGAGCGCCAGTTCCTGCGCCAAGCCTCTGCGTCGGCCTCGTCCTCGGGCCAGGCGAGGTGCGTGGTGAGCTTCCCGGCGACATCGTCGAGGTGCAGCGGCGTGTCGAGGTTGTCCCAGCCAAGGACCTTGAGGGTGGGCAGGTCGTGGCGGGCCTCGGTCTGCGAGAAGTGGGCGAGACTTATGCGGCGCTCGTCGCCCTCGCCGTAGTTGGAGACGAAGAGCAGGTCCTCCGCAGCCCAGGCGGTGCGCTCGGCGGCCCTGGCCGTGGCCCGCTTCTTGAGCACCACCTGGCTCAGGATGCGCCGCAGGGCAACAATGGGCAGGCGCTTGGGCTCGAACTTGACGAAGAAGATGCCCCAGGGCTGGTTGGCCGAGAGCGGGCGCAGGCGCTTGATGCTCTCGATCTTGACCGCCGTCTTTGGGTCGATTCCGAGCTCGTCGGCCGTGAAGTCGTAGAATAGCTCGTCCACATCCTCGAACGAGTCCCTGGCGATCGGCCAGCCCATCTCGTCGCGGAGATAGGCGATGAGCTGGTCGAAGCGCTTGATCTTGGCGAGCGTGGCGCGGTGGTCAGTAGACATCGGCTCAGCCCTCGTTGAGTTCCATCCAGCATCGGAGCGAAGGCTTCACGCTCACGGGCGCGTCGACACGCTTGAGATATGTGTTCTTGATGTGCTTCTCGACCTTGGCCCGGATTTCGACGAGGGTCTTCTCCTCGGTGGTACACGTACGAGGCGTATCGGGCCTGGAGCGGATGCTGGCGACGATCTCGCCTGGCCCTTCGAGAATTGCCTCGCGGTCGAGGTCGTAGAGATACCAGCGCGTGGTGCCCGCCTCCTCGGTAAACTCACCCTTCTCCTTGTCGAGGGCGGGGAGCGCGTAGCAGAAGAACACACCCCGGACGCCCTCTGCCGGTCGCCTGCGCCCGCTGAAGACGGCACCGGGCAGGCGCCTCAGGCGCGCCTCCAGCCCGGGGTCGGCCTGGAGCAACGCCTGGTATTCGAGGTGCATATCCTCGATCGCCGAGCGCGTGCCCTCGTAGGCGTGGTTGAACTCTTTGAGTGCCTCATAGTCGTCCTCGGGCGTGAAGAGCTTCTTGCCCTCGATGCCGAGTGTCTTGGAGATGAGCAGCGTCTTCTGCGTGACCCGCGTGTAGAGCGTGAGGATCGCGTTCAGTTCGTCGGGCGGCAGGAAGTTCCAGAAGCTCACCTTCCCGCGCGACGCCTTGATCTCGGGATGATCGGCGACGAGCCGCGCCTCCACCTCGGGGTTCATGCGCCGGTCCACGCGGCCGATGCGCTGCATCAAGCGCACCGGGTTCCAGTGGATGTCGTAGTTGATCATCCGCGAGGCGTCCTGGAGGTTCAGGCCCTCCGACAGGACGTCGGTGGAGACCAGGACGCGGATTCTCGCGCGGCCCTTCTCGGCGAGCGCCGCTGAGGACACGCCGTTGTAGTAGGGCGAGAAACGCTCAATGACGTCGGCCCGGTTACTCCTGGTGGCGCTGTCGACCTGCGCGACGCCGTCGATGCCGGCTTTGTCGAGTTGGCGCTTCACGTAGCGGGCCGTGTCGGCAAACTCGGTGAAGATGAGGACCTTCTGGCCGGATAGCTCTTTGGACCCGAGCAGGCGGATCAGCTTCTGGAGCTTGTCGTCTTGCGTGGGTTCGAACTTCCGGGCCTCGTCCAAGAAGTTCACGATCTGGTCGAGGTCGAGGAAGGTCTCCGACATCATCTCGGCGATGTCGTATTCCTCGCGGGCGAGGCGCTCGACGGTGTCGAGCATCTCTTGCGGCACGATGTCCTCGTCCTCGTCCTCGTCGCTGTCTTCTCCCCAGAACTCGAGCTGTCGCTGCGTAGCGTAGCCTAGGATTTCGGCGTTCTGTGCCTTCCAGCGCTCAAGACGCTTCTTCTCAGCGTCGGTCTCGCTGTGGACCTCGAGGAAGGCCAGAAGCTTCTGCAGCAAGCGGTTGCAGGAGATCTCAAAGGCGGCGACAGAGCTCTCGAAGCGCTTGAGGAACTGGGTGCGGATCAGGCCGACGACCTGCTTCTGGCGCCCCTCTTCCAGGGGGTCGATGCTCGTGTCGGGCCCCTTGTACCAGTGCAGCGGGTAGTACATCGGCAAAGTGAAGAGCGGGCTCTCCTTTTGGAACGCCTTCTCGAACATGTCGAGCAGGCGGCCGTAGGTCTTGCGGATCGAGTACTCTGCCACCAGCGGCGGATTGCGCTCCGGAAACGAAGCGGCTTTGCCTGTCTCCCGGATCTGGCTCTCCCGCGCGTAGGCCCGGCTTCGCTGAACGACAATCTGTTGGAAGATCGCATCCACAGCAAGCATCTCTTGCGCCTCGGACATGTGGCCGGACACGTCGACAGCATCCACCCCTATGCGGCTGCGAAACCCTTTCTCCAGGTTGTTGAAGTGCGCACGGAGGTTGTTGATCCCCAGGGTCCGGCCAAAGTACGCTTCAACGCGGCGCGTGAAGAGCTCGGCCATGTGGCGGAAGTCGCTAAGCCGGTTGTTGATGGGCGTGGCGGTCAACATAAAGACGGTCTTCGGCCGCGCCGCGTTGTCCAGGAGGTCATAGAGTCGGTAGTAGCGTGATGGCTCGGCCCCATCATCGGCGTCGCCCCGGCGCCCCGGATTGCGAAAGTGATGGGCCTCGTCGATCAGCACGACGTCGGCGAGCTCGGCAATGCGCTGAAAGCGCTCGGGGAAATCGCCCTTCCGGCCAAGATCGGTGTGATTGAAGACGGCGAGGTTACTGAAGTCGCCGCTTCCACTAACGCCCCCGATGTGGGGCAGATATTTTCGCAGGTCGCGATCCCAAACAGCCTCTCTGACGGACTTGGGAGCAAGCAGGACTACTCGCTTCCCCTCGTGGAGTATCAGTCGCTCGATCAGCATGAGGCCGACAAAGGTCTTGCCAAGACCGACGCCGTCGCACAGGAACGCTCCCCCGTGCTGACGGGCGATCTTCATCAGTGCCCAGTAGGCCTCTTTCTGGTAGCGATCGAGTACCGGGAACATCTTCGAGCGGGTCTCGTCCCACTCAGTCGCGGTCAACTCGTGCCCGCGGAAGAACTCCTGCAGAGCCTTCGCGTAGACGTCGAACGGTGTGTAGAGGTGCGTGTGGCGCGCGATGGTCTCGATGACAGCGTCAGTTACGTCGCTCGCGTCGTTCCAATGGGCCTCGAACCATTCCCGGAGCTGGGCGACCTCGCGGGCGCTCTGGACCTGGATATTGAGCTCGATGTTCTTGGTGAGTCCGGGCGCGGTGAAGTTGCTCGAGCCAACCAACGCCTGCGAGCCGACGACTTCGAGTTTGGCGTGCGTGATGTACGCTTTGGCGTGAAACTTGTCGCGGTCATAGACGCGGCATTCGATCTGGCGCGACCGGAGCGCCTCGAGAATCGCCGGCACGCCGTGGAGGAACGGGTTCACCCCTTTATCAGCTTCAATGCTACTGTCGAGGATCTCGACGGCGCGCGAGCGCACAGCTTCGAGGAGGGCTTTGCGGGTGCGATGGGCCATTTCCGCGCCCATCAGGATCCGGATTTTCTCTAGCGGCTGCCACTTGCCGTCGAGGGCGAGCAGCGCGCCGATCTCGAAGTAGCCCGTGGCGATGTCGAACGCCTTGGCGATGCCGGACCACTCTTCGAGGTAGCGAAGCCCCGTCCAGCCAGAGACGCTGTTGTCGACGATGAAGAGATCGCGGCCTTTGGAGTCCGTGCTCATCCGAGGGCATCTCCTCCGTCGGTCACAGGTACTCAACTATTCTTCAATGTGCCCGGGTGAGTCCCTGTTGGAGTCCGGTCGAGCCTCAGGCGCTCAATGGATCCGGCCTTTGCGGTGAGCCTGCTGGAGATCCGCTCCGACCAAACTGCTGTAGCGTAGCGTCGTCGTCAGGCTCTCGTGCCCAAGGAGTCGTCGCACCTCGTCTAGTCCGGCCCCTCCCCGCAGCCAGGACGTCGGTTGATGGATCTCGATGATCTGAATGGGCGGGCCGTCCCCTCAGACGCGAGATGTCTACGCGGGTCTGCGTGGTAGCGAGCTACTGATCCGATTCGGTATTCGTGATCCTCGAGGGGACTGTGCGACTGCCTCCGATGACGTCACCCTCCTTCAGCATTAGTCCACTTCCGGTGCGCCGGGTGAGGGTAGGCATCGGGGGCCTTAGGTGGAGGGACCCACCGCTGGGTCATAGTTTCTCGCCTAGGTGGCCCTCTTTGCGAGAGCCTTCCTTTGAACGAACCAGTTCTCAACCTCCGCCGCGATCTTCGCTTTAGAAGCCTTGGTTTTATCCAACGGGAGACTGTTCGCCCTGCAGAAGGCACGGAGGTAAGCCCTGCTTCTGCTTTGAAGAAAGTCGCGGACGCTCGAATGCTGCGAAGATAGAAATAGCTCGTACAGCCTCTCGTACTCTGCGCGCAACTCCTCGTCGGCCGGTGAAGTTTCTTTGAGCCTCTCGGCGCCACGCCGCTGGGATAATGGCTCTTCGAGCTTGGTGAGTTCAGACTCCACTTCGGCGAGTATGTCCGCTATCTGCTTTACCTTCTGACGCAGTCGCTCCAACTCTTCCATTTCATTACATCGAGGCCGCTTCGACGTTGCGCCAAAGGCTCTCGAAGTGCTCGACAAACTCGTCGGGGAAGTACCGGCCCGGGATTGCCCTCTTTATATCGACACGGTCCAGAATGTAGGAATCCCACGCGTGAATGTCTACGCCCTCATCCCGCTTTCTTTGAGAGATGATTTTGGTCTCGCTCCAATACCGATCCGACTCTCTGGTTAGCGCTCCACGATACAACTTGGCTTTGTTCAGGAACACAGCCACCCTAGGATCAGGCCAAGGTTGAACTCGATAACGCAGGCCGTCAATCATCAAACCGACCCCGCGCGCCGCGAAAACGTCGGGGTTTACGGGAATTAGGATGAGACTTGAGCAACTAAGGACCGAGTATGAAAGGGCCGTGAAGTTCGGCGGGCAGTCGAAGAGGACGTAGTCATATTTGAAGGTCTTCGTATGTTCAATCTTCCCCAGTAGTGCTCTAACGAAGTGCTTCACTTTCTCCCTGTCGAATACCTCGAGCTCTAACCAGTAGAGATCAACGATGGATGGCACAAAGTGGAGATTTGGACTGATCTGGTAGATGAATGAGGAGTCAATTGGGAAATCAAAGTGCCCGCCTTCCATTCGATCGTACCTTTCGAGTGCATTCAGTATCGTCTTGTTCTTCTTCTTGTGTTGATCTTCGTACCATGACTCGAAGTCGCCCAGGAGGGCTCCAGTTTCCTGCAGGTGGACTGCCAGCGTGAGGCTCATTTGAGCGTCGGTGTCAACTACCAAGATTCTCTTCCCTTTGCGCTCCGCCGCATACTTGGCCAATAGCCACGTGATGGTTGTTTTACCGACCCCGCCTTTGAAGTTCACCGTAGCGATGCCCTTCATTTCGGCGCCTCCTAGAGCATCGTTCTGTCTTTCACTCGCGCACCAAACGCCAGTAACTGTTTTCTGCTTCGGAAGACAGAAATCCTAGCTACGCTGGACCTCCCGACACTTGGGAAGAGCGTCTGCGGCATGAGCCTTGTTGCCCAAAGCCTGTGTGTGGCGCAGGCATCTGCCCGTCCGTCGAGAGCAAGGCGCATGTCGCGCAGGCACCAGAACAGGACATGATCACCTTCATGGATCGCATTTGAACTCCTTCAATCCAGCCGCAGCCGCTCGATGGCTCCGGCCTTGCGGTGAGCCCGCTGAAGGTCGGCGCCGACCAAGCTGCTGTAGCGGAGCGTGGTCGTCAGGCTCTCGTGCCCCAGCAGCCTGCGCACCTCGTCGAGGCCCACCCCGCTGCGCAGCCAGCTGGTCGCCGCGAAGTGCCGCAAGGCGTGCGGATGCAGTCGGCGATTGGCTCCAAGGCCTGCCTTCGTGCTCAGGCGGTGGAGGATCTGCACTAGGTGCCGAGGCTTGAGTGGCCTTCCCCTCCGGTCCACGAACATAAACGTCTCGGGAGAAGGCACCGGGTGGCGCGCCAGCCAGGCTTTCAGCGCCCGTGTCGTGGTCGGTCCGATGAAAGCCACTCGGTCCTTACGCCCCTTTCCGGCACGCACGAACAGGCCCCGGTCGGGGGCCCGCCAGTCCTCAATCAGCAGGCGCAGGACCTCACTCGCCCGGAGACCGCTGTCAGCCAGGGTCAGAATCAGGGTACGGTTCCTAGTGCCCTCCAGGGTGTCGGGGCAAGCTGCGAGCACGGCCCGCAGCTCATCGTCGGTGGGCACGTCAGGCAGCGTTTTCGGGGTGCGCATGGTGAAGCCGCGCGGGGGGTCTTCACGAAGAACGACGACTTCGACCGCCCACCTGCAAAACGTCTTGAGGGTTCGGTACGCCTGGTGTTGGTGACTCGGGCTGTGAGACTGCAGGCCGGCAAAGAACGTGCGCACGGTCAGCGGCGTCAGCTCCGTCACCTTGACCAATATCCGTTCCAGCCACCAGCGGTACGTGCGCAGTGTGGCCTGGGTGCAGCCAGCGACTTGCTTGGTCAGCAAGAACGCCTCGACGGTCTCGCGAAGGGGGTGAGCGTTGGCTTTTTCGCGGGGTTCTGGCGGAGGGGAAACGGCTGAAACCCGCGTCAGGACTGGGTTGGAGCGGGCGATGGGATTTGAACCCACGACCCTCGGCTTGGGAAGCCGATGCTCTACCACTGAGCTACACCCGCTCGCTACCGTGGATTATATCACCTAGAGGGTTTTGGCCAGCGCGGCCGCCACCTCTCCCTCGCGGGGAAAGCGGCCGGCGTCCGCTTTGCTGAAGACCTTCTTTCCCCCGGCCTTCACCACGAATTTGCCGCCGGACGACGGGACGATCACTACCGCCTGCAGACGTTCCGCGTGTTCCGTGAGGATCTCCT
>Ga0209642_10000962_pt1 | contig 18893 bp, 23 predicted proteins | sample RifCSP19_2_FD_184025 | JGI IMG/M metagenome (GOLD analysis project Ga0209642, IMG submission 184025) | Soil microbial communities from Rifle, Colorado - Rifle CSP2_sed 19_2 (SPAdes) (version 2) | ecosystem: Environmental > Terrestrial > Deep subsurface > Rock core/Sediment | place: Rifle... | reverse complement strand
ACGGCTTCCGCGAGCACGGTTGTTCTCCCTCGGGGCCGCGCGGGAGCATCACCGTACCGAACACCTGTTCGGTCGTCAAGCCGAGCAGTGGCCGGGGGGAGGGTCACGGACCCGATGGTGCCGCAGGGGTCCGACACCGAGTCGGGGCGGTCGCCGGGAGAGGTCAGGTGGCGTCGCGGGTTCGGAACACGATGGCCGCGATGAGCCGGATCAGGCAGGCGACGGCCGTGAGGTACAGCCCGGCACCGAGCGTCGAGCGTTGGAGGAACGGGAAGTCCGGGGCTCGGGCCAGCAGGAACCGACCGAAGCGCCGGTACTCCTTGCGCAGGCCGGAGATCTCGATGACGTGCAACGGGCAAGCGTAGGCAGGTCACGCCCTGGGCGCACGGCGTTAGGCTCGACCTGAGAGCGTCGGAGAGCGCTCCAGGAGGTGGGTGCCATGGCTCGCGTGATCCACTTCGAGGTCCCCGTGGACGATCCCGAGCGTGCCCAGGCCTTCTACCGGGATGTGCTCGGTTGGGAGATCACCAGCTGGGGCGGGCCGGCTGACTACTGGCTCGCGACGACCGGGCCCGATGACGAGCCCGGCATCAACGGGGCGCTCACGCGCAGGAGCGAGACCGCCGCGTGGATCCATGTCGGGGTGGAATCGGTGGAAGAAGCGATCCGCCGGATCCAGGAGGAGGGAGGCGCCGCGATGACCCAGAAGATGCCGATCCCCGGTGTTGGATACATGGCCTACTGCCGCGACACCGAGGGCAATACGTTTGGCGTGTACGAGGACGACCCCTCGGCTGCCTGACGTGCGCTTCGTCCCGAACATCGGCGAGCTCGACACGCTGATCGAGCTCGGCGTCGAGGCCGACCGCGCTGGCTGGGACGGGTTCTTCCTCTGGGACCACATGCGGTTCACGAGGGAGTTCCCCGTCCCGGTGTTCGACCCGTGGGTCACGCTCGGCGCGATCGCGATACGGACCGAGCGCGTGCGGATCGGCACGCTCGTCACGCCGGTCGCGCGGCGCCGACCGTGGAAGCTCGCGCGAGAGACCGTGACGCTCGACCACCTCTCGGGCGGGAGGGTCGTGCTCGGGGTCGGGCTCGGCTATCCGCAGGACGCCGACTTCGAGCTCCTGGGAGAGGAGCCCGACGACCACGTCCGGGCGGAGGGTCTCGAGGTGCTGACGCGGTTGTGGTCTGGCGAGCCGTTCGACTTCGAGGGGGAGTACCTCCACGTCCGCGAGACGCGGTTCCAACCGACGCCGCTCCAGCGCCCGCGGATCCCGATCTGGGTCGCCGGCATGTGGCCGAACAGCGCGCCGTTCCGCCGAGCGGCCCGCTTCGACGGGGTCGTCCCTATAGCGGTGGGCGAGCGGAGCCTGCCCGCGTCCCTGCCCCCGGAGGCGCTCGCCGAGGTCGTGGCGTACGTCCGTGCGCACCGCGCGACCGACGAGCCATTCGAGGTCGTGGCCGGCGGCCCGCCCGAACCCGCGGATGTCGCCGCGGCCCGCGAGGGCGGAGCGACGTGGTACCTGCCCAACCCCGGGGTCGAGGGCCCCGGCTGGGGGAGCCCACCCTCGAGCTGATCCGCTCGGGCCCCCCGAGGGCTGACCCGGGTCAGTCCTTCGGGTAGAGGGTCTCCTCGACCATGAACGCGAGCAGCTGGCCGATCGCGATGTGGCACTCCTGGATGTGCGAGGTCTCGGTGCTCGGGACCCGGATCGCGACGTCGGCCCTCCGGATGAGCGTGCCGCCGGCGTCGCCGGTGAGGGCGATCGTCCGCAGTCCCTGCGCCCGTGCCTGCTCGAACGCACGCACCACGTCGGCTGAGCTCCCGCTCGTCGAGATGCCCACCAGTACGTCGCCCGGGCGCCCGAGGGCCTCCACCTGGCGGGCGAAGACGCCTTCGAAGCCGAAGTCGTTCGCGATGGCGGTGAGGATCGACGTGTCGGTCGTGAGCGCGATCGCCGGGATCGCCGGGCGCCGGTTGTCCACCGTGAGGGTGCTCACGAGCTCGGCCGCGAGGTGCTGGCTGTCGGCCGCACTGCCGCCGTTGCCGCAGAGCAGGATCTTCCCACCGTCGAGGAGCGAGTTGACCAGCAGCTCGGCGGCCCGCGCGACGTCCTCGGCGCACGCCTCCGCTGTCCGACGCGCGGTGTCGGCGGTGCCCTCCAGATAGGCGCGGACCCGGTCGGCGTTCATCGCGGAGCCTCCGCCTCCGCCGGGACCTCGTCGGCGATCACGCGCGCGGCGGCGGTGAGGTCGGCGACGACGTGGTCGGCGAGCTCGCCGGCGCCGCGCGCGAGCTCCTGCTCGCCGTGGCCGGTGCGGACCAGGATCGTCCGGGCTCCGATCCCCCGGCCGAGCGCCATGTCGGATGCGTGGTCCCCGACGACGAACGCCTCGGTAGGGTCGAAGCCGTACGTTCGAGCCGCGCGCACGACCAGCCCCGTAGCGGGCTTGCGACAGTCGCAGCCGGCGTCGGGCGGGTGTGGGCAGTGCTCGATGCCGTCGACGTCGGCCCCCGCATCGCGGAGCAGCCTTCGCAGATGCTCGTGGATGCGATCGAGCTCGGGTTCCGTGATCCAGCCGCGTCCCACGGGGGACTGGTTCGTGATCACCACGACGCCCAGGCCTCGCTCGCGGAGGCTGCGGACGGCCTCCGCGGCGCCGGGGATGAGGACCAGCTCCGCCGCCTTCCGAACGTAGCCGACCTCCTCGTTGATCGTCCCGTCGCGGTCCAGCAGCACGAATCGTCGGGTCACGCGGGCCTCCAGACGCGGCCCCCCGCTCGGGCTTCGACGCCTTGTCCCCGGAACGCGAACTCGGCGAACTGGCCGCCGAGCGACTCGAGCGCCGCACGGACGTCCGGCTGTCGCACCGGCGGGCACGCGAGGAGCAGGTAGCCGCCGCCCCCCGCGCCGCAGATCTTCCCCCCGCTCGCGCCCGCGTCGCGCGCAACTTCGAGGAGCCGCTCGATGGGCGTTCCCTCCGCGATGCGGGGGTTCATCAGCTTCTTCGCCTCGAAGGCGGCACGCAGGAGGGCGCCGAGCTGGTCCAGATCCCGGGACTCGACCGCCTGCCGCATCTCATAGGCCATCGCCTGGAGCTGCTTCATCCCGATGATCGTGTCCTCGCGCCCTTCCTCGTACATCCGGATCTGCGCGTCGATCAGGCCGAGGTCGGTCCGCACGCCGCCCGTGTAGCACAGCAGCAGGTGAGCGCGGAGATCTGCGAGACCGGCCGCCGAGATCTCCACCGGGATCACGGTGGCTCCGAGATCGGAGAACTCGACGAGGTTGAATCCGCCGAACGCCGCCGCGAACTGATCTTGCCATCCGCCGGCGATGCCGAGATCGTCGCGTTCGATCGCGTAGGAGAGTCGGGCGACCTCGTCGGCCGTGAGGGTCAGGTCGCCCATCAGAGCAAGCGCCCCCACGCAGGCGGTCACGAGCGCAGAGGACCCGCCGAGCCCGCTCCCCGGAGGCGCATCCGACGCGATGTCGACGTCGACGCCCTGGTGGAGCCCGAACCGCTCGATCGCCGCCTTCGGTAGGTCCATGACCCCGTCGTAGACGGGCCCCTCCTCCAGGTGGTACTCGACCAGGTGCCCGAGGTCCAGCGACCGGATCCGCACCTGCCGGTCTCGGCGCAGCGTCATGGTCACGTGGGCGCAGCGATCGATCGTGGCCGAGAGGACGGCGCCGCCGTTGCGCTCGTAGTAATGGGGGAAATCGGTTCCGCCACCAACGAAGCTGATCCGGAGCGGCGCGCTCGCGCGGATGGAGGGATCCGTCATCGCCGGCCAAGTATGGGCACCCGGCCCGACCGATGACCAGCGGGCTCAGGCGACGAAGCGGACCACTCGCCGGCGCTGCTGTTCCGTCAGGCCGCCCCAGACGCCATACCGCTCACCGTTCTTCAAGGCCCACGCGAGGCACACCCCGCGGATCCCGCACGCCCCGCAGTAAGCGAGGGCGGGGCCAGCCTCGTCCTCCGAGGTCGGGAAGAACACGTCGGGGTCGATCCCGTAGCAGGACGCCTGGTCCTGCCACATATCCGGGGGAGCGGGGTTGGAGGGGAGGGACTTGAGGTCGATGCCGGAGATACGCTCCTTGCTGCTCACCGATAGCTCCTACCTCGATCGAGGTTCGCCGGTCGGCAACGAGCCGAGCGGGCGACGCTTCGCTTTGTACCAATCGGGCCCGAACGAAAACAGTCTTGAAAACTCCACGGACCCGTAGTAGATGGGCGGCGCCGGGTTACCGGAGACGCAACGGCGTTCCCGCGGCGGTCGACAGCGGCGCATCCCGCGCGTCCCAGCGCACACGGATGATGGCCGAGGAGCCGTTCGCGCTGGTCACGACCCCTACGTCGCGGCCGCCGGTCCGAACCGCGTCCCGTGGCCGCACCGGCCCGTCCCCCCTCGCGGCCAGGACGACGCGCGTGGGGTGGCCCAGGTTTCGTACCTTGGCGACCGCTTCCTGGCCAAGGAAACAGCCTTTCGTGAAGTCGATCTCCTCCCCTTGCAGCTCGCCCTCCGCCGGCAGGGACTCCTCGTCGAGGTCCACGGGGAACCGCGGCATCCCGAGCTCGATCCGGCGCGCCTCGACGGCCTCGGAACCGACCGGGACGAGCCCTTCGGCCTCGAGGCGGAGGCGCGCCTCCGCGCGGTCCTCCTCGGTCCCCTCGATGAGAAGGTCGACGCCGGGTCCGTGGATCGATGGCCGCCAACCCTGGCCGCTCCACGCCGGCGCCGAGCTCGCGCCCGGAACGGCGAAGAGCCGGACCCTCGAGGACACGTCGATCGTCACGTCCGAGGACAGCACGTAGGGCGCGAGCAGGTCCGCGACGGATGCTGGCTGATCGATCGGCTGTGCGAGGAGGAGATCTCGCTCCCCGAGGCACAGCACCTGGAAGGCAGCCCGGATCCTTCCGGTCGGCGTGAGCAGGAACGACGGTCGGCTCTGCCCGCGGTCCAGCGTCGCCACGTTGGTCGTGACGAGGTCCTGGAGCCACCGACGCGCGTCGTCCCCCGCGACGAGCGTGAGCGTCACGTCGGCGTGCTCCACGAACGCCCTGGCGCCCTCGAGCGAGCGGACCTGGCTGCGCACATGGTCGTCCCTCACGTCTGCGAGGATAAGGGCCCGTGGACGTTCCGCGGACGCTTCTCGTTGCGAACGACTATCCGCCGAGCGTCGGGGGTATCCAGCGGACGCTCGAGGCGCTGGTCCGCCGGCTCCCGGCAGATCGTGTGGCCGTGCTGTGCCCGGACTCGGAGGGCGCGGAGGCGTTCGACGCCGCGGCCCCCTACCGTGTGTTCCGCCAGCCCGAGCGGTTCCTGTGGCCCACCCGGGGCGTCGCGCGCCGCGTCGAAGAGGCCGCGGCCGAGTTCGCGGCCGAGGCGGTCGCGTTCGGTGCCGTCTATCCCTTGGCGCTCCTGGGTCGGCGGCTCGCCCGGGCGGGACTCCCGTACGTCGCGCTCGCACACGGCTTCGAGTACTGGCTCTCGCTCGCCCCCGGGACGCACGCGCTGATGCGGCGCGCTACGGGGCTCGCGTCCCGGGTCGCGGTGTGCAGCACCTTCATCGCGCGTGTCGTTCGCACCGCCGTCCCGGACCCGGTCCCCGTCTCGGTGATGTACCCGGGGGCGGATGTCGAGACGTTCCATCCCGACCTCCCCTTCGAAGACCTGAAGGAGCGCCACGGGGTGGCCGGGCGTCCGCTCGTCGTCTGCGTGAGCCGGCTCGTCCGCCGGAAGGGGCAGGACGTCCTGATCCGCTCGATGCCCGAGATCCGGCGCCGCGTCCCGGGTGCGGCGCTGCTGATCGTCGGGGACGGTCCGTACCGGAAGGAGCTCCGGTCCCTGGGGGGACGCGCCCCGGCCGGGTCGGTGGTCTTCGCCGGCCAGGTCTCCGAGTCGGACCTGCCCCGTTACTACCGCGCCGGGGACGTGTTCGCCATGCCCTGCCGGAGCCGTCTCGGCGGGCTCGAGGTGGAGGGGTGGGGCAACGTCTTCCTCGAGGCGGCCGCGTGCGGGCGGCCGGTGGTCGTGGGGGACTCAGGGGGCGCCCGGGAGGCGCTCGTCGATGGCGAGACCGGTCTGCTCGTGGACGGGACGGACGAGGGCGCCGTGGCCGATGCCGTGGGGTCGGTGCTCGGCGATCCCGCGCGGGCGGCAGCGATGGGTTCGGCGGGGCGAGCCCGCGTGGAGCGCTCCTTCACGTGGTCGCGAGCTGCGGAGCAACTGGCGGGCTGGCTCCGCGGAGCCGTGGGGTAACGGCAGTACGCTCCCTGGATGAGCGACGAACGGCGCTGTCCGACGTGCGGGGCGCTGGTCTCCGCGGAGGCGGAGTGGTGCGGCCAGTGCTACTCGCCTTTGAAGCGACGAGAGCCCGAGCCGAGCCCGGCCGGTACGGTGGCCGGCAAGCTCGAGGTGGAGAGCGGCAGGCTGACGTGGACCTGTCCCGCCTGCGGCGAGCGGAACCCGATCGAGTCCGCCGGATGCGGGGTCTGCGGCACCCCGTTCGTCCGGTTGTTCGAGGAGGCGGAGGCGCAACCCACCATCGACCCGCAGAAGGCGGCCGTCTGGTCGCTCGTGCTGGTGGGGCTGGGCCACTGGAAGGCTGGCCGTCGCCTCGACGGGGTCGCCCGGATGGTCCTGTTCGCCTGGACGTTCGGCACGCTCCTCGTCCTGCTCGTCGCGAGGTTCGGCAAGGGCGGACTGGGGTCGACGTTCCCGCTCTTCGTCCTGTTCCTCGGGAGCGCCGCCGCCATCTACGTGCTCAGCGCGATCGACGCGCATCGCATCGCCTCGGGGGAGGAACCGCTCGTGAGCTCCCGGGTCCTGCTGTGGTCGTCGGCGGCGCTCGTCGTGGTCTCGGTCCTGATCGCGACCTTCGTCACCTTGCCCGCCGCGCGCCGGTAGCATCTGGTCGATGAGCGAACAGACCGAGGGCCAGATCGTGATCGGCGCCTCCGCGGCCGAGATCATGGACGTGCTCACCGGCTTCGAGGCTTACCCGGAGTGGGCCGACGTGAAGTTGGCCCGGGTTCTGGAGCGCGGCGAGGGCGGGGTCGGCACGAAGGTCTCGTTCGAGGTCGATGTCCCCGTCCTCGGCAAGGCCAGCTACACCCTCGCCTATCGGTACGCGCCGGCGGACGGCGGGATGTCGTGGGTCTCCACCGAGGCTCACGGTGCGGTCTCGAACATCTCCGGGGAGTACCTGCTGACGGAGACCGACGAGCACGAGACGAAGGTCATCTACCGGCTGACGGTCGATATCGGGGTCCTGCTCCCCGGGTTCGTCCGTACCCAAGGCGAGAAGCGCGTGATCGAGAATGCGCTCGAGGGCCTGAAGCGCAGGGTCGAGCTGGGCTGACCCCCGCGGCGCGTCGGCCGCGACGCGTCTCGCTAAGCTAGGTGTCAGATGCGGGTCCTGCTGTTCACGGGGAAGGGTGGCGTGGGCAAGACGACCGTGGCCGCCGCCACCGCCGTCGAAGCGGCCCGAGCCGGGACCCGGACCCTGGTGATGAGCACCGACCCGGCGCATTCGTTGGCGGACTCCTTCGACCTAGACATCGGGGAGCACGCGACACCGCTGGCCGAGAACCTGTGGGCCGAGCAGATCAACGCGCAGGGTCGCCTGGAGGCCAACTGGCGGGAGATCCAGGACTACTTCGTCCAGCTCATGAACTGGGCAGGCGTCGAGACGATCCAGGCCGAGGAGCTCTCGGTGATCCCGGGGCTCGACGAGATCTTCAGCCTGATCGACGTGAAGACGCACGTCGAGGGCGCCAAGTACGACCTCCTGGTCGTCGATTGCGCCCCGACAGCCGAGACGCTTCGTCTCCTCTCGCTGCCCGAGGTCATGAACTGGTACATCGAGCGGATCTTCCCGGTGCAGCGACGCGTCATCAAGGGCGTCCGCCCCATCGTGACGAAGATGACGTCGATACCGATCGCCGGCGACCGTTTCTTCGCCGCGGTCGAACGGCTCCACCGGAACCTCGACGCCGTGCATCGGATCCTGACCGATGAACGTTCCTCCACCGTCCGTCTGGTGGTGAACCCGGAGAAGATGGTGATCGCCGAGGCCCGTCGGACGTACACGTACCTCGGGCTGTTCGGGTACCGGGTGGACGCGGTGATCGTGAACCGGATCATCCCCGACGACGTGACCGATCCCTACTTCGGCAAGTGGAAGGACATCCAGGCGGAGCACCTCCAGACGGTCCACGAGTCGTTCGAGCCCGTGCCCATCCTCACGTCTCGGCTGTTCGACCGCGAGATGGTGGGGCTCTCGTTGCTCCAAGACATGGGCGTGGAGGTGTACGGGGACCGTCCCGTGACCGACATCCTGTATCGGGATGACCCGATCCGCGTTCGACGCCGCGCGGGTGCGTACGTGCTGGTGGTGCGATTGCCGTTCGTGAGTCGCGAGGACATGGACATCCACCGCCGCGGTGAGGAGCTCTACGTGCGGGTCGGCACCTACAAGCGGAACCTGATCTTGCCGCAGACGCTCCAGCGCCTGTCGATCCGAGGCGCGAACTTCGTCGGTGACCAACTCGAGATCGTCTTCGCGAAGGAGCCCCGGCCGGGGGCCGCGGGGACGGGGAGGAGCGGACGTGCCTGAGACGACGAGGCCGAGGAAGAAACCGCCGGTCGAAGAAGCGACGGGGGGGGCGCAACCCGACGGCACCAAGCCGGTGTGCACCGTGGCCTTCTGCCCGATCTGTCTGACCGTGACCGCCGCGCAGATGGCGGCTCCCGACGCGGTCGAGCATCTCCTGTCGGCCGCACGGGAGTTCTTCCTCGCCGCCCGGGCGGTCATCGACGCGCGGGCAGAGGATCTCAAGGGAACCGGGCGTGCGACGAAGCTCGAGAGGGTCGAGATCGCGTGACCGACCTCGACCACACCCTGTTGCGGAAGCTGGCGGAGTGGGAGACCGATGGAGTCCTGATCACGTCCGTCTACCTGACGGTGGACGGACGCCGCTTCGCCCGCAAGTCGGACTACGAGGTGCGTCTGGACGAGCTGCTCAGAGGGGCGCGATCGGCGGCGGCGGCGCTCGGACGCGAGGTCGTGCGCTCGGTGGACGGCGATGTCGACGCGATCTCCGGGTTCGTCCGAGGCGAGTTCGACCGCGGAGATACCCGTGGCCTGGGCATGTTCTCGTCCCACGCGGCCGGCCTCTGGGAGGTGGTTCGCGTGCCGCGCCCAGTGCGGAACCGGGTCGCGGTCGCACCGGTCGCCTACCTACTTCCCCTCGAGACGTTCCTCGAGACCTACCGTCCGTCATGCGCCACGCTGGTCGACTACGAGAAGGCTCGGTCCTTCCTCGTCGACATGGGCCGGATCGAAGAGGCGTTCGATCTGTCCGACGATGTCCCGGGGCGGCACGACCAGGGCGGATGGGCGCAGATGCGCATGCAGCGCCACGTGGACGATCACCGAACGAAGCACCTCAAACGCGTCGCGGATGAACTCTTCGCCCTGTGGCAGCGGCGAGGGTTCGAGCATCTGGTCCTCGCCGGCCCTGCCGAGGCGCGTGGTGAGCTCGAGGCGATGCTCCACGACTACCTGCGCCGCCGGATCAGGGCGAGCCTGACGATGTCGATGACGGCCACGCCCGACGAGCTTCTCGGGCGGGTCCTTGCACTCGAGGAGGAGATCGAACGCGAGACCGGACGCGTGGCCGTCCAGCGCCTTCGACAGGCCGCCGCTGCCAACGACCGCGGCGTCGCCGGCCTGGCGGCCACGCTCGAGGCGCTGGCAGCTGGGAGGGTCGGCGAGCTGGTGGTCTCGCTCGATCTGTCCGCGCCGGGGAGCGCATGCGGTTCGTGCGGGCGACTCGCGACGAGCGGGAGCGCGTGCCCCACGTGCGGCTCGCAGATGACGGAGGTGTCCGACGTCGTGGAGGCCGCCGTCGCGCGGGCGCTCCGGCTGGGGTGCAGGGTCGAGACCGTACTCGATGCCGCTGACCTCGATCAGATCGGTGGCATCGGCGCGGTCCTGCGGTTCTGAGACGGAGGGCGCCGGTGGGGGAGGGCGAGGCGATCGGGGTCGACGTCGGGGGGACGAAGGTCAACGCTTTCCGGGTCGCCCGCGACGGGCGTATCCTCGACCGCTCGAACGCCCCGACCCCCTCCGACGATCCGGAGGCGACCCTCGCCACGATGATCGAGCTGGCGCGAGGTCTGCTGTCGGACGACGTCATCGCGGTGGGGGTCGGCGCCGCGGGGCTCGTACGTGTCGCCGACGGGGTCCTCCGTTTCGCGCCCAACCTCGCGTGGCGCGACGTAGCCATCGCCGAGCGGATGCACGTGGCGCTCGGGCTGCCCTGCCAGGTCGACAACGACGCGACCGCCGCCGCCTACGCCGAGTACCGGTTCGGGGCGGGGCGTGGGTACCGGCATCTCCTGCTGGTCACCGTTGGGACGGGGATCGGCGGGGGGATCGTCTCCGGCGGCCGGCTGTTCCGGGGCGCCCACGGGTTCGCCGCGGAGATCGGGCACATCATCGTCGAGCCCGGCGGCCCTCTCTGCGGTTGTGGGAACCAGGGCTGCTGGGAGCAGGTGGCGGCCGGGCGGGCGATCGGCCGCCTCGGACGGGAGCAAGCCCGGGCTCACGAGGGCTCGGCCCTGCGACGGCTCGCGGGGGGCGACCCCGAGGAGGTAACCGGGGAACTCGTGACCGAGGCCGCGCAGCAGGGAGACACGGCGGCCGTGGACATCCTCGCCGAGGTAGGTCGCCGGCTCGGCGAAGGCATCGGCGGGCTCGTGAACATCCTGGATCCGCAGGTCGTCGTCGTCGGAGGCGGGGCGATCGTCGCCGGGGACCTGCTGCTCGAGCCTGCCCGCGCGGCGTTCCGTGACGCGGTCGAGGCGCCGGACCACCGGCCGCGCGTGCCGATCGTCGCCGCGCAGCTCGGCAACGACGCCGGGGGCGTCGGCGCCGCCGCGCTCGCCCTGGAAGAGCTCGGCAGCGTGAGGGGGTGAGGCCGTGAAGATCGGCCTCGTGCTTCCGACGTCCACGACCGACCCGCATCGGGTCCTCGGGTTCGCGCGTCGAGCCGAGGAGCTCGGGTTCGACGGCCTGTTCGCGTTCGATCACTTCTTCCCGCCCGGGGCTCCGCCCGACAGGCCGTCGCTCGAGGCGTACACGACGCTGGCCGCGGTCGCCTCGATCACGAGCAGGGTCGCGATCGGGACGCTCGTCACGCGGGCCTCCCTGCGGTCGGCAGGCATCATCGCCAAGCAGGCGGTCGCGCTCCACGACTCGAGCGGGGGAAGGTTCGTGCTTGGGATCGGGACGGGTGACGCGCTCAGCCGTGCGGAGCACGCGGCGTTCGGCCTCCCCTACCTCGCTCCCGGCGTGCGGCGCCGTCATCTCGTGGAGACGGTGCGCGCCGTTCGCGCCCTCGTCCAGGGCGAGCCCTGGGATGGCGGTGATCACGTCCCAGCGATGTCCGGACCGCTGCGGCCGCGACCTTCGGACGGCCCGCGCGTGTGGATCGGCGGCGCCTCCGAGGGAACGGCCGTGGCGGCGGCGCAGGAGGCCGATGGGTGGAACGGCTGGGGCCTGCCCCTGGGGACCTTCGTGCGTCGGGTAGCTCTGATCCGGGAGGAGGCCAAGAGGGGCGGTCGACTCGTGGAGGCGACCTGGGGCGGCGCCCTGGTCCTCGGTGAGGACCTTGGGGAGGCCGGCAGGCTGCTCCAGGGCCGGGCCGAGCGGGGGATCGCCACCGACGTCTGGGCGGGCGACATCGAGAGCGCCGCAGCGTGGCTCGAAGGGCTGCGAGCGGCGGGTGCGACGTGGGCCATCCTGCTCCCGGCGGGGGCGCCCGACCGCATGGAGCTGATCGGTGAGCGCCTGCTTCCGCTCGTGCGGGCGGGCACGTGAGCGGCATCCCGTCCCACCGGTTGAAGCGGTCCAAGCGGGCGCTGCGCCGTGCGATGCTGGCTCGGCGCGATGCCCGATCCGAGGAGGAGCGGGCCGTGAAGGGTCGGACGATCGTGGAGCGTGTCATGACGCTGCCCGAGATACGCCGCGCGGGCACGGTCATGGCGTTCTGGTCCTTCGGCTCGGAGGTCGATACCTCTTCGCTCGTTCGGAGGCTCCATGCGGAGGGCGTCCGCATCGCGCTGCCGAGGATCGTGAACGGCGAGGTCGTGCCGGTCGCGTACGTGCCCGGTGATCCGGTGAGCGAGGCATCGTTCGGAGCGATGGAGCCGGTCTCGGATACCGAGGTCGATCCCGCCACGATCGACGTCGTCGTCACACCTGGCGTGGCGTTCGACCGGCGAGGGAACCGCGTCGGCTACGGCGGCGGGTACTACGATCGGCTGCTCGCTGGGATCCGGTCGGACGCGGCGACCGTGGCCGTCGCGTTCGACCTCCAGGTCGTCGACGAGGTGCCGGCGGGGGGTGCCGATCGTCGCGTGGACGCGATCGTGACCGAGCGTGAGGTGATCCGGTGCGGTCGGGGGTGAGACCGCCTGTCGCCCCTCCAGGTCGTCGACGAGGTGCCGGCGGGGGGTGCCGATCGTCGCGTGGACGCGATCGTGACCGAGCGTGAGGTGATCCGGTGCGGTCGGGGGTGAGACCGCCTGTCGCCCCACCGGGTCGTTCGCGGCGGCGCCACTGGCGGGAGGCGGAGTTCACGTCGCTGGACTTCGAGACGACGGGACTCGACTACGGGAGGGACGCGGTGGTCTCGTTCGGCGCGGTGCCGGTCCGCTCGGGACGGGTGGTCGTCGGGGAGGCCGTGCACCAGCTGGTCGTTCCCGGCGTGCCGGCCTCGCCCGCGGCGATGAAGATCCATCACATCCTCCCTCAGGACCTCGCAGGGGCCCCGCCGCTCGACGAGGCGCGAGAGACCCTCTCGGGCGCGCTCGAGGGCCGCTTCCTGCTGGCATGGTTCGCGAGCGTCGAGATGGCGTTCCTGCAGCGGATATTCGGTGGGCACCGCCGGGGCTGGGTCCGGCGGACGATCGACGTCCGGCGGCTCGCGATCGAGCTGGAGCAGGCCGACCCCGAGATCCGCAACACGCTCGGCTCGACGGCCGGCCGCTACGGCGTACCGGTCACGAGTCCGCACGAGGCGCTGGACGACGCTCTGGTTGCCGCGCAGCTCTTCCTCGTGCTTGCGACGAAGCTGGAGGACCGGGGGTTCGGGTCGGTCCGGAGCCTGCTGAAGCTGACGCGACCCTGAGGCGCGTGACTTGAACGGCGAGTCAAAGCCGTGGGAGGATGCGGCCGGCGAACGGAGAGCGCATGAGCGACGGGGAAGCGATAAGGACCGCCTTCCACGACGTCACCGAGGCGCGCGGGGGCACGCACGTCGCTGATGCCGGGTGGATGTGGTTGGAGGGCTTCGGCGACGTTCGCAAGGAGCACGCCGCGGTCCGAGGCGACGTCGCCGTCTGGGACGTCTCTCCGCTGAACAAGTGGGACTTCCGGGGACCCGACGCGCTGCGGGCGGCTCAGCACGTCTTCAGCAACGACGCGCTCGGCCTCGAGGTCGGACAGGCTAGGTACGGCGCGTTCCTGGACGAAGACGGCCTCATGGTCGACGACGGGACCGTCTTCAACACCGGACGCCCGAACCATTGCTGGGTCATGACGAACGGCAAGGACCACGACGAGTACTTCGGCGAGATGCTGAAGGGTTTCGACGTCGAGTTCGAGTGGATCGCCCTGGAGATGCCTCACCTCGGCGTGATCGGACCGCGCTCGCGAGAGGTCGTCGGATCGCTCACCGATGCGGACGTCTCGGCGCTGCGCTACTTCCGCTTCTATCCCGACCCGGTCGAAGTCGGCGGGGTGCCGGTGTACCTTTCGCGCACGGGTTTCGGTGGGGAGCTCGGGTTCGAGCTGTTCCTGACCGATCCGGCGAACGCGGCCGACCTGTGGAACGTCGTCGTGGGCGCCGGGGTCACGCCGTTCGGGGTCGAGGCGATCGAGATCCTCCGGATCGAGGCGGGGCTGATCGTCACCGACTACGACTACGAGGGGCATCAGCGGAGCCCCTACGACTTCAACCTGGATCGGCTCGTCGCGCTCGACAAGGAGGTCGGGTTCGTCGGCAAGGCCAAGCTCGCCGAGATCGCGGAGGCCCCACCGAACCGGTTCGTCACGCTGAGATATGAGGCGGACACCTTGCCCGAGTACGGAGCGACCGTGACGAAGGACGGAGCGGAGGTGGGCGTGCTCACGAGCCCGACCGAGAGCCCCCTCTTCGGCAAGATCGGGATGGCGGTGATCCGGGCCGACCTGTCTTCGCCAGGGACGGCGGTCGAGGTGGCGCTCGGCGACGGGACGACCCCAGCGACGGTGGACGTCCTGCCGATCTACGACACGAACAAGGAGCGCCCGCGGGCCTAGCGAGCGCGGAGGAAGCATGAGCGAGCCCGTCAGATCGATCTGGTACGACGTCCAGGCCGAGCAGGGGGCCGAGTTCGAGGACTTCGACGGGTGGCTATGGACGGCGACGTTCGGCGACCCGTTGGCGGAGTACGAGGCTGTCCGGTCCGCCGCCGGCATGTGGGACGTGTACCCCCTCGTGAAGCTGGACTTCACGGGCCCGGACGCGCTCCGTGCCGCGCAGCGGGCGTTCACGAACGACGTCACGTCGATGAACGAGGGCCAGGTCCGCTACGGGGCGTTCGTGGGCGAAGGCGGCACCATGGTCGACGACGGGACGGTCTACAAGCTCGCCGAGGACCACTGCTGGGTGATGGTCAACACCCCCGGGCAGGAGGAGTGGTTCCACGGCCTGGCCGAAGGGATGGAGTTCGAGATCGTCGACCGGACGCACGAGATGCCGCTGATCTCCATCCAGGGCCCGCGCTCGCGCGAGGTCCTACAGGCCCTCACCGACGCGAACCTGTCCGCCTTGCGGTACTTCACGTTCGCGCCGGATCGGGCAGAGGTGGGCGGGATCCCGTGTTGGATCCTTCGGACCGGCTTCTCGGGCGAGCTCGGCTACGAGTTGATCCCCGATCGCGACGGGGCGGTGCGGCTCTGGAAGATGATCCAGCGGGCGGGGGCGACGCCGTTCGGGACCAACGGGATCGAGATCGCGAGGATCGAGTCGGGGATGATCGTCGTCGGGGTCGACTACGAACCCGGCGGCGACCGAACGCCGTACGACCTGTCCTTCGACCGGCTCGTGAAGCTCGACTCGGGGTTCGCAGGCGCCGACGCGCTTCGCGACCGCGCCGCCGCCCCGCCGAACCGGCTCGTCACCCTGCGCGTCCAGGGCGACGCGGCGCCCCAGTACGGGGCGGCGGTGACGTGGGACGGCCGGGAGGTGGGCGTGGCGACGAGCGTGGCGAGCAGTCCGAGGTTCGGGACGATCGCGCTGGCGGTCGTGCGATCGGAGCTGGCTCAGGTCGGAACCCCCGTCGAGGTCGCGCTCGGCGACGGGACCGTGCCGGCGACGACGGACATCTTGAGCGTCTACGACCCCGAGAAGCAGCGACCGAAGAGCTGATCGCCGAGCGGCTGCGCGGTTCGGCGAAGAGGCACGTTGCGGGTTCCACGGGTGGTGGCACCGCGAGGAGGCGCTTCCCTCGGTCCGACGTGACCTCCCTCTCGCACTGAGTTACACTCGGATAATCACATATGTGTGATCCGCGAAAGGGAGGCCCGATGCCGCTCCACACGTGTGCGCCGCCGCGCGGACGCGAACCCAAGACGATGTCGCTCTGGATCTGCCCGGCGTGCGAAGCCACGTGGGAGGCGGTCCCCCGCAACGGGGTCTTCGACTTCGACCGGGACGAGGCCGTCACTCGCGCGGGATGGATCTTGGTGGAGGCCCCGATGCAGATGGCCGCCGCGCGGATGGCCGGTTGACGTGACCGTCGAGCTGCGCGCGGTCGAGACGCTCGCCCCGCCGCCCGGCTACTCGCACGTGGCGCTCGGCCGGGCCGGCACGATCATCTACACGGCCGGCGCCGTACCGCTCGACGCGGACGGTCGGCTCGTCGGTGAGGGAGACGCCGTCGCCCAGGCCGAGCGCGTGATCGCGAACCTACTCGTCCAGCTCGAGGCCGGGGGAGCCCGGGCGCGGGACGTCGCGAAGACGACGGTCTACGTCGCCGGTGGCAGCTTCGAGACGCAGGCCTCCGTGTGGCAGGTCGTTCGGAGCTCACCCATCGGGGCCGCTCCGAGCTCGCTCGTCGACGTTCCCAACCTCGGCCACCGAGGCCAGCTGGTCGAGATCGAGGCGATCGCGCTCCGGGACTGACCCAGGACCGGTCCTTCCCCCGAGCTGGGTGACTCAGAACAGGCCGACCGTCCTCCCGTCCTCGTCGATGTCGACCTTCGTGAAGGCCGGCGTCCTACCCAGACCGGGCATGCGCTGCATGTCCCCGCACAGCACCACGACGAACCCGGCGCCGGCGCTCGGCACGACGCCGCGCACCGGGAGCCGCCATCCCTTCGGCCGGTTCAGCATCAACGGGTCGTGCGTGAGCGACAGGTGCGTCTTCCCCATGCAGACCGGGTACCGGCCGAAGCCGAGCTGCTCCATCCGGGCGATGTCCTTCTCCGCCTGCGGCAGGAAGTCGACGCCGTCCGCCCCGTACAGGCGCGTCGCGATCGCCTCGACCTGCTCCCTGATGGGCGTGTCTGGAGGCGTGAGGAGCTGGAACCCGTTCGGCTTCTCCGTGGCCGCGACGACGGCCTCCGCGAGTTCGGTCGCGCCGTCCCCGCCCTTCATGAAGCCCTCGTTCACCACGGTCTGCTCGGCGCCGACCTTCGCGGCTAGCTCGCCCACGAGCTCGATCTCCTCGTCCTCGTCGGACGGGAAGCGGTTGATCGCGACCACGCACGGCAGACCGTAGGCCTTCACGATCTCGATGTGCGCGGCCAGGTTCTCCGAGCCGAGCCGCACGGCGTCCAGGTCCGCATCGTCGAGCCGCTCGAACGGCACGCCGCCGTGGTACTTCATCGCGCGCACCGTCGTCACCAGGACCGCGGCGCTCGGCGTGAAGCCGCCGGTCCGGCACACGATGTCGCAGAACTTCTGGAAGCCGAGGTCCGACGCGAACCCACCCTCGGTGACGACGTAGTCCCCGAGCTTGAGCGCGATCCGGTCCTGGATGATCGAGCTGTTCGCGTGCGCGATGTTGCCGAACGGGCCAGCGTGGACCATCACCGGTTGCCCCTCGAGCGTCTGCACGAGGTTCGGCTTGATCGCGTCCTTCATGATCACCGTCATCGCTCCGGCGACCTTGAGCTGCTCCGCGGTCACAGGCTCGCCCTCGTAGGTGCTCCCGACGACGATCGCCCCGAGGCGCCGGCGCAGGTCCGTCAGGTCCTCGGTCAGGGCGAGGATCGCCATGATCTCGGAGGCTGCCGTGATGACGAACTGGTTCTCCCGCGGGACGCCGTGTGCCTTCCCGCCGAGTCCGATCACCGTGTACCGGAGCTCACGCGCGTCCACGTCCAGCGTCCTCGGCCACGTGATCGTCGCGGGGTCGACGCCCAGCGGGTTCCCGAAGTAGATCGAGGCGTCCAGCGCCGATGCCAGCAGGTTGTGCGCGGCGGTCACGGCGTGGAAGTCGCCGTTGAAGTGGAGGTTGATGTCCTCCATCGGGACGACCTGGACGTACCCGCCGCCGTTGCCCCCACCCTTGATCCCGAACACCGGGCCCATCGACGGCTCGCGCAGGGCCAGCACGACGCTCTTGCCGAGCTTCCCGAGGCCCTGGGTGAGGGACACCGAGGTCGTCGTCTTGCCCTCGCCGGCCTTCGTCGGGGTGATCGCGGTCGTGATGATGAGCTTGCCAGCGGGCCGGTCCTTCAGCCGCTCCCCGATCGAGAGGTCGACCTTGGCGCGGAACCGGCCGTAGGGTTCGAGCTCGTCGTCTCGGATCCCCGCCGCCGCCGCGATCTCGCTGATCGGCCGAAGGACCGCCTCCTGGGCGATCTCGAGCCCGCTCTTCATGACGGACCTCCTGTTGAAGGGTCGTTCAAACGCAGGATACCCGACTCCCTTCCAGGCGGGTGACCGAGGGTCGGAGGGTGCGATGATGGTCGCCTCATGGCCGAACCGATACCGATCCGGCGCAGCGTCGCGCGTATCCGGGCCGTTGTGGTCCGCGGCGAAGCTTCGAGTGAACGTCCGGACGTCCTTGCGGCCGAGGAGCCGATGGAGATCCGGGTGGAGGGCGCGGGGCAGGAAGCGGTACCGGTCGCGGTCACGATGCGGACCCCGGGTGGGGACTTCGAGCTCGCGGTCGGGTTCCTCCACACCGAGGGGCTGATCGGTGGTCGTGAGGACGTCCGCAGGGTGAGCTACTGCGAGGACCTCGAGCCCGAAGCGCAGCACTACAACGTCGTTACGGTGAGCCTCACCCGACCGTTCGACGCCGAGGTCCTGAAGCGGAACTTCTACGGGACCTCCTCCTGCGGGATCTGCGGCAAGGCGACGCTCGAGGACGTCGAGGTCCACTGCGCACCGCTCGCGCCGGGGCCGAGGGTCGACGGGGCGGTCCTCGGGGCCCTGCCCGACGCGCTCCGGCGTGCCCAGCGCGTCTTCGAGCAGACGGGTGGACTCCACGCCGCGGGCCTGTTCGCTCCGAACGGGAAGCTCCTGTCGGCGCGCGAGGACGTCGGTCGCCACAACGCCGTCGACAAGATCGTCGGGGAGTCACTGCTGGCGGGGGACCTCCCGCTGTCCGAGCGGATCCTGCAGGTCTCCGGCCGGATCGGGTTCGAGATCGTGCAGAAGGCAGCCCGGGCCGGGGTCCCGGTGATCTGTGCTGTGGGGGCGCCTTCCTCCCTGGCGGTGGAGGCAGCCGAACGGCTCGGCATGACGCTCGTGGGTTTCGTGCGTGAGAACAGCTTCAACGTCTACACGCACCCGGATCGGGTCGG
>Ga0209642_10000957_pt1 | contig 18936 bp, 20 predicted proteins | sample RifCSP19_2_FD_184025 | JGI IMG/M metagenome (GOLD analysis project Ga0209642, IMG submission 184025) | Soil microbial communities from Rifle, Colorado - Rifle CSP2_sed 19_2 (SPAdes) (version 2) | ecosystem: Environmental > Terrestrial > Deep subsurface > Rock core/Sediment | place: Rifle... | reverse complement strand
CAGAACACTCTTCGACGTCGGAAACATCTATTCGCCCTCAATGGGGCATGATTAGGTTCGGCAGGGGCGGCCCATTCAACTCGCGGTTCTCACAGGAACCATCCCGCCAAGAACGCCCCGCAAAGAACGCCCCGCGAAGAACGCGGGACCTACGGCGGGACCTTCGGCGGGACCTTCGGCGGGACAGGCAGCGCGAGGTCGTTGGGCATCCGCTCCCTGCGTTGCAGTGCGAGATTGCTTGTGCTATACTGACCTATCTAGTAGGTCATATGACCTACTAGATAGGTCATATGAGCTACGCAGTAGGTCGTAACAATGCTTGAACCCATACTTGGTTCCAAGAGCAGGGAGAGGGTGCTGGTATTCCTCCGCGCTAGGAACGAAGGCTACGCCCGCGAGATCGCGCGCTTCTTTGACACCGATCTTGTCCAGATCCAGAAACAACTCGACCGCCTGGAGTTTGGCGGGGTTCTTGCTGGTCGCGCTGCGGGCCGAACCAGGTTGTATACCTTCAATCCACGTTACCCCTTCTTGAATGAACTCGCTGCACTCCTGGATAGAACCCTACAGTTCTATCCTCAGGACCAAAGAGACAAGCTTGTCATGAATCGGCGCAGGCCAAGGCGCCGAGGAAAGCCGCTTTGAAGCCAATCCGTCGCATGACACAGGCCGAACTCGCAGCCTTCGTCCAGACCCATTTGTTGCAGCGGGGAATCCATGTCGTCCTCTCCGGAGGAGCATCGGTCGCGTTTTACAGCGACAACGCGTACGTCTCCAAGGACGTGGATCTAGTCAACATATACTCAGCAAGAGGAAGCGCAATCGAATCTGTGATGGAGGAGATTGGGTTCCGAGAGGAAGGAAGATACTTCAAGCACCCCGAGTCCGAGGTCTTCGTCGAGTTTCCTCCTGGTCCCCTGGCAGTGGGCGCGGAACCGGTCCAGTCAGTTGACGAGACAAGCCTTGCCACCGGGACCCTCAGGATCATCTCCCCCACGGACTGCGTCAAAGACAGACTCGCTTCGTACTACCATTGGGGGGATCGCCAGGCTCTCACCCAGGCGCTTCTCGTCGCCGAACACCGCCCAATCGATCTCCGAGAAGTCGCCCGTTGGTCGAAGGTCGAAGGCAAACAGGAGGAGTTCCGAAGAATACGCTCTTCGCTCATATCCGCACGCATTGAATAGCCTCCATCCTCGATCGCCGTCCAGCGGATGCCTTCCAAGGAAGTTCCTGTGAATGATGAATTCATGGCTGAGGCTCGGCTGGCCGAGCGGCTCCTGGCGCCGTGCGCCCCGCACAGGACGCCACGCATGGAACGCCCCGCATAGAACGTCCCGCAAAGTACGTCCCGCAAAGAACGCGGGACCTACGGCGGGACCTTCGGCGGGACATACGGCGGAACTTCGCATCTCGAGGCCGTTGGGCGGGCTACTCCATAGCATAGGCGGGGCTAGTCAGTTGTACGGCTTTGCCGTATAATGCTGACATGGAGTTTATCGAAACGTCCATCTTCACCAAGTTGATTTACACCTTTCTGACGGATGACGAGTATGTGGGGCTGCAAGGCTTCATGCTCGAATACCCGGGAGCCGGAAAAGTCGTACCCGGTTCTGGCGGGGTCAGAAAGCTCCGATGAGCCAGTGCCGGCAAAGGCAAGCGTGGCGGTGTGCGGGTCATCTACTACTTCAAGAAACACGAGAACGAAATATGGATGTTGACGATATACGGTAAGAGCGAAGTGGAAAATATCCCGGCGCATATCCTGCGGCAAATTGCGGAGGAAGTCAAAAATGCCTGAACGCAACATTGGCATGGAAATCCTTGAAGGCATCCGTGAAATCAAAGCCTACAAAGCGGGTCAGGGGGTCTTGCGCACTCATAAGTTGAGGCGCCCGGCTCCACCACAAAGAATTCGAGCCAGACTCCAACTCTCGCAAGCGGCGTTTGCTGGATTGATGGGTGTGAGTCTGCGAACGGTTCAAGATTGGGAGCAAGGACGCCGTAAACCGAGTGGGCCAGCGGAAGCCTTATTGCGGATCGCCGAGCAACATCCTGAAGTGTTTACGCAGTTGGTGTAGGTGGCCTGTAAATCCACCCGCCCAACCCGCCATGCAGCCGACCCGCTTCGCGCGGGGCCAACGCCTCGGCCTAGCGAAGGTCAGTATCGTTCACGCGAGTCCTCGTCGCGGAGTTCGGGTGGCGGCGGATGCATTCGTTAGGCGGGCGGAGGATACCTTGCCCGTTTGAGGCGCAATGATGGTCAAGATGCCCACGCTCGAAACCCCACGCCTCCGGATCCGTCCTTTTGCAATGGAGGATCTACCCGATGTCCATCAACTTCTTGACGTCGACTTGGGCGAGGCCCAACTTGGGACAGAAAGGCTCGACAGCCTAGGCGACCGCGCCCAGTGGCTGCACTGGTCGATTCTGAATTACGAGCAACTGGCGAAGCTCCGCCAACCCCCCTACGGAGACCGGGCGATCGTCCTGAGGTCAACCGGACAGCTGATCGGCGCTTGCGGCTATGTCCCATGTCTGAACGCCTTTGAGCAATTGCCCGGCTTCCTTTCCCATGGCGGCAGCCCAGGTCGAAATCTCTACTCGACTGAATTCGGATTGTTCTATGCAATCACCTCTGCCCATCAGCGGCAAGGGTTCGCGACCGAAGCCGGCCAGGCTCTGATCGACTACGCCTTTCGCGAATTATCCCTCAACCGTATCGTCGCGACCACGGATTACGGCAATGACCCTTCGATCGGCGTCATGCGCAAGCTGGGAATGCGAATCGAGAGAAACCCATTACCGGGGCCGCCATGGTTGCAAGTAGTCGGGATCCTTGAGAGAGCTTGACTTCCCTTCGGGCCGCCGCCACGCTGCGGGACACGGAAAACTCGCGCCTGCCTTCCAAGTAGCCTTCTCAGAAGGCTGATCTTGCATGATAACGGGGCTGATTGGTGACGTTGGGACTTTGACTATGGTGAGGCCAAAGCCTCTCGCTTTCCTGCACAAGTTGACAACGAAATGTTGGCGGTGGCGGTGTTCGTGCTCTTCTTCTCCGACCTTCAACGTACTGGGCTCCGTACTTGAACACCTTTGTGCCAGCCACTCCTGGCCAGGCTGGTTAGAATCAGCCCTGGCGCCGACCCAGCCTAAACGCCACTTTCAACCGAGCATGCTCTTGCCCGGCTGCTAACCTGGAACCGATTCGCATGCCGCTTCAGCCCTCGCACAAGCCACATCGCGCGTTTCCAGCTTATAATGATCGCGGTACCGGCATTCACCTCGTATTGAAGGTAGGTCGGCGATGGGAGATGCACTGCTCGAGCGGATCACTATCGACCCCGACGTTCTGGTCGGCAAGCCTGTCATCCGCGGTACCCGACTGAGCGTTGAGTTCATCCTCAATCTCTTGGCTCATGGCGCAACTCCCTATGAGGTCGTCCAAGAGTACGACGGCTTGGCCATCGAAGACGTGCAGGCTTGCCTTCTGTTCGCTTCGCGAGCGCTTGAAGACACGGAGTTCATGCCCCTCAGCGAGGCCTAGCGCCCATGCGCTTCCTGGTCGATGAGAGCGCCGGCCCGGCAGCTGCGGGATGGCTTGAGGAGCAAGGCCATGACGTGGTCTCTGTCTACGACGACCTGCGCGGCGCCGAAGGTAAACCTTCTTGCGCAGAGCCCATCAGGAAGACCGCATCTTGATCGCAGTAGACGAGGACTTCGGCGAGCCGTTGACGCGCTTCCGCCAGCCAGTGCTCACTTCAACAGACACAGTCCATGAAACAAGTGTTCTTGGCAATCACAGTGGGCTTCCTTGGTGCGACAGCCGCGTGCAGTGTGCCTGAAGCGACTCCGACAGCTCAACCGCAATCTGTATCGACTCTCACTGCAACACCCTCGCCATCCGTGCTCGCAGCTACCCCCTCGAGCACTGCGGTTACATCAGCCACGCCTATCACCGCCACCCCAACGAGCTTTCCGGGTCCGCCACAGCTCATCGAGCCCGCCGACGCCGCCCTGTTGCCGCAGCCAGTACCGCCAGCCGAATGGGTCTTCTCTTGGATGGCCCGCGACGGCCCCTGCTATGGCGCAATCACCATTCAAGGTCCGGGGGGACGACGATTGGGGAGCGGCTACATTGACTATCACACGATTGGCTACCGATACGTTTACGCGTCGACTGAGGTTCTCCCGGATGATGCTTTGGGGCCGTGGAGCTGGTTCGTCGACGTGATTTGCCCCATGGGGAACAATCGGAGTGAGATACGAACTTTCTGGGTGGCGACAGCATCGCCCGACTCATCACCGCCTGGGGCCCAGCCAGGGCTGGTCGTCCGCGGTCGAGTGCGACTGACCGATGATTCGGGCCTGGCAGACGTGAGGTTGTGCCGCAGCTTCGCCGCCTACCCGGGCGAGACCGTCGCGATCAGCGATAGAAATGGATTTTACCAATCCGAGTTCGTTGACATCCCAGGTGATGAGATGGTGAGTGTCTGGCCGGAGGCGGAAGGCTATCGGTTCGAGCCGCGGTTCTACGATTGGCGACACTATCATGGCTATGAAGTCAGGCTCCTCGATTTCGTGGCGATCCCCACGAAAGCAACCGAAGTCCCACCGGGGCCTTGCCGCTGAGCCTGGCGTGCCAAAGGCTCGTTTCCCTAACACGGACCCGCTCTCGCAGCGAAATGAGCAGGCCAGAATTAGGCTACGAGTTCGCCGGACAAGAGTGTACGAGCGCTGACGGGGAAATCGGCATCAGCCCAGCGATCCTGCCGTCTCGCACCCCGTTCGGGCCGGCGCCCTGGCGGGCTTGGCCCGCCGGGGCGAACGGCCGGCGTGCCGCTGGTGTTCGCGGCAGGAACGGTGTGGATGCCGGTACCTGTGTGGGGCAGTCGGGTGACTGGCTGTCCTAGCGCGTTGGGCCGCTCTTGTTTCAGTCATGAAATGCGATTGCTCAGAGCAGAGAGGTGCTTCTCATGAAAAAGCCCATGATCGTGGCCGTTTTGGTTCTTACTTCTCTTGGGCTATCCGTTCCTTCAGTGCATGCGAATGGATGTAGTGCAGCGATTGAAACACCAGAGCCTAAAGCATCCGAAAGGACAGAAGTCGCTTCGATTGTTCTGGAGGGAGTAGTACTTTCAGTCAGCGATCACGATGAGTTCAGTAAATACAAGGCAACAATAGAAGTTCACCAATACTTAAAAGGGGATGGGCCAGCGATTGTATCGATTGATGGATTTCATGATCTGTGGACTTTGTATGCATGCCCTGATGGAGTAGCTGTAGGTGATCAACTCTTGTTCTTTGCGGATGGTAATCCAGAGGACGTGCTTACTACTTCTCTTATAGGTGCAAAGGGTTCGACGATGTTGGTTGACCCTCAAACGATTGCTCAGATCATGTCGGTGACGGGGAGCGAACCCACTATACCCACGCCAAGTGTGCGAGAAAGAATCAAGGCGATCGATTCAACCACGTGGACTGGTTTAGTAACACTGACTCTTGTTGGCATTGTACTCGTGAGGCTTGGGGTCATTCGGAAAAAGAAAGATCAATGATTCTGTTTTCTTCCTATGAAGACACTGAACTGTCCACCGATGAATTGCATTGTCAGGAGGCGAATAGCCAGAAACGAAGACCTCCTTTCGCCGGGAGGCTCTTTGGGTACCCATCGTTGGGTCCCCCCTTGAACAGTCAACCCGGACTCGCCTCGCAAAGAACGCGCCGGATAGAACACCCCGCAAAGAACGCGGGACCGACGGCGGGGCCTGCGGCGGGGCCTGCAGGGAATCAGGCAGCCCTATGCCAGTGACGTGGTTGATGACCTCGTGATCAAGGAACGGTGGTAAGTTGGCAAACACGTCCTTGCCACTCCCTCCCGTTTCGGCGTAGACTCAGCAAGCGATTCGTCTTCTCACCGACCCGGGAACGGTCGTGGGGCGCCCCTCGCCGTCACGGCAAGGAAGGAATGATGATTGAAAGGGATCACCCCTCGCTACTGTTCGTGGGCGTGTTCGTGGCCCTCTCGCTATCCTCCTGCACAGTCCCTCCCTCACAGGCTTCCCATCCCAGCGAGACGGGCGGGCCCGGGCCGCTGCCCTTGCCCTCGCCGTGGACGGCGACCTCCCTCCCGACGCCCTCAGACGTGGTCCCTACGCCGCTCCCCACGGGGACAGGCGCCTCCGATTCGCCCCACGAGACCCAGCAGCCCGCTGGGCCGCTAACCCCCTCGCCCTCTCCCACTCTCAAACCGCTCTCGGCGGCTGGGCCGTGGCTGGTCTTCTGCGATCGCGAGCGACGGCTCGTGATCCAGGACGAAACCGGCGATCAGGCCTCGTTCCCGGCCTCGGGCAGCTGCTTTGAGCAGACAGCGGTCTCCGCCGAGAGCCGCCGCCTGGCATTCCTCACCGGCGGAGCCGACGGCGGGAACGTGCTGCGCATCCTCGAAGCGCCGGGCCTGGAAGTGGTCGGCGAGGCGGCTCTTGGGGACGTGGAGATCCGCGACGTCGAGCAGATGTCCTGGTCGCCGGACGGGGCGGTCCTGGCTTACGTGGCCTCGTTGGAAGGCCAGGCCGCCGAGCTGCACGCTTACAACGTCGAGCAGTCGACTGCGCGCCTCCTCGACTCTAGGCAGGGCGAAATCCTCCTGATGGCATGGTCTCCTGATAGCCGGTGGCTCGTCGCATTCTCCGGGGAGGGGGGCGTGGGGCTGGAAGAGGTCTGGGCGGCTTCGATCGACGGGGCTGGCACCCGGGTCGTGTTTCGACACTCTTCGAGCTCCGGCACTTACTATGCGGGTTCGGTTCTGGGCTGGACAGCCCGATCGACGTTCGTGATGGAAGACGGCCCGGGAGAGGGGTGCTCCTACGCGCTGCGAGAGTTCAACATCGAAACGGGAGGGAACAGAGTTCTCTACGACTCGTCGTTTGGGGACCCACAGCTGGATCCCACCTCCAGGACGGTGTTCCTGGAGATCCGGGAGCCAGGGATGTGCGTGTACGATCTGAGCCCCGGCATCTACCGCCTCCCGCTTGCGGCCCCCTGGCCCAGGCTCGTCGTGGAGGGGATCGGTTGGGAACGGCTCTTCTGGCTTGGCCCGCTTGGCCGGCTCGGCGTCCGCACGTCCAGCCCTCCCGGCATTCAAACCTACGCGCCGGATGGACGTCAAGAGGCGTTCTTCGCGGATGCGGCCGAGCTCTTCCCCTCCCCCGACGGGGCATGGGCGCTCGCCCGCACGACCGATGGCGGACTGGCGCTGGTTGACGCCTCGGGCGCGTCTCACCGAATGATCTCCAGCCAGCGCCCCGAAGGGATCGTCTGGCTGACGGATTCGAGCGCTTTCTACGTGCTAGAGGATGGGGGCGCCATCTACCACATGGCCGTCGAGGGCCAGGATCGGCCGTCGCTCGTCGCCGATTCCGTGCTCGAGCTTCTCGCGCTCCTCACTCCGTAAGCCTGCCTTCGCCCACCCGCGCTGGGGTGATCGTGCCGTTCGTTCGATACCCGCCTCTCGCCTTCAATCGGCGCTGTCCCCGCGCAGGACGCCCGCTGCAAGCAGAGTATTGCGGCCGCCTTGGTCGGCGCGATAATCGCCGACATTATCAACGATTCGCGCTCGATGAGCGTCGCCTACGATATCTCGTTGTAGGGCAACAACTGCGGCGCCTGGGCGAGCAGGTCATGGGCGGGCTGCTTCCGTCGAGTACTGCGGATCGCCTTCGACCGGCTGCATCGCTCCCAGGAGGAATCCTATGTCCCCATTCGGCCCACCGGACGTCGAGAAGCTGCAAAAGCGGCGCGACCTTGCCGGGCTGCTGAAAGCCACCAAGCATGAGAGTGATGCCAGCGTGCGAGCGAAAGCGATCGACGCCTTGATCTGGCTCGATCCACGCCCTGAGCAGGAAAAGCCAAACGTCCTGCGCACGCTCCACGAATGTCTCAAGGATCCCGAATCCAAGGTGCGTTCGGCTGCGCTCGGCGCGCTCTACGCCTGGGATGGGGCTGGTTCACTGGATACCTATATCGAGGCGTTGAACGATGCTTCGCGCGATGTGCGTGGCCCCGCTGCGGGGTGCCTGGGGGAATTCCAGGGCGAGCGGAAGGATGAGCGCGCGGTTTCGGCCCTGCGGCGCGCGCTCCGCGACCCGGAGGAAATCGTGCGCACCTCAGCGGCCAAATCCCTTGGCCGAATGGGGGACGCCGGAGCGGTCGACGCGCTGGCGCAGGCGCTCGCGGACTCCTCCCACTGGGTGAGACGTGAGGCCGCCCAGGCGCTTGAGAAGCTCGCCGATGAACGTGCGATCGCGCCTCTCGGTTCCGCGCTCCAGGACCGCGATGGCTTCGTGCGCAGCGCAGCGATCCGGGGTCTGACCAAGATGGGGAGCTGGGATCACTCCGTAACTTGTGATCTGTGCAATGGGCAGACCGCGTTGAAGGGTGCAAAGGTGTATCCCGTGACCGCTTTCCGCATCGCGGTTGCGGCCGGGCTCAAACCCCCGGAATCGGCGCTCAAGCACGCCGCCCTCATGGGCATCCCCGCCAAAGCAGCCGTGGAGCGGTGGCGAGAAACGGTCCAGCGGGAGGACACTCCTTGGATCCTGTGCCCGGGATGCCAGGAGCAGGCAGCGAAGCTCTCGCACTAGGGGCGTCGGCGCGTACACCCAATCTCGAACGACGTTCGGCCAGCGTAGCCTGTCATGCTGTCGAGAGATGACACCGTCGACGACACCCTCGCGACGTCCGACATCGACCGGCATCTAGGGCAACCCCTTGGCTTTGGCCAGTATGCGGGCGGCTTCGGCGCGGTGGATCGCCTTTTCCGGCCGGAACCGTGCGTCGGCGCGATGGGCGGGATCTTCGCAGTCGCGCGTCAGGCCTTGGGCGTTGGCGGCCGCGGCCTGTCTCGCAAGATCACGGTGTGTTTGTTGAAGGCTTGGTTAAGGGGGAGACCGAGGGCAGTTCTTTCACTCTCTGAGCTCTACTCCTCGCAGGTCTTCCTCCCCTCAAGTAGCAGCGCCTCAACCTCGAGGGTAGCGTCAACGAGCGACAGCCCCTCAGCCGCTGCCCACTCCGCACACAACACCTGGCGCGCCCTCTGCAACATAAGGCTGCTGCTCTCGCTCAGTGGTCTGTGCCAGCTATGGGCGGTCAAATCGCGCACGACTTCACACCTGGCCTGGAATGAACTCTCTTTCAAGCGTTCGACCAATGCGAGCTGGCGTTGCCTATGGTCTACAGCCAAAGGCGTCGGGCGGCTTCTCAACAGGCCGCGATACCGCGCCAGGTCGCTCTTGGCGGTCAACCTACGGAGTCCGCTGGGGAGTCCTTCCACCGGGACCCACACGATGCCTGTCGCAATCGCGAATTGGTAATACAGGCGTTCGGGCCCATGGTCAAACTGTCTCGTCTCCAGCTTGACGACGCGCCCCACGCCGTGTTGGGGGTGAACAGCCCAGTCATCGACTTTCATTGCCATGGGGACCAATCGACCTCCAGGCTCCTACGGAGTCTTCGTGGCAGAAGAAGGCCGCCAATCCCATACGAGGGTCTGGCGGCGGTCATTGCACGCGAAACCGGCTATACGATTGCCACTATTGTACCATGGATCGCGCGCTTCCCGGCTTCTCAGCGACAGTCAAGTCATCGTTGAATGCAGCAACTAGCCTGTGGACGGCGCTCCTGACCGTCGAGGAGAGCGCTCAGCCTTCCAAGAGGGACACAGATCGCCGGGACACGCTTCTGCTACCCTTCGTTGAGTCCCCGCCTCTCGCAAACAATCCGATCTCGCCCTGCGCAGACGGCCCGCCAAAAGGCGGAACGCAGCGCGCGACCTCCCCGGTGGGGCCGCGGCCAGGCCAGAGTGCGCCTCGTAACCGACCTGATGGTAGAACTGGTGGACCATACTGCACATCCGGTACGTTGGGCTAGCATCAGCCACCTAACAAGTGTAGCGGGAGGGGCAGGGTCTCCATGCAATCAACCTAGAGGTGCCGACCTGGCCAGCGGGCTCTCGCCTCCCGCGCGATACTAGGCCTGGCTGCCGGGCGGCTCCCCGCGCCGTGTGCTCCGCGCAGAACGCCCCGCGAAGAACGTCCCGCATAGAACGTCCCGCGAAGAACGTCCCGCAAAGAACGCGGGACCTTCGGCGGGACCTACGGCGGGACCTACGGCATGACCGACGCCCTGGGGCCGTTGTGCGGACTTTGCCATCCGATCAGGGACTCCATTTTCAAGCGGGAGGGCACACCGATGGGCGATTTCGTGACACTCCTGTGTCCCCGATGCGGGGGGAAGCTAGCGGTTGCGCCCAATGCCATCACCCTCATTTGCGACCACTGCGGCACGCAACACATGGTCCGCAGGGACGTCGAAGGGGTCATGCTTGAGTCCTACGCGCGATGCCCTGTATGCCATCGCAACGACCGGGCTGAGAAGGTCACTGCCATCCTGATGGCGCACACCCACGAGACGGAGGGGGTGACCTACACGACGGTAGCCTCTCCAGAGCAGGCGGAGGATGACGAGCAGAACTTCACCGAGCGGGTCGCGGTCCCGATCCATACCTCTCAGAGATCGGAACTCGCCAAGCGGCTTGCCCCTCCACAGCCGCCGGTGTTCCATCCGCCCTCCTCCGAGCGCACTTCCAGCCGAAGCCGAAACGCGGCGATCGTGCTGGCAGCAATCGGCGGAGCTAGCCTTCCGTTCGCTCTGCTCCGGCTGCTCTTTCTCCTGCCGATGCTTTCCGGTGTCGAGGAACAGGACATAGCTATCCTCATCGTCTCCTCAATCGCCTGCCTCGGAGTCGCGCTCGTGCTGCTCGTCGCCGGACTGCTGCTGTTCTTGTTTGCCGTGCCGAAGGAGCGAGGGGCAAATACGGCCAAGCGACTCGTAACAGAGACCCGATTCGATGAGTACAAGGCCAGAGTCGAACGTGAGACGGACCGCTACAATCTCGCCATGAAGCGCTGGGACCAACTCTACTATTGCGGCCGCGATGACTGCGTGTTCTTGCCTGGGACGAACACCCATGCACCCTTGGCCAAGGTGGCGGAGTATCTGTCCGGGGAATGATCTTCCTGCCGCAAGTGGCATGCAGGTCGACGCGCACGCTCCCGTCCAGGCGGACGCAAGATCGCGCTGGCCTATGACACGAGAGCCGACGCCAATCTGGTGCTGACGGCGGGGGGCAGCTACACTGTGATCAATGCGACGATCGCCAACATGGCCGGCACGGCGTATCTAGTGGTGGCGGGCAATGCTGGAACGACTCCGAAATCAACGCCCTTGTGTGGGGCGGTAGCAACCGGTCCGCCGATCCGCGGCGCGTTGCCCCGCTCAGATCAAGAACGGGTACACTTACTCTCGGTACGTGAAGCGCTAACGATGAACCACGACCAGGAGGCAAACCGTGGCGACAAGTACCGAGAAGAGTCCCGGCGAGGCGCAAGCGCAGCGGCTCAAGATTGTGTATGAGCAGCTGGTGACATTGCTCCGCCGACCCGATCTTGCTGGGCATTTGCGCACGGAGGCTGGCGAGAACGAATGGTCGGCGATGCACGTGGTCGGCCATCTTGTGGAAATGATCCCTTATTGGCTCCATCATTGCCGTGTCATCATCGCTGCGACCGGAGCGCCACCGATGTTCGGGCGTACGCTGGACGCGCCGGAGCGCCTGGCCGGGGTGGAACGCGGGGCGAGCGGCGAACTCAGTGAACTACTGGGCGCCTTGGGCGAAGAAGTCGAGGCGGCCGTGCGCGCGATCGGAAGCATGTCCACGCTGGAGCGAGCGAGGAAGGGCATGCATGTCCGGCAGGGTGAGATGACGGTAGCGGACATCCTCGAGCGGTTCATCGTTGCCCACGCCGAAGATCACCTGCAGCAGGCGCAGGCAGCCTTGCGGGCCTAGGTTTCCTTGCCAGGTGTGAGTGGCCTGCGCACCAAGAGATTGAAACACGTGAGACACAGAGCAGAGCCGGCTGCCCTCAGGGCGCGGTCCTACGGTGGAACGCCGCCGACCGCTTGGCGCGCCACCTGGCCAACCACACGTCAAGCCGCGGTTACACAACCCATTGAGGCCTTGGCCCCAAGAAGGTGTATAGTATCCATGAATGGTTAAGTTCCGCCTATCCATTAAGCAACCCCCGGTTCTCTATGCGCTGGCCTTCGGGCTGTTGATGGCTGGTATTCTCACTGCTGGCTATCTGGCCGATCTTCCTTCTCGCATAAGTGAAAGCTATGCTTGCAACGATGGGCAGATCACCGTTGCCGAGGTTGCGGCCGCTCGGGGCCTTACGGCGGAGACTGTTCGGCTGCTGCGCACGCAGCGTGGGCTGCTGCTGGAAGAGATTTGCGCCATGCCGCAAGCCATGCTGGATCGCGCGATCTCCAAAGCCCTGAGTCCCCGGCCGGACTATCCGGATGAGGCGCTAGCCTGGCGCAGACTGACGCTGATGGACGAAGACGGCTACATCCCGGATGATGGCCTGGCGAGAGCCAGAGAGCAGATGGACGGCATGCAAGCCGGGGACATCGGACCGCTGGCTGCCGGGATCGCTCCCGGTTCGTGGACCTGGCTCGGGCCGGGGAACATCGGTGGCCGTATTCGCGCGATCGTCATCCACCCCACCCAGACGAATACGATGTGGATCGGCAGCGTGTCGGGCGGCATTTGGAAGACCACCGACGGCGGCGCTTCCTGGCAGATCCAGACCGATTTCATGGCGAACATGGCCGTGGCTACGCTGGTTATGGACCCCACGAACCCGGATGTGTTGTACGCCGGCACTGGTGAAGGGTTCTACAATCTGGATGGCATCCAAGGAGCCGGGGTTTTCAAGACCACCGACGGCGGCGCGCACTGGGATCAGCTCGCCAACACGGCCAGTTCCCAATGGTACTATGTCAACCGCCTGGCGATCAATCCGGCCAGCAGCCAGATTCTGCTGGCCGCCAACCGGTCGGGTGTCTGGCGCTCCTCCGATGGCGGGAACACCTGGTCTCAGCGCAACTCCACGGAAGCACTCGACATCAACTTCAACCCGACTGATGGGAGCAAAGCCATCGCCAGTGGATGGTACGGCCAGGCCTGGTATTCCAGCGATGGGGGCGTCACCTGGAGTGCTGCGACTGGCTTGCCGGGTTCAGGTTCAGATTGGGCGAGGCGGGTCGAGGTGGCCTACGCCCCCAGCAATCCGAGCATTGTCTATGCTTCCGTTAATGTCAACTCTGGAGAGATCTGGAAAAGCACCAATGGCGGGCAATCCTACTCCCAGGTCAGCACAGGCTACTTCTACCTGGGTGGCCAAGGCTACTACGACAACATCATCTGGGTGGATAAGAGCAATGCCAGCAACCTGATCGTCGGCGGGATCGATCTGTGGCGCAGCGCCAACGGCGGCGCAACGTTGACGAAGATCAGCCAATGGTGGAGCGCGCCGGACGACTCCGCTCATGCCGACCACCATGCCATTGTGGAGCATCCCAACTTCAACGGCTCGTCGAACAAGACCGTCTACTTCGGCAATGACGGCGGCATCTACAAGGCCAATGATTTTTCCACGGTGGCCGCCACCTTTGGCTGGCAAGAGCTGAACAACAACCTGGGAATCACCCAGTTCTATAGCGGCGCTGGCAACCCCACGTCCGGCAAGATCATTGGCGGGACGCAGGACAATGGCACATTGCTCTACACCATCGCCGGCGGCACAGAGGGCTGGACAACTCCATTCGGCGGTGACGGTGGCTTCTCGGCGGCAGACCCAGCAGATCCCAACTTCCTGTACGGTGAGTATGTTTACCTATGCATTCACCGCAGTTCGAATGGTGGTGGCGTGTCGGATTACATCTGCGGCCAATACTGGAATGGCCTCGCCTGGGTCTGGAAAAGCGCCCCTTACCGTATTGACGATGCGATGAATTCCAATGCCAATTTCATCGCCCCGTTTGTGCTCGACCCGAACAACGCCAACCGTATCTTAGGGGGAGGTCATTCCTTGTGGCGGACCAACAACGCCAAAGCGGCCAATACCACCACCACAGGCCCATCCTGGTCCGCCATCAAGGGCTCGATCTCCAGCCCGATCAGTGCCATTGCCATTGCGCCGGGCAACTCCGATCTCATCTGGGTCGGGCACAACAACGGCAACGTGTACAAGACCACCAACGGCACCAATGCCTCTCCGAGTTGGACGCAAGTGGATACCAACACGCCGGGCCTGCCCAACCGCTACGTCATGCGCATCACCATTGATCCAAGCAACACCAACCTGGTGTATGTGACTTTTGGAGGCTTTGCCCCCGACAACGTGTGGCGCACAACGAACGGCGGCGCCAACTGGAGCGACATCACCGGCTCAGGCGGCGCCGCCCTACCCAACCTGCCTGTGCGCAGCTTGGTCATCCACCCCAGCAACGCCAACTGGCTCTATGTGGGCACTGAGCTAGGCATCTTCACCAGCGAAGACGGCGGCGCAAGCTGGAGCATCCCCCACGATGGGCCTACCAATACGTCCGTCGACGAACTGTTCTGGATGGGCAACAAGCTCGTTGCCGCGACCCACGGACGAGGAATGTTCAGCACCACTCCGCTGACTACCCCACCCACACCAACACCCACGCAGACGAAGACTTCGACTCCCACGCCTACCATCACTTCGACAGCCACGCGGACCCTCACCCCAACGGTCAGCCACACTTCGACTTCTACCCAGACCCCTACCCTTACCACCACACCTCTTACCCCGACACCAACCCCCACGCACACACCATCTGGGATGCGATTTGTCTACTTGCCCCTGGTCATCAAGGGTTATCCGCCCTCGCTGGCAACGAGCACACCTACCCCTACCATCTCCCCCACGCCGATACAGAATTGTGGCGAAGTCGTTAAGAATGGAGATCTTGAGGCTGGACATGTTTCCTGGGTGGAGAGCCCATCGGAATCCATCATGACAAGCGCCTGGCCCGATCCCTACCAGGGTTCATGGGTGGCTTGGTTCGGTGGTTACAATGATGCCCAAGACAAGCTTACTCAGCTGATCCAGATTCCTGCCAGCGTTCAGGACGCTCAGACATTGAGCTTCTACCTCAAGGTCTCCACGGAAGAGAACCCCAATGTCGCGTTTGACCGTCTGATCCTGCGTTTCCTCGACGCGGGTGGAGCGCCGATCAGCGCCGATATTCCGCTCGCCGACAACACGACGCCCATGGACTGGACGTATCGCTCGATACCGCTCACTGGACTTGCCAGCCTTGCCGATCAAGATATCCAAATCCAATTCGAAGGTACCACAGACGTTTCCAACATCACCAGCTTCGTACTTGACGTGGTCTCACTCAACCTGACTTGCGGAGCGTTGAGTTCTGTTGAGAACTCAACGCCTCAGATCATCATGATGGGTCACCGATAATCCGCAGGCACTCCCCGAAGAGGCCAGCCTTCGCCCCGACCTCGTCCATTCACCTGTCGCGTACAACCGAAAGGTTGGTTAGGATATACTCTGCCCGATCAGCGACCAGGCCAACGGTTAACCCTGCGCGTACAAGCCCAGATCGGGAGGCAATGATGTCTCATGAGCCAATTGCGCTGGCGGACGCTCCTGAAATCCCTGGATTGAGCTTCCGCCATTTTCGAGGGAACAACGACTATCCCCCCATGGTGGCAGCCATTCGGTCCAGTGCGGAGGTTGACAGACTCGAGCATACGGTCACGGTAGAAGAGATGGCCAGGAACTATGATCGCCTGACCAACTGTGACCCTTTCAAAGACATGATCTTGGCAGAAATCGCGGGTGAAGTGATTGGCTATTCGCGCGGCTGGTGGTGGGATGAAACGGCCACGGGGCGAATCTACGAGTTGGTTGGCTTTCTCGTGCCTGGGTGGCGACGCAAGGGCATTGGTCGTGCCATGCTGCTCTGGATGGAAAACCACCTTCGTGACGTCGCCTCAACACACCCCAGGGACCAGGCCAGGTTCTTCCAGGCTTCGGCGTCGCAGTTCCAAGAAGGCACAGCCATCATGTTGGAGCGAGCAGGCTATCGGCCGGCGCGTTACTTCTTTCAAATGGTCCGGCCCTCATTGGATGATATTCCCGAGGCGCCTTTGCCGGATGGTCTAGAAGTGCGCCCCGCGTTACCTGAGCACTATCGCCCGATCTGGGCGTCTGTCGATGAGACCAGTCAAGACGAATGGGGGTACACAGAACCCACAGAGGAAGACTTTCAAGCGTGGCTGACCAGCCCTCGTTTCCAACCCCATCTATGGCAAATAGCCTGGGACATGGCGACCCAGCAAATCGCAGGGCATGTGCTGACTTTCATCGATCATTCACAGAACGAGAAGCTCAACCGAAAACGCGGCTATACCGAGGGCATCGGTGTGGGTAAGACCTGGCGGCGCCGTGGACTGGCCCGTGCGCTGATCGCCCGCAGTCTACAGGCACAAAGAGCCGAGGGAATGTCCGAGTCTGCGATGAGCCCCGACAGTGAAAACCTCGGCGCGACGCGCTTGTATGAGGGCTGCGGATTTCGAGTCGTTCGGCGCGACGCCATCTGCCGCAAGCCGTTTTGAGGGCAAGCACGGCCCACTACCGTGGAACGCGCCCCCCGCTGGCACGCGGTCGACCCGGACTCTACCTTCCCGCGAAGATCGATGATGCATATCCGCGCCCTTGTCCGGCCCCTGCTCGCGCTCGCCCTTCTGTCCGCTTCTTGCACGAGCGGCGGGACCAGTGTCCCTGCCCTACCTTCCCCTGCCGCGGATGGCCTGGATGTCATCGCGACGTTCAGCATATTGGGGGACCTACTGGATGATGTCGCCGGGGGGCATGTCTCCTTGACTGTGCTGGCCGGCCCCGGCGTCGATACCCACACCTACCAGCCCACCCCACGCGACAGCGCCGCCTTGAGCAAGGCCGATCTGGTCTTTGAGATCGGCCTTGGCTTTGAACCTTGGCTCGATCGGATGGTGGATGCCTCTGGGACGGCCGCGCGCCGCGTGGTATTGACCGAAGGGCTTAGTCTGCGATACGCCGCCGCCGCCGCCGACGAACAGGGCCCCGTCGGTGCGCCCGACCCCCACGTGTGGCAGAGCGTCGGCCACGTGATGGGGATGGTCGAGGCCATGCGCGATGCGCTGATGAAAGCGGACGCCTCCCACGCCGAGACCTACCGCGCGCGTGCCGAGCAGTTCTTGCTCCAACTCGGCGAGCTCGATGCATGGGCCTTCGAACAGACCGGCTCACTGTCGGCAGAGCAGCGCCGATTGGTCACGAACCACGATTCGCTGGGTTACTTCGCCGAACGCTATGGTTTTGAGCTCGTGGGGAGCCTCCTGCCGCTCTCCACGGAGGCCGGCTCAGCCTCGGCGCAGAATATCGCTCGGCTCGTCGACCTGATCAAGGCTTCGGGTGTGCCGGCTATCTTCGGAGAGAGCATCTCCTCCGACAGACTGCTGCAGCAAGTCGCACGCGAGGCAGGTGTTGAGGCGGTTGGATCGCTCTACACCGACTCTTTGGGGCCCCCCGGCTCGACGGCCGAAACCTATCAGAAGATGATGCGGCACAACGTCGAGACCATCGTGGGCGCCCTTGGCGGGGATCGGTAGGCCCTTCACGGCCAGTCCGCCTTCCAGCGAGCCGCCCCTTTCCCTTGGCGTTCTGTCAACCTGACCCAAACACAGGAAGGTGAGTGGCGGGTTTCTCGAAAGCCGCGCTATCGCGGCGATACGTCCTTTGCCTTGGCCATCATGCAGGCTGCCTCCGCCCGAAGCAGATCCTCGAGCGGGCGGAAGCGGTCATCCGCGCGGTTCGCTGCATCCTCGCAGGCTTGCACGAGCTTGTCCTGGTAGGCTGCGTAGACCCACTTCTCGAACCAGGCGCCGGCAGGAATATCCGAGAAGACCTGCCCTTGCGCGGGAGGCGGAACGAAGTCCGCGCCATGTAGCATACGCTCGAAGAAGACCGCCGCCTCGGCCCGTGTGTGTGTTCGGAGCGGACAGAACTGCAGCGGTTGCAACGTGCAACCTCGGGTGTAACCGTCCTGCCATAGCTGCTCGACCCACTTCGTATACCACTGGCCAAGCGGAACGTCGGCAAACGTCTGGCCTGCGGGTTCCGGCGGGAGGAACGACGCCGTGCGCACACCCCGCACGACGAAGACGGCGCCCTCCGCCCGCGACATGCTCTGGTCCGGGCAGAACCGGCGCGGCTGAGATTGGCAGCCGGCCACAAAGCCTGCCCGAAAGAGCGCTTCGATGTGCGAGATTGCCCAATGGTCCGCCGGCACATCGACAAAGCTCGGACCATCCACGTTCTCCCACATCTCGAGGGTTTTCGGGCCATCGTAGTTCTTGCCCACAAGGTCCAAGTCCCCGTCGCCGCCCAAGTCGGCCATCCGTGCGTTGTGTGTCCCCGTCGTCGCCAGGACCACACGCTGCCATGAAAGGCCGCCCCCGAGGTTCTCGTAGACCAGGACTCGTTTCTCTCGACTGGTATGCATCTCGCCGGTAAAGACATCGGGATCGCCGTCGCCATCGATGTCGCCGACCTCGAGGCTATGCGCCCCTTCCAGGGGTCCAGCGTCGATGACATGTTCCCCCCAGCCCGGATTCTCGAACCACGACAATCTGCCGCTGCCCTCCGATGCGCTGAGGACGATGTCCAGTCGACCATCCTTGTTCACGTCGGCGAGGATGTCGCGGCAATCGAGGCCCCACGATGCGCTGATGAGGTGCCGTGCCCATGCCGTGCCGTCGCCCGTGCGGTTCTCATACCAGTTCCGCCCGCCCACCAGATCGAGATCGCCGTCGCCATCCAGGTCGCCGAGGCCGAGCCCTTCCCCGTCGGGCGCTTCGATGATGTGTTCGGTCCATCCGGGGTCGGCGGCGGCGCCTCCTGGCGCCGCACGCCGAATGCCGTTTGTGGGGAGAAACGGCTCCGC
>Ga0209642_10000954_pt1 | contig 18973 bp, 16 predicted proteins | sample RifCSP19_2_FD_184025 | JGI IMG/M metagenome (GOLD analysis project Ga0209642, IMG submission 184025) | Soil microbial communities from Rifle, Colorado - Rifle CSP2_sed 19_2 (SPAdes) (version 2) | ecosystem: Environmental > Terrestrial > Deep subsurface > Rock core/Sediment | place: Rifle... | reverse complement strand
CTCCGCCTGCCCCTCCTTCCGCCGGCTCCGGCGCCTCGACAGGGCCGACCCAGACTGCGCGCGATCGCTGGTGGGAGGGCGGGACACCAGATGGCGGGCAGCCGCATCCGCCGCAAAAGCCCACGCCCGCAACGGCGACTCCGGCGCCGCCAACCCCGACTACGACCCCTCAGCCGATCCCCACCCCTGGACCCAGCGACGCGGCGATGGCCCGCAGTGGGCTGCCGCGCACCGTGGGGCCCAGCCCCGAGACGGCGCGGCGCAAGGACGAGGACTTGATTCCGACAACCACAGCCCCTTCTATGGCGGGGCCGGACATCGAAGCTCTGCGACAGAGCGCCTGGCTTTGGTCCCACCCAGATGTGCTCGCCGCCGCTCTGACCGACAACTCGCGCGGCCAGGCCTATCTTGGGGGCATCCTCCCCCACCTGCAGCCCTCTCCAACCGGGCGCGCGGTCGTCGAAGCCTTGCTCGCCCACGGTAAGGTGAACGTCGACATACTGCCGCCCGAGTTGCGAGCCCTGAATGGGAGCGTGCAGCCCTGGGTGCCCTCGATCTACATCTACGACATGAATCAGCCGGAGACCACCTTTGCGCACGAGGCCCTGCACCTCCTGCAGCGCCTCTCCGGCGTTGACCCAAGGAACATAGCCGGCGAGGTCGTCGTTCAGGTTCGCGTGCCCGGGCGCGATCCGGCGAAGTTCTGGGGCGACGAGCTTGGGGTGCGCTACCGGCCGGGCTTCTCGTTGGCGATGGAGCGAGAGGCGTACGCGATCGACCTGACCATCCAATTCGAGCTCGCGGAGGTTGCGATTAGAGTTGCCCCGAATGATCCGAACCTCCAAAAGAAGGTCAATGATCGCTCCGATGAAGTACGCCGCCTGACAATGCAAGGTCCCGCGGCCGCGTTCCGTGAAGTCCTAGCGCAAGGGAGACCGAACCACGCGCCCACCGGAGCGAGCATCTATGATCCCTTCGCGGAGGGCAACAACCCGCCGCGCGACTGGAGGCAAGACCTGGCGCGCATGAGGCTTGCCGCAGTGGTCCCTCATGTCGAGCGGGCGGCCCAGCATGCGGCGCCTCCGGGAGCGAAAAGGCCTCCCCAACCCGCTATCAGCGCTAGGTCACCGCAAGCGCCCACGACCCCACCGACCCCTCGAACTGGCCCTCCGCGACAGAGGGCCAAGTGACCGAAGCCATCAGCGGAGGAAGGGCCATGGGGGGGGCGCGCGGCGTAGTCTTCCTTGTAGCGGGTGTGGCGCTCCTCCTTGCCTGTAGCGCCCTATCTTTGGCGCCCGAGACCCCTGAGCCTGGGACGCCGGGGGCGATCCCCGGCTTCACCCGCTTGACGCCGGGCGACCGCGCCATGTACGCCGGGCCTTCCTGGTCGCCGGACGGCACGCGCATCGTCTACAGCCGCAGCGATTACATCCATCCTGGCGCCCTGCCTTACACCTCCGAGCTCTTCGTCATGGATCTTGAGACAGGTGAGACGCTCCAGCTAACGCACAATGGAGATGAGGATCGAGACCCGGACTGGTCGCCCGACGGCATGCGCATCGTCTTCGTGCGGGTGGAGATATCGCAGCCCGGCTCGGTCGAGACCGGCAAGATCTGGCTGATGACCGTCAAGCCGGACGGATCGGACGAACGCGTGTTATTCGAATGTCCAATGAAGTGCCATGATCCCAAATGGTCTCCGAATGGCCAAGAGGTAGCTTTCGGGGCGGATTGGATCTGGCTCATCGGTGCAGACGCAACGCGCCCTCGGAGGCTGGAGTTTAGCGACTTCGCCGGTGCTGGCTACCCTGCCTGGTCGCCTGACGGACTTCTTCTGGCTTTCTCTGGGTCTAAGGAGCCATACACGCCAGGCATGCAAAGCTTTCCCCCTGGTTACCTGGGAGTCCTCGACCTCGTCACGGGCCAGGAGAACGTTCTCGCCGAAGCCGATGCCTACGAGGCCGACTGGTCCGCGGATGGTATGCGCATCCTTTTCAGCGACATCGAGACGGTTTTCATTGTGCCGGCAACTGGCGGGCTGCCGAGACGGCTGATCAAGGAAGGGTTATCGGCTGACCTCTTTGACCCTGCTTGGTCCCCGGACGCGAAACGTGTGGCCTTGGTATTCGGCTCGGACATCCGCATCTCCGACCTCTACGTTCTCGACCTGACCGTCTACCACAACGGCGACTTGCTGAGGGAAACCCCCAACGCAGTTGGGCCCCCCGAGGGGTGATCTGCGGTGCGCCTTCCACCCGTCGAGCCTGCCGCTGTGCTTGCGAGCGGATGCGCGTCCCGCTGCCCCCCGCGAACAGAACCAGGCAGCCCCATACGCTGGCGATCCCCACTCCCGCTCGACGCGGCCCTGCGCGTCAAAGGCCTGAGTGACGGTGGGCGTCGTCGGAGGAGGGCGAATAATGACACGGAGACGCGGTGCGATCGCTCTCGGCGTCGGCCTGCTGGTCAGCCCGCAGGTGCTGGATGAGCTCGAGGGCGCTCTGCGGCGCAAGGCGCCGGGAACGCTTGGCCTGTGGGCTGTGCTGCTCGATCGCAGTCAGATCGAGGTCGTCCCGACCGCGGGTGGGGATTCGCTGCAGCAGGCCCTGACCGCGCATCCCGCAGACGCGCGCGTGGTTGCAGCGGCTTGGGCCGCGGGCGTGGATTTCCTCGTCACCCTCGACCAGAAGCATCTGCTCGAGGCCGCAGCGCTTCGAGAGGCCGTACCGTTCCCGATCGCTACGCCCGGTGACTTCCTGAAGTGGTTCCGAGGGGTATTGTCCTAGAAGCGGTGCTGCGAGATCGAGCGTGAGTTCTGCTCACCCGGCTCCCACAGCCTGCGCAAGTGCTGGATGCGCGACCAGCCCTCGCCTTCCCGCACCGCCTCGACGCTCAGGTCGGCGAAGTAGGCGTCAAGCACCGCCGCGCGCTCCTGCGCCAGCGGCGGGCGGCAGTAGTCCTCCTCTTCCCAGACCATCCACCCTTCTTCCGCCAGACGCGCGTTCTCCAGGCTCTCATGCAGTGCACCGCCGAAAGGACGCATCTTCTCGATCTCGCCGCGGTCCAGGCGTTGACGCAGTTCCGGCAGCAGCTCCGTATGGGGTTTGGCTCGCACCAGGTAGTATGCCATCGCACAACTCCTTTGCATCAAGCTTCTTGTACCGGGATTTGAGAGTGGACCCGTTTCTACAGCCTGAACCCCGGGCATGGATTCTAGCCGCGGATTTCGCGGATTAGCGCAGATGGGAGAGATGTCGGTGGAACACTGTGCAATCTGTGGCGAAACCCAGGAGGCACCGCGGTGCCTCCTTCAGATCCTGCAGGGTGCCGAGCAGGTGAGAGGGGCGCGCAATCCGTCGATCTGTCGCCGCACTGTGCGTCAGTAGCGTCGTCACAATGCGCATAGCCGATTTGGGTGTGCGAGCGATCGGGAACCTCCCAACGCTTCCCGGCGTCCAGATATGTAAAGCGACTGGGCGAAGGCCCAGACAAGGAGGTCGGAATGAGACGCTGGTTGGCTCCCGCATGGTTGTTGGCGATGGTCGTCGTCGCGAGCTGCGCCCCGCGCGCAATGGCGCCGCGCGAAGCCGCGTCGAGCCTGCAAGAAGCTCCGGCGTTCGTCGCTGGGGATTCGCCTGCGTACGGAGCACTGGCTCCCGAAGGGGACACGTTCGCAGCAGGACCCGCGCCCGACGCGGTCGGCGCGCCCGAGCAGTCTAGGGTGGGGGGTCAGGCGGCTGCGGCGCAATCGAGCGCACGCTATGTGATCAGCCAGGCGCAGATGACCCTCCTGGTCGAGGATGTGGAGTTCGCCCTGATCCAGATCGAAGACCTGGCTCTGACCCTCGGCGGATTCATCTCCAACTCGCAGCTCTCCCGCTCCGAAGGGCAGGTGTATGGTTTGATCAGCATCCGCGTCCCGGCCGATGGATTCAAGGAAGCGCGTAGGCGCATTCGGAACATGAGCCTGGAAGTGGTCGCCGACGACGTCTCGGGCCAGGACGTCACGGAGGAGTTCACCGATCTCCAGTCCAACTTGCGCAACTTGCAGGCGACGGAGGCCGAGTTGCTGCAGCTGCTGACCACGATCCGCGAGCGGACGCAGAGCGCCGCTGAAGTCCTGACCATCTTCAACGAACTGAAGGACATCCGAGCGCAGATCGAGCAGGTTCAGGGGCGGATCAACTACCTGGACAACCTGGTGACCTATGCCACGCTCACCGTGCAGGTCATGCTGCCGCAGGCGCCGGAGAAGGTGCTCTTCACCGGCGAGGTGGAGTCGGTCGAGGGCGAGACCTTTGTGGTCAACGAGATCACCGTCGTGCTGGCGGCGGGTGCTGAAGTGATCGGCGAGATCGAAGAGGGCGCGCTCGTCGAGGTGAAGGGCATGCGCCAGCGGGACGGCACGGTCTCCGCCTCGCGCGTTCAGGTTGCGGAGTCGCTGTCGGGCGAGGTGGAGTCCATCGAAAACCGCGGCCTCATCATCAACGGCGTGACCGTCCTCCTTCCCCCTGGCATCGCGATCGAGGGGATGCTCGAAGTGGGCGCGCAGGTAGAGGTCCTGGGCTTCTACGAGGAAGACGGCTCGCTGCGGGCTGCGCGGGTGGAGGTGACGGAGCCGGCGCCGAGTTGGGATCCGGGCAGGACGCTGCGGCAGGCGCTCGAGCGGCTCGGCGTGACAGCTCGAGGGGTTGCCAACGGGGCCATCTGGGTCTTCGCATTTGGCTTGCCGGTGGGCCTGATGGTGGGGGCTCCGTTCTTGGCCGCCTTTGCCGTGTGGCGGCTGGTCCGTCGGCGCCGGCCGGGGAGCGTTGCGGCGGCGCCCGCGGGTGACCAGGCCGCAGGATAACCGAAGAGACTCTTGAGGGAAATCCATCTCGAGTAGGAGGTGGCCAGTGCGTCGAAGATCCCGCGTTCTTTTGCGGGACCGAGCTAGGGATGTCGGCGCCTGGCCGCCTCCTTTCGGTCAAGCGGGTTTGCCGCCCCAAGACCACTCTCATGCTATACTTTCGCCTGCCTGGGGCCCCTCGGGCGACGTCTCTCTCATCCGTACCACCCAAGAAGGAGGACAGCAAATGCGTAGGTCGATCGGTATCTCTGTCATGGTGGTCCTTGCGCTCGCCGTGGTGGCGGCGCCCGTGTTTGCCATCACCGGCAACTACGTGGAGGACTTCGAGCATCCCTTCGTAGGGTTGGTGGTGTTCTACGACGCCAACGGCGACTTCCTCTGGCGCTGCAGCGGCTCGCTGATCAGCCAGACCGAATTCCTCACTGCCGGGCACTGCGCCGACACCGCCGAGGGCGCCGTCACGGCCCGCGTGTACTTCCAACAGGATGCCGGGGCCAACTACAACCCCCAGTTGGGGTACGACCCCGTGACACTCTATCCCATCGCTTGTGCCCCGGGCACGGTAGGCAAGCTCTGCGCCACGTCCCACCGGCTCTACAACTACGGCTTCGCCAACTTCGCCGGATTCCCTGACACCCACGATGTGGGATTGGTGATCCTGAATCAACGCATCAGGCTGGCAGAGTACGGCCAGCTTCCGCAGGACGGCCTGCTCGACGACCTGGCCATCGCGCGCGGTCAGGAGGAGACGCTCTTCACCGTGAGCGGCTACGGGCTCAGCTATCGTACCCAGGAGCAGTCGAACGTCCCTAACCTCTCCTTCCGCGAGCGACTGATGGCCGAGTCTACGCTGGTCAACCTGGGCAGCTCGCTCACCGACGGCTACAACCTGCAGACGCAAGGCAACGGCGACGATCGGGGCGGGACGTGCTCCGGCGACTCCGGCGGCCCGGTCTTCCTGGGCGGTCCCGAGTCGAACCTCATTGTGGCCGTCACATCCTTCGGCTTGAACGCGCTGTGCCGGGGCACGGACTTCGCCTATCGCGTGGATCGGACGGAAGTGCTCGCCTGGATCAACAATCCACAGTGATGTGCCGGGGACCCATCCCGCGATTTCTAGGACGGCCCGGACATCCACGTTCCTGGGCGATCTGAAATGCAGAGGGTCGGCGTCTCGCCGGCCCTTTGATTCCTCGCGCCGTCAGCTTTCTTCGTAGGCGGCCCCTAGATGTCAGGATGGCGTTCTCCGCGGCGGCTACTCGATAGGGCGGATCGAGCGCGCCGTCGCTTGCATGGACTCCATCCGAGCGAGCGTCTCGGCCTCGAGCAAGCCCGATTCGAGACCCCGCAGGATCTCTTCCCGCTTTGTGTCGAAGGCCTGATTGGCGTCCTCATCGCATGCAAGGTTGAAGTTCTCTACCCCACCCAGCGGCTCATAGAGCTCAGCCTCCAGGGCATCCGAGAAGAAGCGCTCGGCGATGACAAAGCCGCTGATCTGTGGGTTGTCGGGGAGGTCCACAGCCACGACTGCGGTCGGGAAGTTGAACAGCTGCGGTCCGCCCAGACAGATGTCGGCCCCTTTGGGCAAGACGACCATCCACAGCACATCGTCCGTGATGGACATACAGATGTCGGCGCCAAGATCCGCGCAGACTTGCTGCGGCGATCGGCTGCCGAAACCCTTGAAGTCCGTCAGCATACCCTCACGGCCGGCAGTGCAGTCCGCGCTCCGTCCACCGGCTGCGGCTCTGGGATACTCCCATTGGTACTCATGATAGTTGCCGATCTCGCAGTAGCGCCCCTCGCCCGGCCCGCCAGAGGCGGTGGTATAGCTCCCGAATCGCTGCGGAACTTCGAAGGCCAGCCTGACGACCTCATCTTCCACATGGATCAGCCCCTCCGCGAGCCCGGTCGGCGAGGGGGCAAGAGGCTGAGTTTGCGTTGGGACAGCCGGGGTCGATGGCGCCAGTGAGGGCTGCGCAGGCTGCAGGCTTGAAGAAGGCTCGGTGGGAGCAGTTGGCGTTTCCAGCGTTGGAAAGGCGTTGCAAGCGGTCAGGATGATCAAGACCGCCAACATCACCCATCGGGATGCGACCGCTTTCCGTGGGCAGTGGGCCGTTCGCCGTGAGCTAGCGTCCCGTCGGTTGTTCATCGTACTCCTCCTCGGTCATTCAGGCTCCTGAAAACTGCAGGCGGTCTCTGGCTGCGAGTTGAGCGAAGCCTCCGGTTCAGCGCAGTGCTCGGTGTTGCCGGAGGGCGCTTGGGATTCAAGGTGGATGAGCAGGGTAGCGCCGCGTCCGCTCACCGCGTGGGCGGAGCGAATTGTAGCCTCAAACGCCGCATTGGGATACGGATGGGGGCGTTGAGCGTCGCAGGGAGTTGTTGATGCCGCCGGGCATGGATTCTAGCCGCGGATTTCGCGGATTGGCGCAGATGGGAGGGATGTCGGCAGAAATCTGTGCAATCTGTGGCTAAGCCAGGAGATCATCGACCCCGCTACCTGCGGCGGCATGCCTCGCTCAGCCTCTTGAGTTGATCCTGCTGTGGGACGCAGCGGCTGCATCGGCTGCCATGTCTGTCCGTCTGTCGCGCTCTTGCGCGGTCTCAAGGCCGGGAAAACCAGCCTCCGCCTGCGTTCAATAGAGTAGAAGACCAAGACCCTGAGCCGCTCTGATCGGAGATTATTTTGACATCTTGGGTCCATCCACTCTATAATCATGGCAGAAACGCCTCGACCGGCCGTCTCCAGCGGCAAGGGGGGTCATGCCTTAGCAGGGTGGGGTTCAGCCGCTCACATCGTCCCCCAAGAGCCCAGCCTCTACGAAGGCTGGGCTCTGTTCCTTCCTCACCTTGCGAACGAGCGAAGCCGGCGCGGCTGCCCATGCCCAAGGCGTCTCGCGCTCCTGCCGCCGACGCGCCGGAGGGAGCGGTCCGGCCAGCGCTCGCCGAGATACGGAGGAAACCGTGACGAATAGCCCAGCGAAATGGACCTTCATGGTGTACATGGCTGGCGACAACAACCTCTCCACAGCCGGAGAGAATGATCTGGAGGAGATGCGCCGCGTCGGTTCGAGCGACGCGGTGAACGTCCTGGTCGAATTCGACAACGCCGGGGCGCGCGGCACGAATCGCTACCTGGTGCGCCGCAACGGCGTCGGCGAACGCCTCGAGGCGATGGGAGAGACCGACTCGGGAGACCCGCGGACCATCGTCGACTTCATTGCCTGGGCGGCGAAGGAGTACCCAGCCGAACGAACCGCCCTGATCCTCTGGAACCACGGGGGCGGCTGGGAACCCTCCGAGATCGACCGCATCGCGCGTTCCGTGAGCTCCACGAGGTACACCGCGCGCGAGGCCGGCCAGCGCGCAGCCTCTCCGCTCGGCAAGGTCTTCTTCCGCACCACGCTCGAGACGATCCTCGGCCTGGCCTCACCCGACGAGCGCGCCATCTGCTCGGACGACGGGAGCGGGCACTCGCTGGACACTGTCGAGCTCGGGAAGGTGCTCGAGCAGGCGGTGCGGCTCTTGGGGCGCCCGATCGACCTTCTGGGCATGGACGCTTGCCTGATGAGCAATCTCGAGGTCGCCTACCAGGTCCGCCCGTACGTACGCTACCTGGTCGCTTCCGAGGAGAACGAGCCGAACGACGGCTGGCCCTACCACACGCTACTGAAGAAGCTCGTCAAGGAGCCCAGCCTGGCCACCCCGGAGCTGGCTGCCGCGATCGTCGAGACCTACGTCCGCTCCTACGAGGATCAGGGTTACCCCGGTCCGGTCACGCTGGCGGCCCTCGACCTCTCCCACATCGACAAGGTCGTCGAGCCGCTGGACGCTTTGGCCGACGCGCTCAGCGCCAGCCTACCGGAGCGGGCGCACGAGCTCTGGACGGCTCAGCGGGGCGCGGCCCATTTCTGGCACAACACCCTGTGGGACATCGCACACTTCTGCGAGCAGCTCGAGAAGGGGGCCGGGAGCGGGGCGGTGCGCAAGGCCGCATTGCGGGCGCGCCAGGCCCTGCAACCCGGCGAGGGGGGCTTCGTGCTGGCCGAGGCGCACCGCGGCGAGAAGGTTTCCCGCTGCTGTGGGGTCACGGTCTACCTGCTGCCGCCGCTGGCGGGGATCTCGCGCTACTACGGTGAGCTGGCCTACGCCAAAGGACACCGCTGGGCCTCGATGCTCGAGGCCTATCATGCCGCCTGATCGCTCCAGCCGTGGCAAGGCGCAGCGGCCGATGGGCCTTGCCGGATTGAAGGTCGGATGACGCTCTCCAACGCCTACCTCACGACCGCCCAGGCCTACGCCGACCGCGCCCGTCTTTTCTTTCTACTGGACCGCGTGCCCGGCGTGCGCCTCCAGGTGGAGACGGGGCTCGCCGCGCGGCAGGAAAAGGGTTGAGCCATGGCCATCCGCCACTACCGCGATCTGGTGCTCGTCCTGGAAGTAGCTGCTCAAGATCGGCGCGGGGCCGTCTCGAAGGTCGCCGTGCAGGTCTTCGACTCGCCGGTGGGCCAGGGCGAGCTGAAGGAGACGATCAACTTGCCTGGCGATCTGCGGCGACAGCTACGTTGGCTGGAGGGACGTGCCCTCGATCAGGAGCCGCAGCGCCAATACGATCTGGGTGAAGCGCTCGCTGCGGTATTGCTCCCCCCCTACGCCCGGCGCCTGTTCGGCGAGAGCCTGAGGCGGCTGGGCGAGGACGAGGGGCTGCGGCTGCGCCTGCGCCTGGCGGAAGAGCTGGCCGATTTCCCCTGGGAATACCTCTACGTGCGGGAAGCCCGCGGCGAGCGCTCCGCGAGCGGGTTCCTCTTGCTGGACCCGCGCCTCTCCCTGGTGCGGCATGAGGCGCTCCCGGTGCCTGGAGACTGGTTTGAGACGCCAAGCAGGCGGCGGATCGTCATTGCCATGGCGTCGCCCGAGCCGTACGCCGAGTACCCCAAGCTGGAGCAGCTGGCTGTCGAGCGGCGGGCGATCCGCCAGGCGCTCGATTCGGCTGCTGGCTTGGAGGCGGTCTTTGTCCCGGAGTACGCCGAGGGCGATCAAGCCGAGCCGCCCAGCGCGAACCTCAAGCAGTTGATGGCCGCGCTCGTAGAGCACACCGACGTCTTTCACTTCAGCGGCCACGGCCAGTTCGTCGGCGAGATGGGGCCCACCCTGGAGAGCACGGTCGGGGAGGGCAGCATCGTCCTGGCCGACGCCCGCAACCAAGCCTTGTCCGTCTCCGCCGAACGCCTGGCGGAGGTGCTGCGCAGCAAGGGGGTCCGGCTGGTGGTGCTCGGGGCGTGCGAGACCGGGCGCCGCGATGGCCACAACGTGTGGAGCGGCGTGGCGGCGGCTCTATTGAAGGCTGGCATCCCGGCGGTCGTGGCGATGCAATACACCATCGAAGACGGTTTGGCGGCGGCCTTCAGCGCGGCCCTTTACCGCGCCCTGGCCGTCGGGCTGACGATCGACGAGGCGGTCTCGTTGGGCCGGGCGGCGATTCGCGCCGAGACCATCGACGGTCGACCGCACGTGCGCGACTGGGGCGTCCCGGTGCTGTATCTGCGGGCGCCCGGTGGGGTCGTGTTCAATCCGATTCGCGACGTTCGGGCGCGGCGGGAAGCGGAGTCACAGCTGGAACAACTTGTCCAGCAGCGCGTGCGTCGAGTGTCCAAGCGCGGGCGCTTGGTCGGGGCGCGGATCGAGGCCATGGCTGGTGGAGCGGTGAAAGTCGAGCAGAAGGTGACGGAAGAGGCGAACGGGTTTGTGCTGGGAGCCACGACCTTCGGCTTGGAAGGCGGCCGGTTGACCGTGCGCCAGGAGGCGGACGTCGTCTCGGGGACGATGGTGGGGGCGCGCATCGGGAGGTTGGGGGGAGGCGCTCCGGCCGACGCGGCCGAAGAGCAAGCGCTTGCCGCGCTCGAGAAGCTCTTGCGGCTGGAGAGCCCTTAAGGCCCGCTGCCGGCGTAGGCGCGCGCTCCCGGTCGGGGCATAGGAGTCGGTGAGACATGGTCTCAGACGCACGAACTGCAGACAAGCGGCGAGAGCGGGAACGCGTGCGGGTCAGCCAGAGAGTGAGCAAGAACCTCGGGCGGATCATCGGCGTTCAGACGAAAGAAATCCACGGCGACGTCTATGGCGGGGAGATCCACCAGACGCAGATCTTCGTCCTCAGCGGTGCGGGGCGGCGGGCGAGCTGGCAGCGCTTCCTCAAGGCGGAGACGGCGCCCTACAAGTTCCTCGCTCCGTACGGCGCGCAAGACCACCTGCTCTTCCAAGGGCGCCAGGCCGAGGTCGAACAAGTGGTGCGGCGCATGGGAGAGCAACGACTGCTGCTGGTCTACGGCGCGCCGGCGGTCGGCAAGACCTCCCTGCTCGCCGCGGGGGTGATCCCCGAGCTGGCTCAGGTTGGGGCGCTGGTGGTGCGCGTGGAAGACTACCAGCGGCCGGTGGCGGGTATCCGTGAGGCGCTGGCGGAGGGGGCAGATCGGCTCCCCCTGCAATTGCCGCAGGAGGCCTCCCTGACGGCCATCGCCTCGGCGGCGGTAGAGGCCACGCACGGCAGCCTGATCCTGGTCCTGGACCACATCGAGCGGCTCTTCGAGCCGGCGGTGGCCGCGGAGCGCCGGGAGGCCTTCCTCGACGACCTGGCGCAGTGCCTGCAAGCCGTGGACGCCGAGCACCTACGCCTGATCGTGCTTGCCCGGCAAGATCTGCTGCCGCGCCTGGCGCGGCTGGAGGACCGCTTCCCGGATCTGACCCGTTCCCCGTTGCAGCTCCTGCCGCTCAACCCAGAGCAGGCTCGGCAAGCCATCGAAGAGCCGCTCGTCGAGCTGGACTACCCGGTCAGCTTCGTCGGCGATCTGGTCGCGGAGCTCCTCATACCCGACCTGGACGACCTGACGCCCCAAACGCCGCAGGCGATCCACCCCCCGCACCTGCAAATCGTCTGCCACTGGCTCTACCAAGCCACGAAGCAGCGCAAGCCGCCTCACATCGACGAACAGCTGTATTTGGACGAAGGAAAAGGCGCCGACGGCATCCTGGCGCGGTACATGGAGGAGACGCTGCGCACGACGCTGGGAGGCGAGCAAGCCCTGGCGCAACGCGTGCTGCAGGCGATGGCCTCCCCGGGTTTTGGCGGATGGGTCGCTGCGGAACGATTGCCGCGGGATGGCGCCTCGCCGAGCAAGGGTCTCGGCGCCTCGCAGCAGCGAGTGGGCGAGGTGCTCGAGAGGTTGGTGGAGGTCGAGCTGCTGGCCCGCAGGGCCGTCAACGGCGGGAAGGAGTACGCCTTCGCCAGCTCCGGCGTGGAGCAGGAAGTCCGCCGCGAGGCGGGCCCCGAGCTGGAGCTGCGCTACCGGGCGGAGGAGGATCTCGAGCGCCTGTGGTCGGGATGGTTGGCACGCGGGGCGCTGGCTACGCCTGGGCAGCTGCGCGACTGGGCCGAGTTCGGACGGCACCTCACGCCGCCTCCGGTCAAGGCGCTGTTCCTGTTGCGCTCCGCCGTCGCCGGCGACGGGCCCACCACTCCCTGGCTGACTCACCTGCAGGCCGAAGAAGGCCGCGTCCTGATTCAGCGACTCGAGGAGCCGAACTCCCCAGATCGTCGTACCCGTAGCAGCCGTTCCGTCCTGGAGAAGGCGGCCGGGTTGCTCGGCCTGCCCGACCTGGGCCTCGTCGACGAGCCCGGCGACCCCTATCTCGAATTCGGGCCTGTGGCCCGATCGGCGGTGAGCCATGCGGATGCGGTGACGCGGCGGACCGCCGCCCTGGCGCTGCTCGGCGCCTATCGCCGGGCGGCCATCGACCGCCTGGCCTGGGCGCTCCGACAGGTCCCGCGCGGGCTGCACAAGAGAGGCCGCAAGGCCGAGCTGTGGGGCAACCTGGCGGACGCCGAAGCGGAGGTCGAGGGGCTGCTGCGCGAGATGCCGCTCCTGGACCGCCTGTGCGTATGGTGGTGGCGCGCCCGGCGGCGGCTCTGGCGGGGCCGCCAGAGCATCCAGGCGCTCACGTTGGGCGGGGCGATCGGCGCCGGTCTTGGGCTGGGTTTGCTGCGGGCCGTGACCGCGGCGCTGACGCGTAACACGGTCGGGCTGCATCTCTCGGTGAACTTCTACTGGGGGGCGATTCTCGGGGCGGCGCTCTGCCTGGGCCTGCTCCTGGCTGAGCCTCTGCTGCTGGGGCGTTCGGCCGTTGAGGGTAAGCTGCCCAGCATCTGGCGGGCGCCGCTGCACCCGGATCGTCTGCCGGCGGCGCTGGGGGCGGGTCTCGGAACCGCCCTGTTTGGAGTCGTCCACGCCCTGCTGGGCCTCCTCCTTGGCTATCGCCCGGCGGCCAGTCCTCTCCTCCTCCCGCTTGGCTTCCTTGCCGGGCTGGGGTTGAGTTTGGCCCTTTACGGTCCGTCGTGGGTTTCCTGGCCGTCGAGTTGGAAGGGCTGGCTGCCTCGCCTGGGCGTCGCCGGAGCCGCCCTGGCCCTGACGCAGTGGGTCTTCGTTCAGAGCGGGGATGCAGGGCGCAGCCTCATCATGGTCTGGCCAGGGGCGACCTTTCGCACGGGGATGAGCGCCTGGGCCGTCCCTTGGTGGCAGGAACTCCTCCGTCGTGTCCCGGGATGGTTCAACTTCGTGGCGCTGGCGGATGCGGCGCTGGTGGGGCTCCTGCTCAGCGCTGGCATTGCCATCGGGACCCGGCTGGCCGGGCGCTGGCTGGCAAGGTGGCAAGATCTGCTGCTGCGGGCAGGGGGCGTGTGATGAGAGGAGGGGCGCGATGAGTGAGACAGAGTCAAGAAAGCTCCGTCGTCTTCCAAGAGCGGCCTTGGCCATTACGGTCGTAGGGCTTTGCCTCTCGGCGTGCAACGGGTCGTCAGGGATTGTGACCGCGGCGCCGTCGCCCGTAGAGACGGAGCTCGCCTTTGAGGTCCAACGCCAGACGCCCGTCGTGGAGATCGGGAGCGCCACCCCTCTGGCCCCGATTGGCGACAACGCCTGGCGCCCGTTGCCGGCGGGTTATCTCGTCACCACCGACGCCAGCGGCGAGGCGCTGCTCGAGGCCGAGGCGGCGGCCGGCCTGTGCCGTGTGTACGTCTTTCGGCTTGCCACCTTGAGCATCCGGGCCTGCCCGAAGTCGACCTACTCGGGGGGCAACGCGAGCTGCCTGGAGGAGCTGTCGGCCGCCTACAGCGAGTGCAGCGGGCACCTGATCATGACGCCCAGCGGCCAGGCGCAGGTGGTGGGCTCGTGGGTGTCGGTGACGTATCTGCCCCAGAGTCAGTTGACGCTGGTGATCGTCCTGGAGGGCAAGGTCTCGGTGTGGCCGGTGCTCGAGCTCACGGACCGCGTGTTGGCTTCGAGCTCGATCCCTCTCGCCGGAGGTGAGTTCCTCTACACCATGCCGGACGACATGTTGCGGGAGACCGCCGGACTGCCCGGGCGCACGCCTCTCCCCTTGGAGCAACTGCCGCCGTTGATCGACGCCTTGGGCCTCGAGCCGTGGATGGAGCGGGTGCGCGAGCGGGCAGGCCAAGATGGGGTTCCTACGCCGCCTCCCGCAGGGGGTGCAGGCTCAGGGGTCGTGCTGCGCGGTGGCGGCGGCGCGCTGGAAGACCCGCTCGTTCGGCAAGCCGTCCTGTCCGCCGTCCGCTGGGAAGAGCACTCCAGGAAGTTCTTCCCCGACCCAGGGGTCCCGATCACTTCCGAGCTCGGCGATGAGGTGCTGGACGCGCGTCAGGTGGCGTGGGACGTGGAGCTGGCCAAGGCGCTGCTGGCCGAAGCGGGGGCCTCCGACGGGCTGAGCGTCGTGCTGCTCGTGTCAGGCGACGACGAGGGACTGGCCGCCCTGGCCGACGCCATGGCCGCCGACCTGAAGCCGGTGGGGATCGTGGCTAAGAGTCAGTTCATCGGGCAGGCCGACGCGCCGGGTCGGATGCAGGCGCTGATCGACGCCGGCGCCGCGGTGCTTTGGCTGAGCCGCTCGGCGGCGGCGCCTCCTGGCGCCGCACGCCGCATGCCGTTTCCGGGGAGAAACGGCTCGGCGGCGGCGGGAGGCGGAGGATGAGCGACCGGCGATCCCACCCGATCTATTCCAAGGACTCGGCCGTCTTCATCGAGACGGGAGAGGACAAGTTCCAGGCGATGGATCATGCGATCCAGCGCTCGGGTTTCCTGGAGAACGTCGAGGCGGTGCTGTATTCGAGCGGCAAGCCGCGCGAGGAGTTCCTGGTGGCGATCAAGCCCAACATCATGACCGCCTCGCTGCGCCAGGACGAGTCGCCGGTCTACACCGACCCACAGCTCGTGGAATACCTCATCCGGCGCCTGCGTGAGCAGGGGTATCGCAACCTGGCCGTCGTCGAATCGCACAACGTCTACGACTACTCCTATCGGGACCGCACGGTGCATGCGGTGGCCGAGATGGCCGGATACCGCGCCGAGGGATATCGCATCGAAGACCTCTCCGAGCAGAAGGCGCCGCACGACTACGGAGGCGTCCTGGGGGAGCACGTGGTGGGCCGCACGTGGCGCGACGCGGATTACCGCATCTCCTTCGCCAAGAACAAGACCCATTGGCAGTGCTTCTACACCGGTTGCCTGAAGAATATCTACGGCTGCCTCCCCGAAGGGGACAAGATGAAGCACTACCACGGCAAGAGGCGGGAGTATTACGAGTGCTGCATCCTGATCCTGGATGCCTTCCCGGTTCACTTCGGATTCCTCGACGCCTGGGTGAGCGGGGACGGGTTCAGCGGGCACGTGCGCGACGCCAAACCGAACCAGACGAAGGCGATCTTCGCCAGCGACAACGTCTACGCCCTGGACTGGGTGATGGGAGAGAAGATGGGGGTCAACCCGGCCCTCAATTACGTCATCCAGGAGGCGATGCACCGCTGGGGACCGATCCACATCACGCGCAAGGGCAACCTGACCGAGTGGCATCCGTGGACCAACATCCGCGCCTTCGTCGTCATCGCCATGGACGCCATCGAAGAGGCCTACTGGATCAGCCGCTTTTTCTCACGCGCCTTCGCCAGCGAGCAGGACCCGCGCTTCCGCCCGGTCTCGCGCTGGCAGGCGCTCTACGGCTTTCTGCAAAGCATCACGCGGCTCTTCGAGCGCCTGTTCGTCACCAAGACTTGAGCGGAGGGGACACACGATGGAATATCCGATGAAAGTCTACGGGCCGAATGTGATCGAGAAGTTCCTGGCCGACTTGCTGACCATCCTGGGATGGCTGCTGGTGGCCTTTGCGATCGGGGCGGCCTTCGCCCAGCCCTTGTTCGCGGGCGGATTCCTCGGGGGGCTGCTCGTGGCCGGCACGGCTCTCACCGGGGTCATGCTCTGGCTCGGCAGCTCGGGCCTGCGCCAGAACCGCTCCGCCGTGGACGTGGGCTATTTCCTCTTCGCCCTGATGGCGGGCGCCTGGACGCTTCACGGGGCCCTCGCCCTGCGCCTGGCGCCTTTGCTCGCCGGGCTGATCATGCTGGGCCTGCTGGCATTGATCGTATACCTACGGCAGCTCTCCCTGCAGGCGCGCTTCAAGCCGCGCTTCTTCTCGTTGCGGCAGTTCGAAACCATGATCCAAGTGGCCGACACAATGATCGACGCCGACGGGGAACGCGCCCTGCACCCGATCGACGTCGCCGTCCGCGTGGACCACTTCCTGCACGCGGTGGATTCGCCGCTGACGGAGAGGATTGGGGGCCTGTTGGCTGTGGTCGAATGGCTGCTCCCGCTGATCGTCGGGCGCCCGATCCCCTTCAGCGACCTGGGATCGAACGAGCGTCGCAGGGCGGTGGAGAAGGTGATCGGCGCGGGCGGGCTCTTCCGCAACGTGGCGCGCGGCCTGAAGCTGCTGGCCTGCGCCGGCTACTACGGCAGCGTGGAGGGGATGGCGCAGGTCGGCTACATCCCCTTCGAGGAGCGCCTGCGCTCCCAGGGCGTCGACCAGGGTCCCAGTCGCTACCCCGAGCCGTCTATCCCCATAGACGGCATTCGGCGTGCGGCGCCAGGAGGCGCCGCCCCCGATCCGGCCGGGTCTCCTGACCCGGCACCCCCTCCGCTTCGCTTCGGGGACCTGCGGCGGCTCGTGCGTCGAAGATCCCGCGTTCTTCCGCGGGGCCGAGCTAAGGAAGTCGGCGCCGATCCGTTCCTGCGCGGAGGTGGGTGATGCAGCGCAAAGTGGATGCAGTGATCATCGGCGCCGGGGCGGCGGGCAGCGTGATGGCCTATGAGCTGGCGCGGCGCGGCCTTTCCGTGGTCGTGCTCGAGCGCGGGTCGCGACAAGACCCTCAGAGCTTCGAGCACAACGAGCTGGAGATGCTTCCACGTCTCTACAAACACGCCGGCCTGCAAACGACCGACGACGGTGAGGTGGTCATCGCCCAGGGGAGCGCCGTCGGCGGATCGACGGTGATCAACAACGCCATCTGGCTGCGCGCCGACCTCGACCGGGTCCTGGCGGACTGGTCCGCGGCGGGCGCAAACGTACCCCGCGAGGCGCTCGTCCAAGGCTACGAGGAGATCGAGCGGGCGTTGCACGTCTCGCCGGTAGACCCGAAGCTGGCCAACCGCGGCGCCGAGTTCTTCCTGCGCGGCTGTCGTGAGCTGGGCATCCCCGGCAAGTATCTGGACAACAACCGCGCCGCCTGCATCGCCTGTGGTTGGTGCAACTATGGCTGCCGCTACAACCGCAAGACCTCCATGCTGGTCACCTACGTCCCTTGGGCGGAGGCGCGCGGGGCGCAGATTGTCGACCGCTGCGACGATGTGCAGATCCTGAGGCGGGGAAGCGCAGCCGTAGGCGCCCGCTGCGTGCGCGAGGGTCAGGAGATGACGATCGAGGCCGAGCGCGTGGTGGTCTGCGCCGGGGCGGTCGGCTCGAGCGCCGTGCTCTTGCAGAGCGGAATCTCGCTCGACGGGCGGGTCGGGGCGGGATTGCATGCCTTGGGCGGGGTCTTCGTCACGGCAGAGACGGAAGAGGTCGTCGATGGGTTCGATGGGATCGGCCTGACCTGCGTCGCCTTGGCGAGCGACGAGTATGTGATCGAGAGCTACTTTGCCCCGCCGGTGGTGTTCTCGCTCAGCCTGGGGGGTTGGTTCTTGTCTCACTTCCGGCGCATGATGCGTTACCGCTACTTCGTCGATGCGGGGGTGATGGTGGGGACGGATGCTCAGGGCAGGGTCTGGATGGACAGGAAGAAGCGCGTCCGCATCGATCTCAAGTTCGGGGCGCGCGATCTGGAGCGACTGCGCCGCGGCCTGCGCACGCTGGCCAGCATCTACTTCGCCGCCGGGGCGCTGCGCGTGCTGCCGGCGACGTTCAAGCTGATCGAGTTCACCAGCCCGGAGGACCTGGCCCTGATCGACGAGCTGATCCATCGGCCGGACGACCTCTTGCTTGGATCGGCGCACCCTCAAGGGGGCAACCCGATGAGCGAGGACGCCAAGCGCGGCGTGGTGGGGAACGACTTCCGCGTGCACGGCTACGAGAACCTCTACGTGGCGGACGCCAGCGTCTTCCCCAGCAATATCTGGGCCAACTGCCAAGCGACGGTGATGGCGATGGCCCATTACGCGGCGGGGTTCGTGTCTCGCTGAACCGGGGCTGCGACGGGCCGGGATCGGGTGCGAGGAAGCCGGACGAGGTCTGAAGGAGTTGAAGCGCGGAGGCGGAGATGAAAAGGCCTATGGATCTGATCGAGCACCGCAGGCGTGTGGGGTGGGGGATGTTCGTCTTTGGCCTGATCTTGGCGATCGGCTGGGCGATCTCGGCGGCGCTGACGTGGGAGCATGTGGTCGCCAGCCACGTGCGCCTGGGCTACCTAATCGCCGACGTCGGGTTGGTCACGCCGCTGCTCTTCCTCAGCTGGTTTGGGCTGACGCGTGCCAGGCCCTGGGCGCCGGCGCTGTTCCTGATCTTGGTCGGCGCGCTGGCCTATGACCTGGTCCATTTCGGCGTCTACCTGATCCAGGAGCGGTTTCTGTCGGTTCCGACTGCGGCCTACGTCCTGTTGATGCTCGCCCTTTTGGCGCTGCTCGCCTGGCTCGCCCGGCGGGAGCTGGGCGCTCTGGGGGCGGCTGCGGGCGCGGGGGATGGGGCGGCGCCGGAGGGTGGAGTGGGAAGGTGAGGGAGACCGGATTCCTATCCAGG
>Ga0209642_10000942_pt1 | contig 19118 bp, 20 predicted proteins | sample RifCSP19_2_FD_184025 | JGI IMG/M metagenome (GOLD analysis project Ga0209642, IMG submission 184025) | Soil microbial communities from Rifle, Colorado - Rifle CSP2_sed 19_2 (SPAdes) (version 2) | ecosystem: Environmental > Terrestrial > Deep subsurface > Rock core/Sediment | place: Rifle... | reverse complement strand
ACAGACTCTCACGATCGACACTTTGGAGGTCTATTTTTCGGTCCAGGCGCGGTCCCGTTTTTAAACGGATCCCAGCCAACAAATACATGCCCCGCGCCGCCTGCTCCAAGAGTGAACACAGGTTAGGCGCCCAGACCTGCAACTCCCAATCGGCTGTGTGGGCGATCTCGCGGAAGCCGGAATATCCTTCCTTAACCATGATCCCAGTATACCATCAGGCTGGGAGTGGATACATCGGTCGCTGCTGCGGATGGCCTCTCGATGATCGTTCAGCATTTCAGCCGCAGAACGAACGGGCTTGAGGGGTCAGCCTTGCAGGAACGCTCTCTCCCCTCTATAATTGCGGGGTGGATAAGAGCCATTTAAAAGCTAAACTCAACCAACTCGAGGCCCGCCTGCAGGCATTTGTCGAGGGCAGCGCCTCGAAGCTCTTTCCTTTTCGAGGGGAGCAGTACGAGCTGGCCTCCACCCTGGTGGCAGCGATGAAAGCGGGCATTCACCCCGCTGGGGAAGAGAGCTGGTTGGCGCCGAATCTCTATACCCTGGTAGTTCACCCGGCTAACTCGCAGTCCTTGAGTCAAAATCAAATCCTGCTAGGGGAATTGGCGGAGATCATCCAGCAAACAGGAAACGAAGCCGGTTTGCTTTTCCCTTCCCCGCCGGTGATCAGGATTTGGACTGATCAAGAGGTGGGTCTCACAGAGATCAGAGTTCTCGCCCAGATCAGCGCGCCACAAATTGGCGAGACCAGCACCCTGGCGGTTGAACCTGACGACCAGGCTGGATCGATCCCGGTCAACGCCTGCCTGATCCTGGAGGGAGCCCAGATATTTCCCCTTGAAGGAGCAGTGATCAATATCGGGCGACGGTTGGACAACCACCTCGTGATCGATATCGGTCTTGTCTCCCGAAACCATGCCCAGCTGCGGCTGATCAATGGGCGCTACGTGATCTTCGATTTGGACTCCACCGGGGGTACGTTTGTTAATGGAAGACGCCTGCAACAGTGTACGTTGTACCCGGGCGACGTGATCTCCCTGGCTGGTGTAAACCTGGTGTACAGCCAGGATGCCGACTTACTATCCGCTGATGCTCCGGGGCCGACCCAGCCGATAACCCCGTTCCCGCCGGAAGCCTGACTTCAAAATTGATTATGAGCGGTTCTATCCTTCTCATTCTCCGCCTGGTTATGACCTTGACTTTATATGCCTTTCTGGGGTGGGCGTTATTGACCTTATGGCGGGATCTGAAACGCCAGAGTGAATTGGTAGCGGCGCGACAAACACCACCTATCACCTTATCTCACCAGACAGGGGAAGGTTCTACGCCCTATTATTTCAGCTCACAGGAGATTCTAATCGGGCGCGACCCGGTCTGCGACTGCCAGATGGATGACATGACGGTCTCTGCCAGCCATGCCCGCCTATCATACCATCATGGCCAATGGTGGATTGAGGACTTGCAGTCTACCAATGGCACCTTTCTCAATCAGGAGCCGGTCTCGACCCCTGTGGTGATAACCTCAGCAGATGAGTTGCGCTGCGGTCAGGTTGTCTTTATAATCACAATCGGAGACTCACAGTCGAATGAAACAAGCGTATAATGTTTCTACAATCAGAGGGTTTGCTGAATAAGGAGCTATTGAGTGCCTCAACTTGGTGTAATCGGCGGCTCGGGCCTTTATCGTATGCCTGGCTTGCAGGAAATCCAGGAGCAGGCTGTTATCACGCCCTTCGGCAAGCCAAGCGCCCCGATCATCGTCGGGACACTGGAAGGTCAACGGGTGGCTTTCCTGGCGCGTCACGGTATCGGTCACCATATCTCTCCCTCGGAAATTAATTATCGCGCCAATATCTTCGCCCTCAAGTCCTTGGGAGTTGAGCGCATCGTTGGCATCAGTGCCTGTGGATCGCTGCGCGAAGACTTCGCCCCGGGTGACATTGTCGTCCCGGACCAGCTTTTTGATTTTACGCGTGGTCGTAAGCGCAGCTTCTTCGAGGGCGGCCTGGTGGCGCATATCAGTGTCGCTGATCCATTCTGCCCCGACCTCTCCGATCAAGTGTGCACAGCAGTCCAGGTTACTGGCGCCGCTGTTCATAAGGGCGGCGCGTTCATTACGGTCGAAGGGCCGCGCTTTTCCACAAAAGCTGAGTCCAGCACCTTCCGTGCCTGGGGAATGGCGGTAATTGGCATGACCACCAGCCCGGAGGCATTCCTGGCGCGTGAAGCCGAGATGTGTTATACCGTCATGGCTCATGTCACCGATTATGACGTCTGGCATTCCGGTGAAGAAACCGTTACGGTCGAGCGGGTGATCGAGATCCTCCACCGCAACACCGAGATCGCCCAGGAGGCGGTCCGTAATTTAGTGCTCCAGCTCAAGCCCGAGCGCACCTGCGAATGCCCGCAAGCCCTGGCGACCGCTTTAATCACCGATCCCACTGCAATCCCCGGCGAGACACTCCAACAGCTGGGCTTATTGGTAGATAAGTATCTCAAGAAATAAGGGATAAGATAAAGGAGATAAAAGGCCAAGTTCTATCGTAGGAAAAGACCCCCATCTCTAACTCTCTTAGCCCCTATTCTTCCTCGCCTACTCCCTTGCTTAGAAACTCCCTGGCCCCTCTGCTCCCTGACCGTATCCAAGGCCGCTTACTCACCCTGGCTGGCATCTTTCTTGGGCTTTATTCGCTCGCCCTGACCTTTTCTCCAGCCGCAAGGGCGCGCTCCTGGGATGTGGAATACCGCTGGAACCATTGGCCAGCATTCTTCGTTTGGCTGATTTTATTTTTTATCGCCCACTGGCAGACGGAGCGCTTCCTGCCAAAACGTGACCCATACCTCTTGCCGGTCGCTGCCTTGCTCAGTGGTTGGGGGATGCTGACCATCTGGCGGCTTACGCCAGCTTTCGGGTTGCGGCAAACGCTGTGGCTGGTGGTGGCAACGGTCGTGTTGATCCTGGGGTTGCGTTTGCCCAATCAGCTGGCTTTCCTGCGCCGCTATAAATATTTATGGTTGACAGGTGGTCTTTTCCTGACTCTCATGACCCTGCTGCTGGGCACAAATCCAGCCAGCGGGTCGAGCCCCCGGCTTTGGTTGGGTTGTTGTGGCGTTTATTTCCAGCCCTCCGAGCCGCTAAAGTTGTTATTGATCGTTTACCTGGCTGCTTATTTCGCCGACCACCAACCCGTACTGCGAGTTTCTTGGTCGAAGCGGGGGGATGACGCAGAGAGTGCGGAAGCCAGCGCTTCTCAACCTTCCCGCTCCCCTTCCGCCCTGCTGGCTTTGCTTGCCCCGACAATTTTTATGACCGGTTTGACCATCCTATTGTTATTGGTGCAACGCGACTTGGGGACGGCGACGATCTTCATCGTTCTCTTTGCAGCTATCACTTATGTAGCCACTGGCAGGGTATTTATTCTGGTGGTCAGCGCCGTGACTCTGTGTGTGGCCGGCGTGGCTGGTAATTTTCTGTTTGAGGTTGTCCGCTTGCGTGTAGATGCCTGGCTCAACCCCTGGTTGGATCCCAGTGGGGGATCTTACCAGATTGTGCAATCATTGCTCGCCGTAGCCAACGGGGGCCTGGTGGGACGCGGTCCAGGTCTAGGGTACCCCACGCTGGTTCCAATCTCTCACTCCGACTTTATCTTTGCCGCGATCCTCGAGGAGAGCGGCCTGGCGGGTGCAATTGGTTTAATCGCCTTGTTGATGTTAATCGCCACCAGTGGCCTGCGCATAGCCTTGAACGCTCCAGATTTCTTCCGGCGCTATCTGGCTGCTGGGCTAACGGCTTATCTGGTTTCACAGAGTGTACTGATCGCCGGTGGCAACTTGCGTCTGTTGCCGCTGACTGGCGTGACGCTGCCTTTTGTATCCTATGGGGGTTCTTCGCTGCTGACGGCTTTCATTTCCTTGCTTCTATTGCTAAAAATCAGCCAGAGCGCGAAAACCGATCCGGCATTGCTCGCTGATTCAAAGTCTCATCTCAGTCTGGCCGGCTTTCTCTATGGTGGATTAGCTGCAGTCGCATTGGTGACGGGTTGGTGGGCTTTTTGGCGCGGCCCGGCCCTGTTGGAACGCACCGATAATCCACGGCGCTCGATCGCCGACCGGTATGTGCACCGTGGGGCTCTCCTCGACCGCCACAACAAACCCCTGGCTGCTACAGATGGCGATCCAGGCGAATTTACCCGCCAATTCTTATATCCTCCTCTCAGCCCGGTGATCGGCTACACTCATCCGGTCTATGGCCAATCTGGACTTGAAGCCAGCCTCGATCCTTACCTGCGGGGGATTCAAGGCAACCCCGGCCTCAGTGTTTGGTGGAATCATTTGCTCTACGGCCAACCCCCACCTGGGTTGGATGTTCGCCTGAGCCTCGATATGGATTTACAGCGCACGGCCGACGAATTACTTGGCGATCACGCAGGCGCTCTGGTTTTATTGAATGCTCAGAGCGGCGAGGTCCTGGTGATGGCCTCCCATCCGACTTTCGACCCAAACCAGCTGGACGCCGAGTGGGCAGGGTTGGTCGCCGACCCAGACACGCCTTTGCTCAACCGGGCCACCCAGGGGCTTTACCAGATCAGCGATGCCCTGGGATCATTACTCGAAGTAGCCGTTCCAGATCTTTCGAATAGTACAGCCTCGCCTTTACAAATAGCGCTTGCTGCCGCGGCTCTTAGCGCGGATGGCGTCCGACCGGCGCCACAACTGGCGATGGCTGTAAATACTCCACAAACTGGTTGGACCGTCATGCAGCCAGAAGGCGAAACTGAGCAAGTATTGTCGGCCTCTAGCGTCCATGGGATCACCAGCAGCCTATTCGTAGAAGGCTTGCCGATCTGGCAGACCACAGACATTGCACCGGGCGGGCCAGAAGGAGCCATCACCTGGTATTTGGGTGGGACTCAGCCTTCCTGGGGAGGAGCGCCCTTAGCGCTGGTTGTCCTACTCGAGGAGGAGGACCTGACCCTCGCTGAAGCGATTGGGCAAGCCATGCTGAAGGCTACTTTAATAACAGAATAGGTTGTGCTCAAGGGGTGGCAATTTAATGCAAAGATGCCAAAAACGCCAAGGGTATAGAATTAAACTTCGGATTGGTTGTCAGCCTCTGCGCTATCGGGTGGAGGCTTGGGTGAGAAAGCTCTTTCCAGCTCGGTGTTGACTGTACGCAGGACAGAGAGCAGTTCGGTGCGGATCTTGTTCTCAACATCCCCGCTGCGCACGCGTGCATGCAAGTCCTGGAAGTCGGTTTTGAGCTGTTGACCGGCTGGGCCTTCTTTGAATTCAGAGGCGGCCTGGTTTAAGGACTTGCCCAATTCAGCCATGCCAGCCTCGATTTCCTGCTGCAACTTCTTGCGTTCCTCGCTCTCCCAGGCGGACTGGAAGAAGGTCTTCAGGTTTTCACCAAGGTTGCGAAATTCATCAGCCAGATCACCAGAGACGGTTTCGGGATTGGTTGGGGTTGGTTCAGGCATATCGATTCTCCTTAATTGTATGGGACCCGGAATACACGAGATTTCACTGATTTACCCTTTTATGCCCTAATTATATTCATACTTCTGAAATCTTTTGGGGGTAAAATGGAACTTAAAAGGTTCTCATAGAGAGAAGTCAAATGCCTCCCCTCCCGGCGCTCGTTAAGCAATGGTCTGAGAAAGAGCCTCCCAGCGAGACCGATATTCGCTCCCGATTGGAAGCAGAAGGCTTATTATATTATCGCTGGGCCAATGCGCCGGGCGATGTGTATGCGGCGCACACTCATCCTTTCTATAAAGTGATCTACGTCGTCCAGGGCTCGATCACGTTTGGATTACCTGGCACAGGCGAGCAGCTCTTGCTCACAGTAGGCGATCGCTTAGAATTACCGCCCAGTACCATCCACGAGGCCATTGTCGGGTCGCAAGGTGTAGTGTGCCTAGAAGCTCACCGTTCAGATTGAGGTGTTAAATGACTGGAGAAGTCTCTCGGGTGGGTTTTGTTAACGGACTCCGCTGGTGGTGGTTGCCGTTCCTGGCGTTGACTCTGTTTCTTATGAAGGCACTCTCAATGGTGGGTTCACCGCTCATCACGGGAGCGGCGCCGCGCGGGATTGTCTCATATGAGCTGGCGGGAAGTGTGGAGCGGGCTAATGAAGTGTTGAACTCTTGGGACGAAGATGCACGCAAGCATGCCGCCTTCAGCCTCGGCCTTGACTTTCTATATATCGTCTCCTATGCAACAACGATCTCGGTAGCATGTACCTGGGCAGGGGAAATCTTGAAGGAGCGTAGCTGGCCGTTGGCTGGCCTTGGTTGGCCGTTAACCTGGGGAGCATGGGGCGCGGGACTGTTGGATGCGGTTGAGAATATTGGGTTAACCAGCATGCTGTTGGATTCGGTTCTCGCTCCCTGGCCAAGGATCGCCTTCTGGTGCGCCATATTTAAATTCGCTCTAATCGCCATCGGCTTGCTCTACGCTGCCTATGGCGGCCTGGCCTGGATCGCCAAACGCAATTTAAGGTGAGAGCAGAGCTCGCCGTAGATGATAGCAATCTGAGCGGATTTTACACTGCTCCAGCTTGGATGATAGAGGAAGTGTGACTTAAAAGTATGCAACTCGACAGTGGAAATTGCGTATATCGAATAGGAATCTGAACACAATCAACCTGGAGGTGAATGATGTTCCGCAAACAATTGCTGCTGATCTTGGCGATCCTCGCTCTCATGACCATGGCGTGTCAGTTTCTTACGACGGTGCCTTCTATTGAATACAAGACTGGACCCACAGTGACCGATGAGATCAATATTCCCTTGTTAGATGATCCCGGTGCAACCGCACAGGTGGAGCTGGCGTTTGGGGCCGGCGAATTGATTCTGAGACCTGGGGCAGAGGGATCCCTGGTGAATGGGAAAGCTACCTATAATGTGGCAGAGTTTAAACCCAACGTGACTTTAGAGGGGAATCAGGCGCGCATTATCCAGGGTAACGGCCAGATCGAGGGTTTCCCTAAAATCGGTGACAATTATCGCAACACATGGGATCTCCGACTTGGCGTTACCCCATTGGACCTGAGTATTAAGGCCGGGGCTTATCAAAGTAGAATAGAACTTGGCGGGCTGTCCCTGAAGGGCTTACATGTCACTGATGGGGCGGCAGATGTCGAGCTCTCTTTTTCTGAGCCAAACCAGGTTGAGATGGAGTCCCTGCGTTACGAAACCGGCGCCTCCAAAGTCACCTTATCTGGTCTGGCGAATGCTAACTTTACTTCAATGGAGTTCAAGGGCGGTGCAGGCGATTATACTTTCAACTTTTCTGGTGAATTACAGCATGAAGCCACGGTTTCCATTGAGTCCGGTCTCAGCAACGTGACCATCATCGTCCCGGAAGGAGTGTCCACTCGTCTCTCTATAGACGGCGGTCTCACGAATGTGGATGTAGGCGATCAATGGCAAGCCTCGGGCGGCGATTATATCGTGTCTGGTGATGGGCCAACGCTCACCTTTATTGTCAAGATGGGCGCCGGTAACCTGGGGCTGCGAAATCGCTAAAAAAACGTGGCCCGGCAAACATTCGCCGGGCCACTAAAATAGACTGACTCGAATTAACTACTCCAATGCCTTGTAGCCGGGGCCTTTCTGGAAATAGTCGTAGTTAGGCTTGATGTCGGGCGTCAGATCTACGACTTCGCCTTTGGAAAGGGTGCGGGTGTGGTCCAAGTGGACTGGCTCACCGTGATGATTGGACCCATCGAAGACTTCGTCGAATCCAGGGGTTCCGGCGGGCATGCTGATCTTCTCGTCGCCCTTGGCCTCGTAAGAGGTTGGCACTTCATCTTCGGTGAAGATGGCTTCGAATGGGCATTCGGGGACGCAAGCCCCGCAGTCGATGCAGGTGTCTGGGTCGATGTAGTACCACGGCCATTCGTCCACCGGTTTGCCAGGGACGATGCACTCGACAGGGCAAACATCTACGCACCCGGCGTCGCGTAGGCAAAGGCTGGTAATGATGTAGGTCATCGAAGGTACCTCCGGTTTGTGAAAAGATTGGTTGAGGATTGCCGCCAGGTTAATTTTACCTCAAAACGGCGTGCATCTCCTTAATTACTTAATGCCAATGCGCCCAGTCATTTTGCTTCTGCAAATCGCCGGGCGACTTCTTCCCAATTGACGATATTCCACCAGTTGGCCACGTACTCTGGTCGCCGGTTTTGATACTTCAGATAATAGGCATGTTCCCAAACATCTATGCCCAGGACCGGCGTCAGACCGTCCATCATTGGGACGTCCTGATTAGGCATAGAGAGTACGGTCAGCTTGCCGCCCTTGAATCCAAGCCAGGCCCAACCACTTCCGAAGCGGCCTACCGCAGCCTGCGCAAAGGTGGTTTTGAAGGAAGCAAAGTCACCAAACGCGGTCGAAATTGCCTGGGCTAAAGCCCCGGATGGCTCACCGCCGCCATTGGGAGACATGACCTTCCAGAACAGGCTATGGTTGAAATGACCGCCCCCATTGTTGCGCACCGCGGTGCGAATATCCTCCGGCAGGCTATCCGGGTTGGTTACCAGCTCTTCCAATGACTTTCCAGCCAGGTGGGGATGTTTGTCTAAAGCTGCGTTCAAATTAGTCACGTAAGCATTGTGGTGCTTGGAATGGTGGATCTCCATCGTCATGGCGTCGATGTGCGGTTCCAGGGCATTGTACGCGTAGGGGAGAGAGGGCAGTTCAAAAGACATGATACACTCCTTATGTATTTATAAATTGAATAGGGTTGCTTTTTGTAAGCTTGTGATGTAGCATTTCGGGAAACCCGACTGGGAGAGATTGTAAACTTCGCCTAACCCTTTGTCAAGCTACAACTCATTTCACTCATGAATGCCCCCCAAGGCCGCCCTTTTGTGCCACCTGCCCTGGCTATTGTGTTTGGCATCCTGGCTGTGTCAACAGGATCTATTTTTGTCCGTTATGCCCAGGGTTATGCGCCCTCGCTGGTGATCGCAGCCTACAGATTGGTTTTGGCGACGTTGATCCTTGCTCCGCTGGCTCTCCTGCGGTACCGGGCGGAAATCTGCCGCCTGCAACGGGCGAAACTCGCCCTGGCGTCCCTCTCCGGTTTCTTCCTGGCGCTTCATTTTGCTACCTGGATCACTTCGCTAGAATATACTACAGTGGCCAGCTCGGTTGTGTTGGTTTCTACCGCGCCGATGTGGGTTGCTTTGCTATCGCCATTGACAATAAAGGAACCGCTGCCCCGCCTGATCTTATTCGGCATGGGGATGGCACTGGTGGGGAGTATGATCATCGGCCTGAGCGATTCATGTTCCTGGAGTAATATGCGGCTCGTTTGTCCGCCTTTGAATGAGTTTATCCGCGGCCGCGCCTTCCTGGGCGATTTTCTGGCCTTGATTGGCGCCTGGATGGCTGCCGGATACTTGTTGATCGGGCGCCGATTGCGTGCCGGGATGTCGCTGGTCCCTTACGTCTTCATTGTTTATGGAGCGGCAGCGCTCGTCTTGGTCGTCATCATGCTCGCGGCTGGCCAAACGCCCTGGGGTTATCCGCCGCAGGCAACCGTCTGGTTTCTCCTGCTGGCGCTGGTTCCTCAACTCTTGGGACACTCTACATTTAACTGGGCTTTGGGTTATCTCTCAGCAGCCTACGTCTCGATTACCTTGCTCGGCGAACCGATCGGTTCGACCCTATTGGCTTACCTGCTTCTACAAGAGTCACCTACCGGTCTCAAGATTTTTGGTGCTATACTTATTCTGGCTGGTATTTATGTCGCATCCCAAAGTGGGGTGAATCCACCAACGATGGAATTATCTGAGTAGAGGAGTGATTCGTCAGTGACCAGAAAGTATTCCCACCAGGTGGATCGCCCAAAGCCAGAGCAGGCTATTGAAGAGCCGCGCTCTTGGATAGATTTCCTCCTGCGTTTTCTAACTAATTTTGAACGCTTCTCCTGGGACCTCGGCGGAGTGGCGTGCCTGGCGTTGGCCTTGATGACCCTGCTGGCGCTTTTCAAGCTCACGGGGGGTGTGGTTCTCACCTGGTGGGCGAGTGTTCTGCGCCTGTGGTTCGGCTGGGGTAGTTTCCTGTTCGTCCTGATTGCATGTATTATTGGAATAGCGATGCTGCGCCGGCGGGCAAACGCTCCATTGAATATCCCCTGGGGGCGTGTACTGGCCTTGGAAATGGCGGCTTTCACTGCCCTGGCGCTCTTAACCGTGCTCGGTGGGGTTTCGGTGCAACGTGCTGCCCAAGGCCTGGATGGCGGATTAGTCGGTTGGGGACTGGCTGAGTTGGTCAGGATGGTCATCAAGCCAACCTGGCTGCTGGAAGTGTTTTTAAGTTTTCTGTTTTTATGGGCGGCTTTTGCAGGTCTTGGGTTAATCTATCCCTTGACAAAGATGGCCCTCGGACGAATGGAAGGGCAGTCGGGAAATGATTTGGAACCTCTCGGGGTAGGAAGAGGGGTGATTAATGAAGGGGTTACGGAGCCAGGGATGGCTGCTGGTGAATCCGCCAAGAGAAAACTACCCCATCTGCCGGCTGAATACCGCAAGAAATTCAAGATCCAGGTACGGGATGAAGAAAACACTCCGCCCCCTGTACGTGACGAGCGATTGCCAGCCCTGGATTTATTGAAAAATGAGCAGACCGTCCGTCCTGACGAACGCAATATCAATCTGACTGCCGGGCTGATCGAAAAGACGCTGGCGGAGTTCAGCATCCCGGCCAAGGTAGTTGGGTTTAGGATTGGACCGACTGTGACGCAGTTTGCAGTAGAGCCGGGATTCGTGGAGAAGCCTGGGACCGAAGATGAGGTAATCCGCCAGAAGGTACGGGTGGCGCAGATCGCCTCCCTGCAGCGCGACCTGGCGTTGGCGCTCTCGGCCTCCAGCCTGCGCATTGAAGCCCCTGTGCCTGGTCGCCCATATGTGGGCATCGAAGTGCCAAACTCCCGGTCAACGGTGGTGCGCTTGAGGCCGATCCTGGAGACGGAGGCCTTTTACAGGTTTGGCTCGCCCTTGACGATCGCCCTCGGTCGCGATGTTTCCGGTCAGGCAGTGGTTGCCGACCTGGCGAGCATGCCTCACTTGCTTATTGCGGGCACGACAGGTTCGGGCAAATCGGTGTGCATTGCAGCGCTGACTACCTGCTTGGTGATGAACAACACCCCGCAGGACTTGCGGTTGGTGATGATCGATCCCAAGATGGTGGAACTGGTGCGTTTCAACGGCCTCCCGCACCTATACGGTAAGGTAGAGACCGATCTGGAGCGCATCTTAGGGGTGTTACGCTGGACGGTGGCGGAAATGGACCGCCGGTATAAGATCCTGGAAGTCACTCATTCCCGCAATATTGACTCCTTTAATCGGAAAGCCCGCCGCCGGCGGGGTGAAGAACCTCTGCCGCATATCGTGGTGATGATCGATGAGCTGGCAGATTTAATGATGTCGGCTCCTGAACAGACAGAACCGGCCCTGGTGCGTTTGGCTCAGATGGCGCGCGCCACCGGCATTCACCTGGTCGTGGCCACGCAACGACCGAGCACGGATGTGGTCACCGGTTTAATCAAAGCCAATTTTCCGGCGCGCATTTCATTTGCTGTGGCTTCTTCGGTCGATTCGCGCGTCATTTTAGATCTGGGTGGGGCAGAATCGTTGCTCGGGCGTGGGGATCTGCTCTTCCTGCCGCCCGAAGCGGGCAGCCCAATCCGAGCTCAGGGTGTAATGGTCACAGACCAGGAGATCGAGCAGGTGATCACCTTCTGGCAGCGCTCATCCCCAGCGGAGGAAGATATGTCGCCGCCCTGGGAGGACCTACTTGAAGAAGAGGCTCTCTTGGCCGAGAAGGACAATCTGATCGAAAAAGCGATCGCTATCGTGCGCGAAGGGCAGCGCGCCAGCGCCTCGTTACTCCAGCGCCGCCTGCGGGTCGGTTACCCACGCGCAGCCCGCTTAATCGATGAGTTGGAAGAGCTGGGGGTGATTGGCCCCGCTCTTGGTGGAGGTCGTGAACGTGAAGTGTTGATGGGACCACAAGAAGAATAGATCGCTTGACAGTCTTGTCGCCATAAGATAGCATACCAGTAACACTGAATCAGAGAAAGGTTGGATATCCTCCGTGGAGCAAGTGACGGAAAAGAAAAATCAGCTGACTTTCACGGATCAAATGCGGGAGCGCTTCAAGGGCATCCTTGATCCCATCGGGGCATTCCTCAATCACCTGGGGTTGATGCCGAATACGATGACCATCCTTGGGCTGATTGGTAACACCATAGGCGCCATATTTCTGGCACAGGGGAAGATGACGCTAGGAGGAATCCTGATCCTGGCGATGGGGCCGGTTGATGCCCTGGATGGGACCATGGCCCGCCTGCGAGGGGAATCCAGCAAGTTTGGCAGTTTCGTCGATTCGGTCACCGATCGTTACTCGGAATTGGTCATCTTTGGGGGGCTGTTGTTCTATTTTATTCAGCAGGGAAACTGGTTGGCTGCTCTCCTGACGTATGCCGCCTCCATGGGTGCGGTGCTGGTATCCTATGTGCGCGCCCGCGCTCAAGCCCTTGGTTATGACACTAAAGTGGGCCTGCTCACCCGGATGGAGCGTTACCTGGTGTTAGCCCCGGCCCTGGTTCTCAACTTTCCGCTGATCGGCTTGGGGATCATCGCGGTTCTGGCAAACGTGACCGCCTTCCAACGCATCCTGGATATACGGCGCCAGACACATTCAAGATAACTTTTTATCAGCTGCACGCGCTCCGTGGCCACGCACAAGGATTCAATCCCAGAGCCACAGCGCACACAAAGTTTGCGATGAACACAGGAAAGAGATTTAACATGAAAAGGAGGCACAAGGGAAAATGGGTTTCCAGATAGGACCATTAACAATATATTATTACGGCATCATCCTGATGCTGGGTGCCCTGGCAGCTGCTTGGCTGGCAGCGCGCGAAGCGCGTCGCCGAGGAGAAAAAAGTGACCTTGTTTGGGATGGGTTGGTATGGGTCTTAATCGGCGGCATCCTGGGTGCGCGCATCTGGCATATCCTTACCCCACCCGAGTCGATGGTGGCTGTCGGGCTCACTACCAGGTACTACTTGCTTCACCCTCTAGATGCGATCAATATCAGGAACGGAGGCCTGGGTATCCCTGGCGCGGTTATCGGCGGGGTGCTTGCTCTGTACTTGTTCACCCGCAAACGCAAGCTGGTTTTCGCTGTCTGGTTGGATATCGTCGCCCCGGCCCTTGCATTAGGCCAGGCCATCGGGCGCTGGGGTAATTTCGTCAACCGGGAACTCTATGGAAAGCCGACGGATTTGCCCTGGGGAATATTCATCGATCCACAAAACCGCTTGCCAGCCTTCGCTGATCAAGAGCGCTATCATCCACTCTTCTTATATGAATCCTTGTGGAACTTAGGGATCCTGGCCCTTTTACTATGGATCGGTCGCCGGTACAAGGAACGTTTGAAAGCCGGCGATTTGTTCCTTATTTATTTGATGGCTTATCCCTTGGGACGTTTCGCCCTCGAATTTCTACGGCTGGATCCTTCACAAGTGGGCGGGATTAACGTTAATCAGATCACGATGTTGCTGGTGGCAGTGCTTTCTGTTGGGGCGTTTGTCTGGCGCCATCGCAAACAGGCGGGGTCATCGGTTCAAGCTATGGACGTCCAAGAATAATACCAATACCTGACAATGATCGTTACCGAAGGCCTGAGCAAACAATTTGACGGGTTCTTAGCAGTCGATGAGGTCACTCTGCAGGTTGGGGCGGGCGAGGTTTTAGCGCTGCTCGGACCAAACGGCGCGGGAAAGACTACCACGGTGCGCATGCTGACCTCGATCTTGCGCCCTTCCAGCGGTTGGGCGCGCATCGCCGGGTATGACGTGGTGGACCAGCCTACCAAGGTGCGCGCTTCAGTCGGCGTATTGACCGAACAGCATGGCTTGTACGGTCGCATGCCGGCTTTCGAATACCTGGACTACTTTGGCCAATTGTATGGCATGGATTTACCTACCCGCCGGAACCGCGCCCGGCGACTGCTGGGGGAATTTGGTCTGGCGACAGTTGAACAGCGCCGGATCAGCCAGTTTTCACAAGGAATGCGCCAGAAGCTCGCCCTGGCGCGTACTCTGCTGCACAATCCACCGGTGCTGTTGTTAGATGAGCCGACCTCAGCCATGGATCCGGAAAGCGCGCGCCTGGTGCGCGATGCCATCCACGCCTTGCGTTCGGCGGAACGGGCGATTGTGATTTGTACCCACAACCTGGCTGAGGCCGAAGAGTTAGCTGACATGATCGCCATCATCCGCCGCGGCAGGATCATCACCCAAGGATCTCCGGCTGCCCTCAAGCACAGCTGGCTCGGTCCGCCTGAATACGAAGTTCGCTTTGGATCGCCTCAAAACCTGCGAAATCAAAAACTACCCCTGGGTCTAAAGGTCAGTGAGTGGGGTCCAGACTGGTTGCGCTATCAGACAGCGCATCCCATGCAGGAAAATCCCGTCGTGTTGCGCAGCCTCTTAGACCAGGGGTTACCTGTTGTTAGCCTGGAGGAGGTGCCTCGCAGTCTCGAGCAGGTGTATCTGCAGGCTATCAAACTCCCTCAGGGGGTGGAGGTGGATCGTGCTCAATAATCTCCGCCCGGCTCTGGTAGTCGCCAGGCATGAGGTGCGCGACCAATTCCGCGATTGGCGCATCATCGGCCCTATTTTTTTGTTGGCGATCATTTTCCCGAGCGTGATGAATTACGCTTCTGGGCAATTGATCCAGTTTGCCCAGCGCTATGGCGCCCACGTGGAGCATGAACAACTCGTCCCCTTCCTGCTGATGGTGGTGGGCTTTTTCCCGGTGACAGTATCCCTGGTGATTGCCCTGGAGAGTTTCGTCGGTGAGAAGGAGCGCCGGAGCATCGAACCCTTATTGACCACTCCCTTAAGCGATTTGCAGCTCTACCTGGGCAAGTTGCTGGCGGCGATGGTGCCGCCATTGTTTGCCAGTTACCTGGGGATGGCTATGTATCTATTGAGCCTTTATCGGCAAGGCAGCTGGTTGCCAGGCGATGTGTTGTTGGCGCAGATCGCCGTCCTGGCCGCTGTAAACTGCCTGGTGATGGTGAGCGGGGCTGTAGTGGTGTCTTCGCAGACTACCTCGATGCGGGGTGCAAACTTGTTGGCGGCTTTTATCATCCTTCCGATGGCGATGTTGTTGCAAGGGCAGAGTATCGTAATCACCTGGGCGAAATCTGAAGTTTTGTGGTGGACGATCTTCGGCCAGGTCATCATTGCTGTGCTGCTCATCCGGACAGGAGTAGCCCATTTCAACCGGGAGGAGCTCTTGGGACGCGAGTTCGATGTGCTTGACTTGCGGTGGGGGTGGTACACTTTTTGGGAGGCCTTCCTCGGTCAGGCGCGATCACCGCTGGATTGGTACCGCAAAGAAATACGGGCCACCTTGCACCGGTTGGCACTGCCGCTGGTCTTGATGAGCCTGGTGTTGGTTGCCGCTCTTCTCTTAGGCGCCAACCTTTCCGGTCGCTATACTATTCCAGCAGAATTGTTCGCACAGAGCGATCTCGACAAAGGGACGATCCAAGGGCTGGAATATATCCGCTTCTTTGAAGTGGGCAGCGTCCCGATCATCTGGTTCCATAACCTGCGTGCCATCTTCCTGGCGACTTTATTGGGCATGGTGTCATTCGGTGTGCTGGCGCTGATGATTCTGCTCACGCCGTTTATGTTGATCGGATATTTCATGGCGGCATTTGCCATTGCTGGGCTTTCCCCCTGGCTTTTCTTGCTCGCCTTCGTGTTGCCCCACGGCGTATTGGAAGTGCCGGCGATTATCCTGGCTGGCGCAGCCATCTTGCGTTTGGGGGCAACCCTGGCGGCCCCCGCAAAAGGGCGGACGATTGGGGAAGCCTGGCTGGGCGCGCTGGCCGACTGGACGCGAGTCATGGTCGCCCTGGTGCTGCCTTTGCTGTTAGGGGCAGCCCTTCTGGAGGTGATGTTAACCCCACGTATTGCGTTTTGGATTCTGGGGAGCTGATCGATGCCAAAATTAGTGATCTTAGGATCTTCCAACGCTATCCCGGATGATAGTCACGAGAACACCCACATGGCCCTGGCGGGAGGCGAAAGCAGTGTGTTGATCGACTGTCCCGGCAACCCCCTCGTCCGGCTGCGCCGGGCTGGACTGGATGTCAACGCCCTGACTGACCTGGTGTTGACCCACTTTCACCCGGATCACGTCTCGGGCTTCTCGTTATTGTTAATGAACTTATGGCTTTTAGGACGGAAACGCCTGCTCGCTGTGCATGGATTGGATTACACGGTGGACAGGTTGGAACAGGTCATGGAATTACATGGTTGGTCACGCTGGCCGAATTTCTTCCCGGTGACCTTTCGGCGTCTACCTGAACTGGAGATGACGCCTGTTATCGAAAGCGAGGAGTGGCGCATTTTTTCTTCACCGGTAAGCCATTTAATTCCCACGATTGGTTTGAGGATCGAATTCTCCCAATCCCAGCATGCGCTGGCCTATTCCTGTGATACAGAGCCTTGCGATCAGGTGGTTCGCCTGGCTCAGGGGGCGGAGGTGCTGATCCACGAGTCCGCTGGTGCATCGCGCGGCCACACGGATGCCTTCCAGGCTGGGGAGATTGCCAGGAAAGCTGAAGCACAACGCCTTATTTTAATCCACTATCCGACAGGGGAGTTTAATGACGGTTCATTGGTTGCCAGAGCCGCCCAGGCCTTCGATGGGCCAGTAACCCTGGCCGAAGATTTTATGGAGTTAGAGTTTTAGCTTACCAGCCCAGGATATAGGGCATCCAATCTTCGTTCTGCACCAGGTGGCGAGCGAAAATGTAACCGGCTGAGGACGGCGGCTCACTTGGGTGATGCAAGAGGTGCATCTGGGCCTGTTCTAGCGTGCGCCCTCCCTTGCGATGGTTGCACTGTGGGCAGGCTGCCACCAGGTTGTCCCAGATATGCTGCCCTCCCAGGCGGCGCGGGACGACGTGATCGAGGGTCAAGTGCGGTGTCCGGTATCCGCAGTACTGGCAGGTGTATTCGTCGCGGCGCAAGACTTCACGCTTAGTGAGCTTGACGCGCGGCCGCGGCCGCTTGATCATCCTCTCCAGGCGGATGATCGAGGGGCGGGGAAATGTCTGCGAGACAGTCTTAATTTCGCCGCGCCCATTCAGCACCAGGCTGGCTTTGCCGGTCATCATCAGGCCAATGGCGCGGCGGGTGTTACAGACATTGATCGGTTCGAAATTGGCGTTCAACACCAATACCGGGACGTACATTGGTTCCTCCGCAACCTTGCGAATTATAGCACGGGATATTCAAGTTGAGAAAGAAGGCGAGGCGGATTATTTCTATGCTATACTCAATTAATGCGAGGTCTTGAGATGCGCGCCCTCACTTTTTGGAAAACAATTACCATGGATCAAGCCAACCTCCTCGAACGGTTAGTCGCTCTATTTAACGAGCATGGCATTCAATACTGCGTGATCGGTGGGCAGGCGGTCAACGCCTATGTCGAGCCGTTGGTCAGCCTGGACCTGGATCTGGTCGTGGCGCTCGAACAGTTGGATCAGGTTGAATCGTTATTGGCGAAGGATTTCGGCCTCAAGCGTTTTCCGCACAGTTTAAACGTTTCAAACTCTGATTCTGACCTGCGCGTTCAAATCCGGACTGACCCTCGCTACGCCGACTTCGTCCAGCGTGCAGAGCAACATGAGGTGTTGGGATTGGTCCTGCCGGTTGCCAGCCTGGAAGACGTGTTACGGAGCAAGGTTTGGGCAGTCCAGGACCCGGCCCGACGGGGGAGCAAGCGTCAAAAAGACCTGGCGGATATTGCGCGCTTATTGGAAGATTATCCTGAACTACGGGATCAGGTTTCGGCGGAAATACTCTCCCGATTGTTGTGAAAAACCTTTTATAATTATCGTTCTTTGAAATGGCAATCCAGGAGTTTCGTCCCGAATTGATCTCGCGCCGCGGCGAGCTGATCGCCTGGGGCAGCGCCCTGCTCGTCGGCGGGGCCTGGTTTGTGTTGGGAAAAAGCGCTGGGCACGCCAGCCTGCTGGTGCCCCTCCTTACCATTCCCCTTTTGATAGCTGCGTTCAGCATCAGCCTGGGGAATTGGATGGATCGGCACACGGTGCTGCGCCTGGACGCCGAGGGGGTGAGGTTCTCGAATGGCTTGCGCCATGTACGGTTGAAATGGGATCAAATCCAGCAAGTGCGTGTGTTACCGGCCCCATGGGGTAAGAAAGTCCAGGTGTTTGGAGAACAGGTCTATTTTGGCTTCTACACCCTGGGCGAGGTCAAAGCCCAGGGCAGGGTGCTTGGGCGCACCGGGATCGCTGAAGGCGAGTTCGCCTTGCAGCGCATTCTGGAAAGCGCACACTTACATGAAGTTCACACTCTCAGCCCTGACCAGGAGCAAGAGGGGTATTATTATGTACGCGGCTAAGATGAACATCGACGAACAGGTCACTTACCTGATGCGGGGTACTGAATACGGTGACGAGGACCTCAAACAGGCTATGGCCGCTGAATTGCACCAGCGGCTGATCGAGGCCGGGCAGGAAGGCCGTCCTTTACGGGTGTACTGCGGCTACGACCCGCGCACTACCGACTTACACCTGGGCCACACGATTACCATGCGCAAATTGCGCCAGTTCCAGGAACTGGGGCACGAAGTGACCTTCCTGATCGGCACCTACACCTCTTTGATCGGAGATCCATCCGACAAGGACCAATTGCGCCCCCAGCTCACCTCAGAACAGGTCGAGCACAACGCCCGCACTTATGCCCAACAGGCCTATAAGATCCTGGACCCGGAAAAGACCCTCATCCGCTACAATGCCGAGTGGCTGGCGGGATTGACTTTCGCCGACCTGATCCGGCTGGCTTCCAACTTCACCATCCAGCAGTTCCTGACACGCGAGAATTTCAAGCTGCGCTGGGAGCAGGGGGATGCCGTATACCTGCACGAGACTTTTTACGCCCTGATGCAGGGCTACGACGCGTATGCCATGCGCTCCGACGTGCAGGTCGGCGGCACCGACCAGCTGTTCAACATCGTCACCGCCGCCCGCAAGGTGATGACC
>Ga0209642_10000941_pt1 | contig 19118 bp, 25 predicted proteins | sample RifCSP19_2_FD_184025 | JGI IMG/M metagenome (GOLD analysis project Ga0209642, IMG submission 184025) | Soil microbial communities from Rifle, Colorado - Rifle CSP2_sed 19_2 (SPAdes) (version 2) | ecosystem: Environmental > Terrestrial > Deep subsurface > Rock core/Sediment | place: Rifle... | reverse complement strand
TGGCCTCCGGGTTTCGGAGCTTTGCTCACTCACGCGCGATCTGGATTTTTCCACCGATGAGTTCTCAATCCGCGGCAAAGGCGGCAAAGTGCGAGTTGTCTTTCTTTCACCTGAAGCGAAAAAGACCGTCAGTGAATATCTTAAAAAAAGGAAGGATTTCGACGATGCTCTTTTTGTGAAAGTCGGAACGGAAAAGGCAAGCAAAGAAAAAGAAGGACTGGCCCGCCGTTCGATTGAGCGGATCGTCAAACACTACGCGATTAAGGCGGGCATTTCAAAAAAAGTGACGCCGCATGTGATCCGGCACTGCTTTGCGACGGATCTTCTCCAAAACGGCGCCGATATCCGAAGCGTTCAGGTAATGCTTGGTCATGCGAGTGTTACTACTACTCAAATTTACACCCACGTTACCGATCGCCAACTCAAGGAAATCCATAAAAAATTCCACGGCAAAAAGAATTAAAAAACCCCTTGGCAAGCCAAGGGGTAAAATTTGAACAATATCACTGTCATCAACGATAACTGTCCGCATGGGTGTATCCATCATGGATCTCGTTATGGGTTTTTATGGGAACCCCGGTTTCACTTTCCATTTGATCTTCTAATTTTCTTTTTTCTTCGAAATTTAAAAGTTCTTTTTGGACGGCGGGCGGAACCTTTTCAAAGAAAATTTGTGTTGCAGGCGGAACAGTTTTACCAATCGAGCCATCCCAGGTATCCAGGCACAAAATTTTTCTGGAAATTAAAATAACACACCAGATACTAGTTACACAGAGTAATGTCAATCCAAAAGCGATTGGCCAATCTTTGTAAATTTGATTGAAAACAATAATACCAAAAATTACGGCCCAAAAGGTCAGCAAAACATAGAGATTTTTCATCTGGAGATAGGTGTTAAAGATTGAATGTTGATGATTTAAAGAACGAGCCCACCATTATAGCCGTTTTGAATCGAATTGCAAGAATAATTATCTTACCCCGTATTTTTTGCGGATCTCGCCAAGCTCGCGTTCTTCGAGTTCCTCCCTCTTTTCCTTTCCGGCTTTTCCTAATTCTTCCAAATCTTTTAGCGAAAGCGCCGCAAGTTCACCAGCTCTTTTTTCCAAATACCCTTCCGTATTTAAACTAGGGTCTTCTAAGACTTCTTCAAGAAGGGCGTGCAAAATAAAACCTATTCGCGGTCCCGGTTTCTCTCCCGTTATCTCAATAATCCGGCCGCCGTTAATCTTTAACATCCCCACGGAAATTGGATCACGCATCACCTCTTCGATCATTGATTCGTATTTTCGCAAGCGATAAGGCGATTCTTTCGGCCGGCCCATGCCGATCCGATCGCAATTTCTTACATTCATCAATATCCAAATATTTTCCTTCCCTACTTTGACAAGTAACCGTCTGACAGCCGATAAGGTAATTTTTTCGACATCGGAAAAAAACATGTGATATCGGACGAGTTTGCTGACAATTTCCGTTTCTTTGCGGGAAAATCGCAAGCGTTCCAGGATTTTTTGGGTCATTTTCGCACCCACGACATCATGACCGTAGAAAGTGAAATCTTTCTTTTCTTGGACGTATTCCCGGGTTCGGGGCTTGGCAATGTCGTGGAAAAGGGCCGCTAATCTTGTCTCGAGCGGCCAGCCCTTTTTGGCGCCGTGTTCGGCCGCACGGAGACTGTGTTCCCAAACATCGTAAATATGGTCTTTGTTTTGCTTTGTTCCAATCCCCTCTCGCAATTCGGGAATAACAAATTCAAGTAGCCCGGTTTCTTCCAAAAGAAGAATTCCTTTCATTGGGCTTTGACTCATGACAATTTTAACAAATTCATCACGAATTCTTTCAGCAGAAATTTCAGCAAGAAATTTCGCGGTTTTTTTGATTGCTTCCTGAGTTTCTTTTTCAATTTCGAAACCAAGTTCCCCAGCCAAGCGAATCGCTCGGAGCATCCGGAGGGCATCTTCATGGAAACGCTCGAGAGGGTTGCCAACCGCCCGAATAACCTTATTTTTCAAGTCTTTTTGGCCATCATGAGGGTCAACCACTTCCCCTCCTGTTCCAATGGCTATTGCGTTAACGGTAAAATCACGTCGAGCCAAATCGTCTTCAAGTTTATCAGCAAAAGTAACTGAATCAGGGTGTCGAAAGTCGCTGTATTTTGCTTCAAGACGAAATGGAGTCACTTCAACTACTTTCAGTGTTTCATCTAAGGACTCAGTAATTACGGCGACAGTGCCAAATTTGTTTTCATAAACTGTTTTTGGAAAAAGTTTTTCGATTTGTTCCGGTTTCCCATTTGTAGTAATATCCCAGTCCTTTGGTTTTTTCCCAATAATGAGATCACGCACACAACCGCCAACCAAAAAGGCCTTAAATCCGGCCTTTTCTAAGGATTCGGTTACATGTGAAACCTCAAGAGGAATTTTGTTTTGCATTTTTATATTTTTGCCCCTGGAGGGAATCGAACCCCCATCACTGGTTTCGAAGACCAGTACTTTATCCTTTAAGCTACAAGGGCATTATTGTTTTTAAACCATCTAAATTCTTTTGCTGTTTTTCTTCTATGACAATTAGCGCATCGCACCTCACATTTATTGATTTCTTCTTTGATTTTTGCCAGCGGATAACGAGATCTTGCTAAACTGGAAACAGCTTTAAATTTTGGGACTTCACCTTTATGATCAAATTCAAGAACCGTAATATCTGATTCACCACAATCTACGCATGGGTTCCGTAATAAATATTGACGGATATATTTTAGTATTTCTAACCTTAATTCTTTGTTTCGTTTCCGTGTTTTTTCCAGATAGTACCCCTTGTTCTTATTGTAGTGATTCTTCACAAACAGTCTAGTACAGTCTTTACATTGGTAATGGCGCAATCCCAAGGCTTTGATTTTGAAATTAAAATTACTAATCAGCTTTCTTTTTTTGCAGCTGGTGCACCTTTTCATTAATCTAATTATATCTTGGCTTACTTCGAAACACAACAAAGTTTCGAAGTAATTACTCCAATTCCCCTTGTAAGATCAACCTTCGGCGTTCAAGTTGTCATCGATTAGTTTCAGTCAGAAATTTCTGCTAAAACACTTTTGAAACTGGCTGTATAATGCAAATGCCTTGCTTCCCTCGTAGTTCAATGGATAGAATACGGGATTCCGGATCCCGTGATATGGGTTCGATTCCTGCCGGGGGATACGATGTCAGGCATCCTTTTTATTTTCCATGGTAGATTTCTCAAGGAAAAAATGTTAACATGGATGCAAATTTTACCGGAGTATATCTTAAAACAATTTAAATAATTCTGCGGCCATGGTTTAGTGGTAGGACGGCTCGTTGCCAACGAGCAGGTGGGAGTTCGATTCTCCCTGGCCGCACAAAAAAATCTTGTCCATGTCCGTTAAGATGTCCTTTAAAACGGTTACCCCCGTCTTTTTACAGGACCAGGATTTCTCAATAAATTTGAAACGGGGAAAAGCATGTTGCTAACGTGAAGAAATTTAGTTCAAAAGCCCAAAAAATAGGGGAAATCGGTGAGGATCTCGCCTGCCGATTTCTTATGAAAAACGGTTTTTCCATTTTGGAAAGAAACTATACAAAAAAATGGGGTGAAATTGATGTTGTCGCCAAAAAGGGCGGTGTTTTGCATTTTATTGAAGTAAAAGCCGGTGTTTCATATGAAACATCTAATAAGGTTACACATGAAACCGTTGCTAATCAGGCCAGTAAGTCACAGGGTGTTCCACATGAAACCAAAAACAAGGTTTCATATGAAACATACAGGCCGGAGGAGAACGTCCATCCTTGGAAATTAAAGCGTTTATTTAGAACTGTTGAGGGTTATCTAGCTGAAAAAAACCTTGATTTACCGTGGCAAATTGATATCGCCGTGGTGAAACTAAATTTGTCAAAAAAGGTAGGGCAAGTGACACTGATTGAGAATATTACGGTTTGAGTGGACTTGACAAATCCGTCTCTATTATGGTATTATTTAGGCAGTTAAATTACTCCTATTTAATTAAACAAGCTGAGTCTTTTGGAAATCTAGAAATCAATTACAATTAAACTAAAGTTAAACCTGGTTCCTGAAACATCAACCCTAAAGTTCTTTACAATGAAAAAACTTAAAATAGCAACTTTTATTCTTGGCGGTTTATCTATCGCCTGTCTAATTTCTTCATTGATTTGGTCATCAGTACTGAATTCTGATTCATATCAATGGGCGTATCTTGATTACGAAATTCGCGGCTCAGAGGAAAATGCTGAAAACCTCCTTGTAGGGAGTATACTCGGCCTCTTTATCACCTCTGCTCTCACCTCCGCCTATTTTGTAGCTCATTACGAATGGGATTTAAGGATAGTAGTACCTATTCTGTTTTCCTTATCGGGGTTAATAGCTAGTGTCGCCGGTAATCCTCCAGTAACTGCTATGTTTATTTCTCTTGCTGCTCTGTTTTTAATCTTGAATAGACCATCTGAGGAATCAGAAGCAAGAGAAAGAAGAAAAAAGAACTAGAAATTTACAATCGCCCAGTGATGAGACAGTAATCCCTTCCCAAAATCCGATGTCTCCGGGATAGGGAAGAGTACCGACAGTGAGACCGCCCCCAAGCCGAGTAACGGGCAAAGGGGTGCGAACGACAGTGCCGTCTCTTTGGTCGACGCAAACGGATCAATAAGATGTATGACAGTTGCCCCCATGTTGTTTAAACAACATGGGGTTTTTTTATCAGATTAATTAATCAAAAAAGTGGCTGACTGGACAGATCATGATTTTTCTAGTATACTGAAAACGGCTTAAATTCCTAAACATAAACTAAAACCAAAAACCAATGGATTGTGGCTCGCACTTTTTATCGGGGATAGCAATTGCTATTGCTTTACCGGACGACCCTGATCCGGTAAAAAACTACATTCAAAAAGGATTAGTTGTTGTCGGTTCTGTAGTTGCTGACATCCCCGTACCTTTTATCTGGAAAGCAATAGGCAAAATAACAATGAAGAGCGTGCGGAAAATGGAACTGAATGAACATGATTGGAACGATCATGCTCCACGAATTGGCTGGTACAAGATCTACAAAACCATGCACAGTTTTCTTTTTCTTTTTTTGATTGGCTTCATTGAAATGTTTCTGCTTGGTAATTTATTTTTCAGTTTGGGTCTTTTGATCCACCAATTGTATGACTTACCAACGCATAAGTATGAAAACAGGGAAACGAATCCGCAACCGCTCTGGCCGCTCTCCGATATTGCTTTCACTGGCGGTTTAACCAACGGCTGGGCTTGGCAAGTCGAACGTCTTGTTTCCTGGGATATTCATTTTATCGTCATTTGCGCAGTTCTTTTCTGCAAAGGTTACCTTACCTGAAGAGAAATTCAGGCAAAACCGCTCTCTAATCAAGGGCGGTTTTTTTCAAGCGAGCGAAAGAAACGAAAGTCTTGATAAAAATCGAAGCCCTTGACAAAACATGGTAAAAGTGGTATTAATAAATTTAGCATCGTTTTTATGCCCTTTAAATCAAACACAAACCCTTAACTTCATTTTTATGACTGAAATCACATCACCCAAAACCAGAACTTTTTTTGACGAGCCGACTCAAGAACTTGTTAGTGAAGATTTAAAACTTCTGAGTATCACAAACGCTCCGAAAAAACTGCCGCGCCACTTTGACACAATCAACAACAAAAGAATTGACGAAACCGATTCTGGCAATGAGAAGGGAATTATTATGACAGATGGAGGACAAAGATACCTCTGCGCCTTTGAGGAAGATGAACTTGATTTCTAAAGTTGTGAAAAAAACATCAAAGCCCGACTGTAAAAAGTCGGGCTTAATTTTTATCTTTTTATGTTAAGATTGACGAGTATTGATTGAAAACGGGCTGTAGTGTAACGGCTAGCACGAGTCCTTTGGGAGGATTTAGTCTGGGTTCGAATCCCAGCAGCCCGACCAATCAAGACATTTCAAATTTTCAGGGGAAAGAGTTTGCTCGCAAAAGATGTTTCTTTTATTGCCTGCTCTGCTTGTCTCAAAGTTTGCGGCATTAGCAAAGAAAAACTGATTGATGGAATTGTTGAGGGGCACATGAGCGATTTGGCAAACCTTGTTAAGGAAAGCGATAAAGTTTTAACATTTTAAATTGAATATGATCAATAAAGCGGTCGGTATTTTGTATAGAAATCTCATAAAGCCCATCCTTTTCCAATTGGATGCCGAGTTTGTTCATAATATGATAACGCAAATCGGTGAGGGTCTAGAGAATCAGAAATGGCTGCTGGATTTTTTGTTGTCGCGCGGAAAGAAAACTATCAAAAAGAATATTTTGGGCTTGGAATTTGAAAACCCTGTTGGTCTGGCAGCCGGTTTTGATTATAATGGACATTTGGCAAAAGTTATGAAGCATATTGGGTTTGGTTTTAATACAGTGGGAACAGTAACGGCGCAAAAATATGAGGGGAACAAGCCGCCGCGTCTTGCGCGACTTCCACAATCAAAATCGCTTTTGGTAAACAAGGGTTTTAAATCCGATGGAGCAGAAGCTATTGCCGGGCGTTTAGATGAGAAAAAAATAGAGGGACATTTGATTGGTATAAGCGTGGGGAGTTCCAATGTTCCGAATGTCAACACTATCAACAAAGCCGTAGACGACTATCTGGAGACCTTTCGCATATTTAAAGATAAACCCTATGTCAAATACTTTGAACTGAACATAAGCTGTCCTAACGCGGCGATGGCAGAATCTTTTTCTAATCCGAGAAATTTTAAGGAGCTTGTCCAGGCTGTGGCTTCTTGCGGCATAACACAACCGATATTCGTAAAAATGCCGAACGAGATCGATTTTGACGAAAGCGATACGTTGGTACGCTCGGCCTTAGAGAATGGCATTTGTGGTTTTATTTTTTCTAATCTCGTCAAAGACAGAAACAATCAGACGTTTAACAAGAAAGAAATTGCCAGATTTAAAAACGTAAACGGCAATTTCAGCGGCAAACCGACAGCCAAAAATTCGGAAAGACTCATTAAACACACCAGGGATGTCTTTGGTAATAGTGTGGTGATTGTCGGTTGTGGTGGCATTTTCTCGGCAGACGATGCGCGAGAAAGGCTTAACGCGGGAGCGGATTTGGTTCAATTAATAACCGGGATGATTTATGAAGGCCCCCAGCTTATTGGAGAAATAAATGGGGGGATTAATCAATAAAAAGACGAGTTGAGTTGTGTTGATAAAAAAATTTTAAAATTATGGAATTCGATTACACCACAACTACAACAAAAACTTTTGACGCGGCGGTTCGGGGCGTGCAAGACGAAATTGCCAAAGCCGGTATGCGGGTTTTGTATGTTCATGATGTGCAAAAGACTTTATCCGAGAAGGGGTTTGAACGAGAGAAATTTAAGATTATTGAGTTTTGTAACGCAAAGTTTGCCAACGAGTTTTTGAATAAAGATATCAAACTCGGCCTTTGCCTGCCCTGCAAGATAAATGTCTATGTCAAAGACGGACAAACTTTTATTTCCGGCATGCGGCCGATTATTCTGCCGCAGTTTTTCCCGCAGGCCGATTTAGGCGAGCGGCCGAAAGAAATTGATCAAATTATTCAAAACATTATCAATAATGCGAACTAGCTTATGAAAAAATCTTTTCTATCACAATTTCTATTTTTGTTTTCAGTTTTGCCTTACTCCCTAACTTTTCTTTTGCTCAAGGAATGATGGGAGATACCGCAACAGTTTCAGATGGCCATACCGCCCGCGAAGAACAAGAGGGCAAGAAGCTTTGGAATAAACTTCAAGCAAAGGAAGTCGCTTGTCCCGATCTAAACGATGAGCAGTATGGAGTGCTTGGAGAATACTTTATGGGCCCCAAATGGCCGGAGATTCGCACGCCGCCATGAATGCGATGATGATTCAAGCGCACGGTGAAGACGGCGAGGAGCAGATTCATATCGTCATGGGCAAGCGTCTTTTCGGGGGCGATACCTCTGCGGCGTTTCCGGCCATAAGCGGCGGCTGGATGCCGATGATGAATATGCTGTGGGGAGGGTGGTTGTCTCCCTTTGGTAGTAATAACTCAACAAATAATATGATGAATTTTGGATTCGGGCCTTTGGGCGGATTCGGCTGGATTTTTATGATTTCCTCTGTGGGTTTTGATAATCGCGGGCATTGTCGCGCTTATCAAATGGCTTACGACGCAATCTCGCGGCAACCATGATCATGAAAAATAACCACTTGAAATCTTGAAAGAACGATACGCTAAAGGAGAAATTGACAAGAAAGAATTTGAGGAGAGGAAAAAGGATTTAAGCTAAACATTCTTTTCCTTTAATCCTCAATTAGTGGTAAAATAGCGATATGGAAAATTCTAAAAAAATTGCATGGATTCTGCGTGTTGCCGTTGCCGGCGAGTTTGCTGGCCATGGCGTTTTTGCGTTTCAAGGCAAGAAAGCATGGATTGATTGGATTCATCAGCTCACGGGCGCAGAAATCGGCACAGCGGCAACCCTTCTGACGCTCATTGGTCTATTGGATTTGCTTGTTGCGCTCATTGTCTTAGTGCGTCCAATCCGCGCGGTTGTTTTGTGGGCAGCGTTCTGGGGATTTTGGACCGCTCTTGTGCGTCCGATTGTAGGGGAGCCAATTTGGGACTTTGTAGAGCGCTGGGCAAACTGGGGCGCGCCACTTGCCTTACTGTTACTTCTTGGCTGGCCAAAAAACTGGAAAGAATGGTTCAGTAGATAAAATTACAGTGCGGCGTGCCAGTTTCACTGGCACGAAATTCGGCGGCGGCGGAAAGCGAGGGCGGGCAAAAACTTGTCGAAATCATCGGCCTTTAAGCGGTTTCACCATTTTTTGCTCCACTAATTGCTTTTTTAGTGAAACTGCTGTATAGTCTTTTGCGTGTAAGTATCTTTAGTCCGCCCTGCTCGTTTAATGAGTGATAGGTTGGCAAAGAAGGTCGACTTGCATTTATTGAACGAAAGATAGAGACAACAAATGGCAAAAAAACTATACGTTGGCAATCTTTCCTACCGCACCAACTCAGATGCTTTGAAAGATTTTTTCTCGGCAGCTGGCACAGTTGAATCAGCTAATGTTATTACCGACAAAATGTCTGGCCGCTCCCGCGGTTTCGGTTTTGTGGAAATGGCAAATGATGATGACGCGGCTCGCGCTGTTGAAACGTTAAACGGCAAAGATCTTGAAGGCCGAAACATTTCAGTCAGCGAAGCCCGTGCGAAGGAAGAGAGACCATTTCGATCTGGTGGCGGCTATGGCCGTGACCGATAAATCACAAAATAGTGAAACAAAAAATCCCCCTGTTGTAAGACAGAAGGGATTTTTTGTTTGGGTAAATATCGGGGTGCCGGGAATCGAACCCGGTCTAAACCCACCCCATGGGCTCGTACTACCGGTATACTACACCCCGTAAATTTTTTTAATCCTCTTTCGATTTTCGGGCTGCTGGGAATCGAACCCAGTCTACACGCACCCGAAGCGTGCGTACTACCGGTATACTACAGCCCGTTGTATCAGAAGTATACACAAAATTTTTAATTCGTATAATATTAAGCAAGCGCGGGATTAGTTTAATGGTAAAATATCAGTTTTCCAAACTGAGGTTGGGAGTTCGATTCTCCCATCCCGCAAAAAACAAACTGCTTTGCTTTTTGCCCGGTGCCGTAGGCAATCGCCGTTATCGAGCGAAGCGAGATAGGCGATAGGCAAATGCAACTGCTTTGCTTTTTGCCCGGTGCCGAGAAGTGGCATTGGCCGATGTCGAACGCAGTGAGACAGGCCAAAGGCAAAACAAAAACCACTCCAAGAAAATCCTTGAGTGGTTTTTGAATGATAAAGAGGAAATCTATTTAACCGCTTCTTTGAGCGCTTTGGCGGCGCGGAATTTCGGCACCTTGGTAGCCGGCACCGAGACGGTTTCTCCAGTTTTTGGATTTCTTGCTTGGCGAGCGGCTCTTTCTTTGATCGAGAAGACACCAAAGCCGGCGATCGAAACTTCTTCACCGCCCTTGATCGTGTTTACGATCATGTCGAAAAGGCCATTAACGATTTCTTCGGCTTGGGTTTTCGTGCCGCCAAGTTTACCTTGGACCATGTCAACGATTGATTGTTTATTTGCCATGTTTAAAAAATTTTAATTTTTAATTCGACCGCGGAATATTCGATGATTATAGCAAACCCCGTCATTTATTTCAACTATGACTAACAAAGAAATGTCTTAAGAAAAGATTTTGGTTAGCGGGCGTATTCGATAACTCTCGTTTCGCGGATGATGGTGACTTTTATTTCACCCGGATATCTAAGTTCTTGTTCGATGCGCGTGGCAACATCGCGAGCGAGTTTTTTGGCTTCAAGATCGGAAATTTTGTCTGGTGTTACAAACATCCTGATTTCACGACCGGCTTGCAAGGCATAAGATTTTTCAACCCCGGTAAACGAATTAGCAATTGCTTCAAGTTCAGCCAGGCGTTTTAGATAATTTTCAACTGAATCACTGCGGGCGCCCGGCCGGCCGCCGGAAATAGTATCGGCGGTAGTCACGATGACCGCTTCAAGTGTTTCATGGGGCCAGTCATCGTGGTGGCTTTTCATCGCGGTAATAATCCTTGGGTCGGCGCCGAATTTTTGCAAAATTCGCATGCCAATTTCAATATGCGTGCCGGGGACTTCATGATCAAGCGCTTTACCAATGTCGTGGACCAAGGCGCCGGCTTTGGCAATAAGAGGATCAGCGCCGAGTTCTGAAGCGAGCATTCCGGCGATGTGAGCCATTTCAATTGAATGTTGCAAAACATTTTGACCATAACTGGTGCGGAAATAAAGTCGGCCGAGAATTGCGATAATTCTGGGATCAAGATTAAAGACGCCGCATTCATAAACCGCTTGCTCGCCTTTTTCTTTAATAATCCGATTAATTTCGTCTTTAGCTTTAGCTACCATTTCCTCGATTTTGGCGGGTTGAATCCGGCCGTCAAGGATAAGGTTTTCAAGCGCAAGTCTTGCCACTTGCCGGCGGACTGGGTCAAAAGAAGAGATAATGATCGAGCCGGGCGTGTCATCAACAATAAGCTCAACGCCGGCGACCCGCTCAAAAGCCCGGATATTCCGGCCTTCTTTGCCGATAATCTTGCCTTTAATATCATCCGACGGGATAGAAACCGTTGTTGTCATTAATTCTGGGGCGGTGGAAGAAGCAAGCCGCTGGACGGCGCTTGCCAGAATTTCTTTAGCGCGGCGATCAATCTTTTCACCGAGAGCGGTTTCGAGTTTTTGAGTACGGACCAAGAGGTCTTCTTCGGCTTTTCTTTCAATATCGCGGATAAGCTCTTCCTTGGCTTCATCGCGAGTAAGGTTTGCCACTTTTTCAATAGCGCCAATCTTTTCTTTTTCCAGACCCTCGACTTTTTATCGGATTTTCTTGACATCCTCGATTTTTAATTTGAGGTTTTCTGCTTCTTTATCAATATCGGCTTGTCGGCCGTCAAGAAGCCCCTCCTTTTTTATAAGCCGTTCCTCTTTTTCTTTTAAATTGGCTTCTTTTTTCCTTTCTTCATTGCGAAATTCCACCGATTTTTCCTCGGCTTTTTTCTTGGCATCATCTAAGATGCGCTGTGCGTCTTCTTTTGCGCCAAGCATTAATTGCTTGACTTCAAGTTCGATGCCCTTTCTTTGGGAGAGGGCATAGAAATACCGGAGATAGTATCCGACGATACCGCCCAAAATAATGGCGCCGATTGCAATAATTAATGGGTCCATAAACTTCTCTTTTTTACGAGAAGTTACCTAAGTGCCAAAAAGACCGAAGTTTAATCGGTAATTAGTGAAAAAATTGAAGAAAATTTGGGGGTCAAAGTTTTTCGATTTGAAGTCACCAGGTAAGTTCTCATAGTTTCAATTATTTTTAAGTTAAACACCATCATCATAACAGAAAGGATTTTTCATGGCAAGCCATGGGTCTCCTTTTTGAAAACTCCCGACTGGCGGGAGTTTTTTGAGAGAGAGGGGATATTTAAAGAATGGCGTCTTTAGCGGCCTTGGCGACCCGGAATTTCACGACGGTTTTGGCTTTAATCTGAATTTGTTCGCCGGTAGCCGGGTTGCGGCCCATGCGGGCGGCGCGGTGTTTCTTTTGAAGCTTGCCGAGACCCGGAATAGTGAACTCGCCGGATTTCTTTGTTTCCTGATAAGCCAAGTCAACAAGAGCTTCGATCATTGTCGAAACTTCCTTTTTCGACTTTTCAAGCTTTTCGGCCAAAGTGCTAATAGTTTGTGATTTTGTCATTTTCGCCATAATCTAAATATTTATTAATATTAATTGATTTCATGATACCACAAACAAAAAAAGCAAGCTAGAATGGGATCTTGCCCTCTATCCTATTTTGGCTTTTTGGATGATGTCGTCAATAAGGCCATATTTCTTGGCCTCTTCGGCATTCATAAAGAAATCGCGATCGGCGTCCTTTTGGACCTTAGCGAGCGGTTGGCCGGTGTTTTTTGAAAGAATCTGGTTAATTTGGTCTCTTGTTTTGATGATTCTTTTAGCGTGAATCTCAATATCAACTGCTTGGCCTTCCATGCCGCCGTGAGGCTGGTGAATCATAATTTCTGAATTTGGCAAAGCAAAGCGTTTTCCCTTCGCGCCGCCCGAGAGAAGAAAAGCGCCCATGGAAGCGGCCATGCCCACGCAAATCGTTTGCACATCAGGTTTTATGTATTTCATGGTGTCATAAATAGCCATACCTGCGGTAATAGAGCCACCCGGGGAATTGATATAAAGATAAATGTCTTTCTTCGGATCTTTGTATTGAAGAAAAAGCATTTGGGCAATAACGCTGTTGGCTACTTGGTCATCAATAGACCCGCCAAGAAAAATAATGCGCTCTTCAAGCAAGCGGCTGTAAATATCATAAGCCCGCTCGCCGTACTGACTTTTTTCAATAACTGTTGGAATAAGCATATATATTTTATTTAATTACGAAACCATGTTTCGAGCGGAGACTTGCGAGGCCGACGGGCCGAGCACGAGGAATTTTTCAGCAGAAAAATATCCGTACTCCGCGAGAAATGTGGTTTCGTAATTATACCACTTAGCTTTTATTTCGCCAAATTTTCAAGAAAACTCAAAACCTTTTCTCGAATTAAGGAGTTTAAGATGTAATTGCGGATGCCGCCGGTATTTTCCTTGTCTTTAATTGTTCCGGCATAAAAAGATAGATTTTCTTCTATTTCTTCGGGTGTGGGTTTAAGATTTTCCTCCTCGGAAATTTTACTGATAACTATTTCCGTTTTTGCTCGCTCGATCGCGACTGGTTCCCAGTTTTTCCGTAGGGTTGCTAAATCGGTTTTGGCATTTTTGAGATAGTCATCAAATTTAAAGTCGCCATGCTCGATATTATGTTTAAATTGATTGATAAGGTTCTCAAGTTCGTAATCAACGATAATTTGCGGCAGATCCATCGGGATAGTAGCGAGAATATTCCTCATGATTTTGAGTCGTCGCTTATCCCGCGCCTTTATCTCCTTTTCTAATTTAATGTTTTCCCGAAGTTTTTTTTCAAAGTCGGCAATGTTTTCGAATTTGCCAAGCGATTTCACGAATTCATCGTTATAGATTGGCAGTTCTCCGTTTTCGTTTTTTCGCATTTGGCGGGTTGTTTCAATCGTATTTTTAAATTCCTCGTCAGTAACGGTTGTTTCGAGAAGGACAGCTTCTTTTTTGGCAATGGCTCGGTAATCCGGCAGTTGCCAGGAAGGCAAAACGGCGGTCCGGATTTTAAAACCCAAAGGATTGCCGGGGGCAAGTTTGGTGATAATAATCTCGGGTTTACCAATAGCATCGATTTTATTTTCGGCTAGAAGTTTTGGATAAAGTTCGGCTAAAGCTAAAATTGCCATTTTTTCCAAAACTTTTACCGCGGAAATATTTTTTTCCAAGAGATCGTTCGGAACATGACCTTTACGGAAGCCCGGTACTTCGATATTTGCCGCGAATTCGGAAAGGGCTTGCGGGCGGTACTTTTCAAAGGCCGCTATCTCAAGTTCGCCTTCGAGCTCCGTGATTGATTTGGGTAATTTATTAACTTTTATCATTGTCTTTAAAGTCTAATGAAATTATGGCGTTTGTCAAAAAAAGAAAAAAGACCGGACGCTTTCCTGATAAAGGCGCCTGGTCTTTTTCTAATTTGCAGAGTGAATATCTTTATATTACTGTGGCGTTTCCTCTAAAGTATCAAGTCCCTCCAATCCTTCGAGAAGAGCATTAAGATCGGTATCGATATTTCCCAACTCTTCCGCGCCCGCCGTCTCAATATTTTCCTCCGTTACTTCTCCGGTGATTGCTTCCTTAATGCTTGATTTCCAGAAGTAAATGCCGCCAATAATGAGAATAAGGATAATAATGATTGTGCCGATTAAAGCACCACTTGATTTTTTTTGTTCTGGCATAAATTGTAATTAATTAAATAATGGTCAGTATATCAAAAACCGCTTCTTTTGGGAAGCGGTTTTTGGGGGGTTTACTCGGGAGAATTTTCGTTTTCGTTTCCGGCTTCATCATCACCGTCTTCTTCATCATTCGCATCATCACCATTTTCATCGTCATCGGCTTTTACTTTTTCTTTCAGTTGACCCGGTTTTAAGGCTTTAACGACATCAACCAAGGCGCTGTGGGCATCTTTGAGAGATTCTTTAGCCTCGTTTGCGCTTGAATGAATGTCTTTGACGGCGGCTTTGAAAGAATCGCGATCGGTTATACTGATTGTGCCAAGAGCGGTGCTGATAGAACCAATTTCGGCTTCGGCGGCATCAATTTTCGCGCGGGCCGTACCGAGAAGAGTTTCGAGTTCAGTCGTATCATATTTTTCAGAAAGTTTGGCGATTCGATCAGAAACTCTGGCGTAATAGTCATTAAGTCTTTTGACAAAATCACTAAGTCTTTTTACTACCCGGTCAACTTGCTTTTTGATTATTTCTTGCTTTCGAGCCAAAAGCTTTGCTTCCCGCTCGGTTTTCTTGGTTTCAAACTCGGCTTTCTTTTCCGAGACGCGAGTCTCAAACTCTCCTAATTTTTCCTGCGCTTGCGCTTTTGTTTCAGCGATAGCGGCTTCGCGTTTCTCGATTTCTGCCCGGATTTTTGCTTGACGGTTTTCAAGCGTTGAGCCGGAACCGGAAGAATCGGTCGGTTCTCCTTCAGCTTTGGCAAAAGAAGGGGCGACGGCGAAGAGCAGACCGGCGATAACTAACAAACTTAAATACTTTTTCATAAAATATATTGATAATTATTAATAAACTAATAAAATTCGACTTATCTATAAAGACGGGCGAGCCCCCTTTATCTTACAATCCTATATTAACAGGCCGACAATGAGCAGAGCGACGATATTTAAGATTTTGATCATTGGGTTAATAGCCGGGCCGGCGGTGTCTTTGTAAGGGTCGCCGACGGTATCGCCGGTGATAGCCGCTTTGTGGGCCTCCGACCGAAGTTGCCTGACTCAATGTATTTCTTGGCATTATCCCATGCGCCGCCGCCCGAGGTCATCGAAATGGCAACAAAAATACCGGTAATAATCGAGCCGACAAGAAGTCCGCCGAGCGCCTCCTTACCGAGGGCAAAACCGACAACAATCGGAGTAAGAACCGGAAGCATAGCCGGCAAAACCATTTCTTTAATTGCAGAGCGGGTGACGATATCGACAGTATTGCCGTAATCTGGCAATTCGCTCCCAATCATAATGCCGGGTTTTTCTTTAAACTGCCGGCGTACTTCAAAGACGACCGACTGCGCCGCTCGGCCGACGGCTTCCAAAGCTTTTGCGCCGAAAAAATACGGAAGAAGACCGCCGATAAAAAGTCCGGCCAACACTTTTGGATCATTGATTAAAAACTGGACATCCGCCGGGAGGCTATGAGTGTAATCAGCGAATAAAACCAATGCCGCTAAAGCAGCTGAACCAATAGCGTAACCTTTTGTCACTGCTTTGGTTGTATTTCCAACAGCATCTAACGGATCGGTAACATCGCGGACTTCTTTTGGCAAGCCGGCCATTTCAGCAATGCCGCCAGCGTTGTCAGTGATTGGGCCATAAGCATCGATGGTGACGATAATACCGGCAAGTGAGAGCATGCTCATCGCGGCAATGGCGACACCGTAAAGACCGGCGAATTCAAAAGAAAGAAGAATACCAGCAACGATAACGATAATAGGGAGCGCGGTGGAGCGCATCGAAACGGCAAGGCCAGCGATAATATTGGTGCCGTGGCCGGATTGGCTTGCTTTAGCAATATCTCGCACCGGTTTGAAAGCGGTCGAGGTGTAGTATTCGGTGATGATAACGAGAAGCGCTGTTACCAGAAGACCGATTAGCGCGGCAAAGTAAATATTTAGGACATTTTCGCCCGGGAGAAGAAACTTTGTGATGGGATAAAAAAGAATTGCCGAGAAAAGACCCGCCGCACCGAGGCCTTTGTAAAGCGCGGCCATAATGTTTTGCTTTTTACCAAGTCGAATGAAAAATAGTGAAAGAAGAGAAGCGACGATCGCGCCGGCGCCAAGAGCGAGCGGATAAATAACTGCTTCGGGCATGCTCGGGAAAACAAGCGAGCCAAGCACCATCGTGGCGATGGCGGTAACGGCGTAAGTTTCAAAAAGGTCAGCCGCCATACCGGCGCAATCGCCGACATTATCGCCGACGTTATCAGCGATCACGGCCGGATTACGCGGATCGTCTTCCGGAATACCGGCTTCAACTTTGCCGACAAGATCGGCGCCGACATCAGCCGCTTTGGTAAAAATGCCGCCGCCAAGACGGGCAAAAATAGAAATGAGTGAACCGCCGAAGGCAAGACCGATTAGTGATTTCACATCACCGGTTAAAAGATAAAAACCGGCTACCCCAAGCAGCGCCAATCCGACAACAAGAAGGCCGGTGACAGCGCCGCCCTCGACGGCCACCGCGAACGCCTTGGCGAGCCCTGATTTAGCGGCCTGTGCGGTTCGAACATTGGCGCGGACAGAAACATTCATTCCGATATAGCCAGTGATGCCTGAAAGAATCGCGCCGACAAGAAAAGCGAGAGCCGTCAGCCAATCAAGCGCAAAACCGATGGCGGCAAAAATAACAATCGCGACAAGCATGATCGTCCGGTATTGGCGATTAAGATAGGCCTTCGCGCCGATTTGGATCGCGCGGGCGATTGCTTGCATTTTTTCATCGCCTTTCGGCAAATTCAAAATGTGTCGCGTTAGCAAGAGACCGACGATGATTGCGAGTAAACTGCTACCAATTAATATTGCTGACATATTTTATTAAAAATTAATAATAATTATCTAAAATCACGCTTGTCTCCGTCAATTCTTCGAGCGGTTCTTCTTCGGCACCGCGGATGTCGATGCGATAACCGGTGAGTTTGGCGGCGAGGCGGACATTTTGGCCGCCCTTGCCAATAGCGAGACTAAGTTCGCCTGCCTCCACCTCGATGGCGGCTTCTTTCCTTTCTTCATCAATTTGAATTTCAAGCACTTTGGCCGGCAAGAGAGCGGCGGCAATGAATTTTTGCGGATCAGCGAACCAAGGAATAATATCGATTTTCTCGCCGGAAATTTCCGACATGACCGCGGAAACCCGGACGCCTTTTTGACCGACGCAAGAACCAACCGGGTCAACATTAGGGTCAGTTGAAGCAACGGCAATTTTAGAGCGGCTACCAGCTTCTCTGGCAATGGCTTTTATTTCAACGGTTTTGGCGACAATTTCGGGCACCTCCATCTCGAAAAGTTTTTCCAAAAATTTCGGATGACTGCGGGAAAGGCGGATAGTCACGCCGCGCGGCGTGTCTTCGACGGAGTAAAGAAACGCTTTAATTCTTGAACCGCGCACCAGTCGTTCGCCTGGAATCTGTTCTTCGTAAGGCATGATGGCAGTAGTGCGGGCGAGATCGATGTAAACAATTCCTCGTTCTACCCGTTGGATAAAACCGGAGATGATTTCTCCTTCTTTGCCTTTGAATTCCGAGAGAATTCCGCCTTTTTCCGCTTCACGAATTTTTTGAATAATGACTTGTTTGGCGGTTTGGGCGGCAATGCGGCCGTAATCCTCTTTGGCTTCAAGCGGGAAAACGAGTTCGTCTTCGAGTTTTGCGTCGCCTTTAATTTTTTTGGCGTCTTTTAGAAGAATATGATGTTCCGGATTAAAGCGTGGCCGGGTGTCTTCCGGGGGAACTTCTTCTTCCTTCATCTCTTCGCCTTCCGCGACCATGCGCACCGTTGATTCATCAACGACTATTTTGACTTGTTCAAAGGTGACCTCACCTGAATCCGCGTCAAAGCGGGTGCGCACAATTTGACCTTTCTTGCCGTACTCCTTTTTATAAGCGGCGGCGAGGGCTTGCTCGATAACGTCAACAAGCTCCCCGCGCGGGATTTTTCGTTCCTCCTCGAGCTGTTCGAGGGCTGATTTGATTGTTTTTAAGTCCATATTATATTTATTTTATTAGAAAACTTCATTGTGAGAAGTTTTCTAATTTATCAGGGTTTTTATTAAAAAAGTCCGTGGGAACGGACTGGATTAACGTAATCTTACCCGATATCCACAATAAGTCAATATATATAGTGTAAAATGAAGGTAAATGAATAGCCAACGATTTGGGAAAATCATCGGGCTCGTTATCCTTCTTGCCCTTGTTATCTTTGCCGGCATTTATTTCGTGTCTAAAAGAGAGCGACCGTCTCAAGAAGAAATCGAAAGGCAAGCGATCCTCGAAGAATTAGCGAAGCAAGCGGCTCTGCAACCGGAGCTTTCCGCTGAAGACAAGGCAGATATTTTAGAGCAGTTGTCCGAGGCAAGCCAAAACGAGCCGGCGCTTTCCGATGAAGAAAAAGAAGCGATTCTTAACTCTCTCAGTCAATAAATATGACGAAACCAATCTTTATCCGTAACACAATTTTTCTCGTCTTTCTGGCGGTGATTTTAATTACTGGCTTACGGGGTTTTAAGGAAGAAGCCAAGGCCGCTGGCCCCACGTCGATTAGCGGCTGGCTTTGGTCAAGCAATATTGGCTGGGTCTCATTAAACAGCACTAATCCAACTGCAGGCGCGGGCGGCA
>Ga0209642_10000940_pt1 | contig 19124 bp, 17 predicted proteins | sample RifCSP19_2_FD_184025 | JGI IMG/M metagenome (GOLD analysis project Ga0209642, IMG submission 184025) | Soil microbial communities from Rifle, Colorado - Rifle CSP2_sed 19_2 (SPAdes) (version 2) | ecosystem: Environmental > Terrestrial > Deep subsurface > Rock core/Sediment | place: Rifle... | reverse complement strand
TTCGGGGCGTCGCTGGACAAGCTCCTCGATCGGGCCGCGGTGGAAGAGATCATCCTCTACTTCCCGGTGAACCGGCCCGAGGGTCAGGTCGACAAGGACGGGAACCCGTGCCCACCGGGGGCCGGGGGGTGCTCGCCGGACAAGTACGACATCATCGGCTTCGCTCGGATGACCATCATCGATGTCTGGAAGGGGAACACGCAGCAGGCGTACGACCTCTGCATCTCCCGGATCGCAGGAGCGGAGGTAGATGCGAACGCGCGCTGCATGGTGGCCCACTGGGAGGGCTTCTCCCACGACGGGCTCGATCCGGGCGGTGGCTCGAACTTCGGGATCGTCCCGGTCCGACTGATCGAGTAACGAACGCTCAGCCGGATGTTGCGCACCGGGTTCCGGCGGGCATACGGTGGATGGGTTCGGTGCCCGCTCGAGGAAGGGAGGAGCCATGGCCACGTTCGTGAGCCTCGTCAGCTGGACGGACCAGGGTGTGAAGGACTTCCGAGATTCGGGGAAGCGGGCCGACGCCTTCACGCAGTTCGTCGAGAAGAGCGGAGGGAGCGTCAAGGCGGTCTACTGGACCCTCGGCGCCTACGACCTCGTGGTCATCACGGAGGCTCCCGACGCCGAGACCGCGACGGCTGTGCTCCTGCAGGTCGGGTCGCTCGGGAACGTGCGCACCACCACGATGGAGGCGTTCGACCGGGCCGCGTTCGACCGGATCGTCTCGAAGGCCGGCTGAACGGAACTCCGAGCCGTAGCCACGACCCTCCCATACCCCAGGTCGGGTAGCGCGCGCGTCTGCTCTCAATCGCTCTTGGGAGCCTGCCGATGGCAGGAGGAGGCTCGATGGGGGTTTCCGGAGCGTGGAGGACGAGAGCGAACGCGCAGGCGCGGGGCTTCGGGTGCGCAACGCCCTGTTCCGGCTCGGGATCCTGGCGCTGCTGATCGGCCTGTTCTTCGGGTTCCGTGCCCTGAAGGCGCTCGTGTGGTCGGGGGGCGAGCACCCGGCGCAAGGGTGGTACGACGTCGCGTTCCAGTGGGGGGCGGTTGCGTGGTCCGTGATGCTGCCGTGGGCCGTGGCCGATCTGCTGGGCTGGCTCATCTACCGACGGCACACGCCCGCCGGCCTCGAGGCGGCCTCGCAGGAGCCCGGTCCCGCGATGCCGCACCGGGTCGTGTTCCGCATCGTGAGCCGGGGCGACCAGCCGGCGATCGCCATCGCGACGACGTGGTCGGTGCTGGAGGCGATGCAGCGGCAGCCGCTGTTCCCATTCGACGTCGAGGTCGTGAGCGACATCCCGATAGAGGGCCTGCCCGAACACCCGGCGGTGCGGCCGATCCTGGTCCCGGACGACTACCGAACCCACAACGGTGCCACGCACAAGGCACGCGCTCTCCACCACGCGCTCACCGTCTCGCCCGCTTCCGACGATGCCTGGATCCTGCACCTGGACGAGGAGTCGCACGTCACCGACGAGCTGATCGTGGGGATCCGTACCGCGGTGGTCGAGGAGGAGGGGAACGGCAAGCACCGGATCGGACAGGGTCTCATCACCTACCATCGCGAGCTGGCCGCGAACCAGTTGTTCACGCTCGCCGACTCGATCCGGGTCGGGGACGACCTGGGTCGGTTCCACCTTCAGTACCGGCTGGGTCGGATCCTGTTCGGGATGCACGGCTCGTTCCTCTTGGTACGCACCAGCGTGGAGAAGCAGGTCGGCTTCGACTTCCCGCCCGAGGGGTGCACGACCGAGGACACGACCTGGGCTCTACAGCAGATGGCGGTGGGCAACCGGTTCCGGTGGATCGACGGGACCGTGGTCGAGCAATCGCCGGCCAACCTGCGCGACTTCCTCCGCCAGCGCCGTCGCTGGTTCACGGGCATGTGGTGGGGCGCACGGCGGGCGCCGGTTCCGACACGCCACCGAGCCTCGCTCTGGGGCGCCATGTTCCTGTGGAGCGTGAGCTGGCTGGGCCTGGCCTACGCGTTCGCGCACGTGTTGAACCCCGTCCGGGTGCCGCCTCCACTGCGGCTGATCGGGGACATGGTCTTCGCGGTGTACCTGGCCAACTACTTGTTGGGCCTGTGGGTGAGCCTGGCCGGCGATCGGAGCCACAGCGTGCTGCGCAAGGCCAGGTACTTCGTCGACCAGGCGGTGCTGATGCCGGCCTTCGCGGTGATCGAGGGGGCGGCCGTCGTGTACGGGCTCGTGCGCCCGGAGCGGCGCTTCCACGTCGTAGACAAGACGTTCGCCGAACCGTCGGAGATCGGCGAGCAGGCCGCCTGACCGGCGTCGGTTCGTCCTCCAGCGGTCGGCCTGCCCGGTCGGTTCGGGTTTCCCGTGGAGGGGAGCGGGTTCCCCGGCGGCCCGAAGTGTGCGGGGGGCTACATAGGGTCGTCGCGCCTCAGATGTCGATGCATCCGGTAGCGGAACGAACCGGAGCGAGGCGGGACGATGAAGGGTCGAGCCAGGCGGCGGTGGTGGATGATCTTCGCGGAGGCACTCTCGCTGCTCGCGTTCGTCGTTCAGCTCGGCCTCGTGCCCAGGTGGTGAGCGCCGGCCCACTCCGCTGGTAGCGTTCACGCGCCACGAGCCTCGACGAGGCGCATGGCGCGGGACGATGAGGAACCACGCGAGCAGCCGGAACCCGATCCCGTCGCTGGTCGTCGGCGTCGCCCTCCTCTCGTCGTTGGCGCTGGCCGCGTGCGGGTCCTCGTCCGATGACACGACGGGGACGACGTCTTATCCGGACGGCCCCGTCTACTAGGTCGACGGGGCGAGGCCGTCGTCCGGTGCCGACGAGGGTGTCGAACCACCCGACGGTCGGCAGCCGGAAGGTTGCGTTCCGTACTCGGAGGAGCGCCCCGAGGTGCTCGTCTGCGGGCCGACACCCGACTCATTCGAGCCGGCTCCGCCGCCAGGTGGCTTCGTCGACCACCCGGCCGTGTGCGACGCGGCGGCGAGGATCGTCGGCGAGCAGGCGGAACGACTCATGACCACGAACGCCCTCCCCACGCTCCCGCTTGTCGACGTTGCGAGCTGCGGAGCCGCGGGGATCGGGAGCGCCCAAGAAGGCCGCTGGATGGCGAAGTTCGCCCTAGCCAACGCGGCGGACGTCCCTCCGTATCGCAGCGTCGTGGCCCGGAGCTTCACGCTCGACGGGAGCGGTGCCGGTGCCGAGGCTCCGGTCGTGGTCTCCCTCTCCGAGGAGCCCTGGCCGGCGACCTGAGGGTCATCGCTCGAACAGCGACGCGGGAGCGGCTCGAGCCCGACGGCCCTGGCGAACCACCGGCTCTCGGGCACGAACGGGTAGCTCGGGTCGTCCTCCGGCCGAGGTACAGGAGGTGGACCACCCCGTGGGCGATGAGGAACAGCCCGACGACGATCCGCAGCATCTCAGCGCCTCCGCGCGGACTATCGCCGCCGCTCGGGGAGGGTCGAGGGGCCGACGTGCGTTCCCAGCCATCCGCTGATGGGCTGGGAGAGCCGGAAGAACTCGACGACCCGGTCCCTGGCCCGCCGGGTTCCGAGCCATGCTCCCGCGGGCCACTCTCGCCAGGTGATGAGGCCCTTGTACCGCAGGAGCTCGATGCGGGGATGATCCTTCGGGTAGCCCCTCGGGGCCGTCTTCAGGATGTCGTGGCCCGTGACCTCGAGCCCGGCCGTCCTCGCCTCCGCCACCATGTCGACGAGCGCCTGGCCGGACCGTTCCTCGCTCACGGCCTGCCGGTAGCGTTCGAGCTGGTCCGGAGCCATCTCCCACATGCCGCATCCCGCGCCCAGCCCGTCGGCGGTCAGCTGCACGTAGCCGTCGCCGACCATCGCTCCGATGTGGGTCTTGTAGGGAGACTTGTCGGAGCTGAACCGGATGTCCCGATATGGACGGAAGATCCGGCCCTCGCCCCACCCGGGCGCGAGTTCCTCAAGCAGCTCCTCCATCGGTGCGCGGACGAGCTCGTCGTACACCTCCCGGTTCCGCTGCCAGTAGGTCTTCGTGTTGTCCGCCTCGAGCCCCTCGAAGAACTCGAGGGCCTCCGCCGGCCAGCCACGGAACGCCATCGCCGCCTCCGCGTGCTCGGGGCCTGGCGCAGAGCCTATCCGAGTCGAGGTCGTACGCCGCAGGCTGACCGTCGCCGGCGCACCGAGCGCGAGGCGCGGGTTCGATGCCATCCAGGGGCGATCACGGAAGAGGCTCATCCAACCGCCGCCGACCTGCGGCCCCCGGAGCGTCCAGTGATGGTCGGAGCGTCCAGTGATGGTCGGAGAGAGGGAGTGACGCCACGTGGACGAGATCGACCTCAGACCTGCCGCTCGGCTTGAGCGTCCTCGCGGTGCTCTTCGGCTTCGCCGATGGTTACCACGTCGGGCTCGCCGCCGGGCGGCTCCGCCCCGGGTGGCTGAACGATGGCGGCGAGATGGGCCCTCGACAGGAGGGCGGCGTTCTCGGCGACGAGCTCCTCGATCCGGTGCTTCAGTGCTCTCCTCCTGCCCCAGCTCCCGCGGAGGAAGCCGATCCCGAGGATCACGAGGAGGACGCTCAGGGCCCCGAGGAGGGCTGCCCCGATGACGAGCTGGGACTCGGAGAACGTGAACGAGCCGCCGAGCAATGAGACCTGCGTCGGGCCTCCGGCCAGGTCGTTCTCGACGACGAGGTCGGCCACCACCCCCGCCGCCACCATGCCAAGCAGGATGAACGCGATGCCCATCGGGACGGCCTCCCGCAACCCGTCCAAGCTCCTGGCTCACTCTCGATGAGAGCGAGCCCCAAGGTCAAGCCCCGGCCAGGATGGCCAGCCGGATCAGGCCGGCCGTGGCCCTGCGGATCGCGGACCGAGCCGTTCCCCGGCCTCGCTCAGGCGGCGGGCGCGGGCCGCACCGGAACGCCCCGGCCGCCCCCGACCAGGTGCGCCGCCGTGGAGACCAGCCACATCACCAGCGTGGTGACGGCGAGTGCGACGAACACGGGCTCGCTGCCGGTGAAGAGCCCGATCACGATCAGGACGACCGCGCCGGCGCCGAGCACCGACATGATGATCGTGTAGGGGTCCTTCATGGACCGCGGCGCGCTGGTCGAGCCACCCAGCGAGCACATCGCGAGGCCAACGACCGCCAGCACGCCAACCCCCGCGGTGACGCTTCCGAGCAGCGGCCAGTCCCACTCCTGCGTGACCGCGAAGACGATCGCAACCGTGACGCCGGCGAGGACCGTCGTGACACCGTCCTTCCACGTGAGTCGCATCGAAGCTCCTCCTTGCTTCCATCCCACCCTCGTGGGCAGGAAGGTCGCCATCATGGGCCGGAGGACCCTCCGGTCGTGGGTCTGTCCCACAGGGGGTGAGAACGATCTTGCCGCGGGTCCGGCGGCTCTCGTAGTGGCGGTGGCCTTCGGCTGCCTCATCCAACGGCGGTTTCCGCAGGGCGCTCTTGCTATCGCCTTTCGTGAGGCGCCGAGAACCGTTCGGATCACGGACCTCGGTTACCGCGCTCCCGAGCGGACCGCACCGAGCGCCACAGCACCCGCCCACGGCGCAAGACGCTTTCACGCGCCGCTCGTCGTGTCGTGCCTGCGCGTCTGGATCCAAGAGCATGAACCGGCTTCACGCTTGGAGTTGAGTGGAGGCCGTGGATGCTCAGGGATCACGGTGTCGAAAGAACTGCCCATTCGGTAGTCCCCGGACCTGGACACCAGGACGGCGGTGAGTTCGTAACGGGGGTCGATCGACGCCATCGCGGCGTCTCCATGGCTTGGGTTGGCAAGCAGCGTCCCGCCGATTCGCAGGTGCTTGGTGCAGTGCTCGGAGACGAACCCGGCGAACAGGGACACCAAGAGGTCGAATGCGCCATCGGGTAGGCCGAGAGGCTGCCTGTAGTCGGCGTGAACGAAGCGCAGGTGGGGGTCGGGTGGCCCGCCCGGGTGTTCGGCGATGATTCCGCGAACGCCGTGTTCGTCGGCGAAGAACGCTGCTGCTCGCCGATCCACGTCAACATAGGTCACCGCGGGGAACACGAACGACGGGGTCGACGAAGCTTCCCGGGTAGAGCACGGCGTCGATGTCCAGCGCGCGACCCACCGCCGAGAACAGCCGCCACCGGTCCCCTTCGTGCTGATCCTGTTTCGGCCACAGCTCCCGGGTACCCCGCTTCACTCGCTTCATCCTACGGTGGCCGGGTGCGCGGAGTCGGCCGAGGACAAGACCCCCGTCGGGAAGCCATATCCTGTGACCAGCCCAGTCGAACGCAGGTACTCGCACGGGGCCAACGTCTGACGGGCCGAGGAAGCAGACGGTCGCATTCGGCGCCGCGGCTCATCGGCAGACCGCTGGGTGGCACCGACGTACAGGACGGGGGTACGTGGTGGTGACCGAGAAGTACCTCCCCGACGTGGAGGCCGTGCTCGCCACACGGCACGACAACGGCGGGGACCACTGGGCCAGCGCCGACGGCCGGCTTGGCGTCGGCGACCCGTTCAGCACCCTCACGTCGTTGCTGATCCTCCACGAGCTGAAGGTGCCGCGAACGCACGAGGCGGTTCGTGGAGGCGTCCAGCTCATCCTGGGCGCGGCGCGGGCCGACGGCCGGTATCGCCTGGCGCCGAGCGGAACCCTCTATCCGTGCTACACGGCCGCAGCTGCGAGGACGCTGTGTCGATTCGGCTACGCGAAGGACCGGAGGCTGCAGCGGACGCTCGCTCACCTGCTCGAGACGCAGCACGATGACGGCGGCTGGCGCTGCAGCAAGTTCCCGTACGGGCGAGGGCCGGAAACGGAGTCCTCCAACCCTGGTGTCACGCTCCCGGTGTTGGACGTCTTCCGCTTCACGGAGCACGTCAACGAGGATCCACGCCTCGACAGGGCGGTGAACTCGCTCCTGGACCACTGCCGGGGCCCCATCAAGCGCGATGGTCCCTGCGGCCCCCGGGACGGCCTTGCTAGAGTCGAAGCCGTGCAGGACCCGCCCGATCCCGACGCCGGGATCGACCTCGGATCCGGGTACGAGCGTCCGGACCACGACCGATCCCCGTCCTTCTCGCGTCGGCGCTTCCTGAGGACGTCCGGCCTGGCGCTCGCGGGGGCCACCCTGTACGCGTGCACCGGCGGAGGCCGGAAGGAGCCGGTCGTCGCCCCGACGGCGACGAGGTCGGTCACGGCGACGGACACGCGCTGGCCGATCAAGCGGGTCGTGTACGTGATGCCCGAGAACCGGAGCTTCGACAACATCTTCGGCACGTTCCCCGACGCGAGGGGCACCACGACCGGCGTGAAGTTCGGCGTGGAGGTGCCCCTCACGCCCTCCCCGCACTGGCTCCCAGGCGACCTGCCGCACGACCGCGCCGCCTTCCTCAACATGGTCAACGGCGGGACCTACGACGGGTTCGGGATCGGCCAGTTCGGCGATCCATGGGCCTACACCCTGCACGAGGAGGCGATGGTCCCGGTCTACTGGCGGTGGGCCCGCGACTACGTGCTGTGCGACGACTTCTTCTGCTCGGTCGGCGGCCCGTCGTACCCGAACCACTTCTTCTTCGTCGCGGGCCAGTCCGGCGGGGTGCTCGACAACCCCGAGAACATCGAGACCCGCAAGGACGAGAACGGCACGTTCAAGAGCTGGGGCTGCGACGCCGTCGGCGAGAACGTGTTCGTCCTGGTCAAGGACGAGGAGGGCAACCTCACCAAGCACGACACGTGCTTCAACTTCCGCACGGTGCCTGAGCAGCTTGAGGAGATCGGGGTGAGCTGGGCGTACTACTCGGCGAGCCCGTACCAGTCGGGCTACTTCTGGAACGCGCTGAACGGGATCGCCGGCGTCTACCACACGGACCTGTGGCGACCCGAGCACATCCGACCCGTCGATCGCATCGTGGAGGACATCCGCGAGAAGAAGCTGCCCGCCGTGACCTGGATCACCCCGCGCTTCGAGCTCTCGGGCCACCCGCCCGAGAGCACGTGCTTCGCGCAGAACTGGCTCGCCGGCATCGTGAACGCCGTGATGGAGAGCGACGGCTGGGAGCACACCGCGATCTTCATCGCGTGGGACATGTGGGGAGGCCTCTACGACCACGTGCCGCCGCCCGTGGTTGACGACATCGGCTACGGCTTCCGGGTGCCGTGCCTGGTCATCTCGCCGTACGCGAAGAAGGGCTACATCGACGACGCCGAGGCGGATCTGTGCGCGCCGCTCAGGTTCATCGAGGACAACTGGGGTCTCCCGTACCTCACCGAACGGATCGAGCGGAGCCACAACTTCGAGCACGTCTTCGACTTCGAACGGAACCCGCGGACGGACGCGCGCCCGGCGCCGGATATCGGGAGCTGCTACGGCTCGCCCTGGGAGTACCCGGGCGACACGTACGCCGGTTGGCCCGAGGGCACCGAGCCCGACGAGAGCCACTTCGTGCAGCAGGGCCCGTAGGCCTCGGATCCGCTCGGTCCCGGCTGGGAGCCTTGGTGACGGTTGGACGACACCACGAAGCCCCACCTCGGGGACCACGGCCTCTACACGCCGGCGGAGCCGCCGACCGGTCGCGTCATCAAGAGCAGCGACCACTCCTTGGTCCTGGGCAGGACGTGGGTGACCGCGAACCCGTGCCGCTCATACAGCTTCCGATGTGACGGCTTGGTGGTGTCGGCCCAGGAGACCGTCTCCACGTACCCCTCCAGCCCGGCCTCGTCGCACCGGCGCTCGAACTCGGCGATGAGCAGCCCACCGATGCCCTGACCCTGGAGGCCGGGGTCCACGCCCATCACGGGCAGATGCCGGTGCGGCGCCTTGGGGTGGGCCCGCGAGGCCTTGAAGAGCAACCGCGCTGAGGCCAGCAAGCGTGGGCCCATGATCCGACCCATGGTCAGCGCCTGGCCCGGGCTCATCGACACGCAGTCCGGGTTGTCGGCGTAGGTCAACACCCCGACGATCCGCGAATCCCGCTCCGCCACGACGACGCTCGCCTTCGAGCGCGGTTCGAACAGCATCCCGTACAGGCCCCGCGCTCGGGCAGGCGCCCCTTCGCCGGTCCCGAAGATCAGCTGTGAGGGCGGGAACTCGAACCCCAGGAACGCGTCGATCAGCACGTCGAGCGCTGCCTCTCGATCCTCGGGACGGAGGTCGCGGATGACGATGTCTACCGCTTCTGACACGGCGCTCTTCCGACCACGAGCGACGACCTGTGCGAGGGTAGCAGCGCGCCCGCTCCGGGGCCAGTGTGCGCCCGCCACACGGGACCGTCGGCCGACATCACTCGTGAGGAGACGTGGACCGTTCCGCCCACGCCTTGCCTGCGCCGCTCGACCTCGCCGGGGTGGATCCCGCCCGGGGGAACGCGATCATCGTGTCCGACGCTGCACAGGCCCCGCTCGTCCGTCAAGCCTTCGAGCTCTACGCCACGGACGAGTGGTCGCTGAACAGCCTCCTTGACCCCTCGAGTTATCGCTCGTCGATCACGACCTCGAAGCGTTCGACTCCGACGATCTCCTCGCCGCCGGCCCGGGCGGCGTCCGAGCGCATACGGTTCGCCGCCTCCTCGCTGTCGCGCATCGCCTGCTCGCTCTCCCAGAACGTGATCGCAACGACCTTGCCGGTGGTGCGGTCTCCCATCGCGACCATGCCCTTGAAGCCCGCCAGCTCGCGAGCCGCTGGCAAGACGACGTCACGGGCCTGAGCCGTGACCTGGTCTATCCCGGACGCGTCACCTGAGAACGTGCTCACCCTCGCGTGCATCCCGTCCTCCCCTCCTCTGGATAGCGCACGCTAGCACGCACACCGCGATGCCGGGAGACGAGCCGAGCGGCGTAGCCTTCGACGGTGGCCCATCGGCTGCTCCTGGAAGCGATGGCTATCCGCGGGTGATCCAGGCAGTTCGTCGCGCTCGGCCGTCAGCGGCGGGTCGAACTCGATCCACGCGACGAGCGTGGGAGGCACGGGCTCCCACGGGCCAAAGTGGCCAGTCGGATCCGTGGAAGAGCGAGCAGCACACCTCGTACGTCTCCGGCATCACCGCAACGGCCTCTCCGAGCTTCGCGAGCTCGCCCTGGATCCGCACGCAGCCCCATCGCCGGTTCTCTCGGGCGAGCCTCAGGATCAACTCGCAGGCGGCCGCATCGAGAGGCGGTCGCCCTACGCGGTGCTTCCCTCTGTAGGTCCACTTCCGCCGCACGAGCTCCCGGTGCCACCGCAGCAGCGTCGGGGGGCTCACCACGAACGAGGACCAAGCTGGACGGGGGAGCACCCGGCTCGCCGCGGTGCGCACCACCCGGTCGAGCCGGCGGAGGCGAGGCCGCTCCTTCTGACGCCGCAGGACTTCAGCTGGTGACGAAGGACGAGGATCTCAACGTCCTTTGACAGATCCACCGACCTGGAGCCACCCGCGAGGCCGAAGAGTCGACGTGCAACGAGATAGAGGGAGGCGAACAGCATGGATCGAGCCCCTTCCGACCTGAGGAAGGGTGATGCCACGAGAGGCCTGGTCAGAGATCTGATCGCACGTTTCCGTGCCCCTCACCCCGCCTTCCGGAGCCCGTACGCCTAGACTCGTGCCGATGGTCAAGCCGTGGCTCGTTCGGCTCGAGTTGGCTCGTGATGACGGCGGATCTCTGAGCGAGGATGGGATCCGCGAGCTGACCGATCTGCTGACCGGGAACGGAGTGCTCCCCGTCGTCTTGGAGAGCCAGGGCTCAGGAGCCGTCCTCGTTCAGATGACGATCGATGCCACGGGCGACAGGGCGGCACGGGCTGCCGCGGAGAGTATGCTGCGGGACCGAGCACACGACGTGTGGCTGGCACACGGCCTGCCTCCGTTCACGATCACCTTCGTCGAGGCGAAGCCGAAGCGTGACCCGACCCGGTAGCCGCTCCAGCGGCTACTTGCCAGTCGAGACTCCTGAGGAGCCCGAGCGGGCGGCCTTCTCCTTCTTCGCCGATGGCTCGGGATCTGCGACTCGCCGGCCTACGTCGGCGAGCCGCCGTGCCCTGCGAACCCGGTGCGGAGCCCTCCCCTTCGCGGATCCACTCGACGGTCTCCTCGGTCCCTCTACGAGACCCCGGCCACCGCCGCGACGAGCTCGGGGGTCATCTTCCGGCTCGCGATCACCTCGTCCACGACCCCGTACTCCACGGCCTGCTCCGCGGTGAGGATGAAGTCGCGGTCCGTGTCCTTCGTCACGCGCTCCAGGGGTTGACCGGTGTGCATCGCGATCAGCTCCTCCAGGAGCCGGCGGTAGCGCGTGATCTCCTTGGCCTGGATCTCGATGTCGACGGCCTGGCCCTCGGCACCGCCGTGCGGCTGGTGGAGCAGCACGCGCGAATGCGGCAGCGCGAAGCGCTTGCCCTTGGCGCCCGCAAGCAGCAGCACCGCCGCGGCCGACGCCGCCTGGCCCATGACGATCGTCGACACGTTGGACCTGACGTACTGCATCGTGTCGTAGATCGCGAACAGCGCCGTCATGTCTCCGCCGGGCGAGTTGATGTACAGGTTGATGTCCTTGTCCGGGTCCTCGGACTCGAGGTGCAGGAGCTGCGCCATGATGAGGTTCCCGACGTTGTCGTCGATCGGGGTCCCGAGGAACACGATCCGCTCCTTCAGGAGCCGCGAGTAGATGTCGAACGAGCGTTCCCCACGGCTGGTCTGCTCGACGACGACGGGGACGAGGTAATCCTTCATGTTGTGTCCGCCTCCACCTTCGGTCGCGTGGATCGCGGCGTGGAGGCCGGGGACGCCGCAAGCTCGATGCCGTTCTGCTCGCTCCCGTCCTGGACCCACCGGACTCCGCAGTAGTAGCAGGAGGTGACGGTCGGACCGGCGACATAGACCAGCTGAACCTCGTCGCAGGCCGGACACCTGATCATCGGGGCCTCCCCCCGCATCCTCGGATCCGTGGAGGCGAAGGGCGGGTGGCTCCCTAGGCCCCGGGTCGGTCGCAACTCGCGGATCGCAGGCTGGCACCTGCAACCCCGAGTGTACTCGGTCAGGCCGTGGGGATGCCTTCGTGGAACGCGAGGTCGCCCGTAGCGCGTTGCAGTGTGTCGATCGATCGCTTCGCGGTCGCCCGCTGACCCGAGCCGTGTGTCCCGAGCAGCGGCCTACGGCGACCCACGCGTCACCCGTTCGATACGATCGAAACCGATACGTCCGCCTGAGTGTCGGACGGAGGTTCGACGCTCCGGCGCGGAGACCCGTCGTGGCCGTGCTGCGAAGACGTACACTCAAGGGAGACGCGACCCCCGTACCTGATGGGAGAAGCAGAAGTGACGGGGATCGCCTCCACCGATCCTCTCATCGCTGGTCCCAGCGAAGGCTTGATACCCCGAGCGCGTTCCGCTCGAATCTGGCTCACGTTGGCCCCGGTTGGTCAGGGGCACGAACGAGCTAAGGAGAACGCATGAAGCACGTACGCGTCGCAACATACGAGATCAAGAAGGGCTCCTTCCAGGAGATCGCCGACGTTGCCCAGGACGGCATGCTGCGGACGTTCCGGGACCAGCCCGGGTTCGTCCGGTACGGCCTTGCCGATCTTGGTGACAAGCGTTGCCTGTCGCTCAGCCTGTGGGAGACACGCCAGGCCGCCGATTCGTCGGTTCCGGTGGCCGCGAACTGGGTGCGGGACAACATCAGCGACCGGGTCGAGCTGCGGTCGAGCCAGATCGGCGACCTTGCCTTCTACGAGGGCACACCCGCCAGGGTCTGACCGACCGTCCGTCCGGTAGTTGACCGGCCGCCTGTGAACCGCATGAGCGCGGCCGTGAGGGGAGGGGAACCCACCTCGGTGGGTTCCCTTTCTTCGTAGGACGGGGTCACTCGCGCGAAGGCCGCAGCAGGCGCGGCTCGTGCGACTCACGACCCTCGAACTCACTGCCGCCCCAGGACCCTTGGAGCCATAGGTCCGCGGGATACGTGGGCCGCCACCGATTGCACTAGCCTGCCGCGACGACCGCCAGGACCTCGTCGGCGTACCGTTCGAGCTTGGCGGGTCCGACTCCCGCGACGGCCGCGAGGTCCGCCCAATCCCTGGGCTTGCGCTCCGCGATCTCGGCGAGCGTCCGGTCGTGGAACACGACGTAGGCAGGCACGCCGTCGGCGTGCGCCCGCTTGCGGCGCCATTCCTTCAGCTGGTCGAAGAGCGCGCCACCTCTTCCCACCGTGACCGACTGCCGGGGTGTCGACGACCTCCGCGGGGGCACCGACGGCGCGAGTTCCAGCTCGTCGAGGAAGGGGCTCGGCTGCGCACGACCGTCGGTCGGCCAGGTGAGGGAGAGGTACCGGCGGGCTCGCGTGATCCCGACGTAGAGCAGCCGTCGTTCCTCCTCGGGGTCGGCCTTGGCTCGTCCCGACCGGAACGGAAGCTCGCCGTCGACCAGACGCGGGAGGAAGACCGCGTCGAACTCCAGGCCCTTCGCGCGGTGATAGGTGAGCAGGTTCACGCCCCGGCCGCTGTGCTCGGCGGAGAACCGGCGGGCCAGCTCGGCGACGAACTCCGCCGGGTCGCCATCTGGGTGCGCCCGCTCGAACTCCGACGCGAGGGAGCGCACGCGCGCGAGATCGGACTGGCGCGTGATCTCCTCTTCGGCGTCGGGTGACGCCTCGGCGTCATAGCCGAGCAGGTCGGTGATACTCGCGACGGTCTCGGCCACCGACCCACTCCCCGAGCGCTTCAGCCGATGGATCACCCCGCGCGGTCCCGGGCGCCGGAGGAACGCGCCGTCACGCACCTGGTACGCGATGCCGGCGTCGGCGAACGCTTCCTCGAGCGGCTCCGAGCGGGCGTTGATCCGGTACAAGACCGCGATCTCCTCGAGCGGCACGGCCTCCTCGTCCCGCAGACGCCGGACGGCCTGGATGATGGCGCCGATCTCGGCTTCCTCGTCGGGCTCGGCGCGCGCGACGGGCGCGGGCCCCGAGGGCCGCGTCGCCCGGAGCGTCTTGCGGAACCCGCCGAGGCGAGGCGCGAGTCGGTTGGCCACGTCGAGCACCTCGGGCGAGGAGCGGTAGTTCTCCTCGAGGCGGACCACCTTCGCGTGAGGGAACCGCCACGTGAAGCTGAGGAGGTGCTCGGGCGAAGCGCCGGTGAAGCCGTAGATCGTCTGGTAGTCGTCGCCGACGACACAGAGGTCGTCACGCTCGCCGAGCCACCGCTCGAGTAGCGCCGCCTGCAGCGGGTTCACGTCCTGGAACTCGTCGACCGTGAACGCATGGAGCCGCACCCGGATGTCGTGGACGGCATCCGGGTGCTCGTCGAAGAGCCGCAGGGCAAGCCCCAGCATGTCCTCGAAATCCAGCCGCCCCATCGCGTCCTTGCGCCGCTCGTACCCTTCGTAGATCCGGAGCATCAGCTCCGCCGGGATCGGCGGAGCGTGATCGCCGAGCTCCTCGAGGTAGCGCGCCGGCGGGATCATCCGGTTCTTCGCCCACTCGATCTCGCCCGCGAGCTCGCGTCGCGGCAGGAACTTGTGGGGCGGCGGCAACGCGTTCGCGAGCGAGGCGATGAGCGGCGCCTTCTGGTCGAGCACCTCGGGGAGCTGCTCGCCCGTGTGCGAGGGCCACAGCCGGGAGAGCTGCGAGAGCGCGGCCGAGTGGAAGGTGCGGGCCTGGACCCCTTCCACGCCGAGCGCCGCGAGCCGCCGCCTCAGCTCGCCGGCCGCCTTGTCGGTGAACGTCACCGCGAGGATCTGCGACGCGGCGAACGCGCCGCTTTCGACCTGGCACGCGATGCGGCGTGTGATGGTCGTGGTCTTGCCCGTGCCCGCGCCGGCCAGGATCGCCACCGGCCCTCGCACCGCGAGGGCGGCCTCACGCTGCGCATCGTTGAGCTCGGCGAGGACGTGCTCGTGGAGGCGCACCCGGCGACCCTAGCACCGTGACCCGACCCGGCCACGACGGCTCTCGGTCCTCAGGGGCTTCGGGATCCGACGTGCTCAGGCTCTCCGAACCCAGGGCCGCTGCCAGCGGCGACCGGAACAAGGCGCGAGCGCGTCATCATCCAGGCTAAGCACTGGATGGCCGGGTCGGTCGCCGTGGCGGAGCTCTCGACGGCCGCGAGTCAGGCTCTCTCGTGGGAGCGACCGGGTCGAGCTGCGGTCCAACCAGATCGGCGACCTTGCCTTCAACGAGGACAAGGCCCATCGTGGCACCCTCGCGGGACGGTTCCGTCAAGGTCGCCCTTGGTAGAACGCCCCGGGGCTACGCTGAGGGCGTGCCTCGACCTCGAAGGGACCTGACGACGCCCGAGAAGCGGCACCTGCACTCGCTCGAGGGCCGCATGGCGAGGCTCGAAGCCGAGCTACAGGCCACGCGCTGTGAGTGGGCCGATCTGGTCGAGGAGGCAGGCCAGGCCGCCGTGGCGCGAGAGCTCGGCGTATCCCGTCAGGCCGTTGCGGATCGCCTGCGGCGCATCCGAGCGAACCGCGAGGGGCGGAGCGGTCGGCGGTGAAGGGCGCAAGGGATCCCTTGCGTTTTCCTGCGGCGGAGTGTATCCTTTATTCAGGTACCGGAGCGGCGCGAGCCGGTTCAGCCACCAGCGGTCACAGCCCACCTACGGGCATAACGCCAGCACCGAAGAGCTGCCGCCAGCGCCGGGACCTGCGAGCCCCGATGGGGCAGCACGACATGGTGTGGCCGGCCGCAAGGCCGGTCGAAGAGGTCAGTGTGTTTGGACGGTGGACCTCTGAGGGGGCGGCCCCGAAGGACCGCCCTCCCCTCTTTCGAGGACAGGATCGAAGTCGTGGGTGTGGCCGTCGCCCCGTCGTCCCGCCCGGTGGTCTCCGTGGCGTTCCCCGTATGCAAGAGCCCTCTTGACGTTCGTTTGCCGGGCCGGCCTCCATCTGCCCCGCCACTCCATCTCGCTCCGGTTCGCCCCTCGGCGTCGAGGAGCTCGAAGTGCTCGGTCGAGGGGTCCAGGGTGATACGGTCAGCACCCGGTCTCTCCTTCTGGGGGTAACCATGGCCAACAAGGACAAGGGCGGTTCGAAGAGCTCGAAGACCGCGGCGAGCAAGTCTGCGACCAAGTAGCAGCCGCGGGGTCACCAGCTGCTGGAACCAGCGCCGGCCCGCCGCCAGATGCTCGCTTTGAGCAGGTGAAGGAAGGGGAACGAGACGACCCGTCTCGACGAGGCCATGGAGGCCATCTCGGCGCAGGGGCAGGAGCGCGGCTTCGTTACCTCCCAGGACCTTCTCCAGGGGCTTCCGACGGAAGACCTCAGCCGCGAACAGGTCGAGGGCTTCCTCATGGACGTGCAGGAGTACCTTCGCAAGGAGGGCATCGAGGTCCTCGAGATCCCAGGGGAGGAGTCCGAAGGGGAGGGGGAAGAACCCAGAGGGATCCCTCGCGGCAGGGACGAGGTCCCCGCCAACGATCCGGTCCGGATGTACCTGAAAGACATCGGCAGAGTCCCCCTGCTGACCGCCGCCCAAGAGGTTGACCTGGCCATGCGGGTGGAGGCCGGGGGATTCGCCGCCGAGCTGGTTGCCTCCATCGACTCTTCGAACAGGGTCGCCCAGAAGCGGTTCCGCCTCGTGGTTCACTCCGTGGTCCTGATCCGCGAGCACCAGCTCGACCCGAAGAACAAGCTCCTACACGAGGGCATCGGCCTTGAGAAGGTGACTCGGGCGTATCGGCCGAGGACCCGTCCGGAGGCGATCCGGTTCCTCAGGCAGGTGGAGGACGACGGTCAGATCGCCGCCAGGAGGCTGATCGAGGCGAACCTGCGCCTGGTCGTCTCGATCGCCAAGCGCTACACAGCTCACGGGATGACGTTTCTCGATCTCGCCCAGGAAGGGAACCTCGGCCTCATCCGCGCGGTCGAGAAGTTCGACTACACGAGGGGGTACAAGTTCTCTACCTACGCCACGTGGTGGATCCGCCAGGCCATCACCAGGGCGATCGCCGACCAGTCCCGCACCATCCGCATCCCGGTGCACGTGTCAGAGCTCATCCACAAGGTCGCTCGGGCCCAACGGGACCTCACGCAGACCCTCGGGCGCGAGCCCATGCCCAAGGAGATCGGCCAGCAGTTTGGGATACCGACGGAAAGGGTTCGAGAGCTCCTCAGGATATCGAGGGACCCTCTCTCCCTGGAGACACCTCTCGGCGAGGAGCAGGACTCCCACTTGGGGGACTCTTTGGAGGACACCGACGCGGTGGTGCCGGTCGAGGCCGCTTCGTCCATCCTCCTCCAGGAGCAACTCGAGTCGGTCCTCCGCACGCTTTCGAAGCGGGAGAAGAAGGTCATCCAGCTCAGGTTCGGGTTGCTGGACGACCATCCGCGCACGCTGGAGGAGGTGGGCCGCGAGTTCCACCTCACTCGAGAGCGGATCCGGCAGATCGAGGCGAAGACCCTGTCGAAGCTCCGGCACCCCTCGAGGGCGCAGAAGCTCCGGGACTATCTGGAATAGGCGACAACCCCCCCGCCTGGTTCGCTCCCATCCAGCGAGGCGGGGCCGGTCTTCCGCCTGAAGGGCACGTCTCCTCTGACTCGTCCCCTGACCAGCGCCGATGTAGCATCCTTCGGCGCTACGGGGAGCACTACAACGCTCAGCGCCCCCACCGAGGTCTGGATCTTCGAACTCCAGCCGGAGCGTCCGAGCGGCCGATCTCACCCGACGCACCATGCGTTCGCCCGGTCGCTGTCCTCGGCGGCCGACCCACGAATACGAACCGGTGGCTGCGTGATGGATCAGAGAAGACGTACCCTTCACCCTCGGGTCCTGCTGAGGCGTCCCGCCGCCGCTACCACTTGGCCAAGGTCGCCTTCGAACGGTACTTGCTGAGGGGATGGTTCCGATGACGAAGGGGGAGCGGACGTGATGTGGGGACCGTGGGGAGACGGCTGGTGGGGCTTCGGCATGGGTCTCGTCTGGCTCGTGTTCCTCGGCCTCGTCGTGGCGGGCGTCGTCCTCGTGATCCGCGGGTCGTCTGCGGGTACGAGCGACCGCGGCCGCGGGAGGAGCGCGCTCGACATCTTGGACGAGCGCTTCGCCCGCGGGGAGATCGACCGGGAGGAGTACGAGGAGAGGAAACGGGTCCTCCTCGACTCGCGGCGTCGATGAGGACCCGACGTCTGGGCCTGGTCCTCGTCGCGGTGGGCGTCCTGGGTCTGATCGGGACGTCCGTGGGCGCCAGCATCGGTCCCGGGTCACGGGGAACGGGCTGGATGTCCTCGATGCACGAACGGATGATGGGGAGCGGCCTCGGCGGGGGGCAAGCACCGGCTCCGGTGGCAGGGGCTCCAGAGATCGAGGTGGTGGCCCGGGACTTCTCCTTCTCGCCGACCGAGGTGACCGTCCCTGCAGGAACGACCGTGAACCTGGTCGTGGTGAACGACGGAGGCCTACCTCACGACATCACGATCCCGGCCTTCGGATTCGGCGTGGCGGCTGTCTCTGGCACGAGGGCATCGGCTTCCCTGACGGTCGGCGGTGCGGGAAGGTATGAGCTCTTCTGCTCGGTCCCCGGACACCGGGATGCGGGGATGCAGGGGTTCCTCGTGGTCAGGTGACCAAGCCGGTTCGTCGGCTCGCAGGTCTCCCGGTCGCTTCGCACCAACTGGCGCTGGACGCTTTGGAGATGGGCCCTCGCGTGACCGGCGGAGCTGATGTTTCCCTTCAGCGCCCCCGCCCACCACCCGCCGGGATCGGCGGGCGGCCGTCTGCCCGTGGAAGTATGTGAAGCCCTCGCTTTCAGGACCTACCTGCCTCCCTGGCTCCGCGGCTTGGCAACGCGCACCTCGAATCGTGCGCCCATCGCCTCCGCGCCCCGCCGGAGCGCTTCCTGCTGGGCTCTGTCTGGCTCCAGGGTGCTCGGCGGCTCCCACTCGACGATGACTTCGTCGCGTCCGTTCTCAGCCAGCCAGGGAGTGCGTCGCCTCGATGTTCCCGTTCACGTCCACAGCCCGGAACCGGATGCTGCTTCCTGCTGCGATTAATACCGGGCCCGCGTAACGTTGCCAGACCCCCAGATCGAGTCGGTACTCCACGCCGGCCACACCGACGTCGTCGGTGGCGTCTATGGACACCTGGGTGCCGCCCTCTGCCGGAGCCATCGTGGCCGTGGAGGTGGGGGGGATCTGGTCCGTGAAGTCGAACGTCGCGGCCCAGGTCACCCGGGCGAGACGCCGCTGCCCCTTGATCGAGGGATGAAAGTA
>Ga0209642_10000939_pt1 | contig 19128 bp, 16 predicted proteins | sample RifCSP19_2_FD_184025 | JGI IMG/M metagenome (GOLD analysis project Ga0209642, IMG submission 184025) | Soil microbial communities from Rifle, Colorado - Rifle CSP2_sed 19_2 (SPAdes) (version 2) | ecosystem: Environmental > Terrestrial > Deep subsurface > Rock core/Sediment | place: Rifle... | reverse complement strand
AGATGGGACAATTATAAGCAAGACTACCCCAACACAAATCGGTGCAGAGACCACATGGTCATCTGTATCTGGTGGGGGATGGCACACAGTAGCAAGAAAGAGCGATGGCACATTGTGGGCATGGGGATATAATGATGATGGCCAGCTTGGAGATGGGACAATTATAAGCAAGACTACCCCAACACAAATCGGTGCAGAGACCACATGGTCATCTGTATCTGGTGGGGGATGGCACACAGTAGCAAGAAAGAGCGATGGCACATTGTGGGCATGGGGAGATAATTACTATGGTCAGCTTGGTGATGGGACGACGACAGACAGGACTACCCCCACTAAAATACCGTAAGCAATATTAAAGAATCATGTAATCAAATTTGTATATATGAGAAATTATAAAAAGTTCAATAGAACACGGATGACACGGATGATACGAATTTTCGCTGATAAAAAAACAAATAATTTTCAAAATCTTTAAAAATCTGTGCAAATCTGCTAAATCCGCGTTATCTGTGTTCTATCAGGTTTTTGTTTTTTTCTTTTCAGATTCAGGTTTTTTAGTTGGAAGAATGTCATCATGAGGTGAAGTAATCTCATTAGTTTTACCTATTGATACATCCCTTGTAAATTCCGGGCAGTGGAGGGAACTGCTTCCCTCATATTTAAACTTTAGATTGCATGTTGCCCGCCATGCACAGATGACACATTCAACTGCAGTTACACCCATTTATTTTTTCTCCCCTTTGTCATTGCCTCATGGAATATTATCACAGCATTGTCAACAGTAGCAAATGAGTATATTGCCGTTTTGTTAAAAAATTTTGACATAAACTTTAATTTTTGTTAATATACAAAGTTCTAAAAGCAGGCATAAGGCCTGTTTAATTTATTTATAAAAAGGAGGTATATAGATGAAGGTCAGACCATTAAGAGACAGGGTATTGGTAAAACCGATGACAGAAAAGGAAGTTGTAAAGGGCGGGATTATTATTCCTGATACGGCAAAGGAAAAGCCGAATGAGGGAGAGGTTGTTGCAGTTGGCAACGGCAGGGTTTTGGAAGATGGTAAGATTCAGCCGCTGGATGTTAAAAAAGGCGATAAGGTGATTTACAGCAAGTATGGAGGAACCGAGATAAAGATTGAAGGTGAAGAGCATATCCTGATGAAGGAAGAAGATATTCTTGGAATTTTAATTTAAGTGTCAGTGTTTTATTTTACAGACACTGACACTAATAACTGACACTTATTTTACAGGAGGAGAAGATGGCAAAACAGCTTTTATACAGTGAAGAGGCAAGGTCAAAGATTCTGCTTGGTGTTGACAAACTTGCCAATGTAGTAAAGGTGACACTTGGCCCAAAGGGCAGAAATGTGGTCATTGACAAGAAATTCGGCTCACCTACAATTACAAAGGACGGAGTTACAGTTGCAAAGGAGATTGAGCTTGAAGACCCGTTTGAGAATATGGGTGCGAGGATGGTAAATGAGGTTGCAAGCAAGACAAGCGATGTTGCCGGTGATGGAACTACAACTGCTACAGTCCTTGCACAGGCTATATACAGAGAGGGTATGAAGAATGTTGCCGCAGGTGCAAACCCCATGGAGATAAAGAGGGGGATTGAAAAGGCAGTTGATGTTGTGATAGATGAGATAAAAAAGCTCTCCAATCCGACAAAGAATAAAAAAGAGATATCTCAGGTCGGGACAATATCAGCAAACAATGACAAAACAATTGGCGATTTGATTGCCGAGGCAATGGATAAGGTAGGGAAAGATGGTGTCATTACAGTTGAAGAGGCGAAGAGTATGGATACCTCACTTGATATAGTAGAGGGTCTCCAGTTTGACAGGGGGTATCTATCCCCATATTTTGTAACTGATGCTGAAAGGATGGAGACAGTCCTTGAAGACCCTTATATTCTTATCTACGAGAAGAAGATAAGCAACATGAAGGACATACTGCCTCTGTTAGAGCAGATTGCAAGGATGGGGAAGCCTTTATTAATTATTGCTGAAGATGTGGAAGGTGAGGCATTGGCAACCCTCGTTGTAAATAAATTGAGAGGGACATTCTCCTGTGCCGCTGTTAAGGCACCTGGTTTTGGCGACAGGAGGAAAGAGATGCTTAAAGACATTGCCATCCTGACCGGCGGTAACATGATATCTGAAGAGCTTGGTATAAAGCTTGAGAGTGTTACAGTAAAGGATTTGGGAAGGGCAAAGAGGGTAACTATTGATAAAGACAATACAACCGTTGTTGAAGGCAAGGGTAAGCAGTCCGAGATAGAGGGAAGGGTAAAGCAAATAAGGGCACAGATTGAGGAGACAACATCTGATTACGATAAAGAAAAACTTCAGGAGAGGCTTGCCAAGATAGTCGGCGGTGTTGCTATAATCAAGGTAGGTGCAGCCACTGAGACCGAGATGAAGGAGAAGAAGGCAAGGGTTGAGGATGCACTTCATGCAACAAGGGCTGCTGTTGAAGAAGGGATAGTCCCCGGAGGCGGTGTTGCATTTATCAGGGCAATACCGGCACTTGATAAACTTAAGCTTGAGGGAGACCAGAGGATTGGGGTTAATATTATAAAGAGGGCATTAGAGGAGCCTTTAAGGCAGATTTCAAATAATGCAGGTGCAGAAGGCTCTATCGTTGTTCAGAAGGTTAAAGATGGGAAGACAAATTTTGGCTTTGATGCCAATTCAGAAGAGTATGTGGATATGATTGCCTCCGGCATAATAGACCCTGCAAAGGTGACCCGTTCAGCCCTGCAGAATGCAGCAAGCATCTCATCACTGATGCTTACAACTGAAGCTGTTGTTACCGACATACCAGAAGAGGAAAAGATGCCCCCAATGCCTCCGGGAGGCGGGATGGGTGGTATGGGTGGCATGGGAGGAATGTATTAAGAAGATTAAAAATTAAAAGTCAAAATTTAAAATTCAGGTAAAGCCCACTTCTCATTGTGTTACAATGGGAGTGGGTTTTTTTTATGGCTATTAATTTATCTCAGAGAGGATTTTTAAATCCCGAAAAGGCGGAACAGAACCTTAAAATAATCGGTGATATTCTCAGTGATAAGGCTGATGTCTCTGAAATTTTATCCATTATTGTTGAGGTTTCGGCAAATTCCTTTGACCCTGATAGGGCACTTAATAGCTATGAGAGATTTTTTACTGCCGTTGAAGATGCTAATCTGATTAAAGCAATCCTTCCAGATGCAGAAAGGAATCTTAGAATCCTTTCATTCCTTTTATCAGGGAGCCAGTATTTGACCGATATTTTAATAAAAAACCCTTCCTATGTGTCATGGCTTATAAACCCGGAAATACTAAAAAAATCCCGCTTTAAAGACGAGATGTATAATGATATCTCATATATGTTCTCAAAGGCGGACAGCTATAAAGAAAAAGCAAATTCACTCCGCAGATTCAGGAACAGGGAATTTTTGAGGATAGGCTTGAGAGACCTGATGAAAGAGGCTGATACGATTGAAACTGTAGAGGACCTCTCAAATGTTGCAGACATCTGCCTCCAAAAGGCTTATGAATATTGCCATTCCGAATTGGAGAGGAAGTATGGAATTCCATATTTTGAGGATGACCTAAGTGATTTGAAGAAGAGATGTGAGTTTGTAATTCTTGCTATGGGAAAGCACGGGGGGAGGGAATTAAATTTCAGTTCAGACATTGACCTCTTATATTTATATTCATCTGATAGAGGGATGACGAGCGGTGTTGAGTCCCATGATGGAAAGATTGAAAATCAGATAACAAACCATGAATATTTTGTCCAGCTGTCAAGGATGATTACAAAGATAGTATCCGAGATAACCGAGGAGGGATATACCTTCCGTATAGACCTTGATTTAAGGCCTGAGGGTAAGAGCGGAGATATAACAAATTCTCTGAGAAGTGCGGAGATATATTATGAGTCATGGGGAGAGACATGGGAGAGGCAGGCACTTTTGAAGTGCCGTCCTGCGGCAGGAAGCATTGCCCTTGGCAGGAAATTTATTGAGATGGTAAAGCCATTTATATTCCGTAAATATCTTGATTTCTCAGCCCTGAGAGAGATAAAGGAGATGAAAGAGAAGATTAATAAGAGCCTTGAACAAAAGGGGAGCGGAAGGAGCAATGTGAAGCTTGGATATGGAGGGATAAGAGAGATTGAGTTTATTATCCAGTCGTTTCAGTTGATATACGGAGGCAAGGAGAAGTGGTTCAGGGAAAGGAATTCCATGAGGGCGCTGCATAGGATATCAGAAAAGGGGCTTCTTTCATACGCCGAGTATTTCAGCCTCTCAAATGCTTATCTGTTTTTGAGGGATCTGGAGAACAGGATTCAGTTCTTCAGCGGAAGGCAGACGCATGATATCCCTGATGAGCCTTATGAACAACTGATATTATCAAGAAAGATGTCCCGGGGTACCCATCCAGTGAATGGGTCGCAGAAACCGGAGCTGAAAAATCCTGAATCCAAGTTGATGGACCTGTATAACTATCATACAAAGAATGTCAGGAAGATATACGATAATCTCTTTTCCGCAGAGATATATGATGTTACTGAGGCGATGGAAGGAGAACTCCAGTGGCAGATAGATATAGATGATACAGCCTCATCAATTGCAATGCTGAAGCAGATAGGTTTTAAATCGCCTGAAATGTCCCGCAGAAATCTGATTTTAATGAGAGACGGAGGGGCATTTGCCCACCCTACTATCAGAAGCAAGAGATATTTCAATCAGATGATGCCTTCCCTGTTAAGGGAATGCACAAAACTGCCTGACCCTGACCTCTCAATCAATAATTTTGAAAAATTTGTTGATGCCGGGAGGGTGAGGGAGGGCATCTATTCTGTCCTATCTAAGAGTGAAGTGGCTGTCAGGAGCCTCTGCTCTCTTTTTGGGACAAGCCAGTTTCTGTCAAATATACTTATCCAGCAGCCCGAATTGGCAGATTCCCTTTTAACTGCTGGAGGTATTTATAAAGAAAAGACAAAGGAGAGTTTGAGAGAGGAGATGGGGAAGATTTTAAATTCATCTGATTCCTATGAGAAGTCACTGGATGAACTCTGTAAGTTTAAAAGGGGAGAAGAACTCAGGATAGGGCTGAGGGATATTCTGGGTATTGTTGAATTTAGTGGAATCAGCTTAGAGCTTTCAAATCTGGCGGATGTCTATGTGGAATTTTCTCTTAAGCTGACAGAGGATGAGCTCATAAACAGGTATGGAACTCCCATGAATGATGGGAATGGAGCGATGAGCCAGTTTGCAGTGATAGGGCTTGGCAAACTCGGAGGGAGGGAATTAAATTTCGGATCAGATTTAGATATAGTATTTGTCTATTCAGATGATGGAGAGACAACGGGAAGTCGGGAGTTAAGGGAAAAAATCAGCAATCATATCTTCTTCTCAAAGCTGTGTGAAAAATTGATATTTGCAATAGGTGGGGTGACAAGATTCGGTTTTGCCTACAGGGTTGATACGAGACTCCGCCCGGATGGAGAAAAGGGTGCCCTGATTCTGCCCATAAAGGGGTATGAGGATTATTACCAGAAAAGGGGTGAGATATGGGAGAGGCAGGCACTTATAAAGGCAAGGCTTGTTGCAGGGGGCGAAAAACTTGGCATGAATCTGATAAACATAATTCGTAAATTTGTATATGATACCCCCTTTGAACAGAATATGACTGAGGAGATTGACAGGATGAGAAAGAGGATGGAGCTTGAACTGGTAAAAGGGGGCGAGGCAAAGAGGAATATAAAGTTAGGAAAGGGTGGAATTGTAGATATTGAATTTATTGTCCAGTTATTACAGCTTAAAAATGGCAGCAGATTTAAAGAATTGCGAAAGACAGGGAGTCTGGAGGCATTGAAAATCTTATACGAAAGAAAACTTATCACAGAGGAGGAGTATAGAATACTTTCAGGCGGTTATATATTTTTGAGGAGGATTGAGAATAGAATCAGAATAGACCATGACCGCCCGCTGGCTGTTATCCCTGAATCGGGGGATGAACTTTCGTTATTGGCAAAAAGGCTTGGTTATAGGGAAAATGGAGGCAGTTCAGTTGATAAGTTGTATAAAGATTTTGAATCTTGTACTGAAAATGTGAGAGAGGTTTATAACAGAATATTTAGTGAACAGTGATCAGTGCTCAGGTTGTAAAAAGAGAGGGAGGTATCGCCATAACGGACAGTTCTCTTCAGTTTTATTCTGTCTTCTGTATTCTGTCTTCTGTATTCTGTCTTGTAATAGTGTTCCCATATTGCCTCTCCATTCTCTTTTAGAATATTACGCCGTGATATTTCTACTAATGCCCCCTCACCCAGGTCAGATTTATACGGCGGGTCAAGGAATATAAAGTCAAATTGCTGCCCTGTTTTTTTAATAAATTCTACTGCGTCTCCCTTAATAATACTGATTTTAGATTTAGGGGCATAAGATTTTAAATCGTAAATCGTAAATCGTAAATCGTAAATTTTTTGCAGGTTTTCTTTTATAATATTTATTGCCTTTATACTATTATCTACAAAAATTACTTCCCTTGCTCCTCTGCTTAATGCCTCTATTCCAATAGCTCCGGTTCCTGCAAAGAGGTCTAAGAATGAAGATTCAATTATCCTTTCTCCGATTATATTAAATATTGCACCTTTTACCTTATCGGGTGTTGGACGGATAGTTAGCCCATTTGGGGCTGTTAATCTCCTTCCTTTAAATAAACCTGAAATAATCCTCATTACTTTCTAAATAAAAATTTGTATCTATCTGTAGTCTCATGTTTTTTGGGTTAAATATATGGTAAATTAGCAATGATTATATCTATTACAGATATGAAAATCAAATCTCTCTTTTTTATTGAAGCATGTTTGCAATAGATGTCTTTTTAAAGAAATCTTGTATAATATCTTGACATTTGTATTGTTGGATATTATATGAATATTAAAAATAAATACCATTCCTGAACTTGATTCAGGAAACTAATGAGGAGGGAAAATGGGTAAAATAATTGGGATAGACCTTGGTACAACCAACTCTGTTGTTGCCATAATGGAGGGGAATGAGCCAAAGGTAATTATTAATGAAGAGGGGAGCAGACTTACTCCATCTGTCGTGGCTTTTACAAAAGAGGGGGACATTTTAGTTGGTCAGGTTGCAAAGAGGCAGGCTATTACCAACCCTGAAAATACTATTTACTCTATAAAGAGATTTATGGGTAGAAGATATGACGAGGTTACAGAGGAGTCAAAGAGGGTTCCTTATAAGATAGTAAAGGGCTCAGGTGGCGATGCAAGGGTCCTTGTAAGGGACAAAGAATATACACCTCAGGAGATTTCCGCCAAGATACTTCAGAAGTTGAAGACCTCTGCGGAGGCATATCTCGGCGAGAAGGTTACAGAGGCGGTAATCACGGTTCCAGCATATTTTAATGATGCACAGAGGCATGCAACAAAAGAGGCAGGGAGGATTGCAGGGCTTGATGTGAAGAGGATAATAAATGAACCTACCGCATCAGCCCTTGCTTATGGGCTTGATAAAAAGAAGGACGAGACAATTGCAGTCTATGACTTCGGCGGCGGAACATTTGACATATCGGTTCTTGAGGTTGGTGACAATGTTGTGGAGGTTAAGGCTACAAATGGTGATACCCATCTTGGAGGCGATGACTTTGATAAGAGGATAATGGACTGGATGATAGCCGAGTTTAAAAAGGACCAGGGAATTGACTTGAGCAAGGATGTAATGGCTCTTCAGAGGCTTAGAGAGACAGCAGAAAAGGCAAAGATAGAGCTTTCATCAACAATGGAGACAGAGATAAATCTTCCGTTTATTACTGCCGATGCCTCAGGGCCTAAACACCTGAGCATGAAGCTTACGAGGGCGAAGTTTGAGCAAATGGTGGCAGATTTGATAGACAGGAGTCTTGGCCCGTGTAAGAGGGCATTTGATGATGCAGGGCTTGACCCAAAGAAGATTCATGAGGGGGTGCTTGTAGGAGGTTCAACAAGGATTCCAAAGATTCAGGATTTGGTAAGGCAGTTCTTTGGCAAAGAGCCTCATAAGGGCGTAAATCCTGACGAGGTTGTTGCACTTGGTGCGGCTGTTCAGGCAGGCGTCCTTGCAGGAGAGGTAAAGGATATCCTCCTCCTTGATGTAACACCGCTTTCACTTGGAATAGAGACCCTCGGCGGGGTTATGACACGTCTAATTGAGAGAAACACTACTATACCAACTAAGAAGAGCGAGATATTCTCAACTGCCGCAGACAGTCAGACCAGTGTTGAAATCCATGTCCTTCAGGGGGAGAGGGAGATGTCAAGGGATAACAGGACACTCGGAAAATTCCATCTCGTTGGACTCCCTCCTGCTCCGAGGGGTATGCCTCAGATAGAGGTTACATTTGATATAGATGCAAATGGCATTGCAAATGTATCTGCAAAAGACTTAGGCACGGGCAAGCAGCAGCAGATTACTATTACAGGTTCAAGCACACTTACAGAGGATGAGATAAAGAAGATGGTGAGGGATGCAGAGTCTCATGCGGAAGAGGATAAAAAGAAGAAACAGGAGATAGAGGCAAAGAACCAGCTTGACTCACTAATATATACCACTGAAAAGACTGTTACTGAGAATAGAGATAAGCTGCCAGAGTCTGATAAAAAGGCTGTTGAAGATGCTGTAGCCGATGCCAGAAAAGTTCTTGACAGTGGTGATGCAGATAAGCTTAAGGATGCTATTGACAGGCTTACAAAGGCATCTCATAAGATAGCTGAGGCGATGTATAAGCAGGCAGGGGATGGAAAGGGCGGTGCCGGTCCAACTGCTGAGAAGCCAAAAGGTGAAGAGAATGTAGTTGATACAGAATTTGAGGAAGTTAAAAAATAATGTCAGTTATTAGTGTAAGTGTCAGCAAAAAACAAATTTTTTTTACTGACACTATAAACTTACACTGACACTGATTTTAAGGGAGGTGTTAATTATGGCATTGGTAAAATGGGAACCATTTAAGGATTTGCTTTCAATCCATGACAGGATGAATAAACTTTTTGAGGATACATTTTTTCGCGACAGGGCAGTGGAAGAGGGTTTAGTAAAAGGTGTTTGGGCGCCTGCGGTAGATATCTATGAAACCCAGAACGATATAGTTCTTAAGGCTGAACTGCCGGGGCTTGAGCAGAAGGATATAACTGTAGAGGTGAAGGATAATGCCCTCACTTTAAAGGGAGAGCGAAAATTTGAAAAGGATGTGAAGGAAGAGAACTATCACAGGATAGAACGGTCTTACGGGGCATTTCAAAGGGTATTCACACTTCCAGGCACAGTCCAGCAGGATAAGGTGAAGGCAAAATTCAAGGATGGTGTTTTGGAGATTATTATGCCAAAGGAAGATAAGGTAAAACCGAAGATGATAAAGGTAGATGTAGAGTAGATAATACAGGTTTGATTTGCTGACAGGAGAAATTCAGAATGAAGGAAGAAATAGCAACGGTTGATAGAGAAGAGATTAAAAAAAGAGAGGTTAAAGAACAAGAAGCCCCTCATTTTACTGTAAGGGATAAAAGATTCTGGGTAGAGAAGGAGGAGGGTGAAGAGGGGGTTAAGCCTGAAGAGAGGCTTCCTACCTATGTGGAGCAGCTTAAAAATCAGGCAGAGGAGAGTGAAAGAAAATTAAAAGAATATATTGCCGCATATAAGCAGAAGATGGCTGAAAATGATGATTTCAGGAAAAGGATGGAGGCAAGCTACCAAAAAAGGGCTGATGTGGCAAATGCGGAGTTTATTTTAAACCTTCTTCCTGTTGTGGATAATCTTAACAGAGCGGTTTTTGCAGCAGAAAATAGCAGAGATTTTGAATCCCTTTTTCAGGGAATAAAGATGATTCAGGTATCATTTATAAATCAGCTTAAGAATTGTGGTGTTGAAAAGATAGATGCACCCGGCAAGGCATTTAATCCTTCGGATGAAGAGGCAGTTGAGGTGGTGGAGGTGGATGAAAGAGAGAAGGACAACATTGTGATAGAGGAATTGGAGTGCGGATATAAGATAAAAGAGAAGCTCCTCCGTCCTGCAAAAGTTAGAGTGGGAAGATATTCCAGCAAACAAAATTAGCAACAGACTTTCACTGACTAACAAGTGTAAGTGACAGTGTCAGTGTTTTTTTGCTGACACTAACGCTAATCACTGACACTGATTTTTTGTTCTCTTTAACAGTGGAATCAGTATATTAAGCACAAAGGTAGCACCGCCAAGAATAGCAATAAGACCCCCAAATCCCATTATACCCATCCCTGCAAGTTTAACAAAGTCATCAAGTTTTTGTGCCTCGCCGTATGTCTTCCTTGGCACGCCGTGGGTTCCAGCCCAGAACATTCCAAGTATAAAGAGCATCTGTCCGATGCCATATAGATAAGGCTGAATCTTTGCCATCTTGGTATCGGGAATATCTCTATTTAGCAAGGGGAGTATGTAATAGGACAATCCCATGAAAGAGAGTGTAACACCTCCTATAACTCCATGATAATGGGATGGTATTTTGACATCAATCCCCCTTATCAGCAGGGATAAAATTCCGCCTGTTGAAAATAGAATAATGGAAAAAATGAGTGCAGAAAAACCAGGCTTACCCCAAGGCAGTTTCTTTATCTCTGCTTTGAAAGATTTTATTGCAATAATGACAGCAATTGCAAAGGCACCTGCAGGGGGACCCATCCCAAGCTGCATCAGACGGGTGAACCAGTCTCTCAATTCCATTCCTATTACATCAAAGGAAAAATAGAATAGAGGGGCAGGGAGTGTAAATCCGAAAGAGATTAATAAAAATAGCTTTGCAGGTCGGTCAGGCATAGGCGATTTATTCAGGATAATCTGGGATAAAAGTATCCACGCACTTATCATTCCGAATGTATTTGAGAATTGGAGTATATGCCCCCCTCCCCAGAATAGTTTTTCAAAATATGTATTGATATTAAGATCAGGCGGCAGAAAAAGGTGGGCAAGAATAAAACAGGAGAATGCTATAAGCACCACCAATCCCGTAAGACCCATTATGAAAGTTATAGAAGAGCGACTCTCGTTTCTGTTGTTTGTAAGATTTTTATAGATTGATAGGAGGCTATTGATTATTGTCAAAAAGATTCCTGATGCGAACATGATTAATCCTGTATAAAAGGCAGGATGGGTTAATACAGGGATATAATTTGCGAGGAGAGGTTCACCCCATGCCCTGATACCTGATATTATTATTATTATTGTCCCTCCAGAGGAAAGACAAAAGCCGACCCATGATAAAGGGATGCTGAACAGCTCACCTTTCGAAAAGATTGTGCCTGCCAATATCCATAAGACGCCTTCAAATGCCAGAAACCATATTACAACAGAAAGTACAACATGGGTTACAAGTGCCGTATGAAGATAGTTTTTTACAGGGAGGATACCCTGTACAAATGGTGTCCTTGACATTGCAAGGAGAAAGGCAAATATACCTGCAAATATAAGAGTTGAGACAGCAAAGAATAGCCATGCATAGATTAATCTTGAAGTCTGCCTGTTAATTTTATTGAAAGTAAAAATTTCCATAAAATTTTAAACCAATTTTTGTGATTTTGGAAGACCTCTCCTCTAACTCGCCTTTAAGGGGGGTAAGTGAAATGTAGCAAAGGATATTAATGAACTAACTAACGGCAACCGCAGGGGGTTTCACCTGTGAAACCTTTCTTGCTTTTTTCCTTTTTTCTGCCCTCTTCTTTGCCTTTAATCTGTTTTTATGCTGTATCCTTTTATGTTTGCTCTTTGACCTTGCCATAAATAAAAAATAACATTCCTATAACTAAAGTGTCAAGTTATTTTAATGCATAGAAAATTATAAGAAGTGTCAGTGAATAGTGTCAGTGTCAGCAAAAAATACTGACACTCCCACTGACACTGACACTATTAGGTTTTTATTCCTGATTTTTGTTGACCTTGACATGGCAGTTTTTAGTGAGATATAGTTATGAAAACATGGAAGAAAGTTTCATGGCGGACAAATCAGATGTAATAAATTACGATGATGTTTACAGAATTGTAATTAAGGTAAGGAGAGAGGATATTGTTTATCTAAACGGCATCTTTGAATCTTATGATAATCTGGCTGTTATAAGAACTATAGACAGATGGGAGTCGCTTGTTGAGATTCTTGCATCACCATATTTTGTTGCAGATGTAAAGAAGATTTTAGATGAATTAAAGAAAGAGATTCAATTAGAGATAATAGAGGAGCCGAAATGATTGAGCAATCAGTTATAAAAAAGATATTGAAAGAAACATTGGCAAATGGAGGGGAACTGGCAGAGTTGTTTATAGAGGACTCGGCATCCACCAGTATAGTCTGTGAGGATAATAAGATTGAGCAGGTGATAAGCGGCAGAGACATCGGGGCGGGTTTGAGATTGATATATGATAAAAAGACTGCCTATGCATATACAAATGATATTAATGAAGATTCTCTCCTTGCTCTCGCAAAAAGGATCAGGAGTGCCGCGAAGGGGAATAAAGAGACTGTATTGGATATGACTGTGAGGAGACCTCATATTGATTTCCCAATCTTGAAAGATGTTGAGGATGTTGCTGCAGGTAAGAAGATTGAAAAGGTTAAGATTGCCAATGAAACAGGAAGAAGGTTTGATAAGAGGGTAAGGCAGGTAAAGGTCATGTATCAGGATGGGAGAAGGAAGGTAATGATAGCAAACTCTAAAGGAGAACAGGCGGAAGATGATAGATGCGGTATTGTATTTGTTATGCATGTAATTGTATCGGATGGGACAACAATCCAGACGGGATATGAGTCTGCAGGCGGGTTTATGGGTTTTGAACTTTTTGATGATGAGTCTCCTGATAAGGTGGCAAGGGCGGCGGCAAATAGGGCAATTATGATGCTTGAGGCTGATAAGGCACCGGCAGGAGAGATGACAGTTGTCCTCTCAAATGAGGCAGGAGGGACAATGATACATGAGGCAATAGGACATGGACTTGAGGGGGATTTTATTCAACAGGGGTTGTCTGTCTATTCAAAAAAACTGGGAGAAAAGATTGCCTCTCCTCTTGTTACAGTAATAGACGACTCTACCCTTCCTGCAAAAAGAGGTTCATTCAGATTTGATGATGAAGGGACTCCATCACAGAGGACAGTCCTTGTGGAGGACGGGATACTTAAACAATTTATGTATGACAGACTGAGTGCAATGAAGGGTGGAAAATCTTCAACTGGAAACGGGAGGAGGATGTCTTATAAATACCGCCCTATACCGAGGATGACAAATACATTTATTGCCCCCGGTAAAATGGATTCTGCCGAAATCGTGAAATCCGTAAAAAAAGGACTCTTTGTAAAAAAGATGGGTGGCGGAGAGGTAAACATAGTCAATGGAGATTTTGTATTTGAGGTAAGTGAAGGGTATATGATAGAAGATGGAAAAATCAAACAGCCAGTCCGGGGTGCGACACTGACAGGAAACGGGCCTGAGGTTCTTAAAGAGATAGATATGGTGGGGAATGACCTCGGTTTTAGTATAGGGACATGTGGTAAAGACGGTCAGGGTGCCCCTGTCTCCGATGCCCAGCCGACACTAAGGATACCAAAGATAATAGTAGGCGGGACAAAAACCTGAAGCAAAGATTGACTTTTATTACAATCTGTGAGATAAAATAATAAGGTTATCTTGGTCAAAAGGAAAATATAATGTTCAGACGAATTCAATTTTACCCTTTCTGCATATTTCTAATCTTGATTATTATCTCAATTTCAGAACAGGCATTTTCTCAAACTCAATCATCCCATCTCAAACAGGGGATTGCCAACCTCAAAGAAGAAAATTACGAAGAGGCAGTAGAGGATTTTAAGAAAGTAAGGGAATTAAACCCCTCCTCATCAATGGCAGCATACTACCTCGGCATTGCCTATAAAAAGATTCAGGATTATAAAGAGGCAAAGAATAACCTCAAGGACGCATTGAGCCTTGAACCAAGGGTCAAAGAGGCGGTTGTTGAACTTGCCGATGTCCTATATCAGCTATCGGAGACGGAAGAGGCATTAAAGGAACTTGAGCTTGCCGAAAGTCAGGGCATAGAAGAGACACCCCAGACCACATTTCTGAAAGGTTTGGTATTGCTAAAACTCGGGAGAGGAACAGAGGCAATAGAATCCTTTAAAAAGGCAAAATCTTTGGATGAAAAACTTGCTACCTCTGCAGACTACCAGATAGCAATTGCAAACATGCAGGAAGGGAATCTACAGGAGGCAAGGGAGATATTAAAGGAGATTGTAATCCGTGACCCAAATGCAGATATTGCCCAGTTTGCAAACCAGTATATAGAGGCAATAACAAAAAGGATTAAAAAAGAAAGACCATATAGATGGACAGCAGGCATTCAATATCAGCACGATGATAATGTTATATTGAAACCGAGCGATGTCCAGGCATCAGCAGGCATATCAGGGGAGTCTGACAGTACAGGAATAGGAACATTAAGGGCAGAATATATCCCAAAACTGAAAGCCCCTTATGGTTTAAAGGCGCAATATTCCCTCTATCAAAATATGCATGGAAGACTAAAGAACTACGATGTCCAGAGTCATTCCATAGCTTTTGTCCCGAATTATAACCTTAAAGGCAGTTCAATAAGCCTCCTTACAAGCTATAACCTAACCCGTGTTGCCAATATTGATTATCTAAAAACAATTACCCTCTCACCAACCTATACATTTTTTATTAATAAAACTCAATTTGCCACTGGCTCATTAAAATATCAGGATAAAAAATATGTAAAAGCCCCTGTAAATGCTAATGAAGACAGGGAAGGAAATGATACCAATATTGGCATCTCATGGTTTTATCTCCTATCCGAGAATAAAGGTTTTATAAATGCGAGATATGAATATAACAGAGAAACTCCAAAAGGAAAAAACTGGCAGTATTCTGGAAATAGAATAGGATTCTCCCTTATATATCCACTGACACTTATCACTCAACACTTAACACTAAATTTAGGCGGGGAGGGGTATTCACAGAGCTTTGACAACACCCATACAACATTTTTAAAAAAGAGGACAGATACTACATATACCTTTAATACAATGCTTTCATATACCATATATGATGATATAGATATTCAGCTCCAATATGCCTATATCCGCACAGATTCAAATATATCAGTTTATGGCTATAACAAGAATATGGTAACTATGGGAGTGGAGGGAAGGTTTTAAGAGAATTGAATACGGAGGTATTTATTAAGATGACAAATTTTATTAATCAGCGAAAATCAGTTAAATCTGCATTCTATTACTGCCTACTCCTTACTGCCTACTTCCTATCTGTCTCCCTTCCTGCCTTTGCCGATACAGTTGGCTTTTTCTCAAAGGCAGAAGGGAGGGTTGACATACTTAAGGAAGGTGATACAAAGGCTGTTCCTGTCAATCTTAATGATAATGTATCAATGGGAGATATAGTCAGGACAAAGAGTGACGGGAGGGCTGAGCTCACATTCAAGGATGACACAACAGTAAGAATAGCTTCCGAGACCCGTTTGAAGATAGACGAATACACATTCAATCCTGATAATAGTAGAAACAAAGGGGCATTGGGTCTATTCAGGGGTAAAGTAAGGGCAGTGGTATCAAAGACAAAGGGTATAATCCCTGTAGCAATAGGTGCCTCAACCTTTAATATCAACACACCAACAGCAATAGCAGGTGTAAAGGGGACAGACTTCTTTGTATTCTATGATAGGGGTATAACAGGAGTCATCTTCAAAGAAGGTCAGGGTTTTGTAGTCAATCCAAATATGCCTGAACAGGTTGTAAATGTAAATGCAGGACAGATAACATTTATAAAAATTGATGCCCCTCCCTTACCGCCGAGACCTGCATCAAATATAGAGATGACGCAACACACAAAGGATACAGCACCAGCAGAGAAACCAAAGGAAAAGAAGGAAGAAGAGCAGAAAACAAAAGAAGAGAAGAAGACAATAACTGAGGCAAAGGCAGAAGACAAAGGAGATAAAGACCAGAAAAAAGAAGATTCATCAAAAGAAGAAAAACAGGGTGAAGATAAATCTGAAGTAAAAGAGGCAAAGATAGAAGTAGAAAAACCTGAAGGAGATGGTCAGGCAAAGGCTGAGACAGGTGAAATAGCCCCTTCAACCGACTCTCCTGTAACTGGTTCAGGATTAGAGGTGGCTTCAACAGATATGCCAGTGATAGAAAAGCCTGTATTAGATACCGCACCAGCTGCAACAGTAGATATGGAGGAAATTGATATAATGTCGGCAAGTCCTACTATTACAACAATAGATATGGAGGAAATTGATGTAATGGCGACAAATCCTGATACTATGATAGCTGGCGGTGAAGATGTCTTTGGATTTACACAGCCAACAGATATTACTGTCATATCAGAAACAGTTACAGCAATAACCGATGTAACAAATGATTCAATAGGTGATATAATAACACTGTTACCAGTTACAGAGACACAGCCTCAGACATTACAAAATACAGATGTAACAATTAATGTAAAATTTTAATGAGTTGCTTAAAAAGCCCCTTTAATAAAAGGGTTGTTAGGTAATTGTTATGAAAAGGTATTACATATTGGTTTTAATTTTCTCTCTTTTAATCTCCTGCGGCGGGGGTGGAGGAGGGGCATCATCATCAAAGGGAGAAAAATCCTTTGTGAAAATAACCCTTGGGGGGAGTGAAAAGCCTTTTATCGGTTCCAATCAAGGTTCAGGGTTTAGAGGAAGTTCAATCCCGCCGGAAATATCTAAAATATCATTTACAATAAGCGCCTCTGACATGACTACAGTAAACAAGGATGTCCTCATTGCAGGACAGTCATCTATAACAGAGACATTCAGCATTCAAAATGGAGACGACAGGCATTTTCTATGCGAGGCAAAGAATAGTTCGGGGACTGTTTTGTATAAAGGAGAATCTACAGCAGACCTTGACGGCACACCTGTAACACTTGATATTACGATGGTTGCCCAGAGCACAGGGACAACTACCACCACTACAACCACAACCGATACAACTACCACAACTGATACAACAGCACCGACAGTTTCAGCCAATAGTCCTGCAAGTAGTGCAACAGGGGTTGCCATGACCACATCCATTACAGCGACATTCTCCGAAACAATGGATTCATCAACGATTACAACGACTACATTTACCCTTTCAAATGGAGGTTCTGTTGCAGGCACGGTTACTTATTCTGGCACAACCGCAACATTTACACCATCAAGTAATCTTTCATACAGCACCACATACACAGCAACGATTACAACAGGAGTCAAAGACAGTGCCGGCAATGCAATGGCGGCAATTTATACATGGAGTTTTACAACAGGCTCGGCGACTGTTACCACACTTAAAGCTGACTATCAGTTTCAGAACACACTCGCAAGTTCTGTAGGAACAGCCCCTGTGTTAATCAACTTAGGCAGCAACACTTTTGGGACTGCTACAGTGGACAGTATTACACGCACTGTCCTGAACTTTACCCAAGGCAATGGGTTATCCCTTTCCCCGACAACAGATATTATTTCAAATAGCACTTACTCAGTGGTGGTTTTATTTTCTTTCGCTAATAGTACTGGCTATTGCCGAATTTTGGACTTCAAGAACCGAACCAGTGATAATGGGCTGTATAATTACATTGGTAATCTGAAATTTTATAACATTGCAATTGGCACAGGTACTCCCATTACTGCAAACTCTTTTGTTCAGGTAGTCCTCACCCGTGACTCTTCAAAAAATGTGGTTGGATATGTGAATGGCACACAGCAGTTTTCATTTGTTGACTCGTCTGATGATGCTTTGATTGACACCAATAACATCTTACGCTTCTTCCAGGATGACCTTGTTGTTTCCGGCGAAGCCTCTGCCGGGTCAGTAGCTCGCATTCGTCTATACAATGTCGCTCTTTCTACTGCTGAAGTCAGTGCACTGGATCGTCTCCCATCATCACTCATGGGAGGCTCTATCCAGAGCACTGCTTTGAATCTTACAAGCGCCAATGCTGCCGTTACCACCTTTGCCGGCTCTGCTGGCACTACTGGCTCAACTGATGACACAGGAATAGCAGCAAGATTTTATTATCCCACTGGTATAACCACAGATGGGACGAATCTGTTTGTTTCTGATTTTGGCAATCATACAATCCGAAAGATTGTCATATCTACAGGTGTTGTAACAACAATTGCTGGTTCTACCACTTACGGTTCAACAGATGGCACAGGCACATCAGCAAGATTTTATTCTCCAGAGAGTATAACAACAGATGGGACAAGCCTGTTCGTAGCCGATTCTGGCAATAATACAATCCGTAAAATTGTCATATCTACAGGTGTAGTTACTACACTTGCAGGCACTGCCGGTTCTTCTGGCTCAGATGATGGCACAGGCACATCAGCAAGATTTTATTATCCTATGGGTATAACCACAGATGGGACAAATCTGTTTGTTTCTGATTATGGCAATCATACAATCCGAAAGATTGTCATATCTACTGGTGTTGTTACAACTATTGCAGGCTCTGCTGGCGCCTACGGCTCGACAGATGCCGCGGAAACATCAGCAAGGTTTAAATATCCTCATGGTATAACCACAGATGGGACAAACCTATTCGTTGCTGATATGGGTAATAGTACAATCCGAAAGATTGTCCTATCTACTGGAGAAGTTACAACAATAGCAGGCTCTGCTGGCGCCTACGGCTCAACAGATGGCACAGGCTCAGCAGCAAGGTTTAGTTTTGGTTCTCCTTGTGGCATAACCACAGACGGGACAAATCTGTTTGTAACTGATATGGATAATCATACAATCCGAAAGATTGTCCTATCTACTGCCGTTGTTACAACAATTGCAGGCACTGCACTTTCTTACGACTCAACTGATGCCACAGGCACAGCGGCAAGATTTTATTCTCCTGCCAGTATAACCACAGACGGGACAAATCTGTTTGTAGCTGATACCTATAATCACACAATCCGTAAGATTCAGTAGTTCGGCAGGCTCACGAAAGCTGAAAGCTCTAAGCTAAAAACTCGAAGCTGAACCCTCACTCCTCCCTCTCCCCATCCTTC
>Ga0209642_10000937_pt1 | contig 19158 bp, 39 predicted proteins | sample RifCSP19_2_FD_184025 | JGI IMG/M metagenome (GOLD analysis project Ga0209642, IMG submission 184025) | Soil microbial communities from Rifle, Colorado - Rifle CSP2_sed 19_2 (SPAdes) (version 2) | ecosystem: Environmental > Terrestrial > Deep subsurface > Rock core/Sediment | place: Rifle... | reverse complement strand
GACGACCCAGCCCTCATCTAAGAACTCCACAGTCTACCCCTCTCTTCCCCCATTATATCACAGATAACACTAGAAATAGGATTCCGGTGTGGGGATTCCGGAACCCCTAGGGGCTTGACAGGCATGGTAAGCTAAAGGTGGCCCCCCGGAGGGTACATGCAACGGGATTCCGGAATTACAATTCCGGTATTAGGAGGGAACAGATGCAATCACTCGCTACATTCCTCGGCTATATCCTCGTCACCGGGCTCGTGGTTTATCTGATGGTGACGCTATGAAGAACCCCTGCAACAAGGAACGCAAGCGGGGCGACCCCTATGAGGTCTGGGCCACGCCCGACCGCTCATGGCGATGGGAGGTGCTGAAGAAATGGCAGGTGGATGACAACAAGCCCTATGCCCGCTGGTTCTGTGATGTATACAGCCCATTCATGCCGGATGGCGAGATGGGAGATGTATATGTCAAGGATATTCAGGAATATGCGGAGAGGATAGCATGATGGAAGCTCACTGGAAACGATACCAGCAGTTAGAGACTGAAAATCAAGCGCTCCGCGATAGTCTGATCCACTTCTGCGATGTGGACCGTGAACGATTGGGGCAAGGCGTCGGGGCTTTCTCGGAGTGCCCACTATGCTCCATCCTCCGCCTAGAGGCGGAAAGAGAACAGTGGATTCAGGAGAACATAAGCCACACCGAGGCTTACCAAGCCCTCCAATCCCACAACCGTGACCTGCTGGCGGCGCTGGAAAGATTGGCGGATGCGTTCCCTCTCAGTGGCGCTCCTGGCAGCCCTATCGCCCAAGCCCTCACCCAGGCCCGCGCCGCTATCGCTGCCGCGGAGGAGACGAAGTGACACAGAAAAGCGCAATGGACTTCGCCATTGAATACCAGGCCGAAATCAGACGCCTCAAGGCCCAGAACCGCGACCTGCTGGCGGCACTGGAGCGGCTCACGTCCTCGAATGAGGACTACGCTTTCAGTGACGAGGGCGACTATATGTGTGCCTATTGCAACCGCTTTCTTGCGGGGCAAGACCAGCATTATCCCGACTGCCCCATCCTTCAAGCCCGCGCCGCTATCGCTGCCGCGGAGGAGACGCATGACTGATACACCTGCCGACTTCATCCACGCAACACTCAAGGCCATTGGTAGAGCAAGGAGAGATATAGTGTCCAACTATCCACCCGGAGTAAGCGGCAATGAGTTCGAGATAGCCGGGCCGGACTACGAGGGGGAGTCAGACCTGCCCTGTCCTGTGTGTGGTGGCCTCATGATGGAACTAAGATACAAATGGGACCACTGGCTAGTCTGCCAAAGGTGCAAATACACAGGAGACATCGACGAGCCTGGGCCTGATCCCGACCGTGACTATGATGAGACCCGCGACAGAATGATGCTGGACGAATAACCCCGTCAAGGTGGGCTGCAGGGAATAATCGCACCCCCGATATTTCCCTCCCCCTGCAGCTCGCCTTTATGGGGTTATAAGGAGGATATAATGCCACAAATCAAGGTTCAGTCCTATCCCGGCCACATTCCCGATGACAAAATCAGTGAGGGCCTCGAGATGTGTATAAAGGATGCACTAGAGGGCTTCGAGGAGAATGGCGAGGCCCCGTCCTTTGTCGTCATCATACAGGACAAGTCTAACGAGGTCATTCAGTGGCCTGATGGCGGCATCCCATATGACTTTATCCAACACTACTACGCGGGGAAAGCACGGGCCTACTTTGCCTGCTTTGAGTCATGGTATGTAGAGACCAAGAACCCGGATATAGAATGCATGCCCAGTGAGCACCCCGACAGGAAAGAGGGAATAGTAGTGATCGGGGAGTCCCGCGACGGATGGCATGAGATGGCGATGTGGGAAATCATCAGGAACGGAGCGGGGGCTCACCTTGTACGCAAGCCATCCGACAAGGAGAAGATGAGCTCTATATTAAGAGAGGTACTATGGGGTGATAATAGTTGAATTTTTCTACAGGAGGGTACAGTGCAATTTAACGACCGTGAAATCACCGACGAGGACCGATCCGGCATTAAAGCCATCACAGAAGAATACCCGTCTGCTGCCCGCTTCATGAAGGGTGTCTTCGTAATACTAGAGATACTCGCGGGTGAAAACCAGGACGACAGAATGAAAACCATGTTGGGCCTCGAGCTAGGGCTTCGATCTGCCATAGAGATGGACCGTGACACGCTGCGTCAGGTTGTTGAGATGATCGATAGGGGCCGTGCCAAGGTAGGGAACGACGAGACTACAACTGTGGCAGACCTCATGGTAAGCCTAATACAAATGAACACGCGTGGCTCATGATGGAAGACAATGCCAGCAGGCGTCCCTGTTCCTGTATCCACCCCTATCAAGATAAGATATACGGTAAAGGAATCCGTGTTCACACTCGTACCAAACAACTAAGTCCGCCATCTGACCAGCGATGGAGATGTACTGTTTGCGGGAAGGAGAAATAGTATGAGTGAGATGTCAGATTATGACAAGGCCAACATCCGTGAGATCCTGGCCGGGGACGGCGACTGGTACGCGGCCCACCTCATTCGGCTTATCGCCAAGGCAGACAGGAACAACCTGGGCCTGTTGGCCAGCGTGTATCCCAAAGAAGTCCGGGCTGTACTGGAGTTCTTGGGGGACAGGCGCGGTGAAGTGTTTGCCTCCCTTCCCTTCGACTGCTGCCATGATATAGCGGAGTGTGTAGAGACCGCACGAGAGCAACGGCCCTGAAAGGAGGAACGAAATGGAACCCAGTGTGGATTCTGCGGCTCAAGACAAGTGTACCGCCGGTGAGCTTATTAGCGGCACACAGCGCATAGACAGTTTTGGGGTCAACATAACTCGCATGTCCCCATCCGGCAAGTACGTGGCACGTCTCCGGGTGCACAAGAGACTGTTCCCGTTTTGGTGGAAGTGGGAGACCGTGGGGTACTCGGTCAGTCCCGACTATGAAACAGCCCTGCAAGTCATGGGGCGGTTCGTCAACCAAGTATTCAGTAACCCGATCCCGTCCGGGCATTGCCATCCCCCAATACTGTTGGAGTGGGGCGCAGTGCACGCGGAGCTGCCTGATGGCATCGACTAGACGCCTACTTATTCCTTACGTGCTCAACGTCCTAGCGGTGGTCTTTCTAACAACAATCTCATTGTTCGCCAACGAGTGGGTAATAGTAACCTACGCAATCCTCCACGCCATTGGCATACTCGTGAACACCCATACTGCATTCGTCATTGGCAGAACTACAGTACACGAGGAGAACATAGCGAGATGGCGTGGACTAGAGTAACGTCCTCCAACCTCAAGCGGATTTCCTACAACTCTCGGTCCCATGAGATGCTTATACAGTTCCAGTCCGGGGCTGTGTACCAATACTGGGACGTGCCGGGTAATGTCTCGCAGGGGCTTGTGCAGGCCGAGAGTCCGGGGAAGTACTTCAACCAGAATATCAGGAGCCGATACAGCTACAAGCGGGTAAAATAGTGCTTGATATAACCTGGCCCGAACTTATCAAGATGGCAGATGGTGTCATCGCCAAAGGAGGTACATGCTGGATCAAGTTCACATGTAGGCACTGTGGAGTACGCCAGACCTTCGACAAACCCAACACCATCTACGCATCCGGGAGTTGCGAGGAGTGCGGCCAGACAACCAGCCTAATGGAGTACGGGGGCGGGATGATGGTATTATTTACAGGAGGGAATCGTGACCAAACTCATCGGCAGGACTAAAGAGCTAAAGCAACTGGAGGCCGCGCTGGATTCAAACATTCCAGTTGCACTGGAGGGTGAGACCGGGGTGGGCAAGACCTACCTGGTCCAGCACTACGCCGCGCTGAGACGGAGGAACTTTACGGTGGTCAGTGGGTCTGCCGGGTCCACCGTGGAGCATCTGGTGGGGTTCTGGCGGCCCGAGTCCAACGGGCGAAACGTGGGGCTGGTGTGGCAGGACGGGGTGCTAACTCATGCAGTACGGCATGGTGATCTGTTTGTGTTCGAGGAGCTATCGCGGGCCCCACAGGACATTCTGGGGCGGCTATTCTCCCTCACGGACACCGTGAACCCCAGTTATGGGGCCGCCGAACACGGCAACGGAGACCTGGACATCTCCATACATAACAGGTTCAGGTTTATCGCCTGCTTCAACTCCTATGGGGCGGGTTATTTTGTCTCCAAGATAGACGTGGCGTTCCTCAACAGGTTTGTGGTCATCAAGATGGACTACCCCCCGATGGAAGATGAAGTCAAAATCATCATGCTGCATACACCAGATGAGGACCTGGCTCGGAAGATAGCTCTGGCGGCTCAAACATCCCGCAACCAGGATGACAACGCCTGCAAGATCAGCCCCCGCGACGGAGTTCTATGGGCTAAGATGGTAGGGGCGCTAGGAGGCGATGTAAAGCAGGCGTTTGAGGTCGCCATCGGTAACAAGAAAAAGAAGGAAGTCTGGAGCTTTTACAGGGACGTGTTCAGGTGATACCGCGATCCTCTCAGCACCGGAAGGCCCATGCAAAAAAGGCTCAAGCATCTCTTTCGGCATTTCAACCGTCCAACAAGGCAGACCTGGTCAGTTTCGTGGAGGGTATAGCCAGTACCACTCCTATAAAGTGCCGATACTACCACAAGGATATCTTTAACTCGGAACAGCAACAAACTTTCTATATCGCGGTGGAAGCAACACGCCGTATCAAGCAGGCCACACTGGTATACCAGGGACGTACAGTAGATACCAAGAGAGCAAAGCTCCCTGAGGGTATACAAGATATCTATGATGCTGGAGTGAAATCCCGTGGTGGTAAACTTAATAAGGAACTAAGAAAGGCTATTCACGAGGCTTGCAGCCGCCCCCGATACGAACGGGAGTTATTCGAGGCAGCGTGGAAGTTATGGGAGAAATCCGGTTCGCAAAGACTGCCAATGGCTCATCGGAGTCAACCCTCACGAGCCATAAGGGATAATCCAGTTACAGATATAATCAGGGAGCCTATTCCTAGTGGAGGGCCATATTTTCCTGATGTTAAAATCCCGCCCGGCTTACATTCCGCAATGCGTGTTACTCAACTGAAGCGGGTAAATCCCGGCGAAACCATAGTCAAGGAGTTAATCCATCATTCCCTGTTGGACATAGAGACCGGCATGGTTATGAGGGAGCGCCAGATACTCCGAGCGGGAATGGTGGTAACGAGCCTGGCTGCCCGGCTGTACAGGGGGCGCACTGATATATTCCAGAGACACATCGAGTCCTACACGGGGCCTCTCATGGCGTTTATAATGGATATGTCAGGGAGTATGGCATCCACATGGCCTGGGGCGCTGGCTGTCATGGGCGCGGTGGCTCATACACTCAACCGAGCCGGGGCGTCCACGATCTGCATAGGGTTCGCCGCCGACGACAGCCATAACCTCCTGTATCAGTTTCAAGACATGGACGAGGCATTTGATATAGACAGGTTTAATATATTCAGTCCGCCTTCTGGCAATGCAGACGCCGTGGCAGTGGAATACTGCCGGAGACGACTACTGAGCATGGAACAAGCATCCCGTGAGCCCAAGAAAAAGTACATAGTGATGTTCAGTGATGAGAGCCCATGTGGGATGGTATACCAGGGACCTTCAAGAATTCAACAAGGAAACGACACCAGGACTCTCAACGAAGCACTGAACCTCTGTAAGACAAGTAATGTTATGACTATATCTTCACTGTCACGAGGTGAATGCCAACTAGATGAACTACTCTACGATGCCCGCATGTATCTATCGGGCCCAGAAACTACACTGAATAGGATGATGGAGAGGATGGGAGTGCTATGAAGTTTGACTTTAGCAGATATCATCCTCTTGACCATCGATTCTGGGAGTGTTGGCAACGTAATACATCTGGGCGCATCTACGGTAGAACGCTTGTACATCTTGAGTATCTCTTTACCCATCGCTACACTATACCCACACCAAAAAGCCTATGGCATGTTATACTATGTCAGTCCGGGCATCATAGATGGCGAGACGAGGAGACTATAATGGTTAGGAAAACAGAACATTTTATACCAGCTCAATGTGAGTGGTGCCATAAACCGCGAGGGGAACGCTGAGGTTTATAATCGCCGGTCTCATAGTAGGGCTGGTGATAGTCGGAGGAAATGATGACGGACACATCAAAGAAAATACACATACATCAATATGCAGCGAGCGAGAGAACCAGTCATACGGCCTGTGGGAAGATAGTGCCCGCCGCCGAGGCTTCCCGGCTATTACAGCTTATCACTTGTGCCGCATGTCTGAAGGAAAGGGCCAAAGCTTAGATGACATATTGGAAATGCCGGAGCTGCGGGAAACTGAACAATATCAACCGGCCCATGAGATGTCCATCCTGCGGACATGGAACGTTCGTGAGGCTGTAGATGAGACGCCTACTCCGCTGGTGGCACCGGAATCATTGCCCGATATGCCGGAGCCTAGGATGGAGCAACTCGTTCCTGAAGCGCTCATCCGGTCCTACGACTGGGACGACGAGACCGCCCTCCGGATCGCCCGATGCGAGAGCGGATATAGACCGGACGCCGTAAGTTGGGATGGTACATCCTTCGGGGTCATGCAGTTGTACGCGCCCATCTGGGCTGGTGTCTTCCCTGAGTTCTGGTCTAAGTGGGATTCGGCAGAGTGGAATGTTGCGACGGCTTACCAGATATATCTCCGTGCGGGGCGCAGCTTCTCACCCTGGAGCTGTTGGTGATACTTTGGCCCTGGTATTGCTGGAGGAAGTGATGCGCTGTAACGACGAGCGGACGCAGAACACCGCCGATATGTGGACGCGGTGGCTGACGGAGGGGGAGCGAATAATGGAGAGGTCAGCTCGACTAGATACCGTAAGCGTCATGTATAAGGCTGATGATGTGATGCCACTTCTCCACACCCTCGCCGCTTCGCGGGCGCTGGTGGAGGAGAAGGACGAACGAATAGCCTTCCTTGAGTGGATGCGAAGCGTTCAAGAGCAGCATATGGAACGGAGGGATTACCAAGGCTGGTAGGAGTGCGGCTCTGGTGAATGTAATGAGCATCCAGTGCCTGCGCGCTTTCAGGACAAGTCACCATATGCCCTCACCGAAGAGGACATGCTCTGGTATTGCTGGAGGAAGTGATGGACTGTCCAAGCTGCGGCCACCCTGTCCGCATCCATAGCAGCGGCGAGGGGACGAACAGTTATGAGCCCGTGTGTGATGGCACCAGCGCCATTGCTGCCTTGCGGGCGCTGCTGGAGGCGTGTCGTGAGGCGTTAAGAATGGGTATACAAAGCCCGTATGAAGCCAGAAACGCCTTACTTGTCCGCCTCGACGAGCAGTTGAAGAAGAAGTGATGCCTTTTTAGGGTCCACAGAAATCGTCGGGGCTTTACAGCATAGTTAGGAGCAGACAGAATGACCGACAAGACACGTCTCATATGTAAACCAGTATCCGAAGGCGAGGCCGCCCTCCCCAGCACCACCACGTGCTGCAGTGCATGCGGGCAGTCAGTTTGGATAAGTGAAGAAGAGTACAGGCCGGGCATTCCCGATGGCTACGAGACCATCTGTTCAGACTGTGGATTTCAACAGATGATAACCAATAGTGAACATGTAGATATAACAGTACCACAGGAACAGAGAGACAAACTCGTATCAATGGGATATAGCGATATAGACATTGAGGCAGTGATTGAACGCATAAGAGAAATGATCGCATCCGGGAAACAGTTAAGGGACTTACATGAATGAGTGGGAGACCGAGCCGGACCAGGAAGAGTTTGTCCACGCGGAGTTACCCTGTTTAATATTGCGGGGGCCAGTGAAGTCTCTCTGTGGGTATGTAGGAGTCCCGCCATCTCACCCGATGTACCAGAAGGAATACAATGATATTAACGTAGTGGTTCACGGTGGGCCAACGTTCAGCCATCTGGGTGGATTCAAGGAGATATACAGAGAGCCCGCACGTAAGCCACCCCTTTACCCACCAGATAGGGGCTCACCAGAAGAGATGTTATTGTGGATGGAAGAGACAGGGAATTATTTTCGCGAGTGCATCATTATAGAACGCTTAGAGCCCGATCCTGATGACAAGTGGCCAGAAGGGTTCTGGTGGGTAGGATTTGACTGTGCCCACCTGGGCGATTACGTGCCAGGAGTAGACGAGGCGCTAGGCACTTCCCGCTCCCGTCAAGAGACTTACCGAAACTGGGCATGGGTCAAGGCCGAAACCCAGCGCCTGGCTGAGCAACTAGCGGCCATGATGCCTATACCTGACTATAATGAGTGGATCGAGTCTGTGAGGAAAGGAGGTGATACGAATGCAGGCAAAGATAGTTGATGCCGGGCTGTCCCAGGACGGTGAGAACGTGTGGGTTTACATGACCGTTACTCACGGTGAGCGGGGCGAGCAGCAGGCCACGCAGGTTGCGTGGATACCGTCCGGAGCAACGATTGAGGACGCCGAGCTGGACATCATTGAGGCGGCCCGCGACGTTGTTAGCGAGGGAACCACGGTGAGTTCATTCCTGGAAGGACTCCGGGGCCGAACCATCGAACTGTAGAAACGCCGAGGCGTTTCAAGTAGGTATCCCTCATTACGAGAGGGGAACCAGGGATATAAGGGGATTATTCTCAGCCCGTTGCTCCAGCAACAAACCCTGGTTCTTCCCTCATAATGAAAGGAGGTGAAGCATGAACATCGGCGTATGGAAGTGGATAGCCATAGCTGTCATTCCGTTTGTTATTGCGTACATTGCGACCGTAGCGTGAAGGGCGGAGGTGGGTGTTTACACGGGAACGGCTAGAGGAACTTATCAAGCAATGGCTGGACGAGAACTGCAACGACAAACACTACTACGGGGCAATGGAGGTGCAGATACAGGCAGGGAAGATAGTGATGGTTAAACACTACAAGACAGATAAAGGGGACGACATAAAGTAGGTCCCCGCCAGGTCTAACGGAGCACCCGGAGACCACCCAGTGAGGTGGACCGGGTGCTTTTTTATATCCCACAGATACCTTCCGGGGAGTATAGACCAATCCCCAAAATATTCGCCCCTAGTATTGATTCCGGTTATGGGTTTCCACGCCCTAGATAGGGTATGATAGGGATGCGAATCTAAATGAAAGGAGGCTCTATGGCAAAGGCAACGTTCAGTCGTAAGCCCACAGCATCCAAGGTGCAGATGTCGGGGACCATCACTCACACAGGAGGCGTGGTCCTCGACGCGGATGCCAGCAACATCCTGAAAAGGATCGTCGAGGCCATCGACGGAACGGGATTCAGTGTCGAGGAACTCTGTATCACAGTTAAGTAGGAAGGAGGCAAGAATTGGTGGCTGCAACAGAGGATCGAGTGGAGTTCGACTACGATCCACTGAACCCCAGGACGGACCTACGGCTGGCCAAGCTGGTCTTTAATGACTACGTGGAGTCCAGCCCGGAGTACAACGAGGTCAAGGGCACGGACATCTCCGTGGTCCAGTGGCGGCAGGAGTTCGTGGATGGTGCTCGTACCCGCGACGAGGATGGGCTCCCGTTTATTTACTCACAGAACATCAACTGTGAGTGGATAGACAAAGAGACACAAAAGAAGAGGCGGTTTGGTCCCGGTGGACTCCCTAACCAGCTCGCCCTGGCATACCAGGCGCTGGGGCTCACGGCATCCCCGCGTGATGACCGGGCAAGCGAGATGCTGGACAAGTGGTTCGTGATCACCCGGAAGAACATCCAGATGGGACCCTACACTAAGAGGGTATGGTTTCCCGAGAGGTACATCGGGGACACCGTGCCGGACGAGGTGATGGCGGAGTTCGCCGTCGAAGCGACTAAGGCAAAGGACTGGTAGATAATGACTCCCAAGAACCTTAAGAAACCAGGAAGCTTTCCATTCCGGGATGTCAAGGTCTCGAGCCTGACGCTGGAAATAAATCAAGCCCTGGAATCTTACCAGGACTCTTGGGAGCCCCACCTGGTTCCCTCTCCGTCTTCGGTAGAACAATGTATGAGGCGCTCCTGGTTTATAGGCACGGGGCACACCAGGACGGAGAGGGTGCCGGGGTCCTCTATACTGGCAATGGAACAGGGCAAGGCTGAAGAGTCTATCATTGAGTCACTGTTAAGACGAGCGAGGTTTGAGGTTCTCAATACACAGGTAGAGATAGACCACACCAAGATAGGGTGTCGAGGTGGGACGGCAGACATGTTGCTGTTCCGTGACGGACCCTACGTGGGAGAGATCAAGCGGCTCAGGATGTTCGGGTTCCTAGATATAGTGAAGCTGGGGGTTAAGAGGGCTCACCCGGAATACTACACACAGTTACAGTTATACATGAGGGCGCTTGATGTACCCAACGCCATCCTGGTTGTGCTGTCGGCGGATTACAGCGCCCTGAAGTATTACTGGAACCGCATCAGGAATTATCCGGAAGATGCCCTTCCGCCCCCCGTATGGACCGAGGAGATACCCGCCAGTATTGTGCACCAGGAGGCGGCTGTGTATAGGGCAATCAAGATCGGGCAACTGATAGACAATGTGAAGGTGGCTGCGGAAGTGCCCCGAGACTTTGACCCGTGGGAAGAGAAGTTCCCGTGTACCTACTGTGGCTACCAGTCTGCTTGCATGGAGGCCGGATGAAGAAGCGGGTAGAAGTCTTCTGGGAGGATGCCAATGCCAATCACGGCTGGTCCAATGAGGCTGGGCACATAGCACCATCCTCTAACGTGGGGTATCTGATCTCGGCAACCAAGCACCAGGTCACGATATGTTTCGGGCTGGGGAAGTCACAGTTGCTGTGTGTGCTGGCTATCCCCCGTTCATGTATTAAGGAGATAAAGGAACTGGAGTATAAGTGATGATTTGCCCTGACCCGGAAACATGCACTCCTTGTCTTGTTCGCCGCTCGAATAAAAGGCTAGGACCACGCCCATTTCTGTGTCGTATTGGGATGCACCGTCATTTCAGGAGTGATGGGTGGGCACGAAAATGCCTGGTTTGCTCTTACATATGGGAGGTGGATTATGAGTGAAGATGTCGTCCCCTACCAGCCAGCCATGTCTATCATAGCCTTCGAGGATATAAAGAAGGAACTCCGTAAGCCTACACCCAAGAAGGAGCGCAGGACCCGCAAAGGGCCGGGCGGGATGAGTCTGACCTATGCGCCCTGGTCTTATGTGGCGGACAGGCTCAATGAAGTGTTCGGGCCCAACTGGTCCTTTGAGTCTATCGTGGAGCCCAAGATGCATGACGGCCAGGTCATAGTGGGCGTGAGGCTCATCACCCCGCTTGGACACCAGGATGCCTATGGGGGGCACAAGTATCTGCCGAACAATCCCAACGCCAGCTATGCGGATGCGCTACAGTCCGCCATGTCCAAGGCACTACGCAGGGCAGCGGCCAGGTGGGGTATTGCGCTGGATTTATATCGGGGTGACGAGGAGACCCGCGATGAGGACGAGGATATAGTGGCGGCACGGGTGGCACTAGAGTCAGCAGTTAAGACCTTCCAGATAGCCAAGCCAGACGCCCTAGCTGCGCTAGGGGCATCATCATACGGGGAGGCTGTCGCAAGATTTATGACTGATCCCGGAGTAGACGAGCCCGCTGCTATATGGCGCTGTATCCAGATACTAATCATAGACCCTCATGCGTAGCCTACGAGAGATCAAGGCAGCCCCCACGCCTAAGCCCAAGCCTATTATAAGGGGGCTTGTTAACCAGGGCGAGCTGGTCATCGTAACAGGGCAGTTCGATTCCTACAAGAGCACATTTGGGCTAGAGATGGCACGGGCAGTGGTATGCGGGGATAAGTTTCTCGCTAGATTTCCCGTGCAGACACCAGGTCCCGCCTTGGTCATGCAGAAAGAGATTCATCCCGGATTCTATGACGAGAGGGTGATAGAACTGGGTATTCCAGATGAAGTCGATGATAGGCTATGGCTAGACTACTCACATGACTTTAGATTCTCTGCCGGATATGGGGATGTCCTAAGCGGGATGATTCACAGTATGGGACTCAGGCTTGTCGTGTTTGACCCGTTAAGTTTCTTCTGGCCTCTCGATAAGGACTTTAACGAGAATGATAACTCGTGTGTGAACCGAGTGCTATCACCATTGCTACAGCTTCGAGGACATACTAACTGTACCTTCGTAATCATCCACCATGACCCCAAGCCCAGCAAAGAGTATCAAGGTAGGGCAAGAGGAGCATCATCTTTACTCAACGACCCGGACGTTAGGTTTCTTATAGACCGCGAGGATGATGTTATCACAGTTCATTCTAGGACCAGGAATCAAATCCCAGTAAGATCATTCCAGGCCAGGCTAGACGAGTTGAGACACCTGCATTGTATAAGGAATCCCGTTGAAACTGATATACATCAGGAATAAAGTCAAGGATAGCAAATCGTTTAAGAAGTATCGGGCAGCTACACAGAGACTTCTGCTCGGAACATTACTCAGGGGGTGGACTAACAAGACACAGTTGTCAGAGATATCTGGTCTATCTAGACCAACTATTAACAAGCTGGTAAAGGAGTATTTAAATGAGTGGGACATTCAAACACCCATGCCGCCCCGACGTAACCGTAAATAAAACATCACTATAATAGTGTTCATTCCCTTTACGATTAGATGATAACCCTAGATACGCGGGAACCCGAAGATGTTTTGGTGGCGGTGGAGAAGGCCGCCATAGATGAGGGGGTACGTACCACGCGGGCGATGCTCCCGCAGGGAGACTTCGTGTGGGAGTGTCCGCTGGGAATCATGGGGGTAGAAAGGAAGACGGCCTCGGATTTGATGGGGTCGCTGTCATCGGGGCGGGCTGCGGAACAGATGGCGAGAATGATTGAGGCTTATACGATTCCAGTACTGATGATAGTAGGGGACCTCACCACGCACAAGGGGAAAATAGGGAGATGGAGCGGCAAGGACTTCAACGGGTCTTGGACTGTAATGGGGGTGGACAATGTGTTGCTGTCATGGCAGTTAGCGGGTATGTATATAGTGAGGGCCAGCAAGAAGGACACGGCGGCAAGGATCATCTCGTTGTATAGGTGGAGCCACAAGCGGGAGCATTTGGTGGTACGGGGCAGCGTTATTACACCCACGCACATCACAAGGCAGGCCCGGACACTGTGTACCCTGCCGGGGATTGGCCCTAAGCGGGCTGCATCACTGGCCAAGCAGTACACGCTGGCCGAGTTGTTTGCAATGCCGGAGACGGTATGGCAGAAGATGGCGGGGAAAACCATCGGGGAACGGGTTAGTCAATTCATAAACGCCACCATTATAGATAACGGTGATAGCCCACAGCCCCCGAATGATGGTATGATGGGGGCGTGATGGATAGCGATTTCGGCGTGTTTGACACGTTCTTCATTGACGAGGAGGCCAAGGTATGGGGGCTCAAGGCAGTGCAGGGGCAGCGGGGAACATGGTGGGAGGGCACAACATCCTGGGAGCTACACAGAAAGGACTCGACGGGTTGGAGACTGGTCTGTATTATCCCCCCGGAAGCACTCTTGGACATGAGACTGGGAGCGAACGAGGATCAACAGTGTACAACATCATCCCAGAAAGAGGACCATCAGTGTCCATCATAAAGCAGTGGGAACTCGAGGAGGCTCGGAAGGACGAGAGGGCGCAGGCGGCCATCGCCAAGTCCCAGTGGTTGATCGAGAACAGGTCGTGGTGTTTCTTTGACCTGGAGACCACTAACCTCAAGGCCAACTTCGGGGAGATACTGGTGGGGTGCATTAAACCACGCGGGAAGAAGGCGGAGGTATACACGGCGGATGAGCACTTCGGGGATACATTGCTGGTAGAGGACCTGGCGGAGCGACTACTGGACTTTGACTACGTTGTAACCTGGTACGGGACGGGGTTTGACATGCCGTACCTGGCCACAAGGCTGCAGATAGCCAAGGCCCCGAACCTGGGCCCGGTCAGGCACGTGGACCTCTACTACACGGCCCGGAAGAACCTGGCGCTGAGCAGTAACAGGCTACAGATGGTGGCGGAGTCCCTGTTGGGGAAGTCGGGCAAGACCCGGATTATCCCGACCATCTGGACGGCGGCCATGAAGGGGGACGAGAAGGCGCTGAAGTACATCGCGGATCATTGCGTGGCGGACGTGAAGGAGACAGAGAAGATATTTGATTTGCTGGCCCCGTACAGGAACCTGGGGGCAACGCCTGTGAGGATATACTAACATGGCAAAGAAAGCACCGGTGAAAGTAACGGTTGAGATAGACAGCAAGGAAACACGTTACCATTTGAGGATTGAAGGAACATTCGTTGATAGCGGAGTACTAGATGAAGCGTCCCTCACTAACTTTGGTAAAGAGTTTATTGCCTGGTGTGGAGATGGCGAGATGTTTGCAGATGGACCAGTTGAAATAGAGGTAACACCACTGTAATGGATATTTACATGCGGCTGAGCTACGATGAGTACAAGGAGATGGAGCGCCAGGTGAAGGCGTTTGACGGCCTGGAGACTACGCATGTCACGATGGGCGACCCGGCCTTCTACCACCGGAGTTTCCGGCTGAAGTTCGAGGGGTTGACCATAGAGTTTCACGGGCCCACGGTGCGGTCCTAGAGTCAAATCCGTAGACACGGTTTAGTCAAATCTGTGGGGTTTCAACGTCAATGCGAGGAATGGGGCGGGGATGTTACGATACGTGCTATGTGTGCGATAGGGCGTTCCGTGGGACTAGGGATTTTCGCTGGCAAGCATGGGTGGACGGGCAGTATCCACGGGGGCGATGGGTCAGTGTGTGCGGGGAGTGTTATTGGGAAACACCGCCCCGGGACAAGAAGCCGGGCGTCCCACGGAGTATAGTATAATGGTAGTAGCCGCCTCGGATTCCCTCTCCAGAAAGGACCAACCAGTGACCCTTGAGCTGTCTCCCAATGCGTCATACCTGCTCGCGCAACGCTACCTCCTGCCCGGTGAAACCCCCGACGAACTCGTGCAACGAGTAGCATTTGGCAAGCCGGAATACGCGGCCATCATAGAGAGTCTAGACTTCCTGCCCAACAGCCCGACCCTGTTTAACGCGGGCACTGGGGCGGGATCACTAAGTGCCTGCTACAAGTTTGACATCCAGGATTCCCTAGAGTCAATCATGGACGTGGCGCGGAAGGCGGCCTTCTGTCAGAAGTGGGGCGGGGGCGTGGGGTATGTACTGTCAGAGTTGAGGCCACGTGGGGCTCCCGTGGGCAGTACGCACAGGGTAGCGTTGGGGCCGGTCGGGGTGATGAAGATTCTCCACTCCATCAGCCGGGAGATTACCCAGGGCGGGCGGCGCAACGGGGCACAGATGGCCATCCTACATGTGGACCACCCGGACATACTGGAGTTCATTCAATGTAAGGATGAGGACCCCCAGGCGCTGTCTACGTTTAATATATCCGTGGCCATCACGGATGAGTTCATGGATCACATTCTGAATCAGCAGGCCAGCGTCCACGAGATGAAAGTATGGAAGGCCATCGCGGAGTCGGCGTGGCGGACGGGCGATCCCGGCCTGTACTTCATCGATGCGGCTGAGCGGATGAATCCCACGCCCTATCTGGGGAAACTCACGGGGACTAATCCCTGCGCGGAGGTTCCCCTGCTGGATAATGAGGCGTGCAACCTGGGTAGCATTGACCTGGGGAAGTTTGTCCTGGATAGCATGATGGACTGGAAACGGCTGGAGTCCGTGACCCGGACATCCATTAGATATCTCAATGAAGTCCTGGACAGGAACACGTTTCCCGACCCGGTTATCACGGCGGCTGTCAACCGGACCCGCAAGATAGGGCTGGGTGTGATGGGCTGGGCGGACGCGCTGGCTCTCATGGGGATACACTATGATTCCGAGATGGCGGTGGAGTTGGGGCGGCTCGTGATGGAAAACATTAATACGTGGGCGCTGGAGGAATCTATTTTCCTGGCGGACGAGAAGGCCCCCTATGAGCCCGGCAAGCTAACCAGGAACGCGACCCGGACTTGCATCGCTCCGACTGGGACTATTGCGCTGCTGGCAGGGTGCTCATCCGGGATTGAGCCCCACTATGACCTAGAGTGGGTTCGGGTTATGGGGGACGGGCAGGAGCTTACAGAGATCATTCCCGTGATGGATAGGCTCAATGGGTTCCGGCCACACACGGCGCACGAGATAGCCCCGGAGTGGCACGTGCGGATGCAGGCGGCGTTTCAGCGCCACACGGACCTAGCGGTGAGTAAGACCGTTAACATGTCCTACAGCGCCCAGCCCCAGGACATCGCCACGGCCTACATGATGATGTGGACCCTGGGGTGTAAGGGCGGGACGGTGTATCGAGACGGCTGTAGGGCAACACAGGTTCTTAATGGAGGAAGTCGGGCTATCCCGGTGGGTGAGGGCCTAGACGGGGGAGCCAAGGGCGACCAACTGGTAGCAATACGGGTTGGCACGGCGGGGGCAGTTCCCGCCCTCCTCCACCAAGCGGGTGTGGAGAACCGGGAATCTCGCCAGCCCCATAAGCTGGAGTTAATGGGTTCGACTCCCATCCCCGCTTCCACGTGCGATTGTGGTGGGGCCATGGTGTTTCAGGAAGGGTGTGAGTCATGCGCGACATGCGCGATGAGCCGGTGTTCCCTATAGGGTGGGAAAATCCCGGAGACGAAATGGACGAGATGGTCATGGGCATGGTGCTCCTGATGGTGAGGGCGCAACAGATGGCGCGGGGTGGCACGGCGCTGTCCCGCACGGTGGAGGCCCCGTCCATCACGGAACAGGAAGTGTGGGGGTGGAGGAACTAATGGGGTTCTTTACCGAGTGGGCGCTTCAAATCTACCGGGCCGTGATGTTCCCGGTTCATTGGGCGCTGGGGCTGGAAGCACATGCGGTCAGCCTGGACGACGCCGTCTTTGATGAGTGGGAATGTGGATGCTCCGGCCAGGACTGCTCGGCGTGCAACCCTACTACCAAGACGAACTCATAACCATATATTTGGGCGACTGCCGGGACATCCTGCCCGGCCTCCCGAAGGTGGACCTAGTGCTCACGGACCCGCCCTACGGCATCGGGGTGACGAGGATGCAACTCGGGGATCGCAAAGCCAAGCCCCTCTATCGCGGGGGCCACTGGGATGACTCTGTGCCGGACTTAGGGCTGGTTATACAGCACGGGCGGGATGCGGTAATCTGGGGCGGGAACTTCTTCAACCTACCAATATCGCGGGGTTGGCTAGTGTGGGACAAGCTCAACGGTGGGACCGGCTTTGCGGACTGCGAGCTGGCCTGGACCACGCGGGATGCCCCTATCAGGGTGCGGCGCATTTCCTGGAACGGGGCCAACGCCAAGGAGCGCCAGGACTGGGATCGCTACCACCCCACCCAGAAGCCGGTCGCCCTGATGCGGTGGTGCATAGAGTTGTTCCCGGGAGTCACAACCATCCTTGACCCATTCATGGGTAGCGGGAGTACCCTCCGGGCCGCCAGGGACCTGGGGCTTCACGCTATCGGCATTGAGATAGACGAAAAGTACTGTGAGATAGCGGTCCGCCGACTGGCCCAGGCGGTGCTACTTTAGCCAGGCGTTCTCTTCGGGTGTGTCCTTCAGGCCCGCCGCGAAGTGAACCGGCCCCACATCAACGGCAAGCAGTGGGCCGCGTTCGTAGTGGAACAGGTAGTTCTTATCGCCAGGGTTCAGGTCCAGGTGCGTTCCCACGGCAAGCCCCCACTTTAGCAGGTCGAACCTCAATGAAGCGAAGGGCCGGATGGTGCTCAGGTTATGGGGTAGGCGTCTAATCCACACTGGTAGCATTCTTCACCATCCTAGTTAGGGCTATCAGGCCCGCAGCGGCTCCCGCCCGGACCGCTCCTCCCGCAACGGCCACTCCCCATGTTTGCCAGTCTGTGACTGCGGATGGGTCAAAGTCGGAGAGTACCTCGAACGCGAATATCACCACCCCGGTCAGGATGGCCCACCCGATCTCCTCTGTTGCCTTGAATTTATACATCACTGCTCCAGTCCGCACCAGGCGCAGAACTTCCACCTGTTAGGGATGAGCCAGCCACACCCGGCGCACCTGTGCCACAGCTTGTACTCCCCATTACTCTTGCTGCCTTCGGGCGAGTTCATCGTTCACAGCCTTGGCGATGGCGGCAACATCCTTAACGGGCAGCGCGGCTATTGCCGCCATGACTTCCTTGAAGCTGGCCCTCGTCTGGACATCAAAGCCGTCAAGCCGCTTGTGCAGCGTGGCACCGGACCCAGGCTCCAACAACATCGTTTCAAGCGGCCAGTCTGGTATCTGGTTGATGATGGTGTCTGCTAGCTTCACGTCCGTCACTCGTGGGAATCCCTGCTCCGCAGCGGCAGCGTAGGCCTGGAGCGCCGGAAACACGATAGCCTTCTTGAACCCGCCGGGGCACATCTCCCAGTAGGTTCCGGCTGCGTTATGGATAAGAAATGGCATGTCGCTTACCTCCTGAATAAAGCTGGCGCTGAACGTGTTGGCGTCCACGGTGACGCCGCCGAGGCTGTGGCTGTTCTTGTACTGCTTGCCGATCACCGGCCCCAGTTTGGCGAGCGGGGCTGTGTCCAGCGCGGGGTTGCCGTCATAGTCCGCCAGCCAGCACGGCACGTCCGTGAAGTCGTGCCCCGTGAGGTTAAAGTTGTTCCAGAACCAGCCCCCCGTGTAGATGCAGACCTTCTTACCCTGTGCCCGTAGTCCATCCACGGCCTCCCGCACGATGGCCGCTGTCGTCGCCACCTCCACGTCCACAGACACGAACGCGAGATGTGCCCACTCCGGCCCCGCCGCCGTTGCGGCCTTGTTGATGGCGGTGACGCCCGACAGGTTGTTAACGACGGTGTAGCCCGCCGTGAGCATCCCCGCCTGCCGTGCGTTGGCAAGGTTCGCCCGCGTAGGCGATGGGGTACTAACGCCCGTCCAGAGGTCCTGGATCAGCAATGCCCAGCCTGCCGCCCTCTGGGCCTGGCACCATGCAATGCTGGCGGCGCTGAACGACAGGTCTAATGCCTTCATACTCTATATTATAGCAGCCTCTGGATCAGCCCCGCGACGATGCCCGCCGCCGCTATCCCCGACAGCACGTACCAGCGGAAGTTCGCTATCACCCTCTCCTGCATCTTCTCCCGCTCG
>Ga0209642_10000934_pt1 | contig 19173 bp, 23 predicted proteins | sample RifCSP19_2_FD_184025 | JGI IMG/M metagenome (GOLD analysis project Ga0209642, IMG submission 184025) | Soil microbial communities from Rifle, Colorado - Rifle CSP2_sed 19_2 (SPAdes) (version 2) | ecosystem: Environmental > Terrestrial > Deep subsurface > Rock core/Sediment | place: Rifle... | reverse complement strand
TGAAACCGAGGAGAATGCCATAGCCGCTGAGGCAATCATCGGATTTAAAAGGATTCCAAAAAAGGGATAAAGAACCCCTGCGGCAACCGGAATTCCCAAAACGTTATAGATGAAAGCCCAGAAAAGGTTCTGCCTGATTATCTTTATGGTGTTCTTACTCAACTTAATAGCGGTAACCACACCGGAGAGGTCTCCCCTGATCAGGGTTATGTCGGACGCCTCCATCGCTTATCAGTTCCAGTACCGATGGCAATCCCTACGTCTGCCTGGGCTAAAGCTGGAGCATCATTAATCCCATCCCCTACCATTGCCACGATCTTCCCTTCGTTCTGCAATTTTTTTACCTCGTAAACCTTATCCTCAGGAAGAACCTCAGAAAGGACTCTATCTATTCCAACTCTCCTGGCAATGGCTTCGGCTGTTCGACGATTATCTCCGGTCAGCATCACCACTTCTAAACCCAACTGGTGAAGCTGTTGCACTGCTTCTTTCGAATTCTCTTTCAGAGTATCCGCAACTGCAATTATAGCAGATCCATTTCCATCAATTGAAAGATAAATAACTGTTTTTCCTTCCCTGGTTAACTCCTCTGCTTTCGAAGCTAAATTTTGTATCTCGACCTTTCTTTCTTCCATCATCTTCTGATTACCCAACAAAACATCCCTGCCATCAATTTTAGCCTCAATCCCGAAACCGGCGATAGAATTGAACTCCAGAGAATCTTTAAGCTCGATCCCTTCTGCCATCGCTTTGCGCACTATCGCTTCACCCAATGGATGCTCTGATTTTTTCTCCGCGCTTCCAGCATAAAATAAAATCTCTTTCGTGGATAATTTGTCCAGAGGAATAATATCTGTCATCTCCGGCTCACCTTTGGTCAAGGTTCCGGTCTTATCGAAGACGATAGTGTTAAGTTTATGTGCAGTTTCCAGGCTCTCTCCGCCTTTTATCAGAATCCCTTTTTCTGCTCCTTTACCCGTGCCCACCATAATGGCAGTAGGTGTAGCCAGGCCTAAAGCACAAGGGCAGGCGATGATCATTACCGCAACGAAATTCAGCAATGCAAAAGTCAAAGCTGGATTTGGACCAAAAATGTACCAGATAATGAAAGTCAAAATAGCGATTGAGATCACAACTGGCACAAAATATCCGGAGATCACATCAGCTAACCTCTGAATAGGTGCTTTTGACCCTTGAGCCTCCTGCACTAATTTGATGATCTGGGCTAAGGCAGTATCTTTTCCAACTTTGGTAGCTTCGAACTTGAAGCTTCCGCTTTTGTTTATGGTCGCACCTATCACTTCATCCCCGATTTTCTTCTCAACCGGAATACTCTCACCCGTAATCATTGATTCATCCACAAACGATTTTCCATCTTTGACAACTCCATCCACCGGGACCTTCTCCCCTGGACGAACAATAACCAAATCTCCAACTACAACTTCTTGCACCGGTATATCGATTTCTTTTCCATCCCTAATAACTCTTGCGATTTTTGGCTGTAAACCGATTAACTTTTTTATCGCCTCTGAGGTCTGTCCCTTTGCTCTGGCTTCTAAAACCTTGCCCAGAAGTATCAAAGTTATTATGACTACTGAGGTGTCAAAATAAACTTTGGGCTCGATTCCCCCTGACCTGAAGAAGGAGGGGAAAAGGATTGCAGCTATGCTGTAGAGATAGGCGGCTGAGGTGCCGACTGCAATCAGGGTATTCATATCCGCATTTCTGTGTCTGAACGCACCCCAGGCACCACGGTAAAACTGCCAGCCAGCCCAGAACTGAACCGGGGTCGCCAAGATCCAGAGAAAATAGTAATTAGAGAGGAATCTGGGAATGCCAGGAATTGATTCCAGGCTCCCTAACAGAACGATTATGCTTATGACCAGACCGAAAAAGAATTTCCTCTTGAGCTTGTTGTACTCTCTTTCTCGGATAACCCTTTCGTAATCTTCTACCTCTTCAACTTCCGTTTCTATGACCTTATATCCGGTGGATTCGATTACCTTTTTTATCTCAGCTAAATTAGTCTCTTCCGGAATATATTCCACTCTGGCTTTCTCTGTGGCTAAGTTGACAACTGCATTAGTAACTCCCTTGCTTTCAAGTAAAGCCTGTTCGATTTTCTGCACACAGGAGGCGCAGTCTATGCCCTGAATCGGAAGGTCGACTGAAACCGTACCCACGCCATATCCGCTTTTGCGGATGGAGGAGATAAAACTATCCACGCCCACTTTTCCAGGGTCATAAAATATAGTCGCTTTAGAAGTAGCTAAATTTACTGAGGCTTTACTTACCCCTCGAAGCTCAGATAAACCTTTTTGAATAGTCTGAGCACAGGAAGCGCAACTCATTCCGGTTATGGGAAGATCAATTCTCTCACCTTTCGTGCCCTCAGTCTCATCCTTTCTCGGAGGTTTCTTCATATCCATTTTTATACCAGAGGGAGACTCTTCTTTTAGATATTTCTCAGGATTTTTATCAAATTCCTTTTTACAGTGAAGGGAGCAAAAATAATAAGTCTCTCCCTTATAGGTTGAGCTACCTGCCGCCTCCTCTTTTGTAACTTCCATCCCGCAAACCGGATCTAAAGGCATTTTTTCCTTTCCTTATTGGATATTCTAAAATATGCTGATCTATCTACAAAAAAGCAACTTTAAATTTAATACTTTTATCTCAAATCTGCTCGGACAAGAGTTGGGGAAATATTTAACCAAACATAACCACGACAGAGATCATTGCTGCTGTATGCCACAATGGTAGTGGCTTTAATTTTCCCGCCATTTCTCCTCCTATTTTTCAACGATAACTTATGTTTTTCTACCTTTTATTTTTACCAAGATTATAAATACAGGCTATAGTAGCGCCCATTAGCCATCCTAAAATAAATATCTCAATGATTCCTATGATCATCTCCCACACTGGCACATCCATTCTAAGTATTGGAGTCACATCTATTCCATGCAAAAGGCTGTTAAAGAAAAGAATTGTTCCTTCTCTTCCTATGGTCAACATGAGCAATACACAGCCTACATATAAAAAAGCCAAAGTCGAGCCGAAAGCTAAGCCGAATCTTTTAGCATTAATGCTGTCCATGCTTTTCCTCCTTCTCTTCATCATGCTTACCATGGTTTCCATGATGTCTGCCCATCATTAACAAATGTAAACCAAACATCAAAATGATCAAGATGAAAAATGACTGATTACCTCTTACTCCAAGACCAAACAATATGAAAATCAAAAGGAGTGGAAGTATGCAACCTATCACCATCCATAAGCCGTGATTCCTCATTTGGTCCTCCTGGTTTGTTATTACGTTTCTCTAATTAATTTATACCAGTGTATATGCTCGTAGAAACTCGACCAGAGCATGCCTAAAGTAAAAGCAAATAGAAGCTCTTCCAGGGGTATGCCCAGAATCAAAATCCCTGAAATCTGTGAAAAATTCCATACATTTTTTACGTAACTCGGAGAAAAAAGAATCAAACTGAGAAAAAACGCAGAGTATAAACCCAAAAACAAAAAACCTCCTACCCATATCTTTTTCTTTAAATCTGGCCTACAGAGAAGTGCAGCGACACCACCAGAAAACATAGCCACAATACCGCAATAAATGTGGTTCCATCCTGTCAGGAAAGCTAGGACTGGAAAAACAATAAACGGTAGGCTCAATGCCAGAATATGGAATCGATGCCGCCTGTGATGTCGTTCTATTTGGCTCATTGAGATATGCTTTACTTTAAAGATGAGATTATAGAGAACTGCTGCTAAACCTCCAATTGCAAAAGTGAAAACTATACTCTCTATATCGAACCCTGTTTTCTGCGCCAAGTTAAATAAAGAAGGTGGGTTCCAGTATTCAGGAACAAATAAGGGCTCGCTCAGCCCAAAAGGCGCTGTCAGAACGCTTGCCCATAGCATCTCTTTACGAAGATTTTTGCTCAATAGGAAAACAAGAAACCATATTAATAAAAATGATAATGACCAAATAAGCCATACATATTGCATATTAATCTCGCCTTCCTATTTCCACTCAGGTGTAAATGCTGGAACCTTCTTTTTATAGTCCAGGAATTCCTTTCCAAACTGTTTTTCTAAATCCTTTTCTTCCCTCATCGCCAACTTATAATAGGCAAATATCAATATTAACCACATGATCAATGTGATCAGTGTTGGCCATTGAATGAGAAATCCGACTGTTATCAAGAATAAACCGCTGTATTGAGGATGTCTGACGTGGGAGTACACTCCTTCAGTGATTAACTTTTCCCCCTTTGCACCATAAATCAACATCCACCCTTTGTACATCAGGTAGAAACCTAAGAATATTATCCCATTGCTGATAAGATGAAGAATAATCATGGCAACAGAAGAATGAGCTAGACCTAAGAATACCAACACTAAATGCCCACTCTGATGGGAAAAGGGATAAAGGACAGGGTAGGATTTACCCATCCGGGTAGTAAGAAGATAAATTGTAAGGGGGAAACCATACATTTCTGTAAACAGTGCTACAATAAAAGCAACGAATACCCCCATTGAACGCCATTCAAATCGCTTCCTCGGTTTTAAGAAGCCTATGGCGAAAAAGAGAAAAAGAAAAATATTAAAAACAACCACTGTCCACATGCCGTAAGCATAAGCACCTAAAGATTCACCCTGCATTGAATCCTCCATTCCAAATACTCAAAAAAAATTAGTTACCAGATCAAGTTCAGGCATCCTCAAATGCTCCGCTGGACAACCTGAGCATCTTGTATCCTTGACTTTCCCTCAAGCTGGACAATCTCAGTTAGATCTGATAGAAAAAGAGATGAATTCAGATTTTCACTCTTTTTCCTTTTTGCTCCGGCTCTCTTTTTCAAGAAATTTGTCCGGAGAGTCCACGAAAGTTTCCAGACACTTGTAGCTACAAAAATAGTATGTTTTGTCCTTGTAAATCTTCTTGGCTTTTGCCTTGGACTCATCAATTTGCATTCCGCAGACTAAATCTTTTACCATCTTTATTCCCTCCTTTCCATCTTCTCGATTTACATAATCGGAAGGATTATTCTAACGCTTTTTCTCCGGTTACTCCGGTTCTTATCTTTACCGCCTCTTTCACGTCGGTAACAAAAATTATCCCATCCCCAGGTTGACCGGTCCGGGCATGTATTCTTATCGCATCTACAAGTCGGGAGACATCCTCATCTTTACAGACTAGCTCCAGCTTAATGACTTTAGTATATTTAGTAATTGTCTCCAAGGAATACTTAAAATGATCTGGGTCCGCCCAGTCTAAAATAGCTTGAACATGGGTAATCGTCATCCCCATGACCCCCGAGGACTCCAGAGCCTGCACCACGTCCGAAATTGTGGAGTCTCGGACATAAGCTTTGATCTCTTTCACTTTTCCTCCCCTAGAATATCTTTATCTACCCCTGCTCGGATAGGAGTTGCACTCCTATCGCGATAAAAATCCTTTTATCGTTGATTGTGGGATTCCGCTTCTGGCGACGTTAGCGACCCTGTCCTACGGTGCCTACGGCAGACGTAGTCTCCGTTAATAGGAAAAGGGTCGCGCTACGATCTCAAATTTCTACCTCACCTAAGCAAACAGGGATTTATTTACTTCTCCGTTTCAACAATTTTACAATTTTTTCTCTGTTTATCCCGAACCCCAAAATCTTTTCATTGTCTATGATTATGGTCGGGGTAAGCAGCTGCCCGTATTTTTGAACCAGCTCCTCCCTGTTCCAGTAATCCTCCACGTTCTTATCCTTAAACTCAATCTTCTGTTCCGAAAAGAACCTTTTCGCCGCTTCGCAGTCCACTCAGGTTGGTGAGGAATAGATTATTACTTTCTTAGACATTTTTCCCTCCAGTTTTGAATATTATATCCCTGTAAGATCCTTTTTCTTCTGCTCAAATTCCTCTTTGTTTATCTCACCCCGGGCATACCTTTTTTTGAGAATCTCCAGGGCACTTTCTCCTTGGGCCGGACCTCTTGTCTCGGTTCTTCCTTGCTGGAGAAGCCATCTGACCACCAAGGCGATAAAAAATATCACCACTATCCAGAAGATGATCATCCCCAGCCAGCCAAAGCCCCACATGTGCATATTTCCTCCCTGATAAGATTTCAGATCTCTTAATTTACTCCTCGATAATTATAGCCGCAGAAGGACAGGAATCAGCCGCATCCTTACAGCAATCAGTCAAATCCGGCGGAACGTCATTTATCTTGGCAACTGCCTTGTCTCCCTGCATCTCAAAGATCTTCGGGCAGACCTGCACGCATAGCTCTTCCCCGGTGCACAAGTCAGGATCGACTTTTACTTTCATTTTTTTCCTCCTCATTTTTCAAGCTTTACCTGGAAGTCAATAATAAGTGAATAAAAAATTACCATCAAATTATTTCAAAGTCAAGTTTTATTGTTAACTTAAATGAAACCAACGTAGCGAACAGGGCTGTTCGTAAAGTCTTCCTAAATTCTCCTCTTTTTATCTCTCAAGCCCCGTAAAGTCTCTCCCCCTCTTTCAATCCTGCTACATAGATTTTTTCTTCTTTAAACTGCAGGCTATATTCAGGCAGGGGTCTGGGAGGAGGTCCGGAGATTACCTTGCCATTATCATCAAATACTCCCGCATGGCACGGACAATAGAAGACCTGTTTTTCTTTTTGCCATTCCGCGATACAACCTAAATGAGTACATATGGCGGACAAAGCCTTAAACTCTCCTCTCTTATTCTCAATAACGTATAAAGGTCTGCCTGCAAAAATAACCTGTTTACCCACACCAGGCTCGAAATCATCCTTTAACCCGGCAAATACCGATTCAGAAACTGAGCTGGGCTTTGACATTGGAGGATATATATATTTGATCACTGTCGAAACTATCCCCACGGCAGTTACCAGTATAGAGCCGCTTAAAACCCAGCTTAAGAAATCTCTTCTCTTAATTGCCTTTTCCATATTCTAACTAATGCACAATTTTAAAATCAAGCTTTATTGTCAACCAAAATGAAACTAACATCGTAGGCAGGGCTCCTGGCCCTGCAAATCTCGTATACCCACCTTGCCCTCAAGGTGGGATATTTCCTAACAGAAGTCTATTTCTTCTCCTCCATTCTTTTAACCATCCCCTCCATATTTTCCATAAGCCCGGGAAGATGTTCTGACATATGCTCCATGGTCTCCTGCATCTCCTGTATATTTTTTTTCATGACCATATCTTTCGTCATCTCCTGTTCCTTCATAGCAGAACTCATATTTTCCATAAAATCTTTCATCCCCTGCATCATATTCTGCATCGACATCAGCATTTTATGCATATCCATCTTATGCCTGTATATTTTATACGTGTCCTTCCCAGAGGCAGTATCTATCATCATTCCCTTATCCATTATTTGCTTCATCATCTGGCCGCTTTTAGCCATCATGGAATCGATCTGTGACACCGCACCTTTTTCGACCATCATTCCTTTCATATTCATCTTCTCTTTCTCCTGCTCGGAGAAATTCCTATTTGTCAAGACAAAGAGAAAGAAGAAAATGAAAAGGAAGAATCTCTCTGTTTTAAATGATTTCATCATCAACAAACCTCCACTCTGCATTAATGTTTTCTTTGGACAGGGGCTATACCCCTGCCCAAGCATACATAACCCAGCTATTTTTTCTCCCCCATCTTCTTATGCATTTCCTGCATGTTATTCATACAGGCTTGCATATGCTCGGTCATAACTCTCATGTGCTCCTGCATCTCTTGCATATGCTTTTTCATCATCTCGTCTTTCATCATATCCGGGTTGTTCATCATGGAGTTCATATTCTCCATCATCGTGTCCATATTCTTCATCATCTCTTTACACTGCTCCATCATTTTATCCATATCTTTCATCATGTCACCCATCATACCCTTGTTTCCCATCATTCCTTTCCCCTGCTGAGAAAAACTCAGTGACCCGAATATGATGACCAGGGCAAAGATAAAAGAGATAATGCCGATTGCCTTCCAGTTTGTCCTCATCCTTTCTCACCTCCTTTACAAGTGTAATCTCTTTACAATATTTTCTATGTTTATCCCGAATCCTAAAAAGATCACCTCATTTATGATTATGGTCGGGGTTAACAGCCATCCGTATTTTTTAACCAATTCCTCTCTGTTCTCTGGCTTTTCCAGATTTTTGTCTTGGTAATTTACCTTATGCTCAGAGAAGAACCTCTTCGCTACCTGAGAATCCGAGCAGGCAGGGGCGGAATAGATTATTACTTTTTCAGGGGATTTAGATTCAGACCCTACTAGACCGGATTCTGGCTTTTTCTGCTTCGGATTTGGACTAAACAGCCACCAGAGTATCTTTTTCTTTCTGCTCATATTCCTACTCCTTCTTAGTTTATTCCCAGCTCAGCTTCAAGGATGAACATCGTCTAATGACAGCTCTGGGTGTCTTTCCTCTCTGCTGGTTCTCCGTTTTTCCCATTTTCTTCAGGCTTAGGCGAACGGTGATGGGAATGACCTCCACAGCATCCTGCACCCATTCCTCCTCTGGAGAGAAGAAAGATTAATAAAGCTACTCCAATAATTACAAGTAAAGTCTCTGACATCTTAACTTACCTCCTGAAACTATTCCTGCATCAAACCTGTTCTTTATATTTTTTAGAACTGGAGAATCTGTTCAGGCGATTATAGGCCGGAACAAAGACTAAAGCCGTATAAAGTCCATAGATAAAACTCAAAGAGAGACCATATAAGAAGCTCCTATAACTAATCCAGGTAAAACCCGGAAGGAAAACCTCTAAAAACCTGTGCATCTCTGAGCCTTGGATCATCAAGCCGAACAACACGCATAGACTAAAAGTGAAGCTCAAGAATATACCCAGGGAAAGTCCGACAACTTTGAAACTGAGTTTAGACATGAGAGTTTATTTTTTGTGATCACTCAAATTCTTAATATATTTCTCTGGCTCTTTTTCGAAAACTGCCTGGCACAAAGGACAGCAGGGATAATAAATATCATGCTTATACTGAATTTTGATATGAGCTTTGTTAGGGTTGGTCCTACTCTTGCAGACCGGGCATAAATGCATATTTCCTCCAGGGTTTGTTAAAGATTATTGGATAGCAGACGTCGGTTCATCCTTTTTATTTTTCTATTTAGGGCAGAGGATTTAACCTCTGCCCTCTGGTGACCCTCTTCTCCAAGCTATGGAGAAGATTTGCTACGATGACTTAGAGGAATGTTCGCATTAAAAACCTCTTTCAAACTAAATTGACAATTTTATTTAATGCAACTTTAATGCCAGAATTTTCCTGGAGTGAATTTTCTTCTTATTCTCTTAATTGAAAGAAACTTGCAGAGGATTAATTTTTGATTGAACGAAATAAGTCGACTGTAATTAGTCTCAACTGCTACAAAGCCTGTAGGATTTGCTACGATTGAACTTAGTCGTAGGGGTGTTCAATCCTGGAAACGGATCCGTAGGATTGAACTTCCCATGAGTTCTCGCATCAGCGTAGCCGAGCCTTCAGGGCTCGGCCGCAGAGGTCTGAAACCTCTGCTACGCGCTCTATTTTAAAAGTTTCACTAATTCCAATACAAAACTTGCCGAATTATCAGCCGCCACTTTGAAAAATCCCCTCAATTCATCAGAAGCAGTGGCGGAGCCTGAGCCGCCGGCTAAATCAGAACAGCTCCTGACCACTAAGACTGGAATCCCATTAACATTTGCAACCTGCACCACTGCGGCAGACTCCATATCGACGATCTGGGCATCAAATTTTTCTTTTAAATAATCCCTTTTCTCCTTCTGGTCGATAAAGGAATTTCCGGATACTCCCTTTCCCCCGATTTTGACTTGAGGCATACGCTCCCCTACGGGTTTTAATTTAAGATTTTGTCCAGCTAACTTTCCTTTTTCTAAGACTGCCTTATCCACCTCAAAAAAAAGAACTCCAGCCTCTTTGGTTTGTCCAGGTAAAATCACATATATTGAATCGGGTACAAAGCCGTCTTTCCCATAATAGCCGTAATCGTGAGTCGCCCATCTTTCCGGGATAACGATATCACCTATGTGATTGGAGGAATCTATCCCCCCGCAGATTCCTGTAAATATTATCTCTTCTGGATTATATTTATCAATCAAAAGCTGAGTGGTCATCGCCGCATTAGTCATCCCCACTCCGGAGTTGACTATCACAACCTCTTTGACCTCCAATTTTCCTATCCAGAAGACTTTTCCTTTTACAAAAATGCTGTCCTCGAGATTTAGTTTGCTTCGTAGAAGAGCCCCTTCCTGGTCAAAAGCATACATCAGGGCAATTTTCCCTTTTGCTTGGGTAGAGGAATAAATAAAAAATAAAAATGTGAAAAACAAAAACCAGGTGTAAATTATCTTCCTTCTCATTTCTTAGACCCTCCTTGTATTTTGAATCCAACCCACGTTGTGGGCAACGTGGGTTTACCGAATCGTCGGGCATAAAGCCCGACGCTACTGACAACTGGCCACTGGCCACTCTCCACTATCTTTTAGCTGACCAATCAATCGGTCCCTCAATAAAACGCTTTTCGAGATTGCCTAGCACGTATGACCAGGCTTTGTCGAAATAGTCGTAGAGTCTATCCCAATCTTCGCCCTTTCCCCAGCCGTACTGAGAGAATTTGATCTTTACTTTCCCCGGATCGATTTCTTCAAACTGCAGGATCACCTGAGTGCGCCTGTTGCGTAAGTCTCCAAATTCAGGTGGAGCACTCCATTCAAACGAAAGCATTTCCATAGGAAGGTAACTCAAAATCTTACAATCCTCTGACCCTTTTAAACCGTATGGATTCTCAAGAATAAAATAAATCTCATAAGGACCACCGATAGCCAATTCAATCTTTGCATCACTGGAGAAAAAGGTTTTCACTCCTCCCGTTGTGGTCCAGGCATCCCAGACTTCCTCAAGTGAGGCAGGAATGATTACCTCTTTGCGCAGGATTTTGTCAGAGGGATTTTTGACGTGACGATTGGAGAAAGAGCTCATATATATTGCCAATTAGAATTTCGTAGTGCGAGGCCGTCAAGGTCTTGAGACTTTTAGCCTCGCTTGAGCGACCCTAAAGGGTCGCACTACGTTTTCCCTCTCCTTTTCAAGGAGAGGAAGCAAGGGTGAGGTTAATCCGTCGGGAATGAAGCCCGACACGACAATTCTCAATCAATAGAGAAGCTCACAGTCACCACTGCTTTAATATCTTTTTCCAGTGAAGTCACGTCATATATCCCATAATCCGACACTTCAGTGGAATAGGCTTTGGTAATCTGAAGCACACCCATACTGGCAGAACGAAGTGAGCCAAGTTTACTCCCGCTGTTGAGCGCTAACTGTTCAGCTCTAACTCTAGCGTCTTTGGTAGCTGCGGCTAACATTTCAATTTTGAGATCGCTGAGCTTGGTATAAAAATATTGTGGCTCCAGGGATTGAAAATGCACGCCTTTGTTTATCAATTCAGTTGATTCCCGGGCAATAGTAGCGATCTTATCCACCTGATTGGACCGAACCTCCACCTGCTGTTCAAGCTCATACCCTGAGACCTGATCAGTTGGCCTTCCCTGTGCATCTCGGCCATAGATACTTCTGGTTCTTATAGATGAGATCACAATCTCGTTCTCTGCAATCCCTTTGGAAACCAGATACTCCTTGACTAAAGACAGATCATGATCCAGGGCTTTGTAAGCTTCTACCAGCTCTGAACCCCGAACCGAAAAAATACCTTTCCATACAATGAGATCCGACCTTATCCTTTTCTCCGCATATCCCTTCACCGTAATGGTCTGGTTGGCAAGCTTAACTCTGGTCACGGTGTTTGAAATTATAACTGTGGAAATAATTATTCCTATTGCCAGGCAAATCCCCAGCCATAAAGTTGAGTGAATCAAGGATAATTTTTCATTATTCAATTTTTATCACCCCTTTCTTAAGGTGTAATCAGTGGAGTCAGGAGTTACCTCCTGACTCCAAATAAAGCTGTGAAGCTGTCAGGTGGTAACACCTGACACCACGAAACATTGCGGGCAATGCGGGGATGCTTGTTAATAGACATAATAAAATGTTAACCGGGCAGTTATGTCGCTTTTCTTCTTGAAGTTTGCCGGACTCTTGTCCGAATAACTGTTGATCAGGATGTTTGGCATCAGATGGATATTTTTTTGAGGGAGATAGTCCAGCCCAGCTATGAAATAATGTTCATTAAAGCCAGCGTTGTCCACCTTGGTATCAGGGTTATAGAAATCATAACGGGCGAATGATCGGAGCTGGTCTTTTACCAGGGTAGCATGAGCGAAGACCGTTATACCAAAAGGAATAACGTCGATGCTGTCGTTTAAAGCCTTCTTTTTGGTCTGCTGAAATCCTTCTATACCTAAGGTAAAATCGTCTGTCTGATAGGAGACAAAACCCTTGAAGGTGAATTTGTTCTTATCGCTGGCAGCTCCTTCGTAATCCGCATACCCCTCCAGTGAAAGATCTTTCACCGGTTTGACTATTATGTAACCATAGAATTTTTTGTATTTGTCGTTCTCAGGCTTTTGCCCCTGACCGTTGCCGACCATAAGATAATAAGATATTGTCTCCTCCTGGTTGAATTTCCCTTTTAATCCCAGGCCCAGATCCGAAGCTACACCTGCCTTTCGCAAGTCCAGAATAGTCTTCTCGATAGAGCGATAACCCCAGATTTTTTCAGAATGAGTTGACCAGGTGGGAGTAGGAATCATTCCGAAATAAAGGCTTGCCATGGGCACTAAATCTTTCCACTCTAAATATGCATTCTTGACAAAGACCCCGATTTTCCCGCTGGAGGTCAATTCTGCCCCATCTGCCTCCAGAAGAAACTGGGCCGCAAATCGCTCAGACCATTCGTAGTTATAACCCAGATAAATTCGCCTGAACTGGAAACCGTTAAAATCTCTTTTGGTCGAATCGGCATTCTGGAGGTTGTAGAAATAATCGCCGAACATATTGCCAGAAATTTTGCCGTTTGGTTGAAAGGCGGGTTTAGTTTCCTCAGCCCGAAGTAAGACTGATGAATGGCACAAACCCAGAAATAAAACGGTGAGAAAAATCCGAAAGCGTCTGTTCATATCTTTATTTCCTCCTTTTAACTGTGGAGTCAGGAGTTACCTCCTGAAACCAGATGAACTATAAGGCTGCCAGGTGGTAACACTTGACAGCACATTGGAAGGGTCGTGCTACGTTCGTCCGGGATAAACCCGGACGCTACATAATTGGTTCGGGAAATCCAATTCCCGAACCAACAAAGATTTTTCTGACCACTGACCACTCATCACTGACCACTGTTTTTCATGCTCCACAGCACTTCTTATATTTTTTCCCAGACCCGCAGGGACAGGGGTCGTTCCTTCCTACTTTTTGACCTACTTTTACTGGCTTGGGTTTGCCTGGGGCAACTTCTTCTGCCTGGTTAGTGGTGGAATAACCCATTCCTGCTGCTTCCTGGTGAATCGCCTGTAACCTTTTTTCCGGCTCTTTTCTTCTAACTTGCTCTTCTTTTTCCCTGATCTGAAGTTTATAAATCAGAGACAGAGCTTCCTCATCCACCTTATCCACCATCTCCGCAAACATCTGGAAGGCTTCCTTTTTGTATTCCAACAGGGGGTCTTTCTGGCCATAAGCTCGCAAACCTATTCCGGTCTTGAGCATATCCAGCTCGTATAGATGCTCCTTCCACATCTCGTCAATCGCCTGAAGCATGGCAAACCTTTCCAGCTGCCGCATTATCTCAGGACTATAAGCCTTTTCCTTATGCTCGTAAATCTCCCTGACCACAGAGGTGACCTTCTTTTTTAATTCAGCTTTGGTTAATTTAGGTATATCCTCGTCCTTGAATTTAAGCTCAAGTAAAAATATTCTTCTTAACTCTTCCCTTAGCCCGACTAAGTTCCAGTTCTCCGTGTATTCATCCGGGCCGGTGAACTGCTCAACCTTGCTTTCCACTACTTTTTCTATTAATCCTAAAACCTCTTCTTTCAGATCAGCGCCTTCCAGTGCGGCTAACCTGCGATCGTAGATGACCTCCCTTTGCTGGTTCATCACGTTATCGTATTCTAAAAGATGTTTTCTTATGGCAAAGTTCTGTGCTTCGACCCTTTTTTGTGCTCTTTCTATTGCTTTGGTCACCATACCGTGCTGAATAACCTCGCCGTCTTGTACTCCTAATCTGTCCATGACTGAAGCAATCCGGTCTGAGCCGAAAAGCCTCATCAGGTCATCTTCTAAGGAAAGATAAAATCCGGATGAGCCAGGATCCCCCTGCCTTCCGCTTCTTCCTCTTAACTGCCGGTCGATCCTTCTTGCCTCATGCCTTTCTGTGCCTATGATGTGCAAACCGCAGGGGACATTTTCATAACATTTCAATTCCTCTAAATGAGGACACTGGTCTTCTCCGCTGCTTTCTTTAATTAGCCGACAATAAGGCGATTTTACCACACCCGGACCCAATTTTATATCCGTTCCTCTTCCCGCCATATTAGTGGCGATGGTTACGGTTCCGGCTTTTCCAGCCTGAGATACGATCTCCGCTTCCTGCTGGTGATATTTAGCATTTAAGACCGAATGTTTTATCCCCTCCCTTTTAAGCATGCGGGAGAGAGTCTCTGAGACATCCACTGAGACTGTTCCGACCAAAACCGGATGTCCTGCCTGGTGATACTCTTTTATCTCCTCGATTATGGAATTATATTTTTCCCTTTTGGTGCGGTAGACCACATCATTAAAATCAATTCTTCTGACCGGCTCATTGGTCGGGATTACGACCACATCTAATTTATAGATTTCCCAGAACTCAGGTGCCTCAGTTACCGCAGTTCCGGTCATTCCGGCTAATTTCTGATAAAGCCGGAAGTAATTCTGCAGAGTGATGGTGGCTAAAGTTTGAGTTTCTCCTTCGACTTTTACCCCTTCTTTGGCTTCAATTGCCTGGTGCAGACCGTCGGAATATCTTCTCCCTGGCATAAGCCTGCCTGTGAACTCATCCACGATCAAGACTTTTCCATCCTGAACCACATACTCCACGTCCTTTTCAAAAAGAGAATAGGCTTTCAAAAGCTGGGAGATATTGTGGACCTTTTCGCTTCTTTCAGCATGCAGTCTGTAAAGCTCTTCTTTTTTCTGTAGCTTTTCCTGAATCGAAAGGTCCGGATTTGAGTCTATCTCGTGAATACCTTCAGTGATATCCGGAATCTCGAAAAGGGCTTGATCCTGAGGAGAAAGAAGGGAGCGACCCATCTCATTTAAATTGGATGAGTTCTCCCTCTCGTCTATGGAATAGTAAAGCTGATCATCCAGCTCGCCGATTTTTTTATCCCGCAGAAAATCCAGCTCCACACCGGTGATTAGTTTTTTCACCCCGGTCTCTTTCAAAAGCTTCATCATTTTTTTATTCTTTGGAGCACCTCGCTGAGCAGTTAAAAGCTTTATTCCAGCCTCGTATTCTTTTTCCTGTTTTAAAAGCTCCTCCCCTTCAGCTACCAGCTTGTTGACCAGAACGGTCTGTCTTTTTACCAGTTGGTCGACCAGAGGTCTCATCTCGTCGTATCTTTGTGTAGAGGAGCTGACCGGACCGGAGATAATCAAGGGAGTCCTGGCTTCGTCAATCAGAACGCTATCCACCTCGTCCACGATAGCATAAAAGAAGCCTCTCTGCACCCGGTCCTCAGCCCTGATAGCCATATTATCCCTCAGATAATCGAACCCGAATTCATTATTGGTTCCATAGGTAATGTCGCAGTTGTACTGGACTTTCCTTTCAGCATTGTCCATCTCATTCTGGATGCAGCCTACAGTCAGACCCAAGAACTTGTAGATTTCACCCATCCACTGGGAATCTCTTTTGGCTAAGTAATCGTTGACTGTAACTAAGTGGACACCCTTGCCAATGAGTGCATTCAGATAAATAGGCATAGTTGCAACTAAGGTTTTACCCTCACCAGTTGCCATTTCTGCAATTTTCCCCTGGTGCAGAACAACTGCGCCGATCAACTGCACGTCGAACGGAACCATATCCCATTCGATCTCAATCCCGCTGACCAGCCATTTTTTGCCCAGAAGCCTTCTGCAGGTTTCTTTGACCACAGCATAAGCCTCTGGTAGAATCTGGTCTAAGATCTCCTGTTGTGCCTGCTTTTGCTCTTCTTCAGGGGTTCCCTCAGTCTGATAAGGATCTAAGTATTCTCTTATCCTCTGTTTAAACTCTTCGGTCTTGCCCTTTAACTCCTCATCCGAAAGGGACTTATACTCTTCAAAAAAGGTATTAATCTCCTCAACTATCGGCTTGATTTTTTTGACATCCCGCTCGTGTTTTGAGCCGAAGATTTTGGTCAATATATTTTCTGACATTTAAAAATGCTCCTTTAAATTGCCCAAATAAATACGAAATTTTCCCCAAAATATGGAAAACGGTTGGATTATGCAAGGAAAAAGAGGAGGTTTTTGGAGTGCAAACCTTTAAGGTTTGCCAGGATGAATTTTTTCATTAACAACGAACTCAAGGTAAAGCTATCCGCCTTAGGCGGATACACTCCAGTTCCTCGGCGATAATTTTGAACAAACTTTAAAAAAATCCTTGACAAATCTATCCCGGTTTTGTAATATAGTTTCAGAGTTTATAAACTTATAAACTCTGAAACTACTCAGAATTTAGTTTACAATTTTTTATTCCTAAGGAGGAAAGTATGAATACCTGGCTGCAGATTTTAAAACTGGCGCATATCCTGGGATTTGTATTTATGTCCACTCCCCTTTTCAATCTGCTCCTGGTGAACGAGAGGGCGGCTTTAAAGGCCCCGCAGGCTTACCTTCCCTTGAGGTATATGGAAAATATCATAGGAAGAAATGCCAAAAGGTGTTATGTATTTCAGCTTACCGTCTTAATCAGCGGCCTGGGGCTGGTTCTTTATACAGGTCCAGGGCTGAAGTTAATTTTTACCGAGTGGGTGATCGGCTTGAAGACTTTAATCCTTTTCCTGATGACGGGCCTTTTATCTTATGTCCATTTCGGCATCCAGCTAAAGATAGAGAATCTATTAGCTGAAGTTAATTCGGATTCAGTTCCAGAGGAGATTCTCACAAAGCTGAAACCATTGCAGGGGAGGAGAAAAAAACTTGCCTCATTTTGTCTTTTCTTAGTCCTGGTAGCTATAATTTTAGGGGTTCAGGTCTATTCACATTTTCCTATTAGCATAACTTTTATCCTGATAGCTTTGTCTGCACTTTTCACCTGGAGAGCTTTTAAATCACTTATGTCTTACGGATGGATCTAAATATGGAAAAAGAAATCTACGAGCTTCATGCCAGCATCTGCCAGACTTTGTCTAATCCGAAAAGGCTTGAAATCCTGAATACCCTACGGGAAAAGGAGATGCCGGTTAAAAAGCTTATAGAGAAAACCGGTTTTTGCAAAGCCAATCTTTCTCAGCATTTAGCTATTTTGCGTCAGAGGAAAATTGTCATCGCACGTAGAGTGGGAGTCAATATCTATTACCGAATTTCTAACCCTAAGGTGATTAAAGCCTGCGACCTGATGAGGGAAGTTCTGTATGAGCAGCTATCTAAAGACGAAAAACTGGTAAAAAAATTGAGAAGCAAAAAATAAGGAAACCACTATGGAAAAGATAACCATCATAATTAACGATCCACCTTATGGGACCGAGAAAGCCTGGAATGCCTTAAGGTATGCCCAAGCCCTATGTCTGGTTCAGACCGAAATAAATATTTTTCTGTTAGCCGATGCTATCTTCTGCGCTAAAAAAGGTCAGATCACCCCTGCTGGTTATTACAACCTGGAGAATATGTTAAGGGAATTGATAGACCGTGGAGCAAAGGTCAAAGCCTGTGGCACCTGTATGAAATCAAGAGGAATGAATACAGAAGAATTGCTGGAAGGGGTAGAAATCGGCAAAATGCTGGATCTGGCTAACTGGACCAGAGAGAGTCAGAAAGTGATTACCTTTTAAAAAAGTAGCGGTTCATCCGCCTCAGACGGATCGAACCGCTGCGTATCTAAAACATAGGACTTATTATTTAAAAAGTAAAAAGGTCCCCAGGCTGAAAACCCTGGTATGTTCAAATCCTGCCTCGACAACCAGCCCTAAATTCTTTAAGAGATCATTCGAACTCCGATTAAATCCAATATTATGTTATTGATTCTTCTTTATCTTTTTCGAACCAGCCATATAAAGCTGGCAAAACTAATAGGGTTAAGATAGTTGAAGAGAATAACCCGCCTATGACCACTACTGCCAAAGGCTTTTGGATTTCTGAGCCTACACCAGTGGCAAACACTAACGGAACCAGTCCAAGCATTGTGACCAGAGCAGTCATTGACACCGGTCTCAATCTTTTTTCACAGCCGGTTAATATGGCCTCCTGTAATCCTAATCCATTTTGTCTGAGCTGGTTTATATATGATATCAAGACCAGTCCATTTAATACTGCTACACCAAATAAAGCGATGAAGCCGACCGAGGCCGGAACACTTAAGTAAAGACCAGATAGCCAAATTGCTATTATCCCACCGGTAAAGGCAAAAGGCAAATTGAGGATTACCAGTAAGGCGTGCTTAAAAGAATTGAAGGTAGTATAAAGCAAGAAAAAAACCAAAAGAACGGTCACCGGCACAATTATCATCAATCTTCTATTGGCTCTCTGTTGATTTTCAAAAGTTCCTCCCCAGTCCAAATAGTAGCCCGCCGGTAGGTCTAAGACCTTGTTCAATCGGCTTTGGGCTTCTTTTACAAAACCTCCAATATCTCTGCCTTCGACGTTGCATTCAACTACTACTCTTCTTTTAGTGTTCTCATGACTGATTTGGGCTGGATTCTCCTCCCACTTTATTTCTACCAACTCTTGTAGCGGCACTGGAACCCCTGAGGATGAATTTACCAGTATGTTTTTAATATCTTTAGCTGCTGTCCGTAGTTCTTCTGGGAATCGTACCACCACATCCACCCTCTTTTCTTCCTCAAAAACCTCGGTAGCGACTTTCCCACCAATGGCTATCTCAATAATCTCCTGCACCTCGGCCACATTTATTCCATATCGAGCTATTTTGTCCCGGTCTATTTTTATAGTCAAGTAAGACTGTCCGGCTATCGGCTCTACTCTTATATCAGTTGCCCCCTCTATTTTGGAAAGCTCTTTAGCT
>Ga0209642_10000930_pt1 | contig 19219 bp, 19 predicted proteins | sample RifCSP19_2_FD_184025 | JGI IMG/M metagenome (GOLD analysis project Ga0209642, IMG submission 184025) | Soil microbial communities from Rifle, Colorado - Rifle CSP2_sed 19_2 (SPAdes) (version 2) | ecosystem: Environmental > Terrestrial > Deep subsurface > Rock core/Sediment | place: Rifle... | reverse complement strand
TTTACCGTGACCGTTACGGTGTCGCCGGCGTTTGGGATCACGCTGTCACCGCTTGTGTCAACAACCGCTACTGTTACTTCTGCGGTTGAAGGCACGCCCGCGGAATTGCAAACGGCTGTTGCCACGGCGCTTCCGCCGGGGCAGGGCGTATCTGTCTCGGCAGCCAAACCCGGAGTAACAGCCCCTACCCTCGCGCCTATCCTCGCGGCGTTATTAAGGGAGTTCTTCACGTACCACGCCCTTGAAAACTCTGCAATCCCCAGGATAAGGAGAAAAAGGAGCGCGAGCACAAAAACTGTCTCAATTAGCGTCTGGCCGAGTTCTTTATTGCCTGTAACCATATATATAATAGTATATTACCGGATTATCGGAAAAAAACACCGTTCTCCGCAACCTTAAGTTGCGTATTCAAGAAGTTCTGCCGCATTTTAAAAATACAAGATGCCGAAACAATACTGAAATGAATTCAGCACAGGGTCCGGCATGACAAGCCGGTCTTCTTTTTTAGATTCTTACCAAACCCTGTCATTGCGACCCCCGACTGGATCGGGGGGAAGCAATCTCGTTTCAGGAAAATCAAACACCTGGAGATTGCTTCGTTGCGGGTCTGCGACCCTTCGCTCGCAATGACAGCCATGCGTGCTAAAGCCGGGGCCGCGGGCAAAAAAGGCTGTCGGCTCGTCCCGCGGCCCGGCTCTCAAGGCAAAAGGGAATACTATCCATCCCCCGGCCCCACGGCTTATGTAGCAGGCGCAGGCTTTATCTTATCCGCGATGTCGGATAGCGCGTCGCTTATGCTGCTGTCGACCGTAGATGCCTGGTAAATGGCAAAAAGCACCAGCACAATCACCACTATAACGAGGACGTACTCTATAAATGTCTGCCCCTCCTCGCTGCCGCGGACTGAATCCAACCATGCCGCAACCTTCTGATACAACTTTGTCAGTGTTTCCATCTTTTCTTTTCCTCCTTTTTGATTTATGAGTAACACTTTTTTAAAAGGCTATCTACTCGTCCCGCAGCCTCTGCTTTCAATGCAAGAGGGAAATACTATCCATTCCCCGGGCCCCCAGCTTATGGAGCAGGAGCAGGCTTTATTTTGTCCACAATATCGGATAGCGTGTCGCTTATGCTGCTCTCGACCGTAGAAAGCTGGTAAACGGCAAGAAGCGCCAGCACAATCACCACTATAACGAGGACGTACTCTATAAATGTCTGCCCCTCCTCGTTGCCGCGGACTGAGTCCAACCATGCCGCAATCTTCTGACACACCTTTATCAGCCGTGCCATCTTTATATTTTTCCCTCCTTTTTAATTTATTATTAACGCTCTTTTAATTGTCTGCCAAAAGTATAAATGATATTTTTATGTATGTCAACTAAACTATGCAAAAAATATTTAAAAAAGGCCCGGGCTTATAGATGCAGGGCAAGGCCCCGTATCAAGTCCTGCCCCGTACTTGATACGGGGACGGGGCAGGCTTTAGCCTTGCAAGGGGTTCACCCCTCGCAGGGGATAGCCATACCCGCAATCTTCTCTGGACACGGCGCTGTCTTTTATCTATACTTCACTCGTTTCCAGTCATTGCGAGCCTGTAGGGCAAGGCCCCGTATCAAGTACGGGGGCAGGCTTTAGCCTTGCAAGGGGTTCTGTGCTGAACTTGTTTCAGCATTGATTCGGGGTCTGCTTAATACGCAGGCCTAAAGGCCTGCCCTACATTATTAAAAGAGGGATAACCCCCTGCGGCAGATGTAGGGCTATATGTTCTGTAGGGCAAGGCTTTAGCCTTGCTTTTATGCAACCCTAAAGAGCCTGCCCCGTACTTGATACGGGGGTTGCCCTACGTGGGATTCCCCTTCGCTACGCCCAGGGCTTCGGTTCATACGCCCGCGATGACCGGGAAAAAGGGTTTTTCAGGGGCCTCTATCAGATGAAAAACAAGATAAATTTAGCTCCTCCGGTCGCGGACGTCATGTTCGCCGTCCTTTTTATCATGCTGTCGTTTTTTAAAGGCGGCATTATGCTCACAGACGGCGATACTGGCTGGCACATCCGCGCCGGGGAATTCATGATAGATACCCTCTCCGTCCCGAAAACAGACATATTCTCCTTCAGGACTCCACCGTTTCCGTGGATGCCCCATACATGGCTCTCAGAGGTGATAATGGCCCTTATCCACCGGGCGTTAGGGCTTACGGGCGTTGTCATCTTCTTTTCTTTCCTTATAGCTCTGACATATTTCCTTCTCTTTAAAATGATGAGGAGATACCGGGGCAACATACTGGCGGCCATCGTAATCGCGCTCCTTGTCATAGACTCTTCCAGCGCGCACTGGCTGGCGCGGCCGCACATATTCACGCTCTTTCTGCTCGTTGTATGGTATTACCTTCTTGATGTCTATCAGTATGACGATAAAAACCGCCTGTATTTCCTCCCCGTTATCATGCTTTTCTGGGTCAACCTGCACGGCGCGTTTATCATGGGCTTTGTGCTCACCGGGGTGTATCTTTTTGGAAATATCCTCTTTTCCATATCCTCCGCAAGCGCAGAAAAAGAAAGATATAAGCGGAAAACAAAAAACCTCGCCTTAATTATGCTCGTATGCCTTTTTGCGTCCTTAATCAACCCTTTCGGCTACAATATCCTCCTATACCCTATAAGCGCGACTTCAAACAAATTCATAACAGATAACGTCATGGAATTCCTTTCGCCTAATTTCCATGAACTCAGGTCATTCGGGTATCTTCTTCTTTTGATGATAGCAATATTCGCGGCCTCAAAAGCCAGTCTGAATATCATAGAAATTATCCTTGTAATCCTCTCTACCGGCATGGCCCTCTATTCCGTAAGGCATATCACTATCTTTGCCGCCGTCATCGCGCCGGTTCTCGTAAGGCAGGCGGATATTATAATCAACCGGCTGGAGGGGAGGGGCATAGGCCTTTTAAAGAAGAAATCCGAGGGCATTGCCTCCATAGACGCGTCTTCAAGGGGGTATCTCTGGCCTTTCGCGGCTGTTATGGCGGTTGTCATTTTTTTTGCGGCAGGAAGGATAGAATATAGATTCGATGAAAAGAGGATGCCGGTGGATGCAGTGGAGTTTTTGAAAAAGGAAACCCTCCCCGGCAACATGTTCAACGAAGACGGGTTCGGCGACTACATAATCTACGCGGCATGGCCCCAGTACAAAGTCTTTTTTGACGGAAGGATTGATACTTACGGCGAGGACAGGTTGAGAGAATACCTCAAGGTAACCGGATTGGAACAGGGGTGGGAAGAGGTCTTAAAAAAATACGGCATCAACTGGATAATATACAACGCCGACTCGGCCCTGTCCCTGTTTCTCATTCAAAGACATGACTGGAAACTCATATACGCGGACGGGGTCGCTGATATCTTCGTAAGAAATACAGAGGAAAACAGGCGGTTGATAGAAAAATACAAAGATGTAAAACCGCCTGGAGAGGGGTTCGGCAGTTTGTAGGAATTTGCGAGGCATGTGAAAACAAATCTATCGGAAATATTTCTTCCCGGCCCTCTATACGCAACCTATTGTTTCATGAGGGAGGTTCAACCTTTTAATAACTTTTTTTCTAAAATATCCAGCATCAGTCTGCCTGCTTCCTCTGTCGTGGTCTGAGCGTTTGCCTCAAGGAACGATTGTCCTATCAGGCTTCCAAGAGGCGGCGGATTGTAGAGTAATTTCTTAATGATATATGGGTTATAAGAAAGCGGATTATAGTCGGCATGAAGATACTCATTTTCAATCAATTTCTTTTCGAGCCTGGTCCCGGGCTGCACGGCTAAAAAGAACAGCCATGGATAGACCCTCTCTTTTCCGAACATGTCATACAGGAGACGGCATGTCTTTATCGTCTCAAGAAGCGTTTCGGTTGTTTCACCCGGGGAGTTTAACGGCATATACAGTTTAATAAGCTGATTGGAAAAGCCGGCCTCCTTGATTCTTCTAAAGGTTTCAATCTGCTCGCTCAACTGATAATTGAGTTGCAGGTTGTCTATTATTTTTTGTGAACCGGTAAAAGTAAAATCGAGACTGCTTATCCCGGAAGCAAGTATTTTTTGAATCAGCGTGTGATTAATCTCTTCAATCCTGATGTACGACCTCCATCGGATATTGAGCTTCTTACCGATGAGCCTGTCAAGCGTCTCTTCAATGACAGGGTGCTGCCTTTTGGTGGGAATAAATTGCGAATCCGCGAACCAGACCTTTTTAACGCCATATCTCGTCGCGAGAGCGGCTACGTCTTCAACTATTACAGCCGGGCGTCTGCATCGTATCATTTGACCATCTATTACATTATATAGACAGAAAATACACTTGTGAGGGCATCCTCTCTTGGTTTGAACTCCGACCTCATCATCAAGAAACTGATAGAATTCAGGAAATATCCCGGTTATGTATGAAAAATCCGTCGGGGTGAAATCTTCAAGGTTTATGAAGCCATGACTTCTGTGCCTTATTAAACTGCCATTTTCGATATAAACAACAGATTCATCGCTCAGGTCTTTTTCTTCCAGCACCTTTAACATCGCCCTTTCACCTTCGCCAATTATTCCAATGGCGCCTTCCGGGAGCTGGCGTATGAGCTGCTCCGGAAAGCAGCTAAACGCCGACCCCCCGACTACTATCCTGGCATCGGGTTTGACCTTCCTTGCCAGGTGGATATAGGATTTGTTTTTATGAAGTTGATAAATGAAGTCCGTGACCAACCATGCGGCGGTAAGGATAGAGGATATCTTGTCTCCCAATTTATTCGAGAAATCGTATTTCAGGACCGCTTCGAGTGAAGATGTGCCGTCATGCGGCGTGAAAGTCTGTATATTCCGCCATGAAAAGGCAATTACATCGGGGTTATATTTTTTTATTGCGTCTTTAAGATATGCTCGCCGTTTCAGAGAGGGGAGTAAAGAGAGTTCTATTATCCTTTGTTTTATCCCGGGATTGTGTTTATGCACATAATCGGCGATACCGACCAATCCACATGGATATATCTTCCAACATGGCAACCGGACATATAATACTGATTTCATGGAATATGCTTGTGTGTGAATTAATTATTTTGTCAAGTATGTAAAATGATTAATTTGAAGAAGAAGTGGCTGAATGAGGGGAGCTATGGCGAGGTGTTTTCTCTGCCCTATCCGTCAAGATAACTACTTCCCCTTCCCTGCTGACCTCTATGAAGCCGCTGCCAATGGCTATAAACTCTTCTCTGTTATCCATGTATCGGACTTTTACCGTGCCCTTCTCCAGACTCCCGACCAGGGGGGCATGCCCGGCCAGAATACCAAATAACCCCAGACTGCCCGGGGCGACAACGGACACCACATCTCCATCAAAGGCAATCTTATCCATTGTCAATATTGATAACCGTAGGTTTTTTCCAAACACCTCAAGACCTCTTACTTTATCTGCCCCGCTTTGGATAGGGCCTCGTCTATGTTGCCGACCATATAAAAGGCCTGCTCGGGGACGTCATCGTGTTTTCCTTCCGCAATTTCTCTGAAACCTTGAATAGTCTCCTCAAGAGGCACATATCTTCCCGGAACACCGGTAAACTGTTCTGCCACGAAGAAGGGCTGGGAAAGGAACCGCTCGATTTTTCTGGCGCGTGAGACAACCACCCTATCCTCTTCAGAGAGCTCTTCCATGCCTAATATGGCGATGATATCCTGCAGGTCCTTATATTTCTGAAGTATCTGCTGTACACCCCTGGCCACCTGATAGTGATCATCCCCCACAATCCTTGGATCCAGCATCCTTGATGTGGAATCCAGGGGGTCTGCCGCCGGATATATGCCAAGCTCCGCGATCCTTCTGGATAGAACGATGGTTGAATCAAGGTGGGCAAATGTTGTTGCGGGGGCAGGGTCGGTGATATCGTCTGCCGGGACATAGATAGCCTGGACGGATGTGATTGACCCCTTGTTTGTCGAAGTGATCCTCTCCTGAAGCTCTCCCATCTCCGTGGAAAGCGTGGGTTGATACCCAACGGCCGAAGGCATGCGGCCGAGAAGGGCAGACACCTCGGCCCCGGCCTGGACAAACCTGAAGATGTTATCGACGAATAACAATACATCCTTTCCTTCTTCTTCACGGAAATATTCCGCCATAGACACACCTGTCAACGCTATTCTCAACCTTGCGCCGGGGGGCTCGTTCATCTGCCCGAAAACCAACACCGTTTTAGAGAGTACGCCGGATTCCTTCATTTCAAGCCACAGGTCATTGCCTTCTCTTGTCCTCTCTCCAACACCCGCAAAGACAGAATAACCACCATGTTCAGTGGCGATATTCCTGATCAATTCCATTATAAGGACTGTTTTTCCCACACCGGCGCCCCCAAAGAGTCCTACCTTCCCGCCCTTTGAAAAAGGGGCTAACAAGTCAATAACTTTTAATCCGGTTTCAAAGAGGACGGTGGCGGGCGTTTGCTCTTCCAGCGGCGGCGCGGGCCGGTGAATCGGATAATTCTTTTTTGCGCCGACCTCCCCCAGTTCATCAATAGGTTTTCCAAGGAGGTTGAAAATTCTTCCAAGACATTCAGGCCCCACCGGCACACTTATAGATTTCCCTGTGTCTATCGCATCCATTCCGCGCACCAATCCTTCAGTGGAGGACATAGACACACATCTTACGAGATTATTTCCGAGATACTGTAATGCTTCTGAAACCAGCTCCGCGCCGGTCTCAGTATTTTTAATTATTACAGCGTTGTATATATCAGGGAGGTTCTGGGTAAAGAACTCTATATCGACTACCGGGCCGATAACCCTGACAACCTTGCCTCCTGCGCTCATTATATCTCCTTCAACCTCGTTTTTGTCTGATAGCTTCAGTGGCGGAGCTGATTTCCAGCAATTCCTTGGTTATGGCGGACTGTCTGGCTTTATTATACGTCCGGGTGAGGTCGGATATGAGGTCTTCGGCATTTTCCGTGGCCGCTTTCATGGAAACCATCCGCGCCCCATGTTCGCTTGTCATGGATTCAAGTATTGCCTGGTATATCTGGGTTTCAATATACCTCGGCAGGAGAGTCTCCCATATCTTTTCCCTCGACGGTTCATATATATATTCAGCGGCAATTTTCGTTCCCTCGCCTTCCGCCCTTATTTCTTCAGTGGACTTAAAGGGGAGCAGCCTTATCCTTGCCGGGGCAATGTGCACCACAGTTGTAAACTTGGTAAAAAAGAGGTGTATCTCATCATAACGTCCTTCGGAATAACCCCGGATTAATTCCTGGGCGATGTTTTGTGAATCAACGAATGTAATATCTCTTGAAAATTGAGGTTGATATTTTATGATGCCGTAAGGCCTTTTTTTAAAAAAATCGTGCCCCTTTTTACCGATGAGGATTAGCTTGACATCCCTTTTGCCGCTTTGTTTTTCAATAAAACTGTGAGCCTCGCGTATTATGTTTGAATTGTAAGCGCCGCACAATCCTCTGTCAGAGGTTATGATCAACACAGCTACAGTACGGGGCTCTCTGACAGCCATCAGGGGATGAGTTACTTGCTCCTCCCCCGTGGAGAGGTTTTCTATGAGGCCACGAAGCCGCTTGATATAGGCCCTTGACATTGCGACCTTAGTCTCCAATCTCCTGAGCCTGGAGACGGAAATAAGCTCCATTGCGCTTGTAATCTGCTGCACACTTTTGACGCTGCGGATTCTGCTTTTTGTTTCCCTACCTGATTCCATGGCGTGGTTTTAAGTTCAGAATGTACCGACGAACTCCTTTGTAATATTATTCAGGGTGTTTGTCAAATCTTGCGACAAATCTTTCGTGGCCCTTATCTCTTCAAGCGTTTGAGAATGCCTTTCCTTTACAAATTCCAAAAATCTCTTCTCGAACTCTTTAAGCCTATCCTTGGCGATATTGTCAAGATAGCCTTTTACAGCCGCCCAGATAATAATTATCTGCTCTTCCACAGGCATGGGACAATACTGGTTTTGCTTTAGCACCTCCACCAGTTTCCCCCCCCGGTTTAACTGGGCCTGTGTGGCCTTATCCAGCTCCGTTCCAAACTTGGCAAAGGCGGCGAGCTCCCGGTACTGGGCCAGTTCAAGCCTTAGAGTGCCGGCCACCTTCTTCATAGCCTTTATCTGGGCGTTCCCCCCAACCCTCGATACCGAGAGTCCCACATGGACAGCGGGCCTGATGCCTGCATTAAACAGGTCCTTTTCGAGATAAATCTGTCCATCGGTTATCGAAATAACATTGGTCGGTATATATGCTGAATAATCCCCGGCCTGGGTTTCAACAATAGGAAGGGCGGTAAGAGAGCCCCCTCCCTTTTTGTCATTCAGTTTTGCGGCCCTTTCTAACAACCTTGAATGGAGATTGAATATATCGCCGGGAAACGCTTCGCGCCCCGGTGGTCTGCGCAGGAGGAGAGACACCTGCCGGTATGCCACGGCATGTTTGTACAGGTCATCGTAAACAATCAGGGCATGCCTTCCTGTATCTCGGAATTCCTCGCCTATCGAGCATCCGGCGTAAGGCGCTAAATACTGCATGGAAGCGGGTTCGGAGGCCGTTGCGCTTACCACGATTGTATATTCCATGGCCCCTGCCTTTTCCAATATATCTATGGTGCCGGCCAGGGTAGACAGTTTCGAGCCGATTGCCACGTAGATACAATAGACACCTTTGCCTTTCTGATTGAGAATTGTATCGACTGCGATTGCTGTCTTTCCTGTTTGCCTGTCCCCGATAATCAGCTCACGCTGCCCACGGCCTATAGGGATCATCGCATCAATACACTTAAGACCTGTCTGCAAAGGTTCCTTTACGGGTTGTCTCTCGATAACGCTGGGGGCCTGCCCCTCAATATAGCGGGATTTGTCTGTTGTGATAGGTCCCTTGCCGTCAATAGGTTGACCAAGTGAATTAACTACCCGCCCTATAAGGGCCTCACCGACAGGAACCGAAAGAAGCCTTCCCGTCCGTTTAACTTCAGCGCCTTCCCGTATCTTGGTATAGTCTCCCAGTATCATTACCCCGACCTCGTTTATATCCAGGTCCAGCGCGATACCGTAGATGTCGTGAGAGAACGCAACCATCTCCATTGACATAACATTGGGGATACCTGATACGCGGGCGGTCCCATCCCCGGCCTCAATGACTTCACCGACCTCCTCAATGGCAATCTCAGGGCTGTACGTTTCCATACGCCTTTTGAGAATATCTGCGATAGCTTCAGACCTTATCTTTATATCCATTATCCTTTATCTCCGGATTCATGCTAATCTTCCTGTCTCATCTTTTCTTTCAGCTTTTCAAATTGGCCATAAATGCTTGCATCCATGACTTTTTCCTTTATGCGAACTATAAAACCGCCAACGATAGACTCGTCCACCTCATTTTTTACCGCAACATTTTTCCCCGTCAGCGCAGATAATTTTTCTTCCATCTCGCCAATCAGTCCTTCCGTAAGTGGAACGGCTGAGATAACATGGGCTGTAATTTTTTTACGAAAAGAGGCCGTAATGTTAAGATATTCCTCTATTATCTCCGGTAGCTGCCTCTGTTTATTCTGGTCTATTAAAAGGTTGAGGAAATTCAGAATAATGGGAGACGCATCTTTGCCGAAGATTTCAAAAAGCGCATTTTTTTTTTCGGATGAACCTATGCCTGGATTATGAATAAATTCCCTCAGCTCACCGCTTTCCTTCAGCAGTTTCTTTAACCGCAGGAGGCCATCCTCTATATTTTCCAGGGAATCCTCGGCCCTGGCAATTCTAAACAGCGCCTCCGCATAATCGGAAATAAAAGGGTCAATCTTTTCCATAATAACTTTCCATCTTGGACATATGTTCCCTAATAAGCTTTAAGTGGTCTTCTTGACTCAGGGTTTTTTTAATCACCTTGGATGCAATCATAACAGACAGGTCAGCCACCTTTTCTTGCAAATCCATAAAGGCGCTTTCTTTTTCTCTTTCTATCTGCCCCCTTGCCTTATCAAGCAACTGATTGGTTTCCTCACTCGCCTTATCAAGTATCTCTTTTTTGACATTTTCGGCTATGGCCTTCCCATCATTGATGATCTTTTCCGCTTCTATTCTTATCTCGGAGAGCTTTCTTCCGTACTCCCCCTTAAGTTGTTCTGCATTCTTGCGCTCGGTTTCATTCCTTTCATAGGTGGCCGCTATATCTTCTCTTCTTTTTGTTATTATAGCCTTAACTCGACGGAAGAGAAACTTACTCAAGACCCAGTAAAGGATGAGAAAACCGATTATCTGAACAACGATAATCTTTATATTTATACCTAATATCTTCAGGGCATCCATAGATTTTCCTGTTATATCCTCCCGCGCATAGCATTCGTTCGGCCTGATTATGCCGGCTTACCGAATCTTTAACACCTCAATGATTGCCTCGGCCGCAGGCAGTTTACCCATCAAAAGTATGGCTGCCACAAGGACATAGATGGTAAGGGCTTCCATCAGGGCCGCACCGATAATCAGGGTAACTCGCAGGTCATTTGCGGCCTCAGGCTGCCTGGCTGTTCCCTCCAGTGCCGCCATAGCCGCCTTTCCAATACCAAGGGCGCTTCCTGCCGCCGCCATAGCCAGTCCGAAACCTATTGCAATCGCCAATGCCGCAAAATAGATCATTTTGATACCTCCTTTTTATTTAATGTTTTGAGTCTTCCGAAAGCGCTCCTGCCGCTCCACCGATATATATGGCCGAGAGCAGGACAAAAACAACCGCCTGGATGATACTGAACAGTATGGCCAGGAATACCATGATGGAGTGAATAGGTATGGGTACCACCTTCAGAATAAATGGGGTAAGCCCTATCAATATGGCAATGGCTATATCTTCCCCCATCAGGTTGCCGAAGAGACGCAGACATAGAGACAGGGGTCTGGCAAGCTCCCCCGCAATATGGATGGGCACCATCAGCGGCGCCAGCCACCATGGGTCGGCAAAATGCTTGGCATAGCCCCATGCCCCATGTTTCTTGACCCCGGTAATATGGGTTTGAAAAAAGACACAAATGGCGAGGGCTATAGTGGTGTTGAGTTTATTTGTAGGTGAATGCATCAGGGGAATCAATCCCCAGAGATTCATAATCAGTATATATAAGAACAATGTTCCGAGAAACGGCACGTAGCGAGGCGCTATTGACCCCATTACGGAGCCAAAGAAGTTCTCAAACCATTCGATTATCATCTCTACAAAAACCTGCATGCCATCAGGGAATATTTTTAGGTTTCTTGTGGCTGTAAGGGAGATGGCGACGAGAAAGATACCCACCATCAGAGACATGATAATAGGCATCCATTCATGGAGTGGCAGGCCTAAGAAATGCCTGTGCATATCAACCCCAAGGATGTCTAAAAATGAAGGTAATTCGTAGACTGCCCCTCCACTGCTCGGTTCGGCCATAGGGTACTCCTCCAGGTCAGATTCCTCAGAACTCACAAGGAAAAAATGAGCCGTCTTTAATAATCGTATCTACAGTAATCCACAAAGGCATTTTTCTTCCTTACGTCCTTGCCAGTGGATTCGTATAATTCACGAACAATATACCGACTACTTTCAAGACCATTACCGCCTGCACTATACCAATCCCCACAATTAATGCAAGGGGGTTGATATTGATATATCTTAGAACGTAGTAAAGGAGGACACCGAGTAGAGGGAACTTTAATAAAGTAATTTTTATGGCAAAAAAGGCCCTCTTTCTCATCTGCAGTTTAGAACTAAAAAATCTGTTTACAGTCCAGCATAAGAGCTTAAAAAAGGTCAAACTGATGGATACCCCCAGGAGCAAACCCAGGGTTATAGCACTATCGCGGTAGCTCAATGAAAGTATTATTATAAATAATGATAACCAGAGCGAGGTCTTATGTACCCTCTGAATGAAACCATCGTCTACAATCATTGGCCTGTTACTCATATGTTATGTAATGACTCGACCAATTAAGAAACCGACAGGGGGCGGTCTATATGCAAAACCGTAACCGGACAATGATGAGTTTATGTAAAAACAAATTATCCCTTCTCAATGCCAGGCACCCGTTTTACATATGAAACCAATTTTAAAAATTACAGTCTGTGAACATAACATACTTTACTATAATATTACTATAATAAATTTGTCAAGCGACAAAATCCTGCGTGTTATTTCGGAGTTAAAAGTGCACACTTTATGGCGTAATTACATAAAAAATTGAAGAACTCCGCCATAAATGGCGGAGATTCTTCGACGGTGAGGAAATTGTCATTTATACAGCTCGCCCGACCCATCCCCGCATCAAGTGCTGGGCAAGCTCTTCGGATGGGTACCCCGCGCCTCTAAAGAGGCGGGATTGCGGCGAGCATTCCGTTCACTGATAGTCAGGTCAAAAGACTTTTATATGCAAAAACGTAACCGGAAATGATGGGTTATTTCAACATAATCCGGCTGGTATTATTATTTATGAAAACGCGCTAAAAAATATGCCTCTATACTGCCTATATTTTCCTTGACTGCAATGGTAGCCTTTGTTATATTTTTTATAGGGGCACATACAACCTCTTTTTTAGAGAGATAGGTTTTTACTAAACGCCCTTGCTGCAGGACCCTTTGATAGGGCTTGCCATGGCTCGGTTTCAATGGTTCACTCCGGATTTTAGGCTATTGTTAAAGATGCGTCCGCAATCAGCCTGCATGGTGTTGTGAATACATTAAGGGGCAATCAGTCACGAACATCTGAACATCTATCTTACTTAATGAGTTTATCTTTCGGTTTAACAGGAGGTCTGTCCACCGAGGAAAGCTTTTCTTGCTTGTTGAACGGAATGGTTTCATCACCGGGGACACAGGAGGGGTCTTTACGACTCAGCAGAGGAGACTCGTTATGGAAAGAAAATACAATCTAACCGTTCCTGATGTGGACTACTTCGCCGAATTGGTAAAATGCAGGACCGCCTGTCCCGTTGGAACAGATTCGGGCGGATACGTCCAGGCCATTGCTAAAGGGGATTATGAGCTGGCCTATGCAATTGCTCGAGCGCCAAACCCTTTCGCCTCAATATGCGGCCGTATATGCGGTCATCCATGTGAGGCCGCTTGCCGCATGAGCGGCATCGATGAAGCCATCTCAATCAGGGCATTAAAGCGCTTTGTAACGGAGAAATATGGGGTGGAGGCGACCGGTGACCCGCTCGCGGTTTTGAAGTATTCTAACGCACGAAGGGATTCCTCTGTAAGGACTCGCGAAAAAGTCGCTATAATAGGCGCCGGGCCGGCAGGACTAACAGCGGCACATGACCTTGCGCTCCTCGGTTATAGTGTTACGGTCTTTGAGGCTGCGCCTTTTCCCGGCGGTATGATGTTTTTTGGTATTCCTCATTACAGACTATCACGGGAGCTTGTCAGGGCAGAGATAGCCACAATAGAAGCAATGGGGGTTGAGATAAAGTGTAATACACCTATTGGTAAAGACCTTTCGATTAAAGACCTGAAGAGGATGGGTTATAAGGCTATTCTTATTGCGGTGGGCCTTCAGCTTGGACGGGCTCTCCCAATAGAAGGTAATGACCTGGATGGAGCATTTTTAGGCATGGAGTTTATAAAAAGTGTAAATTATGGGCACCCGCCAAAGATTGGTCCGAGGGTCGTTATTATTGGCGGTGGAAATGTGGCTTACGATGCCGCAAGGTGTGCTGCCCGTCTGGATGATGTCAGGGAGGTTCATATGGCATGTCTTGAGACGAGGGACATCATGCCTGCGGACCCTATAGAGATTATAGAAGGAGAAGAGGAGGGGATCGTCCTCCATGACGGGCGGGGTCCGAAGAGAATAATAGGAAAGGACGGTAAGGTAACGGGACTTGAGACTATAAGGTGCCTGAGGGTCTTTGACGAAGACAAAAAATTTAATCCTCAATTTGAACCGAATACGGAATCGGTAATTGAATGTGATACGGTAATTACCACGGTCGGTCAGGCTTCCGATATTTCTTTTATAGAGAAAGATGACGGGGTGGAGACGCTGAGACCAGGTGTGATGAAGGTGAATCTCGACAACTACCAGACCACCGCGCCGGGCATTTTTGCAACAGGCGATGTAGCATATGGGCCGAAGTTGCTGATAACAGCCGTCGCTGCCGGCCAGAAGGCTGCCCGGTCTATTGATGAGTATTTAAAAGGAGTTAAACTTAACGTACGAAAGTCGGGCAATATGCGCACCGTGGCAAACCCAAGGGAATATAAAATGTTTCGGGACTTCGACCTTATACCGCGGGAAGAACCCCCTGCAGTGGCATTAAACGAGAGAATGCGCGACTACTCTCTTGTCGAGATTGGCTACAATCAGGAATCCGCAGAAGCCCAGGCAAGACGTTGTTTGAAGTGTCATATCAATACAATATTTGACGGAGACCTCTGTATCTTATGCGGCGGCTGTGTGGATGTGTGCCCTTATTACTGTCTTAAGATGGTGCCTATAAGTCAGATAGACGGGGACGAAAACCTGAAAAAAGTGGTTGAAGCAAGGTACCGGATGTCCTGGGAAGAGATTGCTCATGGAGACCATGCGGCAATATCCGGGGTCGGAACTGCGATGATAAAGGACGAAGACAAATGCATACGCTGCGGCCTTTGCGCGAAGAGGTGCCCTACCGGGGCGGTGAGCATGGAATTTTTTGATTACGTGGAAAAAACAGAGGAAATCCCCCAAAGTGGGCGTTAGCAAGAAAAGCATAACTCGAAGAGATTTTTTCTCCGTACTGGGATGGCTGGGTCTGGTTGCCACGTTCGGTGGGTCTATATTCGGTGCTTTTCGTTATTTTTTGCCCAACGTATTATATGAAAAACCATCACTTTTTAAAATAGGGAAGCCCTCGGATTATACTATAGGTATAAGTCAAAAGTGGAAAAGGGAACAGCAGATATGGGTTATTAAAAATGAGAAAGGCATCTATGCGATGATTTCGATATGCAGGCACCTCGGATGTACACCCAACTGGTTTGAGGATAGAAAACTTATTGTTTGTCCATGTCATGGCAGCATATATGATATTAATGGAAATGTGTTGGGCGGCCCCGCCCCCCGGACCCTTTGGCGTGCGGCATTGTCACTTGACCCGATTGACGGCCAGATTGTCGTTGATTTCAATCGCAGGCAGGACCTGGAACCAAAATCTACAGAGGGGGGGCTTTTTGTAGATGAATCCCTCAGGGAAGTAGAGCCGTTTTTCTTGAAAGTTTAAATCAATAAACTCTTATGGCTTGCTGCGCTTGTGGATCCGGGAGAAGGAGATTTAATGAATAATTTATGGTCACGATTTTCAAACTGGATTACGAGCACCCCTGTATGGAGAGCAGTATTCCGCCACGGTTATGAAGACACACCGAGGAATAGATCGTTTATTCCCTTCAGCAATGTTCTTTATCACCTCCATCCGGTAAAGATAAGAAAAGGCGCGCTTCAGATTAGATATTCGTGGGGTATGGGCTGCATATCGTTTCTGTTGTTTATTATTCTTACCCTGACCGGGGTCCTGTTGATGTTTTATTATGTGCCCGATACAAGACGCGCTTACCAGGACATTAAGGATATAATGGCGGTTGTCTCGTATGGGGATATAATACGAAATGTGCACAGACTCTCCGCCCACGGGATGGTTTTTGCGGTATGGGCGCATATGACCAGAGTCTTTCTTACGGGGGCATATAAAACGCCGAGGGAATTTAATTGGATGATTGGCGTGGTGCTTTTGGCATTAACGCTTGTTTTAAGCTGGACAGGATACCTTCTGCCATGGGACCAACTTGCCTTATGGGCTATTACGGTAGGCACGAAGATGGCCGCGGCAACGCCCTTTATAGGAGTAGACGGGCCATTTGGCCCTGAACTTGGCATGAGGCCGGATAACGATGTTAAATTTATGCTGTTGGGAGGGACGGAGGTAGGTCAAAACGCTCTCCTGAGATTCTATGTGCTCCATTGTGTCGTATTGCCGTTAGTGGTCGCGATGCTTCTTGCAGTTCATTTCTGGAGGGTGAGAAAGGATGGATTCTCAGGGCCGCGATAATTAAAAGGCGCAAATATAAGGAGCAGCATAATCAGGGTAATTTGACGAGAGGGATATAAAAATGGAAATGAAATCTTTTGAGATATTTCCCAAGGACCCAAAGAAGACATATGGCTTAATGGAGCTTGTGGAAGGTAAGAGCCCCATAGTTGATAAAGAGCCGGAGGACACTGTATTTACCTGGCCGCATCTGTTCTCTATCGAGTTTCTGGCTGTCCTTATCACCGTTGCCGTATTACTCTTTCTTTCCATGTATGTCGAGGCTCCCCTTGAACAGGTGGCAAGCACAGCCACCACCCCGAATCCCATGAAAGCGCCATGGTATTTTCTTGGGCTTCAGGAACTCCTTGTGTATTTTGACCCCTGGATAGCCGGGGTAGTGCTGCCTGTAATCATTCTTATCGGCCTGATGCTCATACCCTTTCTTGATGTTAATCCCAAGGGGGCGGGGTATTATACATTTTCCGAACGCAAATTTGCAGTTTCAGTCTATGCCTTTGGTATGGGCCTGTGGTTGACCCTGCTTATAGTCGGGGTGTGGTTCCGGGGGCTTGACTGGAATTGGTACTGGTACTGGGAAAAGTCTTATGTCCATAAACCGCTGTTGTCAGGCTTGAGGGATATCCCCGTAATAATAACAGGGGTTCTCGGCGTGAGTGAATTCGCGGGAAAAGCTATTGCGGACCTTATTATGCTTGCATACTTTGCCGGTGGATTTATTATTCCGGTCTTTATTTTTAGAAATTTTTACAAACGGCTCGGTCTTCTCAGGTATCTTATTACAATGGGGCTATTTCTCCTGATGGTCGGGGTACCCATAAAAATCGGCCTGAGGCTGGTATTTTCCATAAAATATATAATGGTAACGCCTTGGTTTAAGATATAGGAGGGCAGCGTGTGGAATCAAATCGGTATAGTTGGCACTCTTGTTGTATCTATCAGTCTTATAACATTCGGGATTATAGGCTTGACGGTTTTTTTGGAAAGGTTGTATAAAAAAAATGCTAAGTAATTGAAGAACTCCGCCATAAATGGCGGAGATTCTTCGACGGTGAGGAAATTGTCATTTATATAACTCGCCCGACCCATCCCTGAAACAAGTTCAGGGCAGGCTCTTCGGATGGGTACCCCGCGCCTCTAACGAGGCGGGATTGCGGCGAGCATTCCGTTCATTGGCACAGGACATGGCATGGATTTAAAGTGGGAAAGAGCGGCGATAGCGCGGCGGCGTAAGGTATTCGCAATTACGAGCATTGTTCTTATCATTCTCCTTGCGGTGATAGCTGTTCGTAAGAATACGCAGGAGTGGATGAGATATCAAAAAGAGTATTACAAGAAATTATCAGATAAACTTAAAGACCCTCAATTTGAGCATAAATCGCCAAAGGTAGAGCAGATATGGCTCCCTCAATTAGAGACGACCGACCGCTGCACGACATGCCACCTCGGGGTGAACAACCCCCTCTTTGCCGATGCGGAACAGCCTTTCAAGGCTCATCCGGGTGATTTGCTGAAAAACCATCCGGTTGAAAAATACGGATGTACGATATGCCACCAGGGCGATGGGCAGGCGGTGGCCGTAGAAGCCACACATGGGCCCGTGCCCCATTTAAACCGGCAGCTGCTTTCGGGCGACTTTGTGCAGTCATCCTGCGTAAAGTGTCACACTGACCTCCACGATACCTCTGTTACAGAGAAGGATTTCCCTGTGCCGGTTTTTTTTGAAGGAAGGAATCTTACCTTCCAGTTCGGGTGCAGAGTATGCCATAAGATAAACGGTGAAGGCGGGGCCATAGGGCCCGAACTTACCGGGCTTGGAAGCAAAACAGAACTTGAATTTTTATTAGTCCATGATTTTCAGCATGTAAAAGATTTTCAGCGTGCAAAAGGCATATCTACCATGGCACAGTGGATTTATGAGCATTTTTTAGACCCAACCGCAATTGTCCCGGGCGACCCTGCATTAAAGATTCCCCCTACGCTTATGCCGAATTTTGGAATGTCAACCGGCCAGGCAAAGGCGCTGACCATCTATGTGCTCGGTTTGAGAAATCCTGCTGTCGATGCCGTGCCGCATGAATATATATCCCAAAAAAGACTGGTAAAAGGCAATTGAGCAAACCCTGAACGGACTGGCTTTCCTGCCGCTTGCCTGTGAGAGGTCCGGGTGTCGGCGTAAGCCTTGACTCGGCAAGCCCTTCATACCACGACAGATTCAGAGGGATTGCCGTGGCATGGGAAAAAACAGACGCGGGCATTGATATTCTCAGGGAGCACGGCATGGACTTCAATATCCAGTTCACCGTTATGAGGGATAACATTGCAGAGATTACGCCTGTCATAGAATATTCCCTGAAAAAGGGGGCAAAGGCCGTAAATATATTTTTTCTCGTATGCACCGGCAGGGGGCAGGACATGGTTGATATAACGCCCGGCCAGTATGAGCAAGTCCTTACCTATCTTATGGAGGCATCCCGCGTATATGAGAAAAGGATTATGGTAAGGGCCAGATGCGCGCCGCATTTTTTGAGGATTGCCTTTCAGAAAGACCCCCGGAGCCCGCTTCCGGGCGCTACCAGCGGCTGTATCGCGGGCACCGGATACCTGAGGATAACCCCCCGGAGGGGTATGTGACGCCGTGCCCCTATATACCCGCAAAGGCGGGCAATATAATGGAGACCGGGCTTAAAGAGATATGGGAGAATGCGGAGGTCTTTAAGACCCTGAGGGATAAAAAATATGACGGCCGGTGCAAGGAGTGCGAATACAGGGATATCTGCGGGGGCTGCCGGGCGAAGGCGCTGGCCAGCACATCCAACATCATGGGGGAGGACCCGTGGTGTGAATATGAGCCGAAAGGCGGCGGCGCCGTTTCTGTAACGGAAGAAGACCTCGTCTGGACAGAAGAGGCCCGGGAGAGGCTTTCCAAGGTTCCGGGATTTCTGCGGGAGATGGTTAAAAGGGGCGTTGAAGGGTATGCAAGAGAAAAGGACATAAATAAGATTACTCCGGATATCATGGCGGAACTTAAAAAGAGGGCGGGCAGATAAACGGGATGCCGGATTTAAGAAAGGGGCGCTATCCCGCATATATTTATCCCTTGAAAAATGGGATGTTTTGGTGTAAAGTCCTTTTTAGTAAGGATTCCTTTAAACAAAAAGGCG
>Ga0209642_10000927_pt1 | contig 19244 bp, 16 predicted proteins | sample RifCSP19_2_FD_184025 | JGI IMG/M metagenome (GOLD analysis project Ga0209642, IMG submission 184025) | Soil microbial communities from Rifle, Colorado - Rifle CSP2_sed 19_2 (SPAdes) (version 2) | ecosystem: Environmental > Terrestrial > Deep subsurface > Rock core/Sediment | place: Rifle... | reverse complement strand
CGGAAAGACTTTTTTTGACTTTAATCGGCAGAAGGAACAAAAGCAAGGATAAAGAAAGAAAAAGAAAAAAAGTGGTAGAGCTTTTCTCTTTTAAGAAGGACCCTCTTCCGCGAGCTAAGATATCAAATAAGAAAAATGGCATCTCCTCCCCTCCGGAGAAAAACTTATCATTCCTCAAAATCCAGAGGTCCTGATAATTCTTCAGGACCCATCATCCAACTCACCGTTACTTCAGAGGCATATAATCTGCCCCTTTTTACATTACTCGACTAAAATCTCTTTAAATATTACACATCTCCAATAGTTTCCTAAAATTATTATTACTACTCCACCGAGTCCAATAGCTCTAAGAGTTCCTTGGGACTTGAAATTTTCATCAAGTTGTCACGATTTTTTTCACTCTTCATAAGATAGGAAAGACGCGCCATAACGTTAAGATGGGCGCCGATAGCATCTTCGGGTGCGGCTATCAGGAAAAAAAGATGAACCGGTTTTTTATCCATAGCATCGAAATCTATACCGGTTTTAGAGCGACCAAAAGCGATTACTATCCCTTTGATGGCTTTGGTCTTGGCATGGGGGAAGGCGACTCCGTACCCCACACCGGTGGTGACCAATTTCTCTCGCTCCAGCACCGCCTTAAGAACCTCGTCTTTATCCTTGACCAGTTTCGATCTGGAGGTCAGATTTACTAACTCTTCTATTATCTCATTTTTTGTCTTCCCTTTAAGGTCAAAAGAAATCAAATCCTCGCCACAGAATTTAGAAAGCTTCATCCTTTACCTCCTTTTGATATTCTTCTTTTCAACTGCCCGATATTCTCTGTAAAAATCACCGAACTCAAAGCTGAAGCATAACTTTTTCCAGCCTTTCAGCAAACTCTTCCTCAGATATTCTCAGGCGGTTCTCCTCTTTCTGGCAGATGGTATTCCTCAGTTGAGAATACGCCCATTCTTCTGAATTTTTCAATTCTTTTCTGCAGGAGCTCTTCTATTTCCAATTCCGAAAGCTCGTTCAAGTCTTTAATGATCTCTTTTTTTAGAATATCCGCTGCTTCTTTCGGATTTCGATGTGCCCCACCCACCGGCTCAGGCACAATCCTGTCGATTACTTTTAGTTCCTTCAAGTCAAAGGAAGAAAGCCTCAGGGCTTCTGCTGCCAGGGGGGCTTTGGAGCTATCTCTCCACAAAATGGCAGAGCATCCTTCCGGGGAGATGACCGAGTACCAGGAGTTCTCTAACATCAGTACCCGATCTCCGATTCCTATTCCTAAAGCACCCCCGCTTGCTCCTTCTCCGATTATATTTATGGTAATGGGGACTTTTAATCTGAACATCTCTCTTAAGTTTCTGGCGATGGCTTCTGCCTGCCCTCTTTCTTCGGCTCCAATTCCTGGAAAGGCTCCAGGAGTATCTACCAGAATGATAATAGGTTTCCCGGAGCGGGAGGCAATCTGCATTAGTCTTAGAGCTTTACGGTAACCCTCTGGATGCATCATCCCGAAGTTTCTATAAAGCTTCTGCTTAGTATCCCTGCCTTTTTGCTGACCGACGAACATAACCGCTCGACCCTCGATTTTGCCAAATCCGCCTACTACTGCTTTATCGTCTGCAAATCCCCTGTCTCCATGCAACTCCACGAAATCGGTACTTATCAGATTAATGTAATCTAAGCTGTGGGGCCGGAGTGGATGCCGGGCTAACTGTACCCTTTGCCAGCGAGTAAGTTTAGAATATATGTCCTGCAGCAATCTATCCTTGCGCTTTTCCAGTAGTTGTATCTCCCTGCTAAGCTCCAGACTTTCGCCAGAGGCGAAATCTTTCATGTCCTGGATCCTCTTTTCCAGATCCAGGACCGGTTTTTCGAAATCTAAATATTGACCATTCATCTTTTTGAATATTATCCTTTAAGCGACTACTATCTTTTTATTTGATCAGTCATACCTATCCGGAACAGGTAAAATGCCAGGACTAAAATCAGTATCCCTAAAAAGGATAGCAGAAAAGAAAAAACCAGTTTATTCTCCCGGACCAGAATAGCCCAAGTTATTATGCTTAATATAATGGAAATAATATAAAAAATCCAGATGGTTAATTTTTGAGTTAAACCTTTTTCCAGCAGGAAATGAAAAAGATGCCTTTTATCCGCATGATAGAACCTCTTATTATTTAAAGTTCTTCTGAAAAAAGAAAAGAAGGTCTCGAATATCGGTAATCCCAGGGCTAAGAGGGGAATAAACAATGCCAGGGCAGTGTAGCTTTTAATCGGACAGATTACTCCCTCTGCTGCGAAGATGTATCCTAAGTATTGAGAACCAGAGTCTCCCATAAAAATCCTGGCTGGAGGGTAATTATATCTTAAAAAGCCCAGACAGGCACCTATAACGCCTAAAGAGATAAAAGAGATAAGCTTCACCTCCAGGAAAATCCCCACACCTAAAAGAGCTAAGGAGGCGATTACCGACAGTCCGGCCGCCAGTCCGTCCAGCCCATCTATCAAATTAAAGGCATTGATGATTAAAAGACACCAGGCAAACGTAACCGGGTAAGAGAAAAACCCCAGACTCACTGCCTTAAAAAAAGGAATGTAAAGCAGATTGATTCTCAATCCGAACAGGATTAAGACCAAGACGGCCAGCGATTGTAACAGGAGCTTCCACCTGGGCCTGAGGTCTTTGAGGTCATCATAAATTCCTGTGGCAAAAATTATGACCCCTCCTAAAGTAAAACCCGCAAGGTATCTCAAGTCAGATAAAAGGATCGTTCGTTCCCAGATTAAGGCCATCCAGAAAACCAGGTTAAATGATAAGAATATGGCGATCCCGCCCAGGGTAGGTGTGGGGTTCAGGTGGATCTTCCTGTGGTTCGGATAATCTAAAAAATGGTATTTAAGACTGAAATTCTTGACCAGAAAGGTAAAAAGCAAACCTAAACTGAACGAAAAAGTTAGGATGAAAATATACTGATCCAACTTAACTCCTCTGAATCCGGATTTTGACCCTATTTCTTTTTTAATAATCCGGTAAAACTGTAGACCAAAGATAGAAAGACCAAACGCAAAAGCAAAGATAGATAGACTAAAAGCCTGAAGATGAAGTTCGGATGATAATGCTTCTTAAAAAAATAATACATACTGCGGTGATGTTCCAGCTTAGCTCGCAAAGGATTTAAGGAAACAGAGCCTCCTACCTGGTGAGCCACGGTCAAAAAGGGAAAGTAGAATACCTTCCAGCCGTTTTTCTTTGCTCTTAAACAAAGGTCCGTATCCTCGCAGAACATAAAAAATTTTTCGTCTAAAAGCCCTATCTGCTCCAGCATCTTTCTTCGCGCAAAAAGACAGGAGCCGGACACCCAGTCCACCTCCCTTATCCCGGTTCGGTCTAAGTCTTTAAGAAGATACCTCCGGGATAGGGGATTATGCGGAAACAGGCGATTGAGAACCGATTGCGAGGAGGAGATGGAGGTAAGAAAATCCGGAAAAGAGCGGCAGGAAAAAAGCAATTCACCCTTTTCGTCCACCATTTTTGGACCGCAGATTCCAGCCTCTGGATTTTCGTCCATAAACTTAAGCAGCTCGTTTATTTTCCCCTCTGAGATTTTCGTATCCGGGTTAAGCAGAAGCAGGTATTTCCCCTGGCTTTCTCTTATCCCCTGATTACTGGCTTTAGAGAAACCTGAGTTCCACTCATTTTCAATTAGGTTGACCTGTGGGAAGTTCTCTTTAACCCAGGGGACTGTATCATCCTTAGAAGAGTTATCAATTAACCAGATTTCAAGCCTTAAATTATTTTTTGTATTGTAAATTGAATCCAAACAATCTCTCAAAAATCTTTTCGCTTTATAGTTTACTATTATTATCGAAAGATCGAGCCGGTTATCAGACTGTAGGGGCACGGCATGCCGTGCCCCTACGCTTTTTTCCCTCTTATTCATACTCTTCCCAAAATACTCAGGATTCTAAGTTTCCAGACCATCCAGATAGCTTCCCGTACTATCTTTTTGGACATCTTGGATTCGCCTGCTCTTCGATCTACAAAAATGATCGGTATTTCTTTGATTTTGAAACCTTTTCTCCAGGCGCGGAAGCTCATCTCTATCTGGAAAGCGTAACCGTTGGAGTGGATATTATCCAGGCCAATCTTCTCCAGGACCTCCCTTTTGAAACACTTAAACCCGCTGGTGGAATCTTTCACCGGAAGCCCGGTGACCCAGCGGGCATAAACATTCGCAAAATAGGAAAGAAGCAAACGGGTTATGGGCCAGTTCACCACGTTGACTCCCTTGATGTAGCGCGAGCCTAAAACCAGGTCCGAATCCTTTATGGCTTTAAGGAAATCTGGTATATAATTGGGATCATGCGAGAAATCCGAATCCATCTCGAAGATATAATCATAGCCGTTTCGTAAGGCATAGTCAAAACCTGCTATATATGCTGTGCCCAGCCCTGATTTTTTTGCCCTGCTAATCAACTTTATCCTGGGGTCCGAGGCGTTAAGCTCCTCTACCATCCCGCCGGTTCCGTCAGGTGAGTTGTCATCTACCACCAGGACTTCTATTTCCTGATCTTGTTTTAAAACCAGAGGGAGGATGGTGCTGATGTTCTCTTTTTCGTTATAGGTTGGTATTATGACTAAGATTTTCATTCTTCTTTCAACTCTCCTTTTTTTCCAGAAAGAGTTTTCACTCCCAGAACTCCCAATATAAAAAGATAAAACAGCCCTGTCAATATGCTGCTGGTTTTACCTATATTATATGGCTTAGAGCTATAGACCAAGTCTATTTTGTGTTTACCCTTTTCCAAGGGAATCGCCCTGAAGATGTAGTCCGCAGTATAGATTTTGGTCTCCTTACCATCTACCAGAGCTTTCCAGGAAGGATAGCTGTTCTCAGATAGAACTAAAAAACCAGGCTGGTCTGTTTCCGCCGCAATCTTCATACTATTTATCCGGTTCTCTATGATCTGAACCGCTGTAGGGGCGTATTGCAATACGCCCCTACTTAAATCGATCTCGGGCTCTTCTTCTAAGATGATAGTTTCACGATAATCGAAATCCGGCTCTTTCAGTCGCTGTAAAATCCTGTCTTTATCTTTTATAACCTCATATTTATAAACCATTCTGGCCCTCGGAAGGTAGGTAGAGTTTTTGTAGAGATTTTTATCGCCAGCACTATAAATTAATTTATACTTGGAAGTGTCCGGGAAAACCCCTCTGAACAGGAGATATTTGACATCCAGAAGGTCAGGCTTGGGCCCTGAAAGAAAGCTTAGATACCTTTGTCCGTATTCGGCTTGACTCCTGGCGCTTTCTAAATACTTCTTTTCAGTAAACTCATCATACCTTTTAAGCTCATTTCCATGATACCCGAAAGCCTCCTCGATTCCGTATAAGGCAAGGAAATTGTTAAACGAGTAGGTGCCAGGTATAACTAAGGCTCTAAAAGGCTCCTTATCCTGCTTTAGATAGTCTATAGCCTGGTCTTTCTGGAAATAGGTCTGGTAATCGAAATTCTGGATGAATTTTGCATCCCATCTCCACAGGTCTAAAAATAGAAGCGCACCGATCCAGAAAAGGAAATAGCTTCTCTTTAACTTCCCCTGAAGATATAAATAGATCCCTGCAACGATTCCACCCACCAGGAGGAAGCTAATCCAGAACCCTCTGGTGATATTGGGCAGATTCAAAAGCATTATATCTTTTTTCTGAGCAGGGATATCAGAGTAAAGAATCCCATTCCACAAAGAGAGTAGCCCACTTCCAGCTACACTGAAAAGAAAGGCAAAGCCAAAGAAAATAAGAACCACAACTAAAAGAAGTTTATTAATTTTTTTCTTGTCCTTTAAATCTTTAACTCCATGCAGAATCTTCTCCAGCCCGAAAAGAGCCATAACCAGGACCGAGAAAACCAGCAGGAAAAGTATCAGCCCGGGTGCACGAAAGCTTTTCACCTGAGGAACAAAATAGTAGAAAAGTCTGAACAAAGGCGTATGCGCGCCCAGGGCGTAGATCAGGGCTAATAAAGATATACCGAGAAAAAACCAGATTTTCCGGTTACGAACTAAAACTAAAGCCGTAATCGCAAAAATCAAAGGAACGATTCCCGCATAGTCGCTATTTATCTTAAAAGGATTCCTTCCCCAGTAGGTATTCTCGCTTTCTAAATTCAATCCAACAAACTCCGGCACAACTTGAGAGACCAATTCCTCTGGATGAAAAGACCAGGAGGTAGAATATTCATACCCTTTACCCCCTTCTGCCCGGGGTGAATATTTGTTGACATAGATATAGGTGGGTAGAATCTGAACTAAAGATAAAGCCAGCCCTAAAAGGATAGCAATTCCAAAATAGAGTACAGGTTTAATAAGTCTTCCAATTTTTTTGTTGTCTTTATAATCCCAGAAAAGACTGAAGAGAAAATATAAACCTATTCCCCAACTGGCAAAATAAGCTAACTGAGGATGGTTGGCTAAAATCAAAAGACCTATGGTCCCGCCGAATAGGATATAATGAATTAGCTTTCTGGACCTAAGACTTTTTTCCAGAAAAAGAAAATTTAATGGCAAAAGGCTGGTAATATACATTCTCCCCTCATGCCCGGCATAGACCCAGGAGATGAAATTAGTGGAGAACATATAGGCTAAAGCCCCTATAAAAGAGACTCCCCGGCTGAACCCAAAGGTGCGCATACAGAAAAAAGCAAAGATTCCTGCAAAGAAAACTGTTAAGATTAACTTCCAGCCGAGCGCTCTATATAGAGGAATTATAAATTGTAATATTGCCAGGGGATAAAAGGTATCCCCATGCATCGCATCGATATAAGGCATTCCTCCAAACAGATAAGGCTCCCACAGGGGAATGCTGTGATATTGTTTGACAAAATCTGCATAAAAAGTTTTAAACATAACTGAGGCTTCTAAGGTATCTGAGCCGTAAAGCATCATGTCCGAGAAGATAAATTTGCCAAACAGCACCACTGTCAAAATCGCCAGGATAAGAATTATCCACAGATTTACCTTCTTAGTTTCTAAGAAGTCACCAAAGAAATCCTTTTTCTCTTTTTCTTTGGTTTGAGCCTTAGCTTTTCTTTCTTCTTTATCTTTTCTTGACAAGACTTGCTCCTTTCTGGTCCATCGAGCCTGAAATTCGACTTTATTATTTTTGCAGTTTATAAATAAACGAACGCGAAAAAAAGCCGTCCCAGCTAATCCCGGGTATAAGATAAGTCCCGGTCACTGAGACTATTTTGAAATCACAGAATTTCATCAATTTTCTGAAAGTTTGTCTGGTCCAGCTATAGATATGCCCGGTCTTGTCCTGAACGTTAAAGATATTCCAGAGGATCTCCTTAAAATGATAAGGGTTGGGAATGGACAGGATTAAAAACCCACCCGGCTTTAAGACCCTCTTCATCTCATTTAAGACGAAATAAGGATTTCTCAAATGCTCTAAAACCTCGATGCAGAAAACGTAATCAAAAAAATCGTTCTCGAAATCTGTTCCCTTTGAGATATCCTGAGTTTTCACATAAGAGCTGGCATACTCTTTATCTATCTCGATGCCGTGATATTCTACTCCGCCTGGTAGATAGCCCCTCAAGGCTCCATCCCTACATCCTACATCTAAAATTTTCGCTCCAGATGGAACCTGAGCAACAAGCGTTGCCTTCTTATATCTGGCAACCTCTTCTTTGAGGTTTCTAATCGGACCTATCTCCTCGTAATATTCTTTAAACTTCTCCTCTGACATAAACTTTATACCTCTTAACTTATCCTCTTTAAAAAAAACCGTTTTATTCTTAATCTAAAATATAACTTAAATTAAAACTTTAAGGAAACAAAAAATCCTAAAACCTCAGCCGCAGTCATCCACAACCTGGAAAGCAAGGCAATCAGGGTAGCCACAGGCAATGGGAAATAACCTGAAAGATAATAAATTAATAGCCCTTCCCTCACACCCAATCCTCCGGGCACGAATATGCTCAAAAAACCTGCGAGGTAAGAGAAGACAAAAATTGAGGTCAAAAAGGGAAAGAGACTGAAGGAATAATCGGTTAAAGACAGGATAAACACATTGAAAGCCAGTCCATAGACTCCCCAGGCAAGCATAAAAAAAAGAGTAAAAACTATATTCTCTTTAAAACTTAAATTAATCTTTACAGGCTCTTTTTTTAGCTTCTTCAAACCCCAGTTCAAGCTTTTCTCCATAACTTTTGGGTATAAAAAAAGAAGAAGAATCAGAGCCAGAGGCAGATAGGTAAGCCTGGGCACGCCGCTTAAGAATTTAGTTCCTGAAAGGATTAAAACCAGGATCAGTCCGCCAATGATATTCAAAAGTTGATTCAAAATGGCTGAGGTTAAAGTAGCCGCTTTGGGAATTCCTTCTTTTTCGCATAAATAGACCATCCCCATAACTGACCAGAGCTTTCCAGGGACATATTTCCCCAAATTGGAGTAAAACCAGATTTTGAATCCTTTTTTAAAAGAAAGGTTGAAAGAGGAGGATTTAAAGAGCAAGCCTCTCCAGATCTGGATGAAAAAAAGGAAATTTAAAAAAACCAGCCCAAAAGAGATCGCCAGAAGACCATATTTGAACTGCCATTGATATAAAGAGACTGCTTGCCAGTTTTCATAGACATATTTAACTAGAAAAAAAATTACCACTAAAACCAATAAATATTTCAAATAATCTTTGAGCCTTTTCATACCTGACATACCCGGTGGTAAAGGGTAATCGATTTTTCTACTATCTTATCCCAGTTGAAATATTTTACAATATGCTGATACCCGGCTGAAGCCAACTTTTCAGCCAGGGATGGATTTTTTAAAACGGTAATTATAGCATGAGCTAAAGCTTTTTCATCCTTCTCCGGAACTAAAAGACCAGTCTCCCTGTCCTTAACAATATCCACTATCCCCCCTACGGCAGAGGCTATTACCGGTTTTCCATAAGAAAGCGCCTCTACCAAGACCATACCTAAACCCTCTGTATCACCTTTATGGTCAACGATTGCTGGAAGCACAAAAAGATCACAGCCCTGATAATATTTACCCAACTCCTCTTCCCCCAATCTTCCTGTAAAATTTATCTTATCTTTTAATTTTAAACTATCAGATAATTCCTCTAATTGAGTTCTCAGCTCTCCATCACCTACGATGTCTAATTTGACCTCGACCTGTTCAGCCACTAAGGGAATAGCTCGAATGAGATATTCCATCCCTTTCCTTTCCACTAACCTTCCCACAAAAAGGATTTTTTTTACTTCCTCTTCTCTTTTTTTAACAGTTCTTGGAGATACAGTAAACCCTTCCGGAATAACCTCCGCTTCTATTCCTGGATAAAAACTCTGGAGGAGGGTTTTGGTATAAGTGGAATTAGTCACTACCAGATCCGCCTTTTTTATAATAGATTTTAGAATTTTTTTAAAAAGAAAAGGACCTTTAAGAGCAAAAATCAGCTCTGCGCTGTAAAACTTTAAAACCAATTTACCCTGGCTAAACTTTGCTCCAAGGTATCCAGCTATTCCTAAAGGAAAGGGCCAGTGCACGTGGATTAAGTCAAATTTTCTCTTTTTGCACAATTTTATTATATTAACACAACTGAAGAAAACTAAAAAGATTGCCGGGAAAATATACAGAGGCTTTCTTTTCAATCTAATTGGAGCGGCTTCCTCATGAGTCAGATTTTCCCATCTTTTGAAAAAATACCTGTACCTTTTAACCTCCAGCCCTAAAATGGTCTGATCCCCCAGACCTTTATATGAAGGGGCAAAAACAGTTACCTCCACCCCTTTTTCCTTTAGCTTTAGAAGATATTCAGTTAACCAGGGTGCTATCCCGATTTTTGAATCACTTAACTGAAAGGCAGTAACTATATGGCAGGTTTTCATTGAAGATAAAAAATCATCCTTTTAATTTATTTTCCAGGTCCTCTACCTTCTCTCTCACGTTGACAATCGCCTCAGCTAAAAAACCTAAGGCAAAAAGTGAGATCCCGGAAAGGACTAAAAGGATGACCAGATATAAAAGAGGCCTGAAACCCTCATGCATAATTAACCTCAGGTAAATAGCCAAAAGCCCTGCCAGAAATCCTAAGAAGACCAGGATCAAACCTAAGGAGCCGAAAAAAAGCATCGGCTTGCGCATAAAGGAGACCTGAAACTTAACGCTGAAAAGGTCCAGAACCCCTATCGGTATCCTCCACACCCCGAACCTCGATTTACCATATTTCCTGGGATAAAGAGGAATTTTAACCTCATCTAATTTGAATCCTTTATCCGCAGCCATAACCACAATAAATCTATGCCAGTCACTTCTCAAAGGCACACCTTCCAGAACTTCTTTTCTGAAAGCCTTCACCCCGTTGAGATCGTGAACTTTAACTTTAAACAGCGATCTGGATAAAAGGTTATAAAAGAAGGAGACAAAGCTTTTAATTCCATAATTACCCTTTTTCCAGCCGGTAACTATGTCATTACCTTCTTTTATCTTCTGGATGAGTTTGGGAATATCCTCTGGCAGATACTGCAGGTCTGCAGGCCAGAAAAGATAAATATCTCCACTCGCATTATTAAAACCGGTCTGCAGAGCCGCGGTAAGCCCTCGATGAGTCTTATTGGTCAGGGCTTTTAGAAAGGCATATTTTTTTTCGTAATCCTTAGCCAGCTTGTAGGTTTTATCCGTGGAACCATCATCCACCAAAAGAACCTCTCCTTCTAACTTCGACTCCCTGAACATCTTATCGAAATTCTCAAACAGAAGAGGTAGATTCTCTTCCTCATTATAAGCCGGCACTACAACTGAAATTCTATGATTGCTTTCTTTTCTGTTTTCAGACATACTTAAATTTTTTACAAATATACCTTTTAAATACCAAAAGTCAACCTAAAACCCTCACTGGATTATATCGTAAATTTTTAAGCAAAACCGTAGGGGCGAGGTTACCTCAACCCAAGCTATAGTAAAATCATTTATTCTCTGGAAAGTTGATACAACAGGAGAGGTCTATTATAATTAGTGTGAATAGTGTACTCTTTTACCAATATAGCCCTGGAGAGCAAGCCCGGGTAGGCCTTTGTGAAAGTTTGGTCATCCCAGCCGTCTTTAAAGATAAGCACATGAGTCGGTTTAAATCTTTCGATGACCCTATCTTTGTTGGCAAAATCCTGCATCATTATGGCATAATGCGGATTTTCCAGACTCAAAGTAGCTGCCCAGGAACCAGCAATTATGCTCCCCTTAGGAAGTGAACTTAAGTCTTTAGATATATCCGCAAGATCATAAGTCAGGTTTTCGGTCCAGGCTGAATACTGCTTCAAGTTGCTAAAGGTAACCAGGAAGAGCACCAGGATTAAAAGAATACCTTTCAGCCCGGTGGATAAAGCAAGTCCTTCTCTGAGTTTCCTAAGCCTCGAAAGCCCTATCAAAGCACCCAAAACTATCAAAGCCAGGATTATTGACCTTCCCACTAAGGCAGAATAGTTCTGCATCAGTCCCAAAGCTCCTTGAAACCAGCTATTCGGGTCTGAGTAGAAAGCAGAGACAATTCCATAGAAGCTTTGATAATTGACCAGTATATGTAAGATGACGCTATAATAGAGACCGTAAATGAAAACGACCAGTATCAGGAATTGTAAAATCAAGCTCAAAGGATTCACGCCACTCGAAATCCTGAGCTTTTGCGCCTGGATTAACTTTTCCACAAAAAAACCAGCCAGTATGCACAAAGGCGGCACCAGGAGCAATTGATAGCGGATCGGATGGTAATTGGGATAAGAGAGGAAAATGATTCCAAACAAGACCCAGCAGACGCTGACGAATTCCATTGAAGCACTCGACTTGATTTTCTCCTCTATATTTCTGACCCAGTAGAGAATATACAGAAAGGAGAGAATGAAAATAAAGCAAAGCCTGGGAAAGAGCTTATCACTTATCCCCAAGGTGATTATGCTCCTCAGGTAAGCGCCCAAATTCGCCGCATTCCCGGCTGAAGATTTAAGCGCACCTGCCTGAATATATCCGATCACAGCATTTTTATATGGCAGCAACACTAAAAGTAGCCAGATTATCCCTCCTCCTGCCAATCCCAGAACAAAATAGGATAAGCTCTGCCAAAGTTTTTTCTTTTTCTCCTCTTTTTCCATCCAGAGCCAGCGGACAAACTCCAGAAACATAATGGCTAAAAAGAAAAGCCCGGAGATCTTCACAAAGAGAACCGCCAAAATGAAAGTAAATCCGCTTAAAAGAAAATATATTATTTTATCCTTACCCAACTGTAGAAAAAACAGAGAAAGCAAAAGTAAGAAAAGCAGACTGGTCTCCTCCAGTGCCAGGCGGTTGTGCATGATGTAAATATAGGCTATAGATAAGAAGAAGGAGGAAAATACCGCAGAGTAAATGCTCTTTTCTCTTTTGAGTAAAAAGAAAACCAGAAGGATCGTGCCTAAGCTTGATAAAACCGGAAGAACTCTTATCTGAATAAATCCTGTTCCGAAAAGCTTAAATATGAAAAAGTAAATTGCCGACAAAAGTGAGGAAATCCCCATCCGGAAGAAATCGTCCGGCTTCCATTGACCGAATAACACTTTATCCCGGGCGTTGATAGCGATAGCCCCCTCATCTGTATAAGGACTTAAGCTCCATGACAGATCTGTCGGTGGATCAGCTGAGAGGTGAGAGAACCTCAAGTACGCGCCTAAGAGGATTATGACCCCTAAAAGTATATAAAGAAAAGGAGGTTTAAATCCGCCTGAGGCGGACTTCAGAAAAGATCTATTTTTCTTTATTTCAGGTATCTCTGTTTTTTTATCTTTCTTTTTCTTGCCCATAATTTAAGGCCTGTAAAGTTTGGAATGAATAATCCCCAGCCGGTCAAGGGCGAACTTGAAAACCGTCCAGAGGGTTTTAAAACCATAGATCAAGGAGACTTTGAAATTGACCGAGGATGCTTCTTTGAAATATTTAGTGTTCACCGGAACCTCAGCGATTCTTTGTTTAAAAACCACAGCTTGGGCTATTATCTGAGAATCGAACACGAAATCGTTGGAGTTGCGCAAAAAGGGAACTTTTTCTAAAAAACTCCGACTGTAAGCCCGGTAACCAGTATGCATCTCTGAGAGCTTCTGACCCAAAATCAAGTTCTCGACCCCAGTCAGAAATCTATTGGCTAAGAATTTATATAAAGGCATCCCCCCCTTTAATGCTCCTCCTTTTTGCATAAGCCTTGAGCCTAACACGAAGTCTGCCTTACCTTCTTTGATAGGCTCGATTATCTGCGGTATCAGGCGCGGGTCATACTGTCCATCCGGATGAAGCATCACCACGATATCTGCCCCATCCCTCAGAGCCTCCATATAGCAGGTCTTCTGGTTTCCTCCATACCCCACGTTATGCGGATGCCGGACGACCTTCAGATGAAAGTCTAAGGCGATCTTGACTGTCTCATCCCGGCTGGCATCATCAACTAACAGGACTTCATCTACCACCTCGGTGGGAATGTTTTGATAGGTGAAAGATAAGGTTCGGGCTGCATTATAAGCGGGCATAACAACGACCACCTTAGGTTTCATACTTGATAACTCACATCCCTTTTCTAAGGCCAGATCTCTTAATACACCAAAAGCCCATTATGTCTCCAAGACCAGAAAGGCTTTCCCCTATAGAGACTAATAGCGTCGGCACGAAAAGAATGCCGGCCGCGATTAGCTGAAAAATGATCCTGCTCATTGGTACATTAGATGATTTCCTCGTCTCCGAAGACTTTACTATCTCGAAAAGCAAATCTCTCTGCTTGAAAATCATATTCAAGCTACTCTGTAGCAAAACGTAAGGGGCATATTCCAGGGAGAAATTATCTTTTTTGACTGCTTTGAAACCAGTCTGAGAAAGCATCTGATTTATGGTCCTGGGCGTAAAATGGTACAGGTGGCGGGGAAGGTCCCAACCGAACCATTTCTCCTTAAATGTGCCGATAAAAAGATTACCTGCGTTAGGCAGCTCAAGTATCAGAGCTCCTTTTTTCTTGAGAATCCGGTTAATTTCCCTCAGATATGCTATTGGATACGGCACATGTTCCAGCACGTGTGCTAAAATGACCAGGTCGAAAGAGCCCTCTTCAAATCTGGTTTCTAACAGATCCTTCTCCAGTATTTTCAGGCCGAAAGTCCTGCGTGCATACTCTGCGGCATTTCTGGAAAGCTGGGTACCTGTGCAATCCCAACCCCATTTTTTCAAAAAATACAGGGTGATTCCCCGTCCGCAACCCACATCCAGCACCCTCCCCGGCTTGAAGAGCCTTTTGATTCTGTATGCTCTTGCCCAGCGAAAAAGGTAAACTGCCTTTTCCAGCAAGTTCCCGAATCTCTGGCTTCTCTTTTTACCATAAAATTCGTCTTGATAAGCCAACACTATCTCTTCTCTGGTGGGGAAAGGGTCAGTCACCAAAAGACCGCAATTCTGGCACTTAAGAATACCTCTTTTCTCTTCAGGAAAACCATTCAGGTATACAGCAAAATTGTCCTGTCCACACAGATTACAAGTCCTGCTCATCCGTTCTCCAGAAGATCATCTACACAACTGGTTACCTTTCAGTGGAAATTTTCTGTGCCAGAATGAGTGCCTCGTGTCCTAAATTTGTTCTCCTGAAACGCCGCTGGAAAAAGAAAACCGGCTTCCACCAGATTTTCCAGTTTACAATAGAGGTCATCCTGCCGATGTCCCAGGCATCATTCAGGGTGCTTATCTTTGTAAGTTTCTCTTTTTCCTGGCTGCGTTTTAAGCTTCTGTCTTTGAGCAGCCACGTGTAAAGCCTACGCATAAGCCAGAAAACCGGAAAGGTAAAATCCCAGAATTCTTTCACCGCAAAACCGGTCTGGGATAATAAGTTTTTAATCTCCTCGGGTTCATATCTTCTCTGATGACCATAGAATTCATCATCCCATCTCCATTCTTTTTTATTGGTTGGGACAGAGATGACTAAAAACCCTCCACCCTCCTGGGTTGTCAGATTTTGGTTTAATATCAAAAGCAGTTCTCGATCTTTTTTAATATGCTCAAGAACATCCCACAGGATTATAGTAGAATAAGTCCCTCTTTCGCTAAATAACTCCTTCTCCTCTATGGTTACTTCTGAAAATTGTTTTAAATTCTGCCTGGCAATAGCTATCGCTTCATTCGAAAAATCGATCCCCTTGCCATACCATCCTTTTTTAGCTAAATACAAGACCACATCTCCCAACCCACAGCCAGCATCTAAAAAGGGAGGTTTGAGCTTATATTTATAGATTAAATCCTCTAACAGGGAAAGCATATATTCCTTCATTGGCTGAAAATTTGCCATGAAATCACCGATTAATCGTCTTTCTCTTCTCTAAAACTTGTTTTGAAGGAGCTTATTGAGAGAAAGCAATTGAATTTAACCAATGCCGATATCATCTCCGCCATTATAATATTAACTAATGAGATAAAGTCAACCTAAAAGTTCTGGCAGGTATAATGAATTGGAGTATAAACCTTCAGGTTTATCATTAAAGTAAAGGTCATCCCCAAACTCGTTGAGAGTGAATCAAGTCACTTAAGTTTAAAAGAAAAGCTAAAGCTTTACACTCCAGTTGAAAATTTCATTCAGGATTTATGATATACTTGCTAAAGTATGAATGGGTTGATACCCTTGTGATCCGACAGGATTCACTTTTCTTTCAAGCAGAGTCTATTTCATTCTCAATTATAGCCTCAGGATCTCTTTCTGCTACTTTTAAAGAGAAATGCTCGTGCCTAAGATAAACTAAACCTAAGACTGTAATCGGGATGTACTGGCAGGCATGCAGGACTATGGAAAAAGGGAGCGAGAAGTCTTTGTCATACCCAAAAAGACCTAAGGCGATCACCGTGAAGAACTGCACAGTGCCAACATAGCCTGGAGAAGAAGGGATCATCACCCCTAAGGTCACGATGACCATCAGGATCAAAGATGCTTGCAGTGGTGGATGAATTCCGAAAGCTAAAAAGACCAGGTAGTTGCTGATTCCGCTTCCTGCCCATAGGATCAAAGACCAGAGTAAGATCCATCCGGTTCTTTTTACGTCCCTGAAAACCCTCACCCCGCTGGAGAATTTCTGCAAAATAGCCTCCCCTTTTACTGAGAATTTTCCTGGTATAAGCTTGAGTATTCTCTGGAAAAACTTCAGAGTAGGCTCTGGTTTAAGCTCCAGTAAAATCAATATTAAGAATATCAGCAGATTAGCAATTAAGGTTAGATTGGCTCCCTTTCTGACCAGTTCCCCGACTTTCTCTGAAGAACGGGAAAAAGGATAGAAAAGCAAAGTCAGCCAGAGGATCAAAAGCAGGGCAAATCCATCGAAAACCCTTTCCATAACGATAGTGGCAAAAGAAGCGCTTCTGGATATCTTTTCTTTAGTGCCTAAAGAATATGCCCTGACAACTTCGCCCAGCCTGACCGGAAGAACGTTGTTAGCCATAAAACCTATCATAGCAGAGGAAAAAAGACTGTAGACTCCGACTTTTTTTATCGGGTCGACCATAAATTTCCAGCGATAAGCCCTGATCCACATCAGGACTATTACTGCCAGCATGAAAAGGAGCAGGTAAAAGAAGTTTACGCCTTTTAGAGCATTCCACAGTTCATGATAGTTTACTCCTCGGAAAGCAAAATATAGAAATATTATACTGATGATTAGTCCTATCAGGAATCTTTTTTTCAACTTCTTACTCTCTTTTCCACTTTACGGTCTTGAATTGCTTCGGTTTCCGACTACGTCCTGTAGAAGCTCTTCAACTTCTGAAACTACTTTGTCCCAGCTAAAATTACTTGCCCAGAGAATACCCTCTCTGGAGAATCTCTCCCTCAGTTCGTTATCCGTGATAATTCTGATGATTTTATCAGCCAGGTCTTGTTCATCTCCATACCTGAACAGAAACCCGGTTTTCCCTGGAAGCACTGATTCTCTCAAACCGGGAACATCACTGGCGATGGCTGGGGTTCCGCAGGCATTTGCCTCAATATTGGTCAAACCCCAACCCTCTTTTATGGAAGGATAAACAGTAACCCAGGCGCGGTGCAGCCACTCCACTTTGGTCTGGCTATCGACAAATCCGGTGAAAACGATTTTGTCCTGCGACTCTAAATTCCGGGAGAGATTTTGAAGCTCAGTCTTATAATCTCCCTCGCCTACAATCACCAATCTTGCCTCCGGAACCTTATCTAAGACCAGGGGTAGAGCTTTTATTAGAAGGTCAACGCTTTTATATTTTTTCAGTCTGCCTAAATAAAGAATAGTAGGAAAAGGATCCTTTTTCAGTTCCGGATTGACTTTAAAGAGTCGATGGTCAATCCCGCAATAGATTACCTTAATCCCTTCTTCCGGAATACCTCTTTTCAAAAGCTCTTCTTTGGTGCTTTCAGACACGGCTAAGAATCTCTTTTTTCTATACAGCCATGGAACGCTTCTTTCTGAAAGGAAAACATAGGTTCCAAAAATAGGATTTACTTCTCTGAAGATCGCTTTGTCAAAAAAATGATGCACGATCACTAAAAGCGGAAGGTTATGCCAGAAATGAGAATAAAAGGGAAGCTTGTTTATATCTTCTATTACCAAATCCCATTTTTCTTGTTTCAATATTTTTTTTATCTCCCAGAAAGCAGAGAAATTGAAGACAAACCAGGAGCCTTTTCTTATGATTCTTATCCCGTCAATTTCCTCATATTCTTTTGCCCCGGTATAATGCGAGCAGAGCAAAGTTACCTTATGACCTTTCTGCACTATCCGCTTGAAGATCTCGTGAAAATGAATCTCCGCCCCCCCTGCTCTGGGATTGGAAAGGTCCTGCCAGTTTATCGCGAGTATTTGCAAGTTTATCTTTTCTTTTGACGCTTATGATGGGCACTTATTCTGGAGTGTATCCGCCTGAGGCGGACAGCTTTACCTAATTCTTGATAAACCTGAAGGTTTATACTCCAGGGTCTCTCCCGATGCTGCTTTTTTTAAAATTGTATTATCCTCTAATCTTCACTTTATTATCTTGGAAATGTAAATCCTGGCTTGGTGATCTGGCCGAGTAAAGCGGCAGAGGAGTCATCTTCTGGATTTTTTGCCAGCCAATCCCTTAACAGTTTTTCAAGCGTATTTCTATCCTGCTTCAAATAATAGGTTGCCTCAAGAAACTTAAAAGCCGGCACATATTTAGGATTTAAGGAAAGAATCTTATACATTACCTCGACTGCCTGGTCTTCTTTTCCTGACATCTTGAGGGTGTATCCTAAATTAAAATAAAGTCTCTCTTTCTCTATCCCTTTGGACTTCTGAATAAACTCGTAAGCTTTTTGCATCTCACCCATCTGCCCGTAAACCTGGGAAATAAAAGCATAGGGCCTCCAGTCCTGAGGCAGGATTCCGATGTTTTTTTCGGCAATCTGGATTGCTTTTTCATATTCCTTTGCCCGCCTTAGGGTATCGGCTAAATTAAGAAAAATCCCTGAATAATTGACGGTCATATTTTCTTCATTCCAATCCTTATAGACTTCAGGATCAGAAAGACCTCTGAATTTCATCTTCTGCAGAAGGATTTCCTCAGTTTTCTGGACATTGACCGTCTTGCCCTCTTTGGGAACCACCAGATAAACCATTCCCTCCATCATCAGATGGTCATCTATTGGCTCACCTTTGTAAACCCGATTATCCGGAGAAACGGTGGTCGAAAAATAGACCGGATATTTCCAGCGGTTAGTCTCCAGGATATTGTCTATCATCTGGTCCTGAACCCTTAATACCTTGCCGTTCGGCAGTTGAACCAGGTTCATGTTTTCCAACTGGTGATCAGTGAAACTCAGAGGTACCCCCCGGATATTCTTCTGCTGTCTCATATACCAGTCGGTATTGGCTAAGCTTAAATTCACCACCCTTACGTCGGTTCTTATTTTTTCCACCTGCTGCAAAAACCATAAAGGAAAGGTGTCATTGTCTCCATTAGTAAATAGTATGGCATCTTTATCGCATGAGTTCAGGATATTATATCCATAATCATAAGGAATGAAATTATTCCTGCGATTGGCAGGCGAGTGTAGTCCCCTCTGCAAAGGTGATAAGGGTATCAGAATAAAAATGGCTGTGGCACCATAAACCAGACTTCTGCTCCCTAACTTACCTAATTTCTCAAAACCCTCCCCTAAGTAGCTTATTACTTTACTAATCCCTAAACCCATAAGTAAAGCGAAAAAAACGAATGCCGGGGTGAAA
>Ga0209642_10000926_pt1 | contig 19245 bp, 17 predicted proteins | sample RifCSP19_2_FD_184025 | JGI IMG/M metagenome (GOLD analysis project Ga0209642, IMG submission 184025) | Soil microbial communities from Rifle, Colorado - Rifle CSP2_sed 19_2 (SPAdes) (version 2) | ecosystem: Environmental > Terrestrial > Deep subsurface > Rock core/Sediment | place: Rifle... | reverse complement strand
CTTTACCAACAGGAGTACATGTGCTCCTTTGAGGGGGCCATTATGGGGGCTTACTTTGGCAAGCAGATCAGGGAGGCGCGGGCCGATAATAGGATAACAAATGTACCGCACCAGACAGGCCAGGAGGTTCATACCTTTTGGGATTTGGGAGTTGATGATTCGACGACGATTTGGTTTATGCAGGAGAATGGGAAGGCATACCACTTTATTGATTACTACGAAAACACTGGTATGGGGCTTGAGCATTATGCGAAGATACTGAAGGAGAAGCCCTATATTTACGGTAATCATCACATGCCCCACGATGCGAACCAGCGGGAACTGACCAATTCGGAGTTGGCGATGTCCAAGAAGGAGATGGCTGAACGGATAGGGATCAGGCCGGTGTTGGTAGTGAATCGGATGCGGAATATGGATGTTTTCATGCAGGTTCAGGTTCCTGCGGTGCGTAATGTTTTGTCGTCTTGTTGGTTTGATAAGGACAAATGTGCCAGGGGGATAAACGCTTTGGAGTATTTTCAGGCTGAATTTGATGACGAGAAGAAGGTTTTGAAGCAGAGGTATCTGCATAATTGGTGTTCTCATGCCTCGACGGCGTTTATTACGTTTGCGGTAGGGTATGAGCAGCAAGCGATAATTAAACCATTCGATGCTAAACAGTTTCAGAATAACTCATGGATGGCTGCCTAATGGCAAAGATAAAAGACGAAGATTTCCTGGCAACGTTGCGGGAGCGGTTTAAGATTTCGATGTCCGAAAGCGTAGAGAACAGAAATCTGGCAATCGAAGACCTGAAGTTTGTCCTCGGCGGCGATGAGCAGTGGGATAAAGAGGCAATAACCGCAAGGGCTGGCCGTCCGAGGCTGACAATTAATAAGTTGCCTAAGTTCGTGCGGCAGGTGACGGGCGACCAACGCCAGAACAGGCCAGATATTAAGGTTAGGCCAGTTGATAGCAACTCCGATCCAACGATGGCCAAGATAATCGAGGGTCATATCCGCAACATCCAGTACAACAGTTACGCTTCAATCGCCTATGACAACGCATTTAAGCATGCGGTGGCCGGTGGGTATCCTGGCTGGTGGCGTGTTGAAACAAAATATTCCGAAGATGACACTTTCGAGCAGGATATTATGATTGAAGGCATTTTGAACCAGTTTTGTGTGTATCCTGACCCGGAAACCGTCCATGACGTCTATCGTGGCGGACTGGAATGGTGCTTCGTTACGGAAACCATGAGCAAGGCGAAGTTTGAGCAGTTATTTCCTGAATCGAAAGACGAAATGACCAGCTGGACAGAGCAGGGGTCTGGCGAAAACCTTGACGGATGGTTCCTTGACGACACAATCAGGGTTGCGGAATACTATTACAAGGAAATTGTCGAAAAGACGCTTTACAAGCTCCAGGATGGGTCAACTATCGACAGCTCAAAGGTCAAAAACGAGCACATCATCCCTAGCCCCGATGGGAAGGGCAAATCTTTAATGATTCAGGGCCAGCCGTACCCGATACTGAAAGAACGGAAAGTTAAGGCAAAGCAAGTAAAGTGGTGCCTGGTTACAGGCCACAAGATTTTAGAAGGCCCGAAGGATTGGGCTGGTAAGTATATTCCCCTTGTGCCGGTCTATGGCGACACTTGGACAATCGAGGGCAAGACATATTACAAATCACTCATTAGAGACGCCAAAGACGCCCAAAAGGTATATAATTATACCGTTTCGCAAAACATGGAAATGGCGGCACTACAGCCGAAGGTTCCGTATAAAGTCACCCCGGCGCAGATAAAGGGGCATGAGTCACAGTGGAATCAGCTTAATAATTATCCATTCCCCTATGTGCTTTACAACCCCGATCCCAACACAGGAGGCGCTCCTCAACGGGAACAAGGAGCGACGGTCAATACGGTTTTCGTTCAAATGGCGCAGCAAGCCACGTCTGATATGAAAGACACCATCGGCATCTATGACGCGGCATTAGGGCAGTCTTCAAACGAGCGGTCAGGTGTGGCCATCTTTGCCCGGCAACGCGAATCAGATGTTGGGATGTTTGAGTTTATCGACAACTACGGCAGGGCAATAACATTCACGGGCAAAATACTTGTCGATCTGGTTCCCCGCATTTACGATACAGAACGCACAATCAGAACATTGGGCGAGGATGACAGCCACGGAATTGTCCCTATCAATAAGATAGTGGTCAATCCAGATGGGTCACAGACGCTTATTAACGACATCACTGCTGGGAAGTACGACATAGCGATCACTGTTGGGCCTTCATACACAACCCAGAGGATGCAGGCCGCCGAAAGCATGATGAAGCTCATTCAGTCCGTACCGCAGCTTATGAGTGTAATAGGCGATCTAGTCATCAAAAACATGGATTGGCCGGGTTCCGAGAAAATAGCCGAGCGGCTTGCTCCAAAGGATAACGGCCCCGATCCCGAACAGCAGTTACAGATTCAGAAATTAGAAGAAGAAATAGCTGCTATGCGAATCGGCAAAACGAAAACGGGAAGCGAGATACTCCTGAACCTCGCCAAAGCATCTGCCGCCGAGGTGGGTGAACAGCAGGAGCAGTATCGACTAGAAATGGAAGCACTAAGCCAGGCGCTAGAAATGCAGGGGCAACCCCCAGGTGGAGGACAAGGCACCCCCTCACCTTCACTTGGCACCCCTCCAAAAATGGAAGGAAACTTACCACCTGAATTAATGGGTGGAATGGTTCCGCCACAGATGCAATAACTTCCCGCCGCCGGGGACAACGGGCGCGTAATGAGTGCCGCCGACTTTACGGGCGAGAAGGAGAATCATGGAAGAGAACAGTGAGATCGTAGTTGGTGAACCCACGGGCGATGAAGTATCTGCGCCGCCGGTAGAGCCAGTTGTTGATGAAGTAGTTGAAGAAGTAATTGAAGAAGTTGTCATTCCGAAGACCGTCCCGCTTGCAGCGTTGGAAGATGAACGCCGCAAACGTCAGGAAGCGGAGGCAAAACTTGCCGCAAGGCCCCAGGGGGCAGCGCCGGTTAAGTCGATGGAGGACTACTACGAGGAAAACCCGGCAGGGACAATTTCTTACATCAACAACGAAATTGCGAGACTGCAAAACGAAGACCCTTATGGGAACGGATTGCAGATAGAGCAGTTACGCGACATGAAAATCGAGTTGAAAGAAAAGACGGCGACAAGGACGATGGCCCGGCAGAATGAGTACGCCGGGAAAATAACCGCCGCAATTCCTGATTTTCTAACCGTGAAACCCGCTCTGGAAAAGTTCGCAATTGAAGCGTTGGGATACACCTACGAAGATTTAGGAAGGATGACCGACCCACGGATAGTCGGCGAAAACGCTGCCCTGAATACCATGAAGCTGATTAAAAAACAGTACGACATGATAAGCGGCGCAACCCCGATTAAAAGAGAATCCCAGGCCCCTGAACCGTTGCCGAATAAGTTAGGCGGCGGCTCCGCACCCACTGAAGTAGACCCGGAGAAAATGTCAACCGCTGAGTGGATGGCATGGGATAAAAAAAGAACCTTAGATAAACTCAAAGCCAGAACTGGCTAACTTTCAGGAGGTAATTTACAATGGCTAATACCATAAAAACTTTAAGCTCAGGCGATATCACCAGAAAGGCCCTGGCGATTTTGCACAATAATCTTGTCTTCACCAAGATGATTAACAAACAGTATGATGACCGGTTCGCAAGGTCAGGCGCCAAGAACGGCGGAACCTTGCTTATTCGGGAGCCGAATCAGTTCACTGTCCGTAGTGGAGCCATCATGGATACCCAGGATGTGACGGAAACGACACAGACCTTGACGCTGGCGACCCAGAGAGGCGTTGACATCAATTTCAGTTCTGCGGAACTTACCCTTTCCCTGGATGATTTCGCAGACCGGATACTCAACCCGGCAATGTCAAGGCTGGCCGCTGAAGTGGACAAGACCGTTATTGCGGCTTGCTATCCAGATGTTGCTAACCACGTCCACACGAGCGCGACCGATTACAGCACGGCCCCGACGTTGGCTGTCCTGCTTGCCGCCCGTGCCAAGCTTTCGCAGAACTTGGCTCCGGCTTCTGACCGGATGGCAATGGTTGATGCGCTGGCCGCAAACAGCATCATTACGGCAGGCTATAACATCTTCAACCCAGCCGCGGAGATTTCCAAGCAGTACGACACCGGGCTTTTGGGCCAGGTCTATGGGTTCAAGTTCTACGAATCCGAAATGACGCCGGTTCATACTGTCGGCGTTATTACCACTGGTGAAACGACCAATACCGGGTCTATTACTAATGGCACAGCAACTATCGTTCTGTCAGCAGTAACCGCAAACGACACGAAGTCTGCCGGCGACATCTTCACCATTGCTGGTGTCTATGATGTGAACCCGGAAACCAAAGTCACTATGGGCAATCTAAAGCAGTGGTCAATCACGGCTGCCCAGGTAGCAACCGCTGCTTCAACGTGGACAGTAGCTGTCAGCCCCACTCCCTACAAGTCCGGCGCCAAGCAAAACTGCGTTGTCAGCACCAGCTCCACGACGGCAACGGTCGTTTTCCTTACATCGGGTGGCGTCGGCACATCAAATACCGCGTTCCGGCAGAACTTGGTCTTTCACAAAGATGCGTTTACCTTTGTCAGCGCCGATCTTGAATTGCCGAAGGGTGTAGATTTTGCGGCCAGGGAGGTTTTTGACGGCATCTCGCTCCGGGTGGTCAGAAACTTTGATATTGTCAATGATCGTTTCCCCTGCCGTATCGACGTTCTGTTTGGCCAGAAGACCATCTATCCGGGTTGGGCTTGCAGGATTTCGTCGGCTGCTTAACAGTAGTGTGGGCGGTGTAACAGCCGCCCACTTTTAAAGGAGGTATTAAAATGGCAGTAGATTATGTCGGAAACGGGAATGAAGACGGAACCAATTTCGGGCGTTCTGATGAGAAAATCGGGTTTTATGGGCTCACGGCTCCGATTGTAAAGCCGTCGTTTAGCAATGTGGCGCTGACGACAACGCTTATGACAACCGCCGTACCGTGGGGGTTCGCATCGAGCGTGAACGCAGAAGCGATGAAAGACCTGGTGAACGAGATCAGGGCTAAGTTGGTTGCCTTTGGGTTGATTACAACGTAATTTAACTGTATGGGGGGGCCTTAAAACCCCCTCCATACACAACAGAAGGGTTGATATGAAGGATTTTTCGATTCTTATCGCAAGCGCTTTTTATGAAGTCAAGGCATACAGCCCCTACATTACGAGCCTTATGAGTTCCTTACGGGTATTACAGGAAGCGGGCGTGAAATATTCATATGTTGAGATCAGCGGCGATTCCTACGTTGACAGAGCGAAAAACGCACTGGTTAATAAGTTCCTCAAGAGTCATCATACGCATTTAATGATTATTGATTCCGACCTTGGCTGGGAAGTGGAAGGCTTCGGCAGACTTTTAAAAGCTGCAATGGCTGGTGCGGAGGTGGTGGGTGGCGCTTATCTTTGTAAGGGTGACTGGAACACATACGCGGTAACGCCAGTCCTGGAGGATTCTGAATACGTTGGCAATACATCGAGCGGGGCCATTGTGTTTAATGTTCTGTCCTTGCCGGGTGGGTTCATTATTTACAGTCGAAAGGCGTTTGAACGAACCAGACCGGTCCTGAATACCTACGAAATGGACGGCCCGGTTTTGGAGGCTTTCAGATGTGAAATAGCTCCCGATGGGCAGAGGATGGGTGAAGATATATATTTTCAACGCAAGTACATAGAGCAGGGTGGGAAAATATACCTTAGTCCAGACATCACGCTTACGCATTACGGAGTCAGAGGGTATGAAGGAAACTACAATACCAGCATTCGCAGGCGCCCCGGAGGCCCTGATTACCCGTACTGCATTGAAAGATTAAGATACAAACATCACGGCGAGACCGCATGGATCGTCGGTAAGGGGCCGAGTCTTGTTAATTTGAAGAAAGAAGATTTTGGCCCTGGCCCGGTAATCGCAATCAGCGAGTCTATTATCCCGGTGGAAAAATTAGGGTTGGAAAATAAGATTTATTCATTGCAAAAGGATTATGACCCGCCGGAGCATGCACCCATCGCCCCGCCGGTTTCTGCAACGCTGCTGGTGCATGAACGAGAAGTCGCGGGTAGGCACAAGGATTATAAACCGCGCTACGTTTTCGACAATGTGTTGGATTTCAATGCCGCATGGAATACCCCGTCTTCAATAACTGCGGTAATGATTGCGGAATTGCTTGGCTGCTCGCAAATAAGATTTATCTCGTTTGATTCCTGTACGCAAGACAGTGTAGCCACCTGCCATTTTAACGCGGATGGTTCACATATGGTAATAGAATCCCCATCACAGGAGACGGAAAGTTGGCGCGAGTACAAAGCCATCGCCAGGGGACTAAAAGAATACATAGAACGAAAATACATAGCAGCGGAATGGGTAACACCACTAGAAAGGACGGAGAATGGAGTTACGGAATAAACAGATCATTATAGAAACCACCAACATATGTGATGCTCATTGTGTTATCTGCCCCCGTGAGAAATTCACACAGAAGTTACAGGCGATGGACATGGGCTTGTTCAAGAAGATTATTGACGACGCTGCTCAGTATGAATTGGAATCCGTGGACACCTGCGGTTTTGGTGAGTGCTTTCTTGACAAGAACCTCTTTGACCGGTTTGCTTTTATCCGGGAGAAGTTGCCAAAGGCGAAGATATTCGTCTCGACTACAGCCTTTCACATGACGCCTGACAAGTGGGCCAACGTCATAAAGTACATTGATATTTTAAAGTTAAGCATTTACGGGCATACTCAGAAAACCTATGAAGCTTTTCACCGGGGCAAAGTCAAGCACTTTGACTCAATGAAAAACATCCTTGGATTCTTGCAGTACAAGAATGGGCATCCCTACACTATCGGTCTTTTCGTCCAGACTGATTTAAACAAGCATGAAAAGAATGATTGGATAGAAATGTGGGAGCCAAAACTTGATGAGGTTTTCGTTTGGGAGCCTCATAATTGGGTACAGGGAAGGGATTACCGAAAAATTGACAACACAAGGCAGACAACCTGCGGCAGACCAGAAAACGGGCCGATGTATGTCCATGCCAGCGGACAGGTAAGCCCCTGCTGTTGGGACATTCACCGTCAGATTGTCCTGGGCGACCTGAACCACCAGACCATTGAAGAGGTTTACAAGGGGGCGGCTTACAAGGCGCTTCGGCTGGCGCACCAAACCGGAATGTTTAACGACTACATCTGCCGACATTGTGACCAGACGAACTACAACCCTGAAGTATTGCTTTACGCCAACAACCCTACCCGCAAAGTAGGTCAAATCACTTCAAATCAGGAGGAGATTCATGCGTAAGGCACTTCTTCTCTATCCGAGTTCGATGTCTGAGATGCCCCATTCGCTTGCTATGATAGCGGCGATATTCAAAGAAAACGGCTATGAAGTCAGGATCGAAGAAAGCACGTTCAAGCAGCCACTGAGCAATGACTACTTCATGGAAGTAGCGCGAGAATATCAACCGGACATCGTTGGTATCTCCATGCTCACCATGCAGATATTAAAGGTTTACGACCTTGTAAAGCGACTGAAGAAAGAGGGGATTCTTGTCATCGCCGGAGGAACGCACGTTACGACCTGCGATCGAGAAGCGATCGAACATGGCGTTGATATTGTCGTCAGAAATGAAGGCGAAGAAACATTAAGGGAATACCTTCAAGGCAAAGACCTTAAGGACATTCTCGGCATTACCTATCGTGGAACTGATGGGAATATCGTGCGGAATGAACCGCGTCCTCGGATAAAAGACCTTTCAACTTTGCCCGATCCTGATTTCAGCCCGTTTGATATTGAGCGGTTCCGGCTTGAAGGCGACGGACTATTGAAGGGAATCCACCGGATTTATACAAGTAGAGGTTGCCCCGGAAAGTGTACCTTCTGTGATTATCAGGTCTATGGCCAAAAGACGACGTTTAACCCCATCCCCCAGGTAATGGCAGACATTCAAAACCGTGTTGATAATTACGGCGTGCGTCAGTTCGTTGTAGCCGACGACTGTTTCACGATGAACAAGAGGCACGTTGCCGAGTTCTGCGACGGGATAAAGAAAATTACCCCGAAAGTTACCTGGCAGGCATGGACACGCGCCGACATGATGACAAAGGAAATGGCTTCGATGATGAAAGATGCCGGTTGCTATATGGTCATATTTGGCATTGAAAGCGGCGATCCCGAAACTCTAAAAAGAACCTGCAAGGGAACGACGGTAGAAAAGAACATCTCGGCTTGTAAGACAGCCCACGCAGCCGGTTTGCAAGTTGGGGTGAACCTGATGTTCGGGTTCCCCTGGGAGACGGTGGAGAGCCTTCAGAACACGTTAAACATGATATATGAGCTTTGGGATGTGACCCATATGTTTAACGGTTCCGGTTCGATTGTTCCCTTCCCTGGGACGGAGATTTATCAGCAGTATGTCCTTCAGGGAGGTTTCAAGGATTACTGGCTGAATCCCAGGTATCAGGACTGCGGCGTCTCTCTCTACCAGAATGCAGAGAATCCCTACGCTGTCAGCACCCTTTCTCAAAGATATATGTACGATGACACCTATATTCAGGAGGAGTTCTTTTTCAAGTATAGCCCTGAGTTTGTTGCCAAGATGTCTGAGGTTTCTTATGAGATCGGCAGGCACAATCTGGAAACGATGTATCCCGGCCAGGGCTTGAAGCAGAAAGCGATTATCAACACATGCAGGTTATCGAAAGCGATCTATCAGGTTTTCCCAAATCTTGAAAAGAGTATCGGCAGTTTTATTGCCGGTAAGAAACGGCCAGCCATAGAGAATCGGCGCAACGTCGCGCGTGGCATGGTCAATAGGACGGTGTGTGCATGACCCCGTATAGAATAAACATGGTTGCTCAGTGCAACACCGATATTGAGCAACTGGCTATAAACCACCGGAAGGCGCAGAAATATCCAAAAGTCCGATGGAGTGAAGAAATTCTACCTCCTGTGGCGGTTTGTGGTGGCGGCCCCGGACTTCCCCTGAGATTAGATATTCTCCGAAAATGGCCAGGCGATATTTATGCCGTTAATGATACCGCCGGTTATTTATCCGATAATGGGATCCCTTGCTATATGTACGCAATAGACGCCAGCCGCCGCGAGTTTAAGACTGGTGATTTGGTAAAGGGGGCGGTATTCGCGACGTTTGTGCATCGCAGGCAGTTCAACCAGTTTCAGAAAGAGCAAATCCGCGTTTTCAATATGTTTGAATGCGACCAAGAGAATGGGATAGGCGGGGGGCCGACTGCGGTATGCCGTGCGGCTAACTTATTCGTCAAAATGGGGTATGGGACGGTTGCGTATTTTGGCTGTGAGGGGTCATTCCTTAACTTCACCCATGTAACCGGCGAGCAGAAAGTAGCTTTTGATAACATGATAATTGTCAGAGCCAATGGCATTGACTATATCACCAATGCTTCTATGGTTTTGCAAACTCAATACCTTTCAGAAGAGATAAGAAACCATCCGGGAATATTGTTAAACTTTTCAGACGGACTATTGGAGGCAATGATCCAATATCCCGACGATTGGGCGACGATTGCAGTTACGGAGGATTTAAAAAAGAATCACGAACGGAGTTCCAAAATGGAGATTTACACAAGAGAGTATAAACTAGGCACACGTCCTATCTGGCAACCACAGGGAGTATGATATGACTTCAATGAGATTGTTACGTTCAATGATGAAGGCAATCGGTATCGTGGATATTGGTAACGAACCCGAGCCTGAGCAGTACGACGACGCCCTTGAGTCAGTTAATATGATGCTGGATACGGTAGCCGCTGCGGGGTTGGTAATTTACCATATCGTGTCAAATAGTCTCACTATGGTATCCGGGCAAAATTCCTACACCATAGGGACAGGCGGCAATTTCAATGTCACCCGGCCAAACAAGATCATTGGCGGATTTACGAGAGACAGCGGGTTGGTTGATAGAACTCTTCGGGTAATCGACCGTGACACATATAATCGAATCGCCGTCAAAACAAATAGCGGTAGGCCGTCGCTTGTTTACTATAACCCGGCTTACTCATTAGGAACTGTTTATTTTGATCTTAAACCTGATTATGCTTACACCTTGTCACTCGACTGCCTGCGGCCTCTAACGGCGCTGACATTGACCGATGATCCGGTTGACTTGCCTCCCGAATATCTGGAGTTTATAAAGTGGAACGGAGCGATGCGCATTGCTTCTGATTATGGCGTGGCGCCCAGGGCGGACATTATCAGACTGGCAAATGATACCTACAATAACCTGACGACTCAACCAGTCCCGCAAGCAACCTTCGCTGGGGTGCCTGGTACGCAATATAAGAGCAATTTCAACATTACCGAAGGATAGCTGTCATGATTTTGAAACCTACGAAGCCTTACTGGAATGTTGATTCTGTCTCAAAGCAGATCATGTCCGATGCTATTTATGACGGCTACCGGGATGAGTTTGATTCGGTTAACAGTAGATTCGGCTTAAAGCTATTTTGCGATTTAGCGACCAATCTCCCGGGTGATGGTTTTTTCTGGTGGGATAAGCTCGACAAGGGCTTGGCTGTCTCCGGGGGAAGATGTTTTGAAATAACCAGTTCCGGGGGCGCTTTTACTGAGCTGACCGGGGGGGACTTCCTTACCGGAACACCTACAGTATTTGCAGACGGCCAGAAGGTAGATAATTCGGCATTCCTCTACGCCTGTAACGGCGGGAAGCTGAATTACTCAACCAGCGGGAACTTCGCGCAAGCGGCTTCACCGGCACCGCAGACCTGCACCCATGTCGTTTATAACGGCCTCCGATTTCTTGCCAACGAAACAGATACTGCCAGGTTCTATTTTACCGATGTTGATCCAACAACCGGAGAGTTTTCACCCACCTATTGGGCTGCCACTGAGAACCCGTTAACATCCGACTCCCGTGGAGACAACATATTGGGGCTATATCAGGCATGGGACGACGTATCCGTATGGGGGCAGCAGGGGCGTGAAATATGGCAGACAACGGGAGGGACGCCTCCCTTACAGCCAAGGTTAGGCGGACTGTCTGAAACGGGACTGCTTGCTCCCTACTCAGTAAGAAAAGCAGACAATACCTTCTTTGCGCTCTGTGTCGTGGACGGGAAACCGGCAGTAATCAGACTTCAGGCTAGCGAACCGATAATTATATCTTTGGACATTGAAAAACTGCTTGACCTCCATACGACCCTCAGTGACGCCATTGGCGATGTGATAAGCGTAGGGGGGCAGTCTTTCTATGTCCTTACTTTGCCCACGGAAAATGTAACCTACGCCTATAACATCAAATTAAAGGAATGGTATATCTGGAGCCTCTGGGATTTAGCCGGTGCAAGCAGAAACGCTTTCTTGGGCCGGAATTTCATCTATGCTAAGGCTTGGGGTAAGCATCTTTGCCAATCAAGAATTGATGGCAAAATATACGAAGTAGATCAGACGGCTACCGACGATGCAGGGACGCTCATCAGAACAGAGTGGCAAACCGGATGGTTAGATGGTGGCACTTCCAACAACAAGGCAATGTCTATGGTCAGGTTGCACATGAAACGCGGCACGGCGACACTCGCTACAACGACCGCGCCCCTTGTAACGCTCAAATACCGGGATAACGGGTCTCAGGTCTGGAAGAATGAACGGCAGATCAGCCTTGGGTTAACCGGTAAATATGAGTTATACCGAAGAATTAACGGGCTGGGGATGTTTCGTTCCAGACAGATGTCGATTGTCTTTTCCGATGCCACAAAGTTGATATTGGCAGATTTGGACATAGAACTGAAAAAGCTGGGTAACTGATGATTGCAAACCTAAACAACTCGCTGCCCTATCCGCCCCGGATTTTATCCCCGGAGTTGGGATATGACTGGCGTGAGTTTGACCGCTGGTTGCAGATAGTTTACCGGATGCTCGGCACAATTAAAGAACGCAACCTTTTTGTTATCCCCGGCAGGGACGGGTTGGATGGGGAGGACGGATACACCTATCCTCCGATTCAAGGGCCGATAGGCCCCAGGGGAGAATCGGGACAAAAAGGGTTTGATGGGTTGGACGGTGAGGACGGTTATTCATATCCACCCATAAAAGGCGACAACGGGGCAGACGGGAGGATGGGCGTTCCAGGTCAAGATGGTGAGGATGCTTATTCGGAAGATTTTATGTTTCCTCCGGGTATCGACATAGAGGTGCTTGCTAAATACACGGGCCGGTATCGCTATCGTGGGCCGCTTGCTGATACAGCGACAGTAACCCTCCCGACGATCACCGCAAACTATCCCGCTCATGGATTTATTCAATGTGCCCACGCCTCAACAGGAGTTATCTCTGAAAGTGCTGAATTTGAATATGGATCAACGGGAGCCGTGCAGATTATTAGAGGGACGGCAAACATCGAAGTAAATGCAGCAACCGCCGGGAAGATAAGCTTAGGGGCGGCAGTATCTGCAAACCCGGTTGTCATAAAGAATAACCTCGGTGGCGGCGTATCGGTAAATGTAATGATTATACTTTCTTACGGATAAAGGAGAATAAAAATGGCACAAAATAGGATTTTGCGCGTAGGCCCGGTGGCACTGACAACCTCATTAACCACAAACATTCTTAATCCGGCCGCTGCCGGGGCTGGTACTGGCTACACGCCGACAGCAAGTTTTATCATTCTTCGGCATATAAGAATTTCCAACAAAACTGCTACGGCGGCGACCTTCTCCTTATGGTTGGGAGCTACGGGGGGGAATGCGGCGGGTACGGAATTTATTGGTACGGCGGTAAGCGTACCAGCAAATTCTTACATTGATTGGTACGGACAGGCAAGACTTGACGCGGCTGATTTTCTGGTTGGTGGGGCAGGTACGACTTTATCACTGACGCTGACGGCAGAAGGCGAAGTGGGGCTAAGCTGATTATGAATTATGGTACAGTTAGGGGGTAAAAATGTTATATGATGCAAGCCTACCGTGGGGGGAGGTACTATCAAACACAGACTACTGGGAAGGTCTTCACAATAAACTAAAGGCTGACAGGCTCTTAAAACCAAAGCGTTTGCCTTTCGAAGAGATACAAAAAATAGCCCCGAATGTTCAGGTTGTGGGCCTTGACAACGATGGGAGACCAATCTATAGCGGCCTGACGTATCTGCAAACTCTCCAGATCACAAACATGCAACAAGAACCGCTGAGTTTCAGCGATACCGGGGCAAGGTGGCAGACCAACTCCTTTAACCCGGAGACGGGGGGGATGGAAATACATTTTGGCACCAGACCCTATACCTTCTCAGAGGCTTTAACAAGCTTCGGGACAGGCATGGCAAGCATTTATGGCCCTGGTATCGGATTGGCGAATATGGCGGCGGGAAGTGCGGCGGGAACTCTCGGTAATGGTTTTAGCGGCTTAGAGGCTGCATCTCCATCCCTGGGGAATCTAGCGGGGCAATCGGCAATAGGGCAGGGGGCGCAAGTAGGAGCAGAAAGCCTTCTATCACCTGCTGCACCTGGTTCTTTCGCCGGCCCAAGCCTGCTGTCCCCCCCAGCGGCGGGAAGCGCCTTGGGAATCACCCCTATATCGGCAACGCCGGGGCTTACCCCATCCCTTTCGATGTTACCAGCGGCGGGAGCGGGAGCGGCAGGAATAGCGGGGTCTGCATTGCCAGCCCTCGCAGCAGGAGGGAACATGGGTAATTATGCATTTCCAGCGTTAGGCTTATTAAACGCAGGAGCATCAATCTACGGAGCCAATAAGCAGTCCGATGCGATTGAGGACGCTTCGGCGGCTTCAGCGGCGGCATCAGCTTCGGCGTTAGAACTGCAAAAATATATGTACGAAAAGGGGATCGACCTCAACAAACCCTTTTACGATCCCGTTGTGGGCGGGAAGGTGCCTGACCTTTTAACCTCAGCGGTTACTGGTCAGCCTTCAAACGGGGTCTCGTATGATTACCGAGAGTCTCCCGTAGCCAAATACGCCTTAGAGTATGGCGGCAGGGACTTAATGAGGGGTCTGGGGGCACGCGGTTTGGCCGGTAGCGGTCTTGCTCCGTATAAAATGGGGCAGCTTTCGTCAGAGATTTACGCCAACGATTACGATAAGCAGATTGGAAGGCTTTCGGGACTGGTAGATATGGCCAGAGGCACAAGCAACACCATGACAAATCTTGGGCAGAATTACGCTACTCAGGGGGCGAATATCAACATTAACGCCGGGGATAACCTCGGAAACGCAGCGATGGCAAGCGGAAGAAATCAAGCAAGTCTTTATTCCGGTCTAGGGCAGGGGGCAACAAACCTGGCCAGCCTTTATCTGATGGGTGGAGGTAAATTCTAATGCCTATAAATTATGGCCTGGTTGACCCCACGGAGGGGATGAACAGGGGACTCGGAACTCTCGCCCAGGCGTTGCAATATCGCCAGCAGATGGAGCGGCAGGCTCAGCAGGACGCCATGACAGCCAAAAGCCACGGGTTACAGGATACCCTTTCTCAAATGAAGATTGACACATCTACAGCAGAGCAAAACGCTTTGATGGGAGCTACTGGACAGCCTGACCTGCAATCGGCATTGGGCACACAACTGAAAGCGAAGATGGAGGCAGAAGCTCAAAAGCTGCAAGCGGAAAAGCTTACTCGCTATAGCACGGTACTTGAACACCTAAGTAAGGCGCCGTTTGATGACGCAACGAAAACAGAATATCTAAAGGCCGCAATAGGGAAAGACCCTGATTTTGCTGATTTCGTAAAAAATATGTCCCTGAAATCACAACCAACGGCTGCCGATTATTCTTTAGTTACAGTCTATGGCCCAGGTGGAGCAACCAAGTCTGTCCCCGTCTTAAAAGCTGGCGGATACACCCCCGAAAGCGGATGGTCACTTACCCCTCCCCCTAAATCCGACCTCCTTCCGCCTGACGTAGAGGCGCAGCGCGGTAGATTGGCCCGTATAGGAAAAACTACGGTTAATGTGGCACCCGGCGCGGATGAAGTCGAAGCAATGGCGCAACTCTTCGCCGCTGGCAAGATAGACGCTGCCGACATTACAAAGCGTGGCAGTTTGGCCCCCAGGGTATTTAAACGGGCAGTAGAAATAAACGCCGGGCTAGACCCTAGGGCGCAGAAGGCAGAAAACGCCGCTTATCAAGCCACCGTCTCAATGCAAGAGAAGCAGATGGGGCAGATGGGGTCTTTTGTCAAGAATATGGGCAAGCAGATTGACCAAGTAAAGAAACTTTCAGAGGAACTGAAAACCTTTGATACGAGGCTGCTAAACATTCCGCTGCGGTTCGCCCGTGGACGGATAGCCGGGAGCGCACAGCAGGCTAAATATGATATGTATTTGACGGAAATTGAAAACGAAATTGGGAAGTTGGCAACCGGATCAGCCGCAAGCATTTCTGAATTAAGCGTCGGCGCTCAACAGAAATGGGAGAAAATCCACGACAAGAACCTTTCGATAAAAGACATGATTTCCTTACTTGAAGAGACAAAAAAAGCAGGGATTATGCGGATGAATTCCGTCAAAGAACAGTTAGCAGAAACGAAAGCGCGAAGGGCTGGAACATCTCCAGTGACAAAATCCGACGGTCAAGACTGGAACGTAACCCTATCCCAGGCGAAGGCAGCGGCACAAGCGAACCCTGGCGCAAGGGGGGAAATACGCAAGAGACTTGTCGGAATGGGATATTCGGAAAAGCAGATTAATACGGATCCTTATTTTAAAGGATGGTTAAGATAATGGCAAATAATCCTTTTGCTGATTTGATGACAACTCCGGTTGAAAACACAGGAAACCCCTTTGCCGATTTACACCAGGCCGCGCAAGCCGCCCCCCCTTCCGGCTTCATGGGAGAAATCGGCGCGGCCATTAAAAACCGTTTGGGCAATGCCTACCAGGAAATGACGACGCCTATCCGTCGTAACGTCTTAATGGAAGGCCCCGAAAAGCTGTTAAGGGTAGCTGGCGAGGGTGGCGGTTTAATCGCCGATGTTGGCCTTGCTGGGTTGAAATCGGCCTATAAAAACATTGTCCCCGATTCCATGCAGGAAGCCATTTCTGCGGGCGGCAAATACCTGCTCAATACCGATGTTGGCAAGGCGCAAATGCAGACCCTCGGAGATGTCGGCAAGGGAATAGTGAATCTCAGGGAACGATACCCAGAGAGCGCAAAGAACATCGAGGCGGGGCTAAATATCGCCGGTGGACTAGGCACATTGCAAGCGGGCAAGGCGCTTCTCCCCGTGGCAAAAGAGGGCGCGGCGATAGTGGGAGATATTGGCAGATTCGCTATAAGCAAGACTCCTGTCCAAGCTGCAAAAGCCGTCGATGCGGTAATCAATAACGGAATATCTAAAGGCGTCCGGCCAACGGTTGTCGGCAAGGCCAACGCGGGCCAGGTGGCTAAATATTACAATAATGCGAAAACGGCGGTTAAGACGATCCTGTCTGAGTTACCGGAACAAATGCCGAAAAATCTTGATGAGTTTTCAACTGCAATAAGGGAAGCGAAAAAGAAGATTTACGATAAATATAGTGCCATGTCGCAGGCCGCGGGCGACGCCGGAGTTATGGCCGATCTTGCACCGACACGGCAGGAGTTAACAGAGCTGGCTTTGGCGTCTAATACCCCGCAGACCGTTAAAAGAGGAGCCGCTAGGGCGCTAAGGGAAATATCTGCGTATGATACGCAAATAACCCCCGCCCAGGCAGAAGACCTTGTGGCGCACATCAATACGTTGACAAAACCTTTCTGGAATAATCCAAACCCAAGCGAGGCGCATTATGTGACCATGCTTGAGCGGGTAGCGAGAAACGTGCGGAAGGCGGCAAGCGACGCCGTGGATTCTTTGGGTGACACGAAATATGGAGATCTTAAAAAGCAATACGGGGCGTTAAGTTCTATCGAAAAGGACGTTTCTCATCGTGCCGTTGTGGATGCTCGGAAAAACGCAAAGAGTATGTTCGACCTGGCAGATGTGGCAACGGCGGCGGAGTTTACCACTGGGATTTTAACAATGAACCCTGTTTCAATCGCTCGTTCTCTCTCGATTGATGCAACGAAACGATTTATCAAGGGCCAGAATAACCCAAATAATGTTATCCGTAAAATGTTCGAGAGAAGCAACCGGCTGATAAATATGCCGGAAACTGTACCACTAAAGAGCAAGTCCCTTAACGCGGCGCAGGACATGCAAAACGCGCTAAACGCCAAGTTGTCAGGTAGCACGTTGCCCCCCTCTATTGATGCACCGTTGCAGTATCCGCCCGTTCTGTCAACGGCCATGAGGATGCCAAGGGACGTTTCCAAGCTGAACGAACTTGACATAATGATTGCGGAAAGAACCGCGGTTCCCAAGACAAGACTCCCCGGAAGCGGAACCTTAATTGACATTGCCCCCAGACCTCCGCAGATTCGATCAGGCATGGCAACGGGAGATGTGATTATCCCTTCCCTTTTGAAGCAGTACGCCGGGAAGTTACCGACATGGATTGAAGATCGCTTGACACAGTTAAGAACCATGCCCGAAGCGGCCTGGACGGCCCACGATAGGGTTATCATCAAGAACCTGGTGGACGCTATGCCGGGGAAGAAAGGCCCCCTTGTGCAGGGTGTGACATCCTACCGGAGTCGGCGGGCCTCCGCCCCGGTGCCGGAGAACGCGCCAAAGTCTCCTGCCCCGGAGAATATACCACCGCCAAGAGGCAAATCAACTATTAAGGAATAAACAACGATAGATTAAAAGGAGGCCCACCATGGCGCCAAAAGCACAACAAGTAGAATTTCTACTATTTCCTATACTGCCGGTGTGGAGCAAAAGGTTGAGCAAGGCGAGGGCTGTTGGTATCGCGGCAAATGTACAGCTTACACCAGCGGTACGGCTGTCTTAAAGCTTACGTGAAAGGGGGCTGACAATGGGAGATATTTACGATGACGCCAATAATCCGTTTGCGGTTGCGAACTTAAACGGGGCTTCTTTTTACGATTACGGCGCGAGCGTTGCTGACGACGGCACCTTCAATCTGCCGGTGGTAACAAACGCTGGCCGGGGCACGGTTGTAGTAGGGGCCGATGAGGAAGCGGCAGATTTCACCATCAAGTCGGATGGCACAGTCTCGCTTATCAGTGCTTCGGCCAACGTCGTTGCCAATGCGGACACCGACGCAAAGTTCTGTATCGGCACTTCTGTTGCCAGCCCGTGTGTCATTAAGAACCGGCTGGGATCGGCAAAGAACGTTGTGCTGCATTTGGTCTACGGATAGGAGGTTGATGTGATAAACCAGATTAAACAGTTTGTAATTGGTGCTTGTCTCTTAATCTCGGTGGTAGCTGGGGTTTCTCCTCCCCCTGCCTATGCCGATAACTTGAAAGCCCAACAGGTAGAGTTTTTGCTGTCCCAGGTACGCAACACGACGGGCAGTCTAGTCAGCGGGACGGTGACTTTTTACGCAGCGGGAACCACCACGCTGAAGACGGTATGGAGTGACCGGGACAAGGCAACCCCAGCGGCGAACCCCTACACGCTTGACGCCAACGGTACAGCCCAGCTTTACGCCGACGGCCTCTATAAAGTCCTTATCAAAAACGCAGCCGGAACGACCGTTTACACACGGGACAATCTGCAATTTACGCCGGATGCCACAAATAATGATTATTACCCCGACCCCTCCGCCGCCGACCAGGGCGCAACGACGAATAGCCGGAGCATAGCCTCCCTGCTTGCCGCTATCGGCACCTCCAAACAGGCGACGATTGTTCTGGCTCATTCGGGAAGTGGGAATACGACGACCTATACCATTGGGCAGAATGTCAACTGGTCAGCCTATACCAATGTGACGTTTAAGATTGTGCCTGGGGCGGTGATAAGCCACGGAGCGTTCACGGTTAATATCCCTAACCCTGATGCTGGTCTATACCAGATATTTTCTGGAACGGGAGCTGTAACAATTAGTGGGTCCGTAAAAGAAGTGTACCCGCAATGGTTCGGTGCTGTAGCGGATGCTGTTTTTACTCCAGCGACTAATGTCTGCACCGGGACAGATAATTATGCAGCCTTTGCTTCTGCCATTGCGGCCGCAGGAAAGAATAAATTAAAGATACCCTACGGAGAGTATCGAGTAGTAGCTCCAGCAGGAGGAGGGTTGACGCTTCCCGACGGCTTTAATATTGAGTATAATTCAGCTA